>Ga0307983_1000003_pt1 | contig 329648 bp, 297 predicted proteins | sample OrgLakmetagen991_FD_201845 | JGI IMG/M metagenome (GOLD analysis project Ga0307983, IMG submission 201845) | Saline water microbial communities from Organic Lake, Antarctica - #991 | ecosystem: Environmental > Aquatic > Non-marine Saline and Alkaline > Saline | place: Antarctica: Organic Lake...
GATCCCATCCCGAACTCGGCAGTTAAGTCCAACATCGGCGAAGGTAGTGCTCGGGAGACTGAGTGTGAGAATAGCAAGATGCACCAATTTTAAATAAAGCCACCTTCGGGTGGCTTTTTTTTTGCCTAAGTTGGAGGCCACACCATTGAAAGAAAAACTTGTTGAGCTTGGGTACTGTAATAAACCTCATGGTATTAAAGGTGCTTTCTCTTTTTTTCTCATCAATGGAAAAGACTCAGTCTTGAAGAAAGGTATGCTGGTTTCTCTACACCCTGCTAATGAAAGAAGCTCCCTGGATGAAAGAGGGGAGCCTTTTAAAATAGCCAAAATACAACACGGAAATAAAGTCATCGTTGAGCTCGAAGGGGTCTTTGATCGTAATCAAGTTGAAAGTATGGTTCCTTTCAGTATCTGGCTTACTAGGGAACAGTTTCCAAAACTAGTTGAGGGAGAGATATATCTCAGTGACTTGATTGGTTACAAGGTTCTCGATGAAAGCATGGCCGACTACGGAAAGGTCGTTGAGATAGGAACCAACGGAGTTCAGGACATTTTATGCGTCGAAGACTTAAATGGTGAAATCGTCGAAATTCTATTAATCGATCAATTCGTAACTGAAATTAACTCTGAGAAGAAGACGGTACATATCAATGTTCCGGAGCTGATATGAATAATATTTTCATTATTACACTTTTTGAATCGTATTTCGATGGTCTCCTAAATACGGGAGTCGTTGGAATGGCACTGAGAGGAGAGAGAGCAGACTTACCTCAGATTAAATTTATTAATCCAAGCGATTACAGCGCTAAAGGCTTTAAAGGTGTTGATTCCTCTCCGTATGGAGGAGGGGCGGGCCAAGTGATGAGGGCCGATGTCCTAGAGAACTGCCTTTTAAAAGGTCTTGGTTGCTCTGGATTGGAGGATATTTCCCGACAATTCGAGGTTATCTACTTAGGGCCTAGGGGAGAAGTATTTAATCAACAATTGGCCCAGCAATTAAATAACGAGTTTTTAGTAGGTGAAGACAGAAAAGATCTCGTTTTTATCTGCGGGCGATATGAAGGAGTGGACGAGAGATTTCTTCAAACTTATGTAAGGCGAACTATAAGCCTTGGTGACTTTGTTCTGTCTGGTGGCGAAGTTGCCTTAGGCGTTATACTAGATGCTATTTTTCGCCTAGCCCCCGGAGTTTTGTCTAATTCAACCAGCCCTCTTGATGAATCTTTTTCTGGAGGACTTTTGGAGTACCCGCAATATACGAAACCGCAGGTCTGCTGCGGCAAAGAAGTGCCCAAAGTCCTCTTAAGTGGTAACCACCAAAAAATAAAACAATGGCGCTACGAGCAAAAGCTAACAGTGACAAAAACCTTAAGGCCGGAACTTTTCCGAGCATTTGAAGGTAAGGAGAAAGAGTGAATCTTTACTTAGGTCTTGTGCATTATCCAATCAGGAATAAGAATGATGAACTAGTGACGACATCGGTAACGAACATGGATATACATGATATTAGTCGAAGCTGTCGGACATTTGGAGTTAAGCAGTACCATATCATCACTCCGCTTGAGGCCCAGCATCAGCTGCTTGAGAAGATTCTAGGTCATTGGGAAGAAGATAAGAATGGAGCCTACAACCCGGATAGGCAGGACGCTTTGGCCGTGGCCAGACTCAGTCGCTCAATTGAGAACTCATTAAGCATTATAGAGCAGACAGAAGGCCAAAAGCCTAAAGTCTATGTCACTGGTGCAAATTTTGAGGGTTACGATATCAAGGCCAGCGCTGTAAAAGAGCAGGTTGTCATTGACAAGTGCCCAATATTTTTGATATTCGGTACAGGGTGGGGATTACATTCCCAAGCTTTAGAGCTTGCTGATTACTACGTTGAACCAATTTTTGGTCAATCAGAGGACGGTTATAATCATTTATCCGTTCGTTCAGCAGTTGCTATATACTTAGACCGGATTACTCAAGGGTAGCCGCTCACAGTATGAAAGGGCCCTGTAATCTAAGAACTCGAGCTTACTAAGAGCTAAGGCTCCTCTGGTAAACTTCATTTTACTCAATAGTATTGAGTAGTGTTAAGGAGCATACGCATGAATTTATTAGACATCGTTAAGGCCGATCATCAAAGTAAGGCCGTAGAGAGTCAACCAAAGTTTAAGTCTGGTGACACGGTCAGTGTTCACACTAGAATTAAAGAAGGTGAAAAAAGTAGAATTCAGATTTTTAAAGGGACAGTAATATCTGTCAAAAAAAGAGGCGATCTTGAAGGACACTTTCGTGTAAGAAAAATGTCTTCTGGGATGGGCGTTGAAAGAGTGTATCCGTTTCATTGTCCAAATGTTGAAAAGATAGAAGTTGTTCAACGTGGTAAATCAAGAAGATCAAAGCTTTACTACTTAAGAGATCGCTCAGGTAAGTCTGCAAGAATTGCGATTGATTACGATAAGAAAGATTAATTAAAACCGATAAGTAATATGATATTCTGGCCCTCCTATTTGGAGGGCTTTTTTTATGGCTTTTAGAGAACTCGAAATTAAATTTGAAAATGAAGACTTTAATCTTATCGGTATTGATGAAGTCGGCAGAGGCCCTATTGCAGGGCCTGTTGTTGCTTGCGGCGTCTCTTTTTGTGGTGATAAAGCTCAGCTTCGCACTCAATTAGAAAACTTAGCGATTTTGAAGGTGACAGATAGCAAGAAGTTAAACCACCTCAAAAGAAAGAAGATCTTGAATACCATCCTACCCAAAGAGATTTTTTCCTATAAAGAAATTAGTTATAAACAAAAATATACTTTAAAAGGCGATTTTTCATCTCTTAGTTTTTGCTTGAGTGCTAAGGAGCCTTCTGAAATTGAACGGTTAAACATTTTGTGGGCCTCAATGGAAGCGATGGGAGATTGTGCCAAAAGTCTTTCTCTGCCTGGGTACGATATCGTTTGGGTCGATGGAAATAGGGCGCCAAAGAATCTGCCGCTAAACTCAAAGGTAGAGACGATAGTAAAAGGAGATGAGCACTCTCTGATTATTGGTTTAGCTTCAATTTTAGCCAAAGAGTTTCGTGACCAACTGATGGGGGACTACCATGAGCAATATCCAGAATTTGGATTTTTGAAAAACTCTGGTTATCCAACCCCTGCTCATAAAGAAGCCCTTTTTCGCTTTGGAAAGACACCAATTCATCGCCAAAGTTTTAAGTCTGTTAAAGAGGTTTCGAAGATTTATGAAAGTTCCCCTTAAGAATGGACAGGAGTTTGAAAGACTCGTTAGTGCTCACTTGCACCGGGATCGTCCGGCCATATTGATTAGCCCGAAGCTTTTACGCGCTCGTGCTATGGGCCAGGTTGACCTTGCTTTCTTTAACGGTAAGAAAGCCTTCATTGCAGAGTGTAAGTATGGCAAAGGCAAAGTATCTCGTGTTCAACTCTCTAGGCTACTCAAGACCAAGTATTTCATTCAAGGGATTTTAAGCACTGAAGTAGAGTTAATTGGTATTCAACAGGTTGCCAAACTTCAAGATGGAGAATACCCTTTTAAGGTATGCAATATTAGGGAGTTAATGTGACCCGCAGTATTACTAAGTTTTTTTTAATTCTGGCGCTTATTTTTGTTTCTACTTTATCTGTTTCTACTGCAGTTAGGGCGCAAATGAACCCTAGAGTAAAGGCTTTTGGGGCTATGGCCCTTTATGGAACGGCCGGTGGTGCGCTCTTAGGAACTGCGTCATTAGCTTTTGGTTCAGGTGGTCGCTCTGTTGCGAAGGGTGCTAGCTTGGGGCTCTACGCGGGGCTTATTTTTGGTTCTTATATTGTTATCTCCCATGCCTATCGCAAACATCGGCGAGAGAATCCGACACCACGTGAAAACTATTACCCTGATGCTCAAAGTCCCTATGAAGATGGTATTGACCCCGCTGCAGAGGGTTTCTATTGGAATCCTTCTTTAGAGCAAGACTTGCAATATAGCAGAGAAACTTCAAGGGAGATAAGGCCATCGCTTATAAACAACAAGAGGAAGCTTGATCTGAATTTCTCACTTCCTCTTATTCACTTTTCATTTTAATTTTTTAATTAATTTTCAAAAGTTTTTCTACGATTGGCAAATTGCTGAGCGAGAAACTCAGTTTCGTCACTTTCAAATTCACTTTCGATCACTGAAAAGAGATCTAGATCATAAAGTTTAAATACTTTTAAAAACTCTGTTTTTACATTACTTATTCTTACCTGATCTCTTCTATTATTGAGGGCCTTTATAGTATCAACGAATAGTCCTATTCCCGATGAGCCTACAAAGTCTAAGGCATGCATATCAATTGTTATTGTACTGGATGGATTATTTCCAGTGAGTGATTCAAGTTCTTGCTTTAGGGGAGAGGAGTTTTCGTAATTTAAGTCACCCTCCATACGAATGGTGATATTTCCATGGGCATCTGTGTGGACTCGCGCTTTCATTGACATAGTATTGGCTCCTCAAAAGTGGTATCAGTCTATTACTAAAGATAAGAATATCACTTTTGGGCAATGCGTTTAAGATGGTATTTTTTTCGAGGGGGATATCTTGAGTAAAACGCTTTCTTTGTTGGGTTTACCAATTGGTAATATGGGCGATGTTTCATGGCGTTTGCGAGAATATTTGGAAACAAAGTCCATTTTTTACGTAGAAGACACTCGCAACTTCTTTAAGTTATTAAACCTGATGGAAATTCCAAGCGAAGGTAAGGTCATTTATGCCTTTCATGAGCACAATCAAGAAAGAGTCCTCACCATAATAGATAAGCATATTGAGCAAGACGATATTTGTGTCGCAAGTGACGCTGGAAGCCCTATTTTAAGTGATCCAGGATTCCCTCTCGTTCGTGGCTGGCTCGGTCGAGGAGGGCGAATAGAGTCTATTAGTGGCCCAAGTGCAGCCCTTGTCGCCTTGGAGGTGAGCGGGTTAGCACCTCAGCCGTTTATGTTTCATGGCTTTTTACCCAAAAAGAAAGAGAGCTTTGAGGCAGTCATTCAGCAGTGCTCTGCGGGTGTGACGCATATTTTCTTTGATTCTCCTCATAGAATTCGCTCAACAGTTGAGCAGCTTTGTCATCTCCAAAAAGAAGCTTCTGTCTGCGTTGTCAGAGAGCTTACTAAAAAGTTTGAAGAGCACTATAGATTCGAAGCAAAAGATTACTTAGAGGGAAATATTGAAATAAAAGAGAAGGGAGAGTTTGTCCTTCTTTTTCATAGTAAGAATACGGCGAAGAGTGGTTCAATAGACAACGGTATCTATGAGGAATTAGCCGATTCCTACTTGAAAAAGCCGTCTAAGAAGTCACTTGCTCGCCTAATAGCTCAAATAAAGGGTGGAAAGGTTTCTGAGTATTATAGTCAGCTTTGAGTTTCCCTTAACATTCTAATCACTTATTTTTTATCAAAATATTCCGATCAGTCCCCTATAATAAAATAAAAAACAAGAGATAATAAATTGATCAAGGATCAAAGATGATTGTTAGAATAGTTGGTGGCCATGGAGGCGTTTCCCCAGGGTTTAAAAATACCTCTTACTTAATCGACGGAAAACTGCTTATAGACGCAGGCTCCGTTGCTTCAGGTATGCAAATTGCCGAACAAGTTCTCATAGATCATATTCTTATCTCTCATAGTCACCTAGATCATATATCCGATCTCGCTTTTCTTGCCGATAATTGCTTTGGAATGAAGGACAAGCCCTTTCAAATACATACCTGTGAGACTGTAAAAACTAATATTATGACTCACTTATTAAACGATGAGATTTGGCCAGATTTTACTAAACTCCCTAATGCCAAAAACCCCACATTAAATTTCAATACAATCAAATCCTATGAAACATTCGAGGTAGGTGGCTATACCATTACGATGATTCCCGTAAACCATCCGGCCGGAGGGCACGGCTTTATTATTCAAAAAGGTGAGAGTTGCCTCGTTTTTACGCAAGATACCGGGCCGACTGACGAGATTTGGGCCGAAGCAAAAAAGCATGCGAATCTAAAGGCCATATTTACAGAAGTCTCATTTCCTAACTTCTTACAGGGTGTGGCAGATGCTAGTTTTCATCACACACCTAAAACAATCGAGAAAGAGATTCATAAAATGCCCAAGTCTATCCCCATATTTTTGGGTCATATTAAGCCCAATTATCAAAACCAGCTAAGCCAAGAGATCGATGCTCTTGGTAACGAGCGTGTGAGCCTTTTGTCCTCTGATGATGTTAGTTTCGTCTTCTAATTTCAGCCTATTACCTCACTTGTTAGTAAAAAAAGGTTGTCACTTACAGTTTAAGTAAAGCATCATAGGGCATCTATTTTAGAAAAAGATTCGGAGATTCCTATGGGTTGGTTTGAAGGCGTAAAAAGCCCCAAATTAAAAAGTTCTAAGAAAATGGTCACTAATACTCCCAGTGGTCTGTGGAAGAAGTGTACGAGTTGTTCCGAGATACTTCAGGCAAACCGTTTGAAAGAGACTGCGGAAGTTTGTCCTTACTGTGATCATCACTTCAGGATGGATGCGGTAGATAGGGTGAACCTCCTAACTGACTCAGGTTCTTTTAAATTACTAGGGCAAAGCCTAACAACCCATAACCCTCTTAAGTTTCACGATAAGAAAAGCTATGATGACAGACTTGAGCAGGCTCTGCATAAGACTGGTTTAAATGATGGCACTCTTTGTGGGACTGGCAAAGTTAACGGCGATGAAGTTGCCTTAAGCGTAATGAATTTTCAGTTTATGGGTGGCTCTATGGGAGTCGTCACTGGGGAGAAAATTGCGTGGGCAATGGATGAAGCTTTTGAAAAAAGAATACCTGCCGTAGTTGTCTGTTGTTCCGGTGGAGCAAGAATGCAAGAAGGAATTCTTTCGCTGATGCAAATGGGGAAGACTTCTGCGTCCAGACAGAGATTACGAAATGAAGGAATTCCTTATATAAGTATTTTAACCGATCCAACGACTGGGGGAGTTGCCGCTTCGTTTGCTGTCTTAGGAGATGTTAACATTGCTGAACCTAAGGCCCTCATTGGCTTTGCAGGTCCTAGAGTCATTGAACAGAGTATCCGACAGACCCTTCCCGAGGGTTTTCAGCGCAGTGAATTTTTGAAAGATCACGGATTCGTAGATAGAATCGTCCACCGGCATAAACTTAAAGATGAACTCTCATTTTTTATCAAAATGTTTAAAAAGTAGATGCTTACCTGTCATTTTCAGCTAGAGCCTGATGATCAAACACTTGATAAGCGCCTAGAGAGACTTGTTGGTCCGGAAGTATTCCGAAATGATGATGAGGGTAGGCTTGAAAAGCACTTTCGTTTTTTTAAAGACTATTTTAAAAAATTAGAAATTCCGATCATTATTGTAGGTGGAACTAACGGAAAGGGTGAAACCTCTCTTTATTTGGAGCAGCTCGCTCTTGGCAACGGTCTCGACGTTTTTCTTTGGAATAGCCCTCATATCTTGAGTGTGAGAGAGAGGTTTTCTTTTCAAGGAAGGCCTGTTCAGGTGGATAAGCTTCTTCGTATTTTTGACAGATTAGAGAGCAGTGCACTGGAGCTAAGCTATTATGAGTTTCTCTTTAAATGCTTCTGTGAATTTGTTTGCACTGGGTTGGAGCAGGCGAAGGCTCCTGTCATCATACTGGAAGTGGGGCTTGGAGGCAGGCTGGATGCTACTAATTTTTTTGATTGTGATCTTAGTATATTAACTTCTGTAGGGAGAGACCATACTGCTATTCTCGGCAATAGTCTTGAAGCTATTTTAGGAGAGAAAATCGAGATTACGCGCTCCATGAAGCCGCTTTTTTCTGCGGTGACTCAAGGCTTTTTAAAAGAAAGAATTAAAGCCTATTGCTCTCAAAAAAAGACTCCCTTATTCGATATTGATCTTGTTATTGAACAAACAAGTAGCTTTCATCAACGTAACTTAATTTTGGCGCAAAAGACCTTTTCTTATTTCTGGAGTTGCGTTCTTTTTAAAGAGAATGCTGCAAAGCTCTCTATCGCGACTTCCCCGTGGGCGAGGCCATTAAGGGTGACATATAAAGGGTGCCAGTTTATCTTATTAGGGTCTCATAATTTAGATGGTTTACGGCATTTAGCGCGTTGGGCCTATAGTGCACAATCTGATAAACAAAAAGCTCCGCTTCTATTTGATGAAGCCTGTTTTGGTTTTAGTCGGCAGATTGAGTCTGAACTTATTCAGTGTTTGAGAATCATTGGCAAAAGTCCATGCTTGGGTCAAATGAGAAGAGTGTTTGCTTTTAGTCACCAAAGAGCAACGCCTGCGCAACTATTGGAAAGAGCTTTTTCTCAGCTCGGTGACGAAGAGTTAACGGGGCTTGCGCTTGAGCAGAGTTTTCAAGACTATTTTAGTAATCTCAAAGAAAATCAAACGATCTTGGTTTCGGGGTCTTACTACTTTCTTTCCCATTTTTTATATAGCATTCCTGACTTGGACAATCTCTCTTTCGATTAACGCGAGGGAATCCTTTCAATTTAGCGCCGGTGATAATGTACAAGTATTATCAGACAAAGCTTATCGTAAAAGTCGAGATAACCTCTTTGAGGCCGTTGGTAATGTGATTATTACTCAAGGGAGTAATAGTATTTACGGCGAGAAAGCGACTCTTTCTTTTGCAACTGGGGAAACGGAGGTTTTAGGAAACGTTCGTTATGTTGGCCCTCAGATGACGATGTATGGTTCTCGTTTGGTCTATAATTTTAACTCTCAAAAGTTGGATGTCAGTAATGCAAGAATACTTTCAGATAATTATGTAATCTTGGGGAAAAAGCTTTCTCGCTTAGGACCTAACGAAATTTATGGCGAAGATGCCGAATATACAACTTGTCGAGATTGCCCGGAGTCTTGGAGTGTTTTTGGAAAAGAGGTTCGGATAACAGTAGGGGAGTATGTACGCATTAAGCACGCTTACATAAAGGTTAAAGGGGTCGTGGTCATGTATATTCCTTACATGGTTCTACCCATAAAAAAAGATCGAGAGTCAGGGGTCTTGTTTCCGAGCTTTGGTCTTAATCTGCAAGAGGGAGCACGTTTTCAGTTACCTCTCTTTTGGGCCATTAACGAGCAGATGGATGCGACCGTCACTCCTAGTATTTTTGGAAATAGAGGGCTGGGTTCACAAATAGAGTTTCGTCATACGCCGTCAGACTCTTTGTGGTATCAAGTGGACGGTCTCTATGCCAATGACGGCATCTATCTTCCAGGTAAAGACAATCGTGTAAAAAGTGGGGATAGACAATTTCGTCACCTGTCTCAATGGGAACATCATTATGCCGACAACGACAACTTTAATCACCACCTTATCTATAACAAGACAAGAGATCTTGATATTTCTCGAGACTTTCAGTTTTATACGAACGATAAAATTTTAGGCCCAGACACCGGTCTTGAGACTTTCTTTGAATTTCGAGATGACTTTTTCTCCTTAGGAGTAGAAGGAGGGTTTCGCACCAACCATCTCTTCGATGAAGCTTTTGGATTTGACGATCGCTACGTGCAGGTTCTTCCGCGATTAAGTTTGAACCTCGCTCCCGTGAGGCTTTTTCAAAGTGAGATTCCAGGACTGAATAAAATTATTTTCGGACTGGACACCGACTATACTATCTTCAAGCAAAATAATATCGAAGAGCTTCAGTTCATTCGAAATGCTACTCGACTAAATGCAACCCCTTACGTTGAATGGCAGCTGGGGCAGCTTGGTCCTGTCTCTGTACAAACTAGAGCTACTTTTGATTATCAGTACTATACTTTTCCTACCCAAAAAAATCGTGATTGGTTTAGAAAAAATGTTTTGATCAACGAGTCTGAGGTGACGCTAGAGATTGATAAAGTCTTCGGCTTGGCCTACGAAGAAAATATCCCTAGTGAGAGATTAGAGAAAGAGAGTGTGGTAAAAAATCAATTCGAAAAAAATATCATTGGAGACCTTCCTTCTTTGAGTGAAAAAGGTGAGCAAGATTACAAGGTGGTAAGAAATAGTTACAGACACAGGCAGCAGATAAAACTAAAACATTACTTCCTCTCAGATCAAGCAAGTGACGGGAGTGAAGACTTTCGTGCACAAATTGCGCAAGATAACGGTCAATTCGATCCAGTAGACGCCCTTCGCTCTGACGAATTTTTACTCAATAACGAAACGTCAAAAACAACTCTACCTTTAAACAATACCCTAGAGCTGCAATGGAACAATTCCTTTATTAGAAAGAGACCGAACTCTCCCAATCTTTTGAAAGATGGAAGTAGTCTTAGAAATAACTTTGCATATGAAAAGGTAAGCTATTTTAATGTTAGTCAAGCGTATGACCTCTATCGAAAGACAGACTTTTTAGGAAGAGAGCTAGGTTTTACAGAAAGATTGACTCGCCTTTTTATCGATACTGGATTTAGTCTTGGTAACGTTTCAGTGAATCTTCAAGAGTACTACTACTACTCGACTCAGGAGAGTATTCTTAGATCTTCAGTAGGATGGAATTTTAATAGGGGAAATATAAATACAGGTGTTCGCTACAACTCTTTTAGAGTCCCTGTTGATAAATTTGTTAACCTATCAGGTGCACTCATGTTGACAGACCTCATCTCAGTTCAAGGCAGCTGGGATTATGATCTCGAGGGAAAACGCACTAACCAGTCAACTTACGGTATGACTTACTCGCCTGCAAATAATTGTTGGATGCTTAAGGTTGGCTTCTTAAAAACCATCGCAGAAAATCGATTTAGCTTTAATTTCCTTATCAACTTTAATGACAATGCCTTTATGGGACTTACCCAGGAGTAGCTATGAGAGAGCAGAGGGTCCTTTTTGTCGATTTTAGAGATTCATTCTCTCATAATCTTATTGGCCTCCTTAGGTTGTGTTTTCGAGACGTAGCGCTGATTGATTACGCTGTTCTTAATCAGGTAGCGCCAAAAGATTTTGACTTAATTGTTTTGGGACCTGGACCTGGTCATTTCTCTGATTATTCACAGGCTTGCTTAGAGGTCCGGAGATTGAGAGGCCATGTTTATTTATTGGGAGTTTGTTTAGGTCACCAAATCCTTGGGAGCCTTTATGGTCTTTCGTGCTCAAGGCTGAGCTCTCCTTTGCACGGGCGATCAATGGTCCTTAGGAATATGGCATCTCTTTTAGGAGTTAAAGACCTGAAAGCCCAATTCTATAATAGCTGGGCGATCAATCTCGTTGAAGACAAGCCGAGGGGCATATTAATGATTGAAGACCTTGGTTTTGTCGTTGCTTTTTTTTCTCAAGGTGTTGGCGCTGTTCAATTTCATCCTGAATCTGTAGGCACAAGTTGCCCTAAACTCGTTTTGGATAAAGTATTGGATGTATTGTATAATGGACACTATGACCTTGAGAATGGCCGGTGTATACGATCTACGCACTATTAAATCCCTTCAGGAAAAAAAAGTTAATCACTTTGCTTTTGATTTTAGGCCGAGATCGTTAAATTTTATTCAAGAACATCTTTGTCTAAAGCTCTTAAAGAGTATTTCCTTTGATCATATCTATCTACAATTTGAAAATGAAAAACCTTACATCATTGAGCGAATTTTCAAAAACGTGAGAGATTCTTTTGGTGGAGAGGTTTCTGTAGAGGTTTTTGGTAGTCTACCTGAGATTGAGACATTTCATTTCCCTTTTTTTTATAATATAAAATACGAAAGTATTCCCGTAGAAGTCGTTAATCACCCCAACCTCAAAGGCTATAGTATAGACGCCAAATTCTTAAAGTTACTTAAAGATAATGGAAGCTTTGAAGGATGGCTTAACAGTTTTTATACCTTAAACGCTGCTCGCTCTAGTGAGTTAGTTCATATTCTTTCTAGGGACTGGGATGACGATATTTTTCCCACCTTGTATGATTTACTCGATTTTGATTTGATCAGCCTCTCAATAAATTCTAAAGTAGAGCTTTGTTACAGGAATGTAGATTTAAAAAAGTTAGAGCAACATTTAACTTACATAAGGCCCTAAAGCCTGCGGATGACTCGCGTGCTTTCAAAAAATCTAAAACAGTGAGAATTATAATGCGTATTTTAGTGAGTAATGACGATGGTGTTCATGCTGAGGGAATAAAAATTCTTAGTGAATTTTTGAGAAAGGAGCATACTGTAACAGTGGTTGCTCCTTTAGAGGAGAGGTCAACAACAGGGCACACTCTATCCCTTGATGTTCCTCTTAGAATTGTTGAGGTCGAAAAAGATGTCTATGGCTGTTCAGGGTTCCCCGCTGATTGCTCCCTTGTCGGGTTCGGGCATATTATGAAAGAGAAGCCTGACCTTGTCATCTCTGGGATTAATCGTGGCGCCAACCTTGGTCAAGATATTTACTACTCAGGGACGATGGCGGCAGCAAGAGAGGCTTCTTTTCATGGGATCCCTGGGATCGCTGTCTCCACGGCTTGTGACTTTATGAATCCAAAATTAAAAAATATAAGCTATGATACGGCAGCAGATTTTGTCCTAAGGCTTCTAAGAGAAATTAAGCTTGAAGATTTTGATCCTTTAACTGTTCTCAATATAAACGTGCCAGACCTCTCGAAGAAAGAGATTAAGGGGGTTCAGTGTACTGAACTTGGATTTCGAAGATATTCTGAAGAAATTAGTCAGAGGGAGGACTTTAAGGGGCGAAACTATTACTGGGTTGGTGGGATTTATGAAGGCTTTGAGGGGGAGAGCGGAACGGATTGCCACGCTGTCGATCAGGGTCATATTTCTGTAACACCTCTTCATCTTTTAGGAAGAAAGTCCGAAAAGTTAAATACATGGTCAAATGTACTTGAGAAGCTCTAGCCAATTAGTAGAGCACAATGGAGCATATGAAACAATTTTTGTTTTTAATATTGACTTTCTTTTTGATGGCAGGCTGCTCTAGCCTTGGGAGCGGTCACTACGTGATGGTGGAGCCTGGAGAGGATATAAAGTCTTTGGCGAAAGAGTTCAAAGTACCGGCTTGGAAAATACAAGAAGCGAATCGCTCCCGAAAGATTGCCTCAGGACAATGGATCTATATTCCTTTAAAGCGTGGCATTCTAGGACAAACTCATAATGTCAGCACGGAGTACTATTTTCAACATGGTCGTCTGGCCTGGCCAGTCCCTTCAAGTAAAAGGCTCTCTAGTAAATTTGGCCGTCGTTGGGGAAAGGCCCACGAGGGAATTGATATTGCTGCTAGATCTGGGACGGCCATTATTGCTGCTGAAGCAGGTGTTGTTGTCTACTCTGGGAATGATTTAGGCGGTTACGGAAATCTGACGGTTATTTCTCATAAGGGTGGTCTCTTTAGTATTTATGCCCATGCGAAAAAGAATTTTACTCAAAAGGGAGACTCGGTCCATCGTGGTCAAGTCATCGCTCAGGTAGGCTCTTCTGGAAAAGCTACTGGTCCACACTTACATTTTGAGGTGCGTTTTGACTCAAAGGCAATAGACCCACTCAAGTTTGTCGCCTACAAAGACTAATTCTTCTCAGTTTTTTTAAACTCATTGACAAGAAAATCGCTTTATTTGGCAGAGTACCTCTGCTTTATTTCAAGATACATTTTTGCCGTATTTATAGCATCCGCTAATGCTGTATGCGCAACTTCACCAAAACCAAGCTCGCTCATAAGTTCAGAACCCGAAGCACACTTGGGAGGAAGATAGCCTAAATCAATCATATTATAGGCCACAGAGCTTAAGTCTAGTTGTCTGTGTTCAAAGTAATTTCGCATAAAGTCCCATCCGAGGTCTCTATTGAGAAAGGGAAGGTCAATCGCCGCCATACTCTTTCCAAACAGCGTCATTTTATTTTGTTCGAAGTAGTTTTGCATCAGTTGTGACTCAATATATTTTTTAAGCTCTGCTTTAAAGTCCGTTATACTGAGACCCTCGATGTGAGCCTTTTTTATTAGATCCTCATTATTTTCAATAACCCAAGGGTCTAGGTCTGACTTTAACTCATCGAAAGAGGGGCATTTAACAAAACAGTGAAAGGATAGGCTCTCCTCAATACCACTAGTCCCTGTTGAAAATGGCACAGCAGCGAATTCAATGATAAGGTCGTGTTGCCTTAAGCCTGTAGCTTCAAGATCAAAGGATAGATATTTCATAAGCCTCCTTAAAGGTAATCGATTGCAATATTATAGGTTTTATCTTCTTCAAAGAAAGTCATTGGTACTTGGCAGCTTAGCTCTTTAGAGCCATCGATAAGTAGAGTGCATTTCTGACAGACACCCTCACCATAACATGAAGAGGCGACGGAGACACTCTTTGAGCGAAGAAACTCCATTAAACTAATACTCTCTTTTGATTCTTTAAACACTATCAGCTGGTTAGTATTTGAAGCTGATCCTTTTATGTTTAATCTTATCTCTGACATGACTGTACCGTTTCTAGCCTCGTATCACCTATGAAGGTTCTCTGACCGTTTACTTTAAATAGAGCGTATACCACGGCAAGATTGTCGACGTGATAAACTGGAAAATCGAAGGACAAAAAGTATGTAAGCTGGGAAGATGTTCCACGTTTTGATTCGTACAGGAGTCTTGCAGGGTTTGTAAGGAACTGATGGCGAGGGAAAATAAGATATTCAACGACAGCATCAATGCTTTTTGAGCTATCGATGCCATAATTAAAGAGGTGATAGAGAATTTGACCAGAGTCTCTTGAATCGAAGCCAATGAGGTCCAACGTAATGTCACTAGTTTGATGAAAGCAGATAGGAGCGTTGGTAGAGGTTGCCTTGCCAGGAAAGTGAATAGAGCTAATCTTTTTCTCTTTCTCGATGCCTTTTCTTGTAATGAAGAATATGGAGTCACCCTTGTGTTCTAAGAGGCCAAATATATTTTCTGCGCTCTTTTCTTGATTGAGAAGGAAGATACCTTTTTGATAGAGTGCGGAGTCAAAGTTGCAGCGGGTAGTGGCGAGGTTATTCCCTTCTTTTTTGAGCTCAAACAAGGGGGGCGCCTCAGAGTATTTTCCAGAGGAGCGAGAGCTTATCTTGAAGGGAGAACGATAGGACTCTCCCTTTTGAAGTGGTTTATCGAGTCTAAAAAAAGTGTCATTAAACTGCTTTCTGAATGCGGCATTAGTTTTTTTACTCTCAAGGTACTCATTAAGTTTCCCTTGAACAATATACTTTTTAGGAAACGTTTTTTCTTTTACTTTGATGAGCTGCTTGAGAGACAATTGAACAAGCTTTTCTTTTTGAAGGGTTGCTAGGGCGCTTTGGAGGTTCTTTCCATCTGGATTAAAGAAATCTCGATAAAAAAGCTTGCCCTTACTCCGAATCACTATCTGAATTCTAGAGTTTTCATCAGTTGCATCTGGTCTAACGTTCATTTGATAAAGGTAGTAAAGTAATCCCAGTTCAGAAATAGAATACTTTTTTCTACTTTTTAAACGATTAATGATTTTGATAAATCCTTTCTGAGTAAACTCTGAATCATGAACAATGTTAAGAGGGGGGGGGTCCTCGCAATAAAGCTTTTTTTTAGGACTTTGCTTAAGAGATAGCTGCTTAGATTGGCTGCCTTCTAAGTATTTTATGTAAGGGGAACAAGAAGACCCTAAGAATCCCATGAGAATAGAGAACAGGAGTACTTTAATCAATCTGGTAAACCTCTCCGAATTCTTCATTCAGGTCGGTCTTCAATTCAATATCCTCGACTAATTGATCAGTTTCTATTGGGGAGTGATCTGGGCCGATTTTCATTTCATCAGGGAAGTCCACAGGTTTGGCGTTATAGGAAGCCTTATTGGTTGATCTCATGGTTAAGCTGACCCACATACCTGAGGCTTCGCTATTGTTTATTGGTGAAGCCTTTAGGTCAAGTATCTTGAAGCCAAGCTTACCCAATTCTTCCACCAACTGATCAAATGCTTTTTCTCGATATCCTGTTTTTCTGGCAGGTGGGGCGGGAATAAAATAGGTAAAGGTCTGAATTTTCTTATACCTGTAGTAATCAAGTATCTTTTTAATCATATAATTTCCTTTTTATTATTTTAGCAAGACTGGCGTGAATTGGTGAGGAGAAATGCCTTGGGAATAATCTTCTTCGGAAATATGTGCCCAATCTTTTTTTTGCTTTGTGCCGTAAAAAAAAGCGCTATAATGAAAGGGTAGGTAACAGGATGTGACTTACTATAGGCAGGAAGCCGAAAGAGAGGGGCCTTTGCAGGGGGCCCCTTTTTTTATACTAAAATGACAAAAAACTTTTTTTTATTCTTTTTATTCTTCTCCCTAAATTACAGTCTCTATGGTTTTGAGTTCTCGGTGATGCACACCAACGATCTTCATAGTAGCTTCGAGGGCCCCTCTTTTAGCGATCAGGGCCATTACGCTCGTCTTGCTAGCGCCATCAAACAAAGAAGAAAGCAGCTCGGGAGTACCCCTAGTATTCTTGTTGATGCGGGAGACTTTTACTCTGGCTCAATACTGCATGCTCTCGCCGTTCAATCTCACATTCCCTATTTTCCAGAATATGAGTTTTTTAATGCAATGGCCTATGATGCTGTTACTCTGGGAAACCATGAGTTTGATGCTGGAGATAGCGGACTTAATATTATGCTTAAGAAGGTTGCTTCAGTTGGATCGAGCGTTCCTATCGTTGCTTCAAACCTTAAGGGGACTCATAAGCATATTAAAAAATCAGTTCTCTTAAAGCTCGAAAATGCCGATGGGGAGAAGCTTTTAGTCGGTATTTTAGGAGCGCTCGCTCCAGATGGTTGCTCAGTAAGTAGAGGTAATAGGAGCAAAAGTCAGTTTATAGGCTACAACGATCTCGATGCTTCACAAGAGTGGTCACAACTCTATGAGCTTTTGAGATCACAAGTGCAGAGTCTGCGGGATCAAGGCGCAAAAGTCATTGTGCTACTTCTCCACGGCGGTGGGGATGAAGACTTAAAGCTTGCAGAGAATATTTCTGATTTGGATATTGTCATTTCTGGTCATACTCATGAACTTTATTTCAAAAAAGTTGGGAAAACCTTTATTTCTCAAGCAGGCAGTCAAGGTAGGTTTTTAGGTAATCTGATGTTCAATTACGATTTCTTAACAGACTCATTGACAGAAGTTTCTCATAAAGAAATTGTCATAGACGAACATTTTCAAAAAGATCTTAAAGTTGAAGAAAATATAAAAATTTATTCAAGAGCAGCAGAGAGGCTATTATCTAGGCATGGAGAGAGAAGGTTTGGCTTCTCCGAAGTCATCTTCAAGAGTGAAGGAAGTCTAGAGAAGGATCTCGGTCTAGGAAGTGAGCTTGGGAGAGAAGTGACGACTGGGATAGCGAGGAGCTTGAAACGAAAAGTAGAAGACTTTCGGGTCTATTTTACAAGTATGGGCTTAGTGAGAACGGGAATTGAAGGATCTAGGGAATACAGAATTAAAGATATTTTTAATATCTTGCCGATTGGGTTTCATGGCCTTCTTATGCCTGGAGCAAGCACAGTAAGCTTCTATGTTACTTTCAAGGAGCTAAAACGTCTTATTCAATTTCTCGAAATCTATTCTAGATTTAGGCCTAAATTCACGCCTGCTTTTTCAAGTGATCTGAGTTTTTCTGTAAACCCTTACGGTATTCCTCTTATCAATAGGATCAATGATATAAAGGTCGTAGGGTATAGAGAACTGGTTGATGATCAATTGATCCATGTTGGGACCAATAGTTTTGTTTTCCAATACATAGACTTCATTAATAAGAAATCCCATGGTCTTGTGAATATTGTACCAAAGAGCAAGGATGGAAAGCCTATGAAAAAGCCTTTTCAGTATGGTCCTGAGTACCTCGAGTTTGCTGAATCTAAGAAGATGTAGGCAGCTTACATTGCTGTGCCGTTACTGAGGGGGCAAGGTTTACAATAACGAATTCATTTTTAGTTGGTCGAAAATGTCCTAACTCTGTAATTACTTGAGTGCAGACCCCTGCTCCTGTTAAGGGAAGGGATGTTTTCTTGACTAGTTTATTCTCACCGTCCTTAGTGAAATGACTCATGAGAACAATGACTTCTTTGGCGCCATTTACCAAGTCCATAGCGCCACCCATTCCCGTAATTTTTTTTCCGGGAATCATCCAATTGGCCAGGTTTCCCTCTAGGTCTACCTCCATTCCTCCAAGGACGCAGAAATCAATATGTCCGCCTCTGATCATGCCAAAACTTAAAGAGGAGTCAAAAAATGAAGCTCCTTTCACGGCCGTAACTGTTTCTTTACCTGCATTGATAAGGGTTGGACTTACCTGACTGGGCTGTGGGCTATCGCCGACGCCTAAAATTCCATTTTCAGAATGAATCATTATATGGGAGCTACTTTCTATGTAGTTTGCCACGAGAGATGGAAGGCCAATGCCTAAATTAAGTGAAGACTGCTTTGGTATTAAAGAAGCCACGTAAGCGGCCATTTCATTCTTAGTCCAGCTCATCTGTTCTCCGTCGTTTTAAGAAACTCAATGTCATTCTTATAATTTTTTCCGAGGTAGAGCCTTTGAATGAAGAGACCTGGTAGGTGAATGTCCTCGGGCTTGATCGCTCCAAGTTCGACTATTTCCTCAACTTCTACAATGCTAATTTTAGCGGCCATGGCCATTAGGGGAGAAAAATTGCGAGCGGTCTCTTTGAACCAAAGGTTGCCATAAGGGTCTGCTTTTTGGGCCTTTATAATAGCATAGTCGGCATGGAGGGCCTCTTCGAGAATGCAGGGCTTATCGAAGTGCTTCACCTCTTTGCCTTCAGCAACAAGTGTTCCATGGCCTGTGGGGGTATAGAAAGCTCTAATGCCCAGTCCGGCCGCTCTTATTCTCTCGCTAAATGTCCCCTGAGGGACTAGCTCAATTTCAATTTCTTTATTAAGATATTGGGCCTCTAAGTCTGGATTACCACCGATATAAGAGCATATCGCGCTTTTTATCTTCCTCTGTTTAAGAAGAGCAACTAGCCCGCGTCCGCTGTTGCCGATATTGTTGGATATCAAGGTAAGATCAGTGATATCCATCTTTGAGAGTTGAGTGATTGAGTTCTCGGGTATTCCGCATAAACCAAAGCCTCCTGACATAATACTAGAGCCAGAGGTGATCCCATTTAGGGCTTCCTCGGGCCCAGGGTATATTTTTGATGTCATGTGATTCTCCTCAGGAGTAATTCTACTTTCTTCAAACTGCTTTTTAAAAGCTTTGAGTTCATATTGAGTGGTGGGGCGATGATCGGCCTTTTATTTTGAACTGCAACAAATAGCCCCTCTTTAATGAAGGCTTCCGCAGTTATGGGGTGCTTGAGTTCAATGGCCATGAGCATGCCGATTTGCCTGACTGTAATCACGCTTTCCAAAGATAAAATACTTTTTTGGAAGTTAGTCAATATTCTAATATTTCGCTCTAATTTTGATTTAAATTGCTCTCCTGTACAAATTTTAAGCACGGCTTTCGAGGCCGCGAGGCCAATAGGGTGAGCGTAGTTGGTTAGGCCGCAGGACAGAACATTATCATCATAATAGGAGGCAAGCTTTTTATGGACGAGTACAGCTCCCAACGGGAAATAGCCACCTGTAAGCGCCTTGGCCAAGCAAATAAAGTCAGGCTTTAAAAGCGGGTAGTTTTGAAAACCAAAGAAGGGGCCAGTTCGATGGGCAGCGCAGACGACTTCGTCTAAGATTAAATGAATATCATTCTCTTTGCAGAGTCTTTGAACTTCCTTGTACCAGCCCTTGGAGGGAATAAAGACGCCGTTTCCTCCCGTAATCGTCTCAAGGCAAATAGCCGCGATACCTTTCTTCTTTGATTGTTCAATAAGTAAGGCAAGCTGCTTCGCTTGAGGGTCATCCTGGGGTGAGGGGACTCTAATCGTGTATTGAGAAAGACTGAGAGGGGATTTATTTCGCCAATCACCGGTAACACTGAGGGCTCCAAGGCTTGCTCCGTGATAGGAGTTTTTTTGGGCAAGAATATACTTTTTCCCTGAAATCTGGCGGGACATTTTTAAAGCATTCTCAATGCTTTCACTACCAGATTGAGTAAAGAAAACCTTGTAGTCTGCTCGAGACTTCTTAGACGGGTTGTTTGAGGCTAGAGCACTAAGCTTACTGGCCACTTGCTCTTTCAATTTAAAGGTATTCTTAGGGGAGGCAAGACAAAAATCTTGCATTTGCTTGGTCATCTCTTTGATGATTTTCTGGTTCTTAAGTCCAAAGCTTGCTTGATAGCTCAAAGAGGACATATCGGTGAGCGTTCTACCATTAGAGACAAATCCAAAGTTTTCAGCGCTCTCTAATGGAATTTTAAGAGCGGCTTTTTGGGAACTCCAAGTAAAGAAGTAGGAGGCTTCGCTCACAACTGTAGTTCCCGAAGGATATATCTCTTAGGATCTTTGGGGCAGCAGCGCCACATAGAAAAAGTTTTTTTTGTATGATCAAATACAGCTCCTCCACAAGTGGTTGAGGGGTCAGTAGTATCCGCTTGAAAGTGAGAGCAAAGTGATTTTGGATACTCATCGTGATTTTGGAATACCGTAATCATATCCTTAGCGTTGGCCAGTGACGCTTCTTTTTCTTTGATGATTTTAAATCGATTTTGGCTTGTTGAGTTGGTTGATAACGGCTCCTCTAGCGCAATCGCTTCATTGTCTAAACAATGATTTGTGTGAAAAATAGCGCTTCTGTGTTCGTTGATCTCGCAAGAAAGACTCTGAAAGGTTGCACCCACTTCCCAGTTTTCCCAAATATTACCATCGGAAATGAGGTAATTGTGACCAGAGGTAACAGGCGCCGATAGGAGAGTTTCTCTAAAGCTTTTGATATTATGACATTCTAGTAAGGCCCTTATAAGGGCCGGCCAGATAACCCCACTTCTAGCTTTTTGAGTATTTAGATTATTTACGCCAACAAAGAGGGATTGAGAGTTTGCTCCCATCATTCCAATGCAACCAAGCATTGAAAACGCATTCCATTTTCCTGGAACTTCCATCGTGCAGACGTAATTCTTGGCCGAGCTATGCATGTCCCATGTTTGGCCTGAGACTTTTTCCTCTCTATTAAGCCCTACCGTTGTGCAACCTTCATCTTCTAATTGAATGTCCCGAAAGTCGGTATAGTTGTTAAGAATCACGATATCTTCGATAGAGATACCACTTGAGCGCCTAATTGCTTCGAGCTCTTCCCATTGAAGGGGAAAGTGTCTTTTGGTTATGTCATATTGTTCTTGAGAGAGCTTCTCTAAGTGATCTTCAAGATGTGGACTCTTTGTTAGCATCAGCCCTCTTCTTATCAGGCAGAGCTCCTTGATCGCCTCTGAGTATTCTTCTCCATGAAGGTTTCCGCGCTCAGTGGCACTCATAGTGCTAGAGAATGATAGGTGAGGGAAATCACGATCTATTTTCAACCTAGGCCTCCCATCTTGTCATTTTAGCTCTCTTTAAGAATTTTTTCATTGCCGTAAAGCTGGGGTCGATAATGAATCGTCCTGACTTTAGAGAAAGCTTGCTACTAACTTGGGAAGGTAAACTTCCTTTTACGTGTCCTCGTCCTTTTTCTAAGAAAAATTCAGTCTTAGGGAATTGATCGAGCTCTTTTTCAATCTCCTGCGAGAACTCGGACCTCACTTTTAGGAATTCTTCTTTGTTCTCTAGAGTTTCTTTCATCCCCTTGTGAAAGGAGGCAAAGGCGTGTTCATCGCCATCCCATGTAGAAATCATCATAAGAGGTTTTGCAATAAAGAGCTCTTCCTTAAGGTAGACGATGCCAGCCTGTCCCCCTAAAAATGAAAACGCAGCATCAGGAGTGATGTCATGATCATTTGAGGGGAAATAATGTTCGTCGCTAAAAGAGAACTCCTTTGCGGCTGTCTCATTGTAGACAAGGAACGTTTCGGTTTTTTTGCAGAGAGCTTTGAGTTCTTTTAAGAAGTCTTTAGGAACAGAGTCAAGAGTCATTTGCCTTACAGGCTCAATCCATACTGAAAGTATCTCTTTTGAACGAAGCCTCTCTTCAAGAGAGTTTAGAACTTTCTTCCAATTGTCTTTATCAGGATGGGGGAGTTTCTCGACTGGGAAGTAGCTCTCATTAGTCTCTTGCGACAAGCTCCTCGAAAGAAAGCTCCCTTCTCCAAAGTAGTGTCCGGAAAAAGTTAGGAATGTTGTTTTGTCATTAAATCTGTCTTTAAAGTTAAAAAGAATCGATTTGGCTACCTTATCTACGCATTCAGATTGTCCTGATGCTGTGTAGGCGTGACGTATCTCTTTAGGCAGAGTATCCAAAATTCCTTTAACGTGGCTTAAAAACCTGTGGCTAACGAAATTTGATAGGCACACCTTGTTTGCGAGATAAGGAATTTGATCATCTTGAAACTTCTGATCGACATCTTCAATCTCGATGAGAGAGTTGATTCTATTTCCAAGATTGAGAGGATTACTCCAAGTAAGCAGAGTTTGATAATAAAGAACATCTCTATACTTCTGGAAGTCTGAATAATCCTCTTTCAAATAGTTCTGCTCAAAGCTACCCAGAGAAAGATTGATATTGAGCATATTCGTGGCGAGCTGATCGCGATTTCGGCCTTTGATTTTTTTTATTCCTTTTCTCATGGCAAGGTAGGTGAGGGCATACTTGAGCACCCTCCCCAGGCCATTACCTTGGTAGGGCTTATCGACAGTGGTATCGATCATATAAAGACAATCCTGTGCATTGAAGTCGAGGTCTTGGCGAAGACCCCTTTCTAAAGGGTGATCACTTAGTGGAGAGGAGAAGGCTATACCAGCGATCTGACCGCCTTTTTCTAGACTGAGGCATACTCCTTGAGGAGCATTTGCACACTTTTCAAATTTTTCTATTTCCGTTTGTCTCGTCGGCTCATAAATTCGCTCTTGTAGCTTAGAAATATTCTCTTTGTAGAGATTGAAATTGTCGCCATCAATAACCTTTAACTCGAAGTCCTTGGTTGACGCGTCACTTTGGAGAAGAGAGTTGAGAACTTTTAAGCCTTCTTTAGAGGAGGTTTGGGTAGAGGTTTTTTCATGGAACCTTTGTTTTAGAATGAGACTTTGCCATGAGTTTATTGCCGACAAATTCTTATTATTGGTTGTGACTTTGCCGTCAAATTGTGAAACTTTCTTGTTGAAAACTTCGTCTGATATTTCGGTTAGCCTTTCAAAGAGAAACTGGAGGTCTGAGTCTGTGAAAGCAGTATTGAGTCTAAAGCGTAGCGTTTTACTACCTGCTGGATAGTAGAGCAGGCCGTGCTTGAAACGGTGGGCAATAAAGTGAGCAACATTACTACTGTCTTTTAAGTCAATGGCAAAGCTTAAGCCACAGGCGCGAGGTCGACAGAAATGATCGCTAAACTTCTGGTTTAATTTTTCTAAATGATGAAAAGCTTTTTCTTCAAGATCAAAAATCTTTGATCTTGATTGGTTCAGAGCAATAGCGTGAAGGTACCCTCTCACCAGGGAGGACACTTGATATTGATCAACACCGCTTTCATTTTTTCGCTCTATAATCTGAGGGGATAAAACGAAGCCTACTTGTGCCTTTTTAGCGCAAACAAGATAGTCGGGATTTAGTTGTTTATCGTTTTGATCTGTTAGGCAAAATTGGCGATGCCAAAAGAAGGCTCTTCCTAAGTGAAAACCTGACTGAACTTCATCGTGAATAACTTTAACACCATAGCATTTCGCCATAATAAGAAGTGCCGTATGGAAGCGGTCTGAAGAGTAGCGATCGCCGCCTTCACATTGCATAGGCTCAATAATGATAGAAAAAATATCGCCAGTATCAAGTGACTTTTTAATTTTCATCAAACAGTCCACTTCATTTTTTAGAATTTCGTCATTATCGTTCGTCCACTCTTTTGGGGGAGTGAAGCTCTTGCCACTCGCCTTATCCCATTGTTCACGCCATTTTTCTGGATAGGGAAGGTTGATTTTACTTCCTGGCAACTCTGGATAGTCGGTGAATACCGTTTCATAACCCGGCCACTGAAAGGGCTCTCTCTTAGATTCGTTCCATGTTGAGAACAGGCTTATCATCATTCTTCCATGGAAGGAGCCTTCAAAGGCCAAGACCTTCTTTGCTGATTTATTAATTCTTTCGTTAAAAGCATAACCAAGAGCGATCTCGTTTGCTTCTGCACCCGAGTTACAGATGGTCATATCCAGATGATCCCAACCTGCTTGCCTCTTTATAAAGGATGAAAAAGCGTCCTTTATTTGGGCAACTTCGGAGTGGTTTGGATTATTGGTCCAGCTTGATTGATAGTGAGCTGTTCCCATGAAAACTGAAGGAGAAAATCCCAGACCTAAGGTCGCAATTTGAGAAGCAGCATCTAAGAGATAGTGAGTCTCCCCACTGGCCGTTTCAACACCCATGAAGGGACCATTGTTATTTTGAAGCTCAGTCAGGTAGTTCTTTTTCTCTGCTGGGATTAAATTATTGTCGTAGAACTCTGCCAATCTTTCACTGGCGTAGTCTTGGTCTTTGTCGTTAATGAGCTTGATATCCATTTTCTTTCCTCTTGCTTACTTTTATTTTCTTATATTTTGAGCTTTTTATTTTTTTTATGAATCTTGTCTGAAAGAAATTCTTCATAAGTCAGTCCGCTGTGTTCCATCATGAGTGGAAACATCGAAATTTTTGTATGCCCGGGGAATGTATTGATTTCATTTAGGAAAATATCACCACGAGAAGTTAAGAAAAAATCGATTCGGGCTAAATCTTTAATTTTGAGAACCTCAAAGGCATGTTGAGCTATTTCTTTTATGCTTTTTACTTGGGAGGACTCAATGTCTCTGGCCGTAATATGAGTCTCTGTTTGACTCTCGTTATTATACTTCTCCTCATAGGAGTAGAACTGCCCTGGACATGTTATTTCTCCCGGGTAGGTGGCCGTAGTCTCCCCGTTCATTTGGAAGACAGCAACCTCTAGTTCTCTGCCCTTTATTGTTTCCTCGATGAGGACATGGGATGAAAAACCAAAGGCTTTTTTAATGAGGCCCTCAAGATCCTCCTCTCTTTCACATTGATAACATCCAATCGAGCTACCTTGACTAGCGGCTTTGATGAAGACATTTTTATTTGAGCTTTTTCGAAAAAACTCTCTTGCTCGATCCATTGAGTTTTTGTCGTGATTGTAGAGGTAGGTAAAAGGGGCATTTTTAATATCAGCACTACTGAGCCAAAGCTTTGTGGTTATTTTGTTAAAGCAGTTGAGTGAAGCCTCAGGTCCAGCGCCAAGATAGGGAAGCTTCATCAGCTCAAAGACAGACTGTAGCTGACCGTTTTCCCCTGGAGGACCATGGATGCAGGGAATGGCATAATCTAGTTTTACCGTTTCTTGAGTTTCTCGGTTGTAGAGCTCCGCGGCCTTTCTGAGTTCGCAGACTTGTCCGAGCAAGTTCGTTCGATCGGAGTTTTTTTCGATACACAGATAGTGAGCCTTGATGCCTGATATGCTCTCAAGTTTCTTCAAGATATACTGGGCTGACTGCAAAGATATCTCGTGTTCGGTGCCACCACCGCCGCATATAAGAAGAACATTTTTATCTTTTTTCAATCGTTTGTCCTTGCCAGGTTTACTATTAACTTAAGATGCGAAGGTTCAAGCGTTGTTTAAACTAAGAGCGCACTCTGAGTTTCTCTGGCGTCTTTTCCTTGGCGAGATCGCTAAAATTGTTTTTGAGCTCTTCGATACTTATCGTTGTGGAGAACTTAGCTCCGTAGGAGCGAAGAGATACAGAGTTATTTTCGATCTCTCTATCTCCGATAACGATCATAAAAGGTATTTTTGCTTTTTGGATCTGACGGGTCTTATAACCCATCGATTCGTTTCGATCATCAATTCTTACTCTATGGTCATTGTTGTGTAGCTCAAGTTGAAGAGTCTTAGCGAATTCCAGATGGCTATCATTATTAACAGGGACAATGACTGCTTGCTCGGGCGCGATCCAGAAAGGAAAAGCTCCTGCTACGTGCTCGAGGTAGACGCCTATGAATCTCTCGAGGCTACCAAGGAGTGCCCGATGGATAACAACGGGTTGAGATTCTGTACCTTCCTTGTTCATATACTTTAAACCAAACCTTTCGGGGAGTTGAAAGTCGAGCTGAATCGTTCCGAGTTGATGATATCGATTTAAGGCGTCTGCAATCTCGACGTCAATTTTAGGACCGTAGAAGGCGCCGTCACCCTCTTTCACGGTATATTCGTGGCCGGAGCCTTCTAAGGCCAGCTTGAGGGCGTTCTCAGCTTGGTCCCATGTTTCATCACTTCCAGATTTTTTCTCTGGTCTAGTTGAGAGGTTGATTTTGATATTTTTAAAACCAAAGTGCTCATAGCAAGTGAAAAACATTTCCATCAGCATTTGAATTTCATTTTGGATAGATTCCATTTCAAGGAAGACGTGGGCATCATCCTGGCAAAATGTCCTGACCCTCGTTAGGCCCGCAACCGCTCCCGCTTTTTCGTAGCGATGAAGTCGGCCAAAGTCTGCATAGCGCAGAGGTAGGTCTCGGTAAGAGTACTTATAATGCTTAAACATAAGCATATGGCAGGGGCAATTCATAGGCTTAACGGCATATTCTCTCTCGTCAATTTTAGAAAAGTACATATTCTCTTTGTAATGTTCGTAGTGCCCGGAAGTTTGCCAAAGCTCGGAGTCAAGAATTTGCGGCGTGATGACTTCTTTATAGTCATAGTAGCGATAAGCTCTTCTCATGAACTCGACGAGTTCATTGTAGACAATGGTTCCCTTTGGCATGAAAAAGGGAGACGCCGGAGCAACCGTTTCAAAGTGAAAGAGTTCGAGCTCTTTACCCAGTTTTCGATGGTCTCTCTTTTTAGCTTCTTCTAAAAATGTCAGGTGATCTTTTAATTCTTTTTTGTCTCTGAAGGAGGCGGCATAGACTCTTTGTAGCATCTGACGTTTTTCATCGCCGCGCCAGTAGGCTCCTGCAACATGAAGGAGTTTAAATGACATAGGGAGGTCTGAAGTCACTTCTACGTGGGGGCCTCGGCAAAGGTCGATAAATTCGCCTTGTGAGTAGCAGCTAATTTCCTCTCCCTCGTCAAAGGATTCGATAAGCTCAATTTTCAAGTCTTGTTTTTGCTCCTTGAAGAAATCAATGGCCTCAGCCCTTGTGAGCACTTTCTTTTCAATGGGAAGCCTTTCTTTAATAATAGCCTTCATCTGAGTTTCTATTGCTTTGAGGTCTTCTTCCGTTATTTTGTGATCCATTTCTACGTCATAATAGAAGCCATTTTCGATCACGGGGCCCACGCCAAATTGAATCGCTTTATCTGGCCACACCCTAGAAATAGCTTGGGCCATGAGGTGGGCACTTGAGTGGCGTATAGTGTCTAGATCAAATTTGGCCATCAGAGGCTCCAAGTCGTTGATTTTTCGTTTAGTTTGTCTTATAAGTTATCAATTTTACAGCACGAAATCAATCAGATACGCACTAAAATTTACAGACTTTTGTTGAAATTTTGACCAATTTACTTTTGACGTGGTATGACACTCAAGCGTTTACTGGATTCATGTATTCAGAAGCGTCTTTAGACTAATGGAGAAAGACCTATGAATGGAAACTATGAAAGTATAACCCAAAATGAACAAAGCTCTCAGCCTTGGGCATCACTTGGCTTTATGGCCGACGAAGATCTTTCTATACCAGCAGATAAAATCAATCAATATGAAATTGGCCGATCTTTTTATCAGCTTGGAAAACTCCACTACGACAAGGCTGACCTCCAAAAAGCAGAAAAAAACTTTATCAAAGCCTATCAATGCACGGAAAGACCTCGTGATACTTTTTCTATACTTAAGATTCTAGGTTTTCTTATCCGTATAGCTTCAGAAAAACTTGAAGACGATAAAGCCAATACTTATATTAAAGAAGCTGAGGTGATTGTAGAAGAAATCACAACGGCCCTCGGTAGCTTAAATGCGGAATACTTTTATAACGTCGGCACCTTAAAAACTTATAAGGGTGACTTTGAAGACGCTCGCATGAATTACGAGCTCGCTTATAAGAAGTCTAAAGAAGAGAATGAGCCCGAGCTCTTGGCCAAAACCTTACTTGCACTTGCAGTCAATGGTTACAACTTAAAGAATTTTGAGCAGTCTTTGGACTATCTTAATCAGCTTAATCAGCTCTTGAAGATTATCAAAAAGAACTATCTCTCTGGAGCTATGTTCCTCTTTTCTGCAAAAGTTCTCACAGAGATGGATATGCAGGATAAGGCCCTTGAGCACTTCAGCCTTGCTAATCAAGTGCTTCAAGATAAGAAATGTTGGAATCTTTACGGCTATGTCCTTCTTGGTAAAGGCATTGTTTACAAAAGAAGCGGCAATTATGAAAAGGCGCTCGATTTCTTTTTATTGGCTCAAGAATCTATAGATAAAGTCACTTTTAGAAGATTGAGTGACTTAATCGAGCGAGAGATTGCTGACGTGAATGATAACTCGGTTGATCTTTACTTAGATAAAACCAACCGTAAGGTAAAAGAGAGAGCTTTGGGAACGATCGACTTTAAGCATCGTTTTGTTCTTCTTGAAATTTTATTTCTTCTTGCGAGAAATCCTGGTAGCTACTACGACAAAGAAGATTTGGCTAAGCAAATTTGGAAAGACGAATACAACCCTTTGATTCATGATAAACTAATTTACACCTCAGTTAGTCGTTTGAGAAAGCTCATCGAGCCTAAGAATGATCGTGGTGATAAAAGAAAGTACATCATTAGAGGAAAAGATGGTTACACCTTTAATCCCCAAGCAAAAATTCGGTTCCATATGGAAAGTAAAACGGAAGCTGTTCGCACTATTGGTAATATCGAACTTAGTTCTCCCGTTTAATCATTCCAGTGCAATTGAGCGCTCTACTGAAGTAAATAAAGCGGTATTCAGATTATCTGGAGTCGTCTTTTTTAGTAAAGATATTCAAGATAGCTTGAAATCCCTCGCTATTCTAAATTGTATTCATGCCGGATCAAAATCTAGAAGCCCTAGTTTTATAGAGATTTATAGTTCCTCCCGCTTTTCTGAGCTGTCGGCCCTCAAAGAGAGTCCGAGCTCACTCACTGACGACAAGCTTCTTAGTCTAATTAAAATTGAAAAACTCAAGTTATCCGCACTGGGAAGAAGCAAGGAGAGCTTATCAAAGAGAGAACTAAGGGCTTTGTCTCAAAAGTGTGAAAAACTCAAATGGAGTGCTCTCGGTGATGATCAAAAGAGCCTTTTGATTTCAGAGGTCTTTCTTAGAGATCGTTTTGGTGGTGAGAAAGACGTTTATAATAGGTTAGTTGAGTACGCGCGCTCTCTTTCTATTCAAGAGTCGCATGAGGTTTATGCCACTAGCGGCTCCCCTTATTTGAAGAGCAAGTACAAGGAATTAAAAGGTAGGATTGAGCAAGAGCTTGTTCGGCCCGAGGATAAGTCTCCGCGCACTTTAAATAATAGTATTCAAAAGAAGTAGGTTTGGACGGTTTGATCACTCTTAAAATGCAGGATCTAGATGAGAATTCTCAGATCACTCTCTTAGCTAAAGTCGTTGAGCTTGATAATGATCAATTTCCTCAGCCTTGGAGCGCGCTAGACTGGGCGTCCACTTTATCTCAAGAGCGCTATCATCTCTTTCTTTCTATGAAGGGGGAGACTCTTGTGGGGTTTTGCCTCTTTGACTTGCTACCGGGGGATACTGGCGGCCATTTATTAAAGATTTTAGTCGATGTGAAGGAGAGGGGATCAGGGCTAGCTCAGAAGGTCTTTCTTACAAGTGCTTCCTCGTTAAGCGAAAAGGGGCTTTTGTCAGTTTACTTAGAGGTTAGTGACTTCAATAAAAGGGCCCTTCTTTTTTATCACTCCATGGGTTTTTCAAAAGTTTCTGTTAAGCGTAACTTCTACGCCAAGGGCGAGGATGCTGTTGTTATGGTGCGTAATTTATAAAATAATCTGTAGGCAACGTATTTCTTGGTAGTTGCGTTTTTGCCAAGATTTTGATAAAAATGCCCTGTCATTAGACACAAATACTCGATTTTAAGTAGGGTGGATTTTTTTGTTCCACCCTTTTTTTATTGTTTAAAGGGGACGACGGTTGCTTTTTAATCTGGAGAGACAAGGACTTGAAAAGAAGTTTTTTGAACTCTGTAGCGAAATCGTCAGTGAATTTGGCTTAGAACTTTATGCTCTAGATTACTTACCCGGCAGTCATGTTTTGAGAGTTTTCATTCAAAACCCTGAAACGAAGACAGCCGTATTAGAAAACTGCGCGGCTGTAGATCGAAAAATGACTCCTTTTATCGAGGAGCTGGACTGGATGCCTTCTGAGCTAACTTTAGAAGTCTCAAGCCCAGGTGTTTATCGAGAGTTGAAAGAAGGTGCGCATTTTACTGAGGCTATCGGCCAAAGATTAAACGTAGCTTTCAACAGAAAGTTGGCAGCTGAAGATATGATAGAAAATGGAAATGCTCCAAGTTGTAAAAAGCAGGCTATTGGTCAAAAGAAAATTTGCGCGTCACTCGCCGAGTTCTCACAAGAACATGCCGTTTTTGATTTTGAGGGCGAGTTTAAGTTTAAAGTTAGTTTAGAAGATATAAAGAAGGCCAACGTCGAACCGCTATGGGAAGACATTAAAGAGAGCTAAAGGACGTAGTTATGAACTTTTCTGAAATTGGTAGAGTAATTGAGGCTTTGGGAAAAGACAGAGGAATTGAAAAAGATATTGTGATAAAGGCCATTGAGCAGGCTTTTCTTGTGACCGCTAGAAAGAAGTTTGGGATTCAAGGGGAGTACGAAACGCGATATAATGCAGATGATGATGAAATTGAGATTTATCAATATAAGAATGTTGTTGATGAAGTAAGAGACTCTATTGTGGAGATTGCTCTAAAAGAAGCAAAAAACCTCGATGAAGATGTTGAAATTGGTGATCAATTAGGAATTCGTATTGAAAACCCTAACTTCACAAGAGTAGACGTCCAAACCGCAAGACAGATTATTTTTCAAAAAGTAAGAGATGCTGAAAGAGAAATCCTCTTTGCTGAGTATAAAGATAAAGTTGGTGAACTCATTACGGGTATCGCAAGACGCTATGAGAGAGGCAATATTATTGTTGATCTGGGAAAAGCTGATGCCGTCCTCTCAAGAAGGGAAGTCATTCCTGGAGAAGCCTTTAAAACCGGCGACAGAATCCAAGCTTATCTTTCTGATGTTGTTATGACTAACAGAGGGCCGGAAATTAGATTGTCTAGAACGTCTCCGATGTTTCTTGTTAAGCTTTTTGAAATTGAAGTACCTGAAATACAGGATGAGACCATCATTATTAAGTCTGCGGCTCGTGAGCCTGGGCAGAGAGCTAAGATTGCTGTTATTTCTGTAGACAAAGATATTGATCCTGTTGGTGCCTGTGTTGGCATGAAAGGGTCTCGAGTCCAAAATGTAGTGAACGAACTACAAGGTGAGAAAATTGATATTGTTAAATGGTCAGATGATCTTGATACTTTTGCTCGTAGTGCTCTAGCACCAGCAGATATCGGCAACATAATGATTGATCATGAAGAGAAGCAATTAGATGTTGTCGTTGAAGAAGACCAACTCTCGCTCGCCATTGGTCGGCGTGGACAAAACGTCCGTCTGGCCGCCATGCTTAGCGGGTATAAAGTCAACATTATCTCTAAATCTAAGCTTCAAGAAAAAATAACGAAGTCTGTCGATAACCTTCTGCAGATTGATGGTCTAACAGAGAGTATGGCCCAAGTTCTCGTTCAGGGTGGGGTCACTGCAATTGGTGATCTATCCGTCATGGATGTTGAGACCTTGGTTGGCATACTAGAGTCCAACAAAGAAGAAGCTCAAGGAATTCTTGATGCAACATTGAAAGCTATTGAAGTGGGTGAAGTTAACCTTCAACCAGATGAAGAAGAAGAGCTTGTTTCGGCCTCGGCTACTCCACAGTACGTGGGTATCCTTGCTAAAGAAGAGCAAGATGATGAAAATAATCCAGATAAATTTAGCGATGCTGAAAGAAGACTCCGTGAAGAGTTGGCAGCATTTAAGTTGAAATAAAGTATTTCTTGGGATGAGGTAATAGATGCCTAAAAAGATTTTTGAATTGGCAAAAGAATTGGACATGGGTGCTCTCGATTTAGTTGAAAAACTAAAAGGCGACGGCTTCAATGTTCGAAATCACATGACTGCACTAAGCGACGAAGATGTTGAAAAGATCCTCGAGGGATTTAAGACATCTGCTGAGCCCGCGGCCAAGAAAAAAGCGACGAAAAAGAAGACCAAGAAAAAGGTTACTAAGAAAGTTGCTGCTGCAGGTAGTGCATCGTCTACGACCAAGAAGGCTGCCGGTACTAAAAAGAAGGCCGTCGTTTCTAAAAAGAAGACAGTTATTCGTAAGAAAGGCGACCCTGAAAAAGAAGATGTCGAAATTACAGAAGAAATTGAGACCGATGGAGAGACGAATTCTCCAAAAGTGATCAAGAAAGTTGTTGTGAAGAAAGCATCTGCCGAAGGAGCCGAAGAAGATGGTGAAGAGAAGGCTTCGGAAACTCTTAAGGAAGCCTTTGGCTTGAGGGTTGTTTCAAGGCCTGAGGGTGAAGAAGAAGCACGTGAAGTGTCTTCGACTGATGCATCCTCTGATCCAGCGGCTGAGGTTAAAGACGAAGAGAAAGAGCTTTATAAAGAGAAAATGCACAAGTTTACACCTGTTTTCATTCCAGAAAAAAAGGAAGGAGAAACGGAGACGTCTAGCTCAACAACCGCTGCAGGTGGTGCTGAGAAAGAGGGTGAAAAGAAAGAAGCTGATTCAAAGAAACGCCTCGGCGGTCTCGCTTCGATGATGTCATCCAAGAAAGCGGGCTCTAAGTCTCAAGTGCTTAACCAAGTTAGAGCTGACTCCGAGCTTAAAAGCTACGCGGCACTCAGTGGAACTGGTCGCCCAATATACACTCAGGTAAAACGTAAAAGAACCTACTCAGGTCCGACGAAAGGAACTGAAATTACTGATGTCAAAGAATCTAAGCGAATTGTAAAACTCCATGGCGGAGCAACAGCAGTTGAGCTTGCAAAAAAACTCAGCATTAAATTGAAAGAGCTCGTGGATAAGTGTCTTGATATGAACCTTCTCGTAAAGGGCGAAGACTTTATCGGCTTGTTACTGGCTCAAGAAATCAGTGCAATGTACGATTATAAAGTCGAAGATGTCAGCTTCAATGAAGACGAAGTTATAGGAAAAGTAGACTTAAGTGACGAAGCTAAGGAAAAACTTCCCCTAAGAGATCCTATTATCACTATTATGGGTCACGTTGATCACGGTAAAACGACTCTTCTCGATTTTATTAGAGACGAAAAAGTGGCTGATGGTGAAGCCGGTGGCATCACTCAGCATATAGGCGCCTACTCGGTAAAAACAAAGAGTGGGAAGAGCCTTACTTTTCTTGATACTCCAGGGCACGCGGCCTTTGCTAATATGAGGCAAAGGGGAGCAGACCTGACTGATATTGTTATTCTCGTCGTCGCAGCAGACGATGGGGTCATGCCTCAAACGAGAGAGTCTGTGCGCTTTGTTCAAGAAGCCGGGGTTCAGCTCATTGTGGCCATCAACAAAATGGATAAAGAAGGTGTTAATCCGGATCGCGTAAAGAACGAGCTTACTGAATTCAGCATTACGCCTGAAGAATGGGGTGGTGAAACCCAGATGGTACCTATCTCGGCGTTGAAAGGGGATGGAGTTGATAATCTTCTAGAAGCTGTGGCCCTTCAGGCTGAGATAATGGAGCTTCGTGCTGATCCGAAAGGAAATGCAGAAGGTGTTGTTATCGAGTCTAAAGTTGAAGCTGGCCGCGGTCCAGTAGCGACAGTACTCATTCAATCGGGGACTCTCTCTAAAGGCGATTCGATCGTTGTAGGCGAGTCCTTTGGTCGCGCTAGAAGCCTTGTTAACTATAAAGGCAAGCAACTTAATAAAGTTGGTCCAAGTACTCCTGTTCAGATCTTAGGTCTGAATGAAGCTCCCTCTCCAGGCGATAGTCTTAATATTGTTAAGAGCGAGCGAGAGGCTAAGAAAATCGTACAAAACCGAATTGATGAGAGAAAGAAGCTTGAAAATATGCCGACGAAGTCGACTATTTCTCTTGAGGATTTCTTTGGGCAAAATGCTGATGACATCACTGAGAAAAAGAATCTCAACATTCTTGTTCGCTCTGATGTGCAAGGTTCATTTGAGGCGATTAAAGGATCTCTTGAAGCTCTTTCTAACTCCGAAATCGAAGTTAAGATGGTTGGCGGCGGAGTGGGTCCAGTGAGTGACTCAGACGTTCAGCTTGCAGATGCTTCATCAGCAATTATTGTTGGCTTTAACATGAGACCCTCTACTTCAGCCCGACGTTTGGCCGAAGAAAAGGGAATCGAAGTTAGAACCTACTCCATCATCTATAAATTAATCGACGACGTGACGATGGCCCTTGAGGGGATGCTTGATCCTGAATACATTGAAAAATATATCGGCAGGGTTGAAGTTAAGGAGACCTTTAGTGTACCTAAGGTAGGGACAATTGCAGGTTCCGTCGTTATCGACGGTGCGATTCAAGTTGGCTGCCAAGTGAGACTTCTCAGAGCTGGAAAAATTATCTTCGACGGTAAGATGTCTAGTCTAAAGCGTTTTAAAGATGACGTGAAAGAAGTTAAAAGTGGTTACGAGTGCGGTGTTGGTCTTGAAGGTTACAACGATGTTAAAGTTGGCGATCTTTTCGAAGCCTATATTATGGAAGAGAAGAAGCGCTCACTTGAAGATTTAGAAAAAGAAGAAATCGCTCGGGAAAAAGCAGAAGCCAAGGCCCGTGAAGCAGCAGCAGCTGCGGATGCAAGCGAGGAATCACACGTTTAGGAGAGTTTATGGCCAAGGCCGAAAAAGAGATTAAGAAAGCAAAGTATGAGGATCGTATCCTCAACGAGCTTAATCTCATTCTTAGACAAGAGATTTCAGATACTCGCCTACAGTTTGCTAGCTTGACCAAAGTTGAGCTGACAAGTGACTTTAGTGTAGCAACCGTTTACTGGGACACCTTTGATCCGAGTAAGCGGGGAGAGATCAAGTCTGCTTTCCATGCTATTGAAGGCCGCTTTCGCTCCTCTCTAGCAAAGTCTCTTCAGGTTAGGCACACTCCTGAAATTAAATTAACTTACGATAATCAGTATGAGAGTGAGCAAAATATCGCGGAGATCCTCTCCAATGAAGCTAAGGTTGGACGCTCCTTTTAAACCTCGGACGTCTAATCCATGATCTCAAATTAAATGAATTTCGATCCCTTCAATGAAAAACCGAGCTGTTTGCACTCTCTTAATGTGACGAAAGAGCCGACAGTATTCAATGATTTTCCCTTTATTATCGCGATCAATAAACCCGCAGGAATTACCTCATTTGATTGTATTCGGCGAATGAGGCCTCGGTTATTTCATCACTTAGGTAAAGGTAAAGGGAGGCGAAAGCTAAAAATTGGCCACTTTGGAACTCTTGATCCCTTTGCTGATGGAGTCTTATTAGTGGGAACGGGTAAGGCCATGAAGGTCATGAACCTAGTTCAAGAAGCTCTTAAGAAACGCTATTTAGCCTTGTGCGAATTTGGAAATCAAACGCTCACAGGAGACCTGGATGGCGAAGTGATTAAAACATATCAGCATGATAAAGACTTGGACTTAGCCTTGAAGGTTTTGAGAAGCGTTCAGAAAGTTGGTGATGAGCTGGTGGGAGAGTACTGGCAAAAGCCCCCTTATTTCAGTGCTGTTAAGCATGAAGGAAAGCCCCTCTATGAGTACGCCAGAGAGGGCGTTTTCATTGAGAAAGATCCAGTGTGCCGAAATATTTACGATCTTGAAACGAAAGCTTCGGAGCATGACTTTCACTACCTTATGAACTGTAGTGTCAGTAGCGGAACTTACATAAGAGCGCTCTGGCAGGATATGCTAGTCGACTATGACAGGCTGGGGCATCTTAAGGCCCTTACAAGGACCGAATACGGTGAGATTCACCAAGACGATTGCACCGAGTTAGAGGAATTTTGTACGCACAAATCAGAGCCTTTTCGTTTTTTCACCCCATGGGAGCTCTTAAAGTTTTCCTCTGTTGAGTTGTCAAAAAAACAGGCCGGTGGCTTCTTGCAAGGAGCTTTTATTGTCGCTGATCAGGCCTCCGAAATAAGCTTGGGAAGTCACTTTTGGGTTACCTTAGAAGGCGAGACGCTAGGGTTAGCGGAGTCTTTTAGTGAAAATGGATCAGTTAAGCTTAAGGCGAAGATCAATTTTTATTAATGCAGAGCGCTTTTTTCCCAAAAACGCTCTCTTTTTTCGCCCTAATCTCAGACATTGGTAAAGAGGCCTTGGTCTTTTTATCAATAGGCCCTTATAATGTAGTTAAGGTCCTGAAATATTTGGCCAATTGATTTATGCTGCCTTATATTTAAAGGGCATAAAATTATTATTTTGGAGAGTGCTCGTGAACACAACCCTTATTGCCATGTCTATCGCCGCTATTGCCGCCATAGGTTTAGTAGTGACCCTTGGAATTGTTAGTCTACTGTCCGGTAGTTTTCACTTCCTTACTGCCAAGCCAAAGCTTGAGGTTTTGAAATCGGAATTTGGTGATCATGGTTTCGCCTTCTCTTTTTCTTGGAACAGCTCCATGGAGCCCGCTAAGTTTGATAAAGTTAAGGTAAGGCTTTTTAATCCGTTTGGTTCTCCTACGCAAGTGGAGGTTTCAAAAGCCTTTGACGGAGCTGGAAGTGATTTTGCTCGTGACGTGTATATGGGCATTGGAATGAAGCGGCTCTTAGAAGCACAGAATGTTGAAAAAGCGACAATTGAGGTCGAGGTAACATCGAGTAGAGATAGTTTAACTCAGAGTTTTCAATTTAAAGGAGGCAAGTTTATGCGCCTCTTAACGGAGACTCGTGAGACTGTGAAGTCCTTTACTCAGGCCATGCCTGCTCCTGCTGGTAAGCCCCTTTATCAAACGGTTCAGCGAACCTTCATTGCAGAAACTCTTCCAGATAGCATGAAGACAATAAAGTTAGCGACTAATCCTGAATTTGCTGGAGATTTTGCCGCCGCTGGTGCAGCCTCTGCTGAACCCCAGGCTAACTTTGATATCGCAAAGGTTTGGATTGAGCCGGGATGTATTGTTTGTAATGCCTGTGAAGCTATTTTTCCTGAAGTTTTTGAAGTGACTGAAGACTCTTGCTTGATCAGACCTGAAGCACCCCTTAATGATGGGCTCAAAATCCAAGAAGCTGCTGAAGCTTGTCCTGTAGAGGTTATTAAGTTCACCCAAGCTAGTTAAAAAAAAGGCTTCCCTATTTCTAAGGAAGCCTCTTATCTTTTTATTTTCGATTATAGCTGTAGAAGGATCTGAGTGATAGCGTCGAGCTGAGCTTCGTACTCTTCTCTCTTCGCCATGGCACCGTCTTTTGCTTGGATCTGTTGTTGGGCCATGGAGACTCGTGCTCTAAGTTCGCTAACAAAGCCATCGACCGTAAGCATGTCAGGGTAGGCTTCTTGAGAAAAGCCATTACTAACAAGCAGTCCTCTAATGTGCGTAAGAGCTTGCTTTTTACCAATTTCAGGATCTTCTTGAACCTGACCTTTTACGTAATCCAGTAAATTGATCGCCAAGGCAAAATACTCCTTTAGGAACTTTTCTACTTCCTCTTCGGTATCAAAGCTATCGATGGCGCTTTTTACCTTTTCTACGTGAGCAATGTAGCTCTCCAGCGTGAAGTCTTCTTTTACGAGCTCTGCAGCTGTCGCGAAGATTTTATCTTCGATCTTTCTCGCTTCGTCGAAGATAAACTGGCCATTAGGGATGGCGATATCTTCTTCGAAGAGCTGAACGAATTCAAGAAGTCCGTTTCTTTTATTAATGAGCTCCTTTGCCATGGGCTGAAGGTCGGTCGCATAAATAAAAGCGCTACCAAAAACAGTTACCGCAGCTCCTTCCGGAATGAGCCTTTGGTCTCTTACTACTTGGGCGAGAACAGGTTGTCTTCTCTCCATTGAAGCCTCAATCTTGCCAGGAACATTCATCGCTTCTGCCATACTCGTGTAGATATTCGTAAGAAGATCTTTTTCAGTTACAAAGACCATATTGGAAAAAGGGGTTGATGTTGGATAGCCAAATCTTGATCCCTCAAGTCCAATTGTGAGCCTTTCCTGATTTAATTTAAGTAACTCACTACGGTAGTTGGGGTTATCCAAAAAGTTTGGCGCGAAACCTTCTTCTGCTAAGTGTTGCATCATAGGAGCTCTCATGGTCATCACAACCAGGGCCATCGCTCTTACAGGAGCAAAGCCTACAGCATTAGAATTGTTGTAATCATCGATATCAGAAATATCGAGACTAACTTTCTGCTCGTTGTGGTATTTACCGAAGAATCCCACAACACTTAGCTCGTCACTTGGTGAGCCAGAGATCAATTCAGCGTGCATGCAGTCCTTTGCGACCATTCCAGTTTGTTGAAAGATCTTTTCTTTCAATGCACGGAAGTCCTCGTAGAAGTAAGCTTGTACTCCGTTATTTGGCTTAACAACACACTGTAGGGCAGGAGTATAAATAATTTCTTTAAAGAAATTATATACTTTCTCTGAAGCCTCAAAGTATTGGGCAAAGTTTTTACCGTGTCTCCCTTTATCGTTTTTCATACGCTCAAGTTCAACAGCAAGTTTCTTTGAGTCGTAGGACTGAAGGTACTCATAGCGCTTACCTAGGAATTCACGAAGGTGGTATCTCCACTGATCGTAGATCAACTTTAGGGGAATGAAAGATCTTGAAAGTTGAAAAAGAGCATATTGCTGTGAGTTCGAGCCTCTATTTCTATCAAGTCTGTGTCCATAAAGAGTATAGCTTGAGTTGAAGCTGTTAATTATAGTTTCAGCTACCTCTAGAGGGCTGACCCCATGATCATGCCTTTGACACAGAGGGTTTGTTCTTTGAACATGCTCGTCCGTACAGAATTTATACTGCTTTCGGTCTCCAAGCTTTTGGTCAATTAGAGAGCGCTTAGTATCGACTCCAACATTACCTTTGTTTATTGTTTCAACCTCATCACCGTAGCCAAAGCGGATAGCGGCGACATCGTAAGGACCAGGTGTCAGAAGCTCTGTTACTTGACCTGGTTGGTAGTCCATAATCGAACTTGTTTGAGAGATAGGAGTTCCGTCAGCTTTTAGGATGAAGTTGGCAGCATCCGTTGAGGCCAAAAAGTTGTGGCGAAGACCAAAGTTGTGTCCTAACTCATGGACAAGAGTTGAAACGACTGATTCCTCTAAGAGTCTGTCGGCACAAGTGTTAAGGGCCTTAAGCTCTCCCGCTTCTGAAGGCTTCATAGCTTCTTCAGTGAGGCGCTTGAGGTAGGGTTTAAGGATATCGCTACATTTTGCCTCGATTTGGGCAATTGAATCTCTGTAAACAGTATCAAAGGCATTTTGATGAAACATACCTTCTTCTGCATGGTTATTATTAGCGAGGGCGCTCAAGGGCTTATTACCATTGACCTCTTTAATGAGTCCTTTTAATTCACCCATGATGTCTGTGCTCTTAACTCCAAAACTTTTCAAAAAGTCGACTCTTTCAGCACTTTGATTAGTGTAGAATTTTGAATTATCGGTTGCGAGCATCTTTGAAAAGAAGTCGACCTCTAATGTGCCTTTTTCTGGATTAAGGGCCATTAAGTTAGCGTCGTCAATCATTCCCGTTTTACTTCGAACGTAGTTTCTAAGAGTCTCAATCCAAGTCTCTCTAAAAGGATTGGCATAAATATTCGCGGTAGCCGCGATAATTTCACCTGATTCAGAGTCTACAATACTTGGGCCGTATCCTAGGAGGCGGGCTCCGTCTTTAGTATCCACAATATTAATAATGTTGTAGCGAATATCTCCAAGGTTAACGTCTTTACTCTCGTCAAGCACTACTTCAAGACCAGTATTGGCGGCCTGAAAACCCTTGTTCCATACTTTAATAGACTTTCTACCAGCTTCTCTCATGTGATCAGGTGTACTGTGAGAGAAGAAGTAAGTGATCTTTCCATTTTCTGGATAGAAGCGGTTCATAAAGACTAGCTTTTCGTAATCTGATTCTCTGTGAAACCTATGGTTTTCGATGACATATCTCTGAGTCGAGAAAAAGCCGAATACCTTTCTATCCTTTTTAAAGTAGACCCGTCCCTTCTTAGGTGCATGGGCTTTTCTTAAAGAGTAACGAATTTTAATTTCTTGAATTGGGTAGTAAACAACATAAGCAAGGTAGTCTTTTCCCATTTCCAAGGAGTCAAAGATGGCATCTTCAGTGGCGCTACTAAGAATAGACTCCGTTTTTTCGAATTTGATACGCATGTATTCTCTTTCGTTAAACGGCTTTTTCTCTTTATGGTCATCTCCAACTTCTACTTCTGCGAGCCTATTGATGTCACCAATCATGTCTTTCTTGAAGTCTAGCCATTCTGTGGGAATCGTTAGAGCTTTCTTTAAATTGATCTCATCCGAAACATCAATATTTTCATCAATATTGAGGTTTACTCCCACGAGGGAGTCACTTCTTTTTAGAAATTTTATTCTCGAAACTGAACGGGCCTTAAAATCAAAACTAAGGTCTCTTCCGATTGAGTTTGCTTGCTCTGGTGAAGCCGAGACGACAGTAGCCGCATAGAACCATTCACCATCGAGGAGATTAGCATCAAAGACATTATTTTTATTAATAGCGTCGAAGTTTTTCCTACCAACAAGATCAATTTTGAAGTGCGATGCTTTTGAAAGGTCAAAAACTACATCAGTATCCATCTGATGAGTCCCTTCATTGTTGATATTAAGCACTCGACGAAGCTTGAATAAGGTAACTGGGTAGCCTACCATTGGCACCTTATAGGTTCCATCAGCTAGTTTTTCTGCAATGGTTAATTCATGAAAAGGAAGGTTCTCTTTTTTGGAAATCTTATTGATAATCAAAAATGTGGGCGTAAGCTCGTACTTTAGTTTGTACTGAGTTTCAGGCTTGCCGAAAAAAGGAACATCCGAGAAAAGTTCAGACTTCGTGTTGTATTCAACTAGTCTAAAGTCATTAATATTCTTCGTTCCACTCTCTATCGTGACTTTTGCTGCATTGGTAAAAGTAGATCCTGAGTGAAGGGGCTGATCTGTAGAAAGATCAAATTCAAGGCCTTGATACTCAGCTATCTCAAGTAAGTTTACGGCAGCAGTCTGATTGATTTGCTCAGGTCTGTCTTTCGCGCAACCTACCAAAAGCATAAGCCCTGCAAGAATGATCATTGGTCTGATTGTCATTTAAAAGTCCTTCGTTTCTTGTTAATTTTTTTATTTTCTTAATTATTTTTTTAATTTTTCAAAAGTTATAACTCAATCCAAAGTAGAAGCTCGAGTCATCTTTATTGAAGAGATTGATGTCCGACTCTTGCCCGTTAACGGCAAGGGCATTAGCAAAGACGCTGTGTCCGCCAAAAAGTGAGAAGTCTCTTGTAAAGTTGTAGCTTAACGATTGATCGAGGCTATAGAGGTCGTTAGTGTTTCCGCTGTAGGTCCAACTTCTAATGTAGGTGTTATCAAGGCTTAGCCATAGCTTGGAAGTGATTCCATAGGCGATAGTTAGTCTTTGGCTAAAAAGATAGTTTGTATTCGAGTTGAGGTCTGTACGAGTTTTAAATTCATGAACATTATAGACAGCACTAGGTCTATAGATCAGAGAGAGATTTTTAATATACTTACTGGCATTGTAACTAAAGATGGGATTAACTCTTGCTGCAGTGATAAGTCCAGCAGTCGCATTTGAATCCTTGCTTAAAGGGAGGGTCAGACCCCCTCGGGCGGTAACATTAATGGCACCAAAGAGTTGCCCCATGGGCTTTAAGATGCTGACAATACTATCTCTAATGAGGGTCTTTCTTTCGTTTTCATAGTCCTTAGTGAACCACAGTGACGTAGAGATCATATACTTTCCAGGCAGACTGAGGCGGCCATTGAGGATATGGTTTTGACTTAGGCTATTCTCCGATGAACTCTGCTTGTAGAGGTTGTTGGTTAACCAAGTTGTATAAGTAGAGTTGAACTCTAACTCGTCGGCCTGATTCTGGGTGTTCTCTAATTCTACAAGTGTATTCTGACTATACACTGAGCTGAGATTCCCAATACTTAGCAATAAAGCTATTAATTTTAAGTACCTACGCAACATTACCACCTGGTTTTTAAGGTTTTTCTTTGGTTGTAGGCTTAAAGTTGCAAGGTTAGTGCCGGCCGCAGGAGCTCTAGGAGGGGCCTTAGTAGAATATTTCTTTAGCGGCCCGATAGGTGTTGCAGTGGGCTTCGATGCTGTGCTTTATGGGGGTGGCATAACCACCACCAAGACCAATTGCCACGGGAATGCTATTTTTATGGCATTTGTTGAAAACGAGTTTATCCCGTTGAAAGAGACCTTGATGGGACAGGGAGAGTTTTCCAAGACGGTCTTCCCTTAAAGGATCAACTCCTGCTTGATAGAGAACCATATCCCAAGGCCTGACAAAGAGTTCTTCTAGGACTTCATTGAGCTTGGTCAGGTATTCATCATCTTCAGTATTATCTTCAAAAGCCACATCCCAATCGGATGGTGGTTTTTTGTAGGGATAGTTCTTGCGGCCATGAAGGCTAACGACAAAGACTTCTTTTACAGGGGTTAAAATAGCGGCGTTACCATTTCCTTGGTGAACATCGAGATCGAGAACCAAAATATTCTTGTAATCTTGCTCATGAATAAGTTTGAGGCAAGCGACCGCAAAGTCGTTAAAGACGCAGAAGCCTTCGCCATGGCTTGGAAAGCTGTGATGGGTGCCTCCTGATAGGTTTCCTGCAAATCCATGTCCTTGGGCATAGTCTACCGCCGCTAAAAAGCCTCCTACTGACGCAAGAGAGCGTTTGAGCATCATCTCGCTCCACGGAAAGCCAATCTTTCTTTGGGCACTTGGTTCTAAAGTTCCAAACTCAACAGCATGATAGTATTGCGGGGTATGAACCCTTGTAATATCTTCGTAGCTCGCTAAGGGAGAAAGCTCTAGCTCTTGCAGTTTAAATATACCTTCAGCAATCAAAGCTTCCCTTAACATTTTATACTTTTCCATAGGAAAGCGGTGTTCTGGGGGAAGTTTTAGGTCAAAGGGGTCGCTATAAAAAGCTTTCACTTAAGCTTTGATGAGGTCTGATTGGAGAAGGTTTTTGAACGCACTTTCGTTTTGGGCGTAAATAGCTTTGAGGTCGAGCTCGTCAGAGAGAACCGGACATTCAAAAGTCAGTACAGGGGAGTTATACTTTTGAGGTCCATAATCACCAAGGCTACCAGGTGTAGGATGCCCTTCTATTTCTCCCATTATTTCATAATCATTATGCTTGGCCAGAAATTGAGCAATTTGCTCGCAGTTACCATTGAAGTTAATAAACGGTTTCCAAGAGTGAAGGGAGATAATGAGATGCGGAGGAAATTTTTTGAAAAGCTTATCGAGGTACACGTTTTCTGGCTCGCTCAAAGGCTTTGCTCCGGGAGAGTATTTAGCTTCCCTAGCTTCAGCGCTCCAGCTCTCAGAGGGGTAGTTTCTATTGAGGTCAACTCCATGAGAGTTTACACGAGTTCGGGCCCGGTAGCCGTCTACATTTAAAATAGGGATGACAATGAAAGAGGCTTCAATTTCAACTGGTCCTTGAAGCCAAGCAAAGAGCTCTTTGAGTATATAGACCCCTTCGACTTCATCTCCGTGAGTTCCGGCCATGAGGTAGACATAGGTGCTAGATTTTTTCTCGGAGCGAAAGGCGGTGATCTCTTCACCGGCTACACTCGTTCCTGACTTTAGGCTTACAAAATTCATATTACTTCCATCGGTCTCATTTTAAGTTAGCTTTGAAATCGATACACAGCACACTGACCCGGAGTCTCTTCTACCTCAATTTCAAGGACTGGAAAATTGAAGTTGAATCTTTTTCTCACTAGTTGGTGAATTTCTTTTGCGAGGTAGATCGCAAGGCGTTCGGCACTTGTATTTTGCAGAGGTAGAATAAGAACATCTTGCTTTGGAATAATAAAGATGGACCCATCTGGAGGGGTGATTTTGTAGGATGAGTCAACTTCTTCAATAGTGAGATCTTTGTTCTCGCCAGGAATAAGTAAGCGATGATCGAGAGAGTCGCAAACTTCTCGCACAATAGGCTTGATATCGAGAAAGTCAAAAACCATATCTGAGTCTAACTCACAAGCTTCGCCTTTGAGCTGAACGCGGTAATTATGGCCATGAAGCGGCTCCCGAGTTCCATCTTTAAAAATAAGAAAGTGGGAGGCGGCGAAGTTGAAATATTGTTTATAAACCTTAATGGAGTATTTTGTATCCATAAATTTTCTTCCATACAAATTGAAACAAGACAAAATTCTATTCAAATGAAGAGCAATAGTCTATCTTTATACTCTCCGAATTAGGAAAGGTTAAGGTCGTAAATGCAGCTTTCTTCAGCACAAAAAAAATCAGGTCTGAAGGCCGTTGATACCCTTAAGAAGCTCGCTCGTGAGTATTTTGGGTCAACTGACAGCCTGGCAGATATCGAAAAATTATTGAGAAAGTCAGGAGTTTCTGTTGAAGATTCTTCGTCTGATATTTCTTTTCCTCTACCAGAAGCGTCGAAGTCAGAATTTGATTTCTTTGGCTTCTCCGACGGTGCATGCCGAGGCAATCCAGGCCCTGGGGCTTGGGGCAGCATGATCCAAGATAGCTCTGGCAAAGTCATTTTCGAGGGAAGTGGTGTGGAGCGTCCAAGTACTAATAATCGAATGGAAATGACTGGTGCGCTGCGCTGTCTCGAGTTCCTAAAAGAAAAAGGCTTTATCGAGGATCGTGTCATTGTTATTAGTGATTCTAAGTATGTTGTAGATGGCATGAATCAATGGGTTCTCGGGTGGAAAAAACGAGGTTGGAAAAAAGCTGATAAAAAAACGCCTGAAAACGTCGACCTCTGGATGGCGCTTGATAAGTTACGACTAGAGTTTAAGCATGTCGGTTTTTCTTGGGTGAAAGGGCACGCAGGTCACCCTCAAAACGAGAGGTGTGATCAATTGGCAAACGAGGCACTTGATAGTGAAGGATATTAAGAATTTACTGACCATCGCTTTAATCAATATAACCCTATTGAGCTGCTCTCAGCTTGATAGGAGCGCACAAGTCGTTTCATTAACGGGCCTGCAAGTCTCTGAAGATGAAGAAAAAATGTTAAAGGCTAAACGAAACTTGATTGAAGCTAAGCAGTCATTGAAATTGGCCATCATAAAGGTGAATTTAATCACTAAGAGTGAGCTTGTTGATAGCTCAGGCCGCAGGAAAGCTGTTTTCCTCGAGGCACAAGCCTTCTCTCCCATCTTGTCCTCTAGCAAGATAAGCCCCTTTCATCTTTTTACGGGAGACCCCATTTTTACTAAGTTACTCCCAGAGTTTTATCAATTCTTAGACGCTATAGAGTATAAAAAAATACCGATTGTTGTCGACTGCGTCGGTGTTCCCGATTGTAGAGGTCTTAGGGCCAGTCTCAAAAAACAATATAAAATTTTCGTTAAAGATTTCAACCGTGTGGCGGCCAATGATGCAAGTCAAGAATATGTCATCATGCTCTCATCAAAAAATATTTCTTTAAAAAAGAAATCGCCGTCCAATTTTCGCACCGCCTTTAAGTATAGATGGTTAACGTTTCCATCTCTGCAAGACCAAGATTTAAAAATTGAGGAGTGGGCCGCTTTGATTCCTAAAGTTAAAGAATTCTAAGGGTTTAATACTTGATTATGATGAACTCTCGGATTAACCTTATAAAGATTTAATTAACTAACAAGGAAGGTATATGAAACATTTAATGCTTCTTGCTCTCTTGGCCACAACTCTAATTTCTTGTAACAAAGAAAATAAAGTAAGTCTGAGCAACGATGAACTCAAAACTTTTTATACAGTAGGTCATACAATGGGCCAGAGAATGAAGAACCTCAACCTCAACGATGATGAAGTTGCTGCCGTTGCTATGGGGTTGAAAGATGCCGCAAAAGGAACAAAAGCCCAAGTTGATCCCGATCAGTTTAGAACGAAGATCCAAGAACTCTTCAAGGGTCGCATGACTAAGGCATCCGAAACAGAGAAAACGAGTGGTCAGGCTTATTTAGAAAAATTTGCCAAAGAAAGTGGCGTCGTGAAAACAGAGTCGGGTCTGACTTACAAAATTCTATCTGAAGGAAGCGGAACCTACCCGAAAGAAACGGATACAGTTAAAGTTCACTATCACGGAACTCTAATCAATGGAGAGGTCTTTGATTCTTCTAAAGATAGAGGTCAACCGGTTACTTTTCCACTTAATCGTGTGATCAAGGGTTGGACTGAAGGCGTTCAGAAAGTAAAAACAGGCGGCAAGATCAAGCTTGTGATCCCTTCTGATCTTGCTTATGGAGACAGTGGAGCTCCTCCAAAGATCCCTGGTGGCGCGACATTGATTTTTGATGTTGAGCTTATTGAGATCGTTAAAGAAGATGCGAATAAAAAGCCTGGTAAAATGATGAAAAAAGGTAAGAAGTAAAAGAAAATATTACCCAATAAACGAAAAGCCCTCTTTTTAAGAGGGCTTTTTTTTTGTTAAGGATGAATACATGATTGTTGACGCCAAAGTATTATCTCTAAAAATCGCGAGCACTGCAATAGTGACTCTTAACCGACCCTCAAAGTTAAATGTTCTCGATGAAGACATGATCGACGCTCTAACATCGAGCTTCAATGAGTTTTTAGGTGATGATCAGGTCAAAAAACTTATTATTCAAAGCTCTAGCGAAAAGGCTTTTTGTGCGGGAGGCGATGTTGTCTCCGTCGTGAAAGGAATTAATGAAGGCAGAGACGTCGACTTCTTTTTTAAGAAGGAATATGCCTTTGATCAGGGGCTTTATAGGGCAGCCAAACCCGTTTTTGTCATAGCAGAAGGGTTTGTATTTGGTGGAGGGCTTGGCATTTTTTCGGCCGCACAGAGTAGGGTTTGTAGCGAGAATGCGGTTTTTTGTATGCCTGAGGTTACCATTGGCTTCTTTCCTGACGTAGCCAGTTCATTCTTTTTACAGCGAGTACCTAAACCATGGAGACTTTTAATGGGTCTGTGTGGTGCTCGTATAAAGGCTAGCTGGGCCTTAGAGTTAGGTCTAGTCGACAATGTTTTTAGAAAAGGCTTGGCCTCTGAGGTTTCCCGGTGCATTCAAGCTGATAGTCTTATTGATGAGCCCCTTTTGGCTTCGGCTACCCAGGAAGATCTTCAAGAGATGAGAGCTATAAGTAAGATAATCGAGCCCTTGCAGTTGATGTCATCAATAGGTGAGTTTCATGAGTGGGTTATGCACTCCAGAGATACTTTAAAGCACCCTTACATCCTTGCCTGTTTAGAGACCTATCTGAAAGGCTCTAGGCTTTCCAGTTTTATTACCTGGAGACTTTTTGAATGGTCTCTAGGTAAGTCCGTAGAAGAATGCTTTGAAATGGATTTAGAGTTATCTCGGCTTCTTGGCAAAGATTTGGATTTTCATGAAGGTGTCAGGGCCCTACTCATAGATAAAGATAAGTCTCCAAAATTTCGCTTTAATAGCTACGAAACCATTGAAGAGAGCTTTGTCATGCCATTTTGATAGTGTCTACCTTTTGGACATTTTAGAGGTTTTGACATTTTCAAGGAATTCTTTCCCCAGGTTTCAGGGGCTTAGAGCTAATAGTTGGCATCAATCTTGGATATATAGGGTTGTATACTTTATTTTGGAGATTCAACTATGAGAGCTACAAGCATCACCTTTTTTGTCCTTATATGCTTTTTTTCAGGAGGGGCCTTTCCTACTGCTTCCCTCGCGGGAGATGTACAAGTTTATAGGAACAACGCAGAGGTCACAGTTATTGCCTCTCAGTTAAATGGTCTTGCTTTTGGAAGCGATGAGCTTAATGGACAAAGTGTTGGGAAGGTTATGGGGTATGTTAATCGGCATAAATCTATACTGGTGGGCCAAGCAGAGGCGGAAGTAGGAAAAATATACTTTCAGCCAACATTTTCAACTGATTCTCAGGCAAAGATTATCGTTAGTAATGGCTCGGCTGCAGTTCGCTTTCAACAGGCTTTCTACTTTATCGATCATAAAGGCGAAAAAATTTATGTCCCTTTTGACGGTGCTGAAGTTCTAGCCTATGTGGATAATTTGAAAGCAAATATTCTAACAAGAAGTCGTGATGCTCTCATTAATGGTCAACTTAGAGATATAAACTCCTCTTTAATTGACTCAAAAGATTATGAGCACTTTTTAGAGCGATTACCTGCTATTGATGCTGAGTCCTTCAAGAATATATCAATCGAAGATAGAATTAAGTTTTTGGGTGTGATTAAAAAAATAGACTCCCAGGATTTAAGATCAGCGATGTATCCCGAAAAGACATTTTTCAATACAGATATTTTTTATAAAACAGTCCTAGAAGATAGAGATAGTGTCTCAAAATTTATTGAAGTGAGTAAAGATAAGGCCAGACTTGTTTTCGCCAAGAGGGGCGAAGGTAGTGAAAAATTCGAGCCTGTAATGAGAGTAAGCCTGCCCTTTGACTCTACTATGGTGATTGACTTTAGAGTGGATGCGGCCAAAGGAGCCTTACTAGGGCGAGTGAGCTCAATAGCTAAACATGTCACAGTTAATATTTATACGGGTAGTATTAGAAACCTAAAGAAAAGAAAGAAGGCTTCGGGTGACTCAAGCGTGGCTCAGCATCAGGAGGCCGAGGGCGGTTTGTTTCGCTCTGAAGACTACGATGTTGCGCTGATAAACCTTTCTAAAGTAGTAGAATATTTTAAGGGTACTTTTTCTTGGAACGGTTTTGATAATCGAGGCTCCGATCTCAACGCAACTGTTCGTTACAAAGGTTCACGGCTTTTTGGAACAGCAACATTACGCCAAAATGCTGCTTGGATTGGAGCTCCTTATAATCAATTTCTCTTTGGAAAAGGAGGAGACACTCTTGGTGAATTCCTTCATGCCTTTGATGTGATTGGCCATGAATATTGTCATGCTATTATTTCACATACTTCCGGTCTTGATGGGGGCGCTCAGCCAGGCGCTTTGAACGAGCACTTATGTGATATTTTAGGTGTAGGGTTCGAGGGTGATCTGAGCGGAAATGGTTTTGACTTTAAAATTGGTGAGAAAGTCGTGCTTAAAGGCGATCAAGGCTTAAGAGATTTCCTGAATCCTAAAGCGAGCTTTTCTGAGCAACCTAGTCATATGAGTGAAGTAGCGCTCAAGTTTGGCGCTAATTGTCGACCTACTGAAAATAACGATGAGTGTGGAGTTCACTACTCAAACGGAGTCCTTAATAAGGCCATTGGGCTTTCTGTTCAAAGTTTAGGCTGGCCTCGAATGAAGAATCTCATTTTTGAGGTCGCGACCAAGAGACTACGCTCCTCCTCTAACTTTATTGATTATAAAACGCAGGTGCTGAGAGCTTGTGAGCAAAGTAATGCGTTTACCACTAATGAGTGCGATATTATCAAAGGACACTTTGCCACAGTTGGCTTGACTGGTGCAGGGGTAGTCGTGGGCCAAGAGGCTTCAGAGAATACGAATTTCGATGCGCAGTTATGCTCCATCATTCTTGATACTTGTAAGATCCTCGAAGATAGCCCAAGTATCAGAGAAATGTGTGAGAATTGTGGTCATGAATTCTAGAAAGGTCTTGATACTTTAGAGGCCATTAGTTTTAATATTTCTGAATAGGGCCTGTAGGGCCCTAGTCTATTTGAGCTGAGCTCCTCTTGCGACTCTTTTTGCGACTCTTCTCTACTATATTCAATAACATTTAAGACAAAGCCTTGATCTTGGATATACGCTCTTGCTCTCTTTATCGGCAAGAGATTGAAGAAGCGAACATACTCACTTGCATACTCATTTGTCATGATAGCAACAGCAAGTTCCCAGCTGAGCTCATCCATGATTATTGACTCCTGCGGTATTAAGCCCAATTCATCAGGGTGATAAATTTTAACTTCGCTCTCCCAGCTAAAACGATGAACCAACTCACATACCTGAATGTGATGAGGGTGGCCGTACTCACCCAATGGACCGTGGGTGTAAACGTGGGAGGGAGCACCGATGACATGACATGTTTCTCTTAGCTTCTCATTGAACTGAATTTGACTGATTTTCTGATCAAAGACGTCGGGAAATGACCAACTTTCAAAGCTTGAGACTTTTATAGCCTGCATAACCTTTTTGAAATCCTCAAGCCTCTTTATCCCTTGGCCATCACCATTTCCGTCGGTTACTAGGACTATATGAAAGTCTTGTGGGTTAGGTAAGAGAATTTGAGCGAAAAAGATAATTTCATCGTCGGGGTGGGCTATGATCAGGAGTTTTTTGTCGTGACTTCTCATTTTCTGAAATCCCATTAAACTGGAGTTATGAGATTAATTATAAAAGAAAATTCCGAATTAGATAGGGCCCTTTGTGATCATTTAAAAGATGACTTTAACAATGGTATCAGTGAAATCTTTATACCTGCGGGTGGTACTCCCATTGGATTTTATTCGGAGCTTGCGAGGCGAAAGGGAGCTCCATGGGATGAGTTAAGGTTCTTTCAAGTGGACGACATATTAAATGGTGAAAAGAGAGGGGAGTTCACACAGTTTTTGAAAGAGCATCTTTGTGAGCGATTTAAACAAGTCATAACAGTTGAGCAAGATATATTACCTGAAGGACCCTTTAGTAGTTTTTTAGGTTTAGGTGTGAATGGGCATGTCGCATTTCATGAGCCACATCTTCCGCACGAATTTATCAAAGGCTGTGTTGAGCTCGGTCCAAGAACGTTAAAGTACCTAAACTTACCTTCAGGTACTTGGGGACTAACCTTTGGTCTTGGTATGTTCCTAAAAAGTGAAAAGATTTATCTTATGGTTAAGGGTGAACACAAGCTCGATATTCTTAAGCGGTTTTTAAATGACGATGAAAGTGTGCCCGCTGTTGCTCTTAAAGCTCATCCTGGACTTCACCTTATGGTGGATCAAGAAACGTGGGATCTTTTAGAGAAGGATACCAACGATACTAAGATAGAAAATAAAAAAAACCTAGAGGCTTGCTAAGCAACTAAGTACTTTTTCCTCTAACTCTTCTGGGCTCCATGGTTTGACGAGATACTCGTTTGCCCCTTTCTTTGTGGCCACCAGCATTCCGCTTACGTTATCGTTGGCAGTAACCATCAAAAAGGGCGTGTTGGTGTAGGTTGGGTTCTCGCGAACATGAATAAGGAAGTCTAATCCGCTAAGCTCTTCTAGATTCCAGTCACTAATAATAAAGCCAATTTTATTTTCTTCTTTGGCGAGGGCCTCCTGGGCCTGGCCAATATTTCTAACGTGAAAAATACTTCCGGAGAGTCCTAAGACTCTTAAGCACTCTTCAGTAAGGTCTCCGACATCAGGCTCATCTTCTAAGATCAAAAAGTTGGTTTTGCCATAAGCCTCAACAAGTTTTAAATCTTCCTCAGTCAAAAAAATTCTCCTATCACCCTAAATAGCCGATATTATACCGGCTAATTATAGCTTTTTATCTATCGTTTTTGTCAACAAATGCCGATAAAAAGTCATGAAAAAATCTTTTTTTAAAAAAGCACACATTAAGGCCGCTGTTATTAGCCTTGTTTATCAGATGACGGTTGTTGGCTTATTTTTCTTAACCGACTTTCCTCTTTTTAAACGTCTCATGACGCTTCTGGGTGGCGATCTCGAAAATGGAGGCTTTATTCAAGGCTTCATTGTCTTTACCAGTGTTTGGGCCTTTATTGATATTAGAAATGTAAGAAGAAGAATTAAGAGCGAATTTAAAGGGTTGTGCTTAAGTCTTCTTCCCACTGACGATAGACATGTTCTATTACCGATGGATCTTCCTGCGATTCAAGAGAAGCTAACAGGCTTAAGAAAAGATCAAAAAAAGCTTTTGGTTGTTAGATTACTCTTGTCTGGGATAGGGAAGTTTAAGTCCACCATGTCTATGCCTGAGACCATTGATGTTATCTCACTGCAAAGTGATATCAATCGAGAAATTCACGAAAGTGAGCAGTCTAATATCCGCTACCTGCTATGGCTGATCCCCAGCATCGGTTTTATGGGGACTGTTATTGGTATCTCTCAAGCCCTAACGATTGCAAGTACAGGCGATATGGATGCTATTACTAAGACTCTTGGGGTGGCCTTTGATACCACTCTGATTTCCCTTATCCTTAGTGCTATCGTCACTGGTCTTTTTCATAAGCTTCAAGAGGAGACGGACAAGCTCCATGCAAATGTTAAAGAGTATGTCATATCCAACTTTGTTAATCGACTTGAAATAAAAATGTTTTCTAACCCTTCTGATAAAAAAGTAGGGTAGCGATAGATGGCAAAGCGTAACCGAGAAGTCGGTGGACTCAATATTGCTTTACTCGATATTCTCACGGGAGCTTTAGGGGCCGTCATTATTCTCTTCGTAGCCGTTCCCAAGGGAACCCAAGGAGATCTCAAGGCTCCAAAGGCTCCGGTATCAATCGTGGAAGAGGACGTAAGTCAGCTCCATGCTGAAATTTCATCAAAAGAAAAAGAAATAAAGAAATTGCAAAAAATAGTTTTAGAAACTCAAGGGGAGAATCGTCAGCTTTTACAAAAAGGTGAGGAGAGCATCCAGAAAATTGAAGCCTTGAGGAAATTTGCCTCAGAAGTAGGGGCTCAAAAACAGCAAAAAGCAGGAAAGGAATATCGAGGAAAAGGTCTGCCCGTAGATGTTGGTTTTAAGTTCAAAGGAAAAAAGATAGTTTTTGTGATCGACGTCAGTGGTTCAATGGTTCGGGAGGATAGAATTGGTCAAGTTAAGGCCGGCCTTAAGATGCTCATTACCTCAATGCCAGCAGACTACGAGCTGGATGTAATCTCATTTCCGGGTAAGAGTGATCTTCACGACTCTTTATGGGGGAGCTTTAACCCTCTTGAAACCTATCGAAAAACAGAAGTTTATAAATTTCTTTTAAATTTAAAGGCCAATGGTTACACACCTACTGAAGCGGCCCTGTCTCACGCCTTAGAACACTATGAGGGAGCAAGCGACATCGTGCTACTTTCTGATGGTGCTCCTTCGGATGGTAATTCAGCAAAGCCGGCCAATATCTCTCAAATCTTTCTAAAAGTTCAGCAGAAAAACACAACAGACGTGCGCATCAATACCATTGGGGTTGGCTCCAGTTTCTTAGAGAATAAGTCTTCAAAAACCTATGTGTTCCTAGAGAATCTAGCTAAAGATCATGGCGGCTTCTTCGTAGGTTTTTAGATGGGTCTCTCATAGGTTATGCTAATGCTGCTGATCAGGGAGATAATGTGGAGACTAAAATTTCAGAGACTAGAGCATGGCTGCTGAATGTTGTTGCGGGCTTGGGACTGTGCCCTTTTGTCTCAGTTGGAGTAAACGAGCCCTTTCTTTCGGCCATGAAGAGCGTGAGTGAGCAGGAAGTCCTCAAGAGCTTGGATTTTTTGCACTCCGTCGACCCTGCCTCTCATCTAACTTACCACTGTATTCACATCTATTCTGAGTGCCGTCTAAACTTTTCTGGTTTTTACTCTGTGAGTAAGCTGATGCAGGATGGTTTTGATAAGAGCGGCATTGAAGTAGAGGTCGTGTGTTTTCATCCCGACTTCCTCTTTGAGGGCGCTTCGGCCCTAGACAGAGGAAATTTCGTCAATCGCTCGCCTTATCCTAGCCTTCACTTAGTAAGTAGTGCCTTGATGAAGCAAGCGCTAAATGGCAAAGAGGTTAACTTTGGTGAAAAGGTGAGTCTAAGAAATAATGACGTGCTTGAAGAAATGAACAGCGGCGATTTTAGAGAAAAAGTGCTAAAGTATTCTCAAGGTTTTTGGCATTATTAAGGGCTTCTTGAACTATGAAAACATTTCTCTCTCTTACCCTATCGATACTTTTTTCTTTATTATTTGTTTCTTGCGCTCATAAAGAGAATCCGCAAGAACGTTTTTATTATGGAACCTTATATTTTCAAAAATCTGGCGAAGTCAAAGCCCACTATTTACAGGTTTATAATATGGCTTCTGATGTCCTAAAATCTAAAATGCGAAACTTCAAGGGACAACGGGCTTGTGTCATTCTCGATGCCGATGAAACGATCATGGATAACTCCCCCTATCAAGGCTGGCTCTATGAAAACAATGCCGTCTACACCAATGAAACTTGGGATCGTTGGGTAAGAAGCGGACAGGCCAAGCTCTTACCCGGAGTTAAAGACTTTTTTGAGACGATGAAGCAGCTTGGTGTGACCCCCTATATCCTCACCAACCGTAAGTCTTATCTAATGGATGCTACTCTTAGTAATCTCTCCTCCTTGGGGATCAGACTTGAAAGAGAGCAAATTATGGGGCGAGGTAAAATTCACTCTAAGAAAGAGCGACGGGCCGTCGTAGAAAAAAATTGTAAAGTGTTGCTCTTGATTGGCGATAATCTTAGTGACTTCAATGATGACTTCGCTAGTAAGAGAGTTCAAGGGGTATTTAAGAACCAAAGACACTTTGGGCGAGATTACTTTATCCTGCCTAATCCTATGTATGGTGATTGGATCAAAAATGAAGGAAAAGAAGGCCTTGAAAAAGGAAAGTTTTGATTTAAGTCATTGATTTCATTAAGTAGCTTAAAGTATTTAAAAAAAGCCTACGAAAAGCTCAAGCTTTCCCTAGGAAGTGTCCGATAAGAAAGGGCATGAAAGAAAGTAACAAAAAGGGTAGTGAGTTTTCAAAGGTCATACCCAAAAATGAATTAATTTTTAAAGAAGGTCAGCAAGGTGACTGTGCTTATCTCATAGAGAGCGGACAGGTCGAGTTGTTTGTGACCACGAAAGAAGAAACGACTCCGTTGTCTCTTTTGGGCCCAGGTGAGATCTTTGGCGAGATGGCCATGCTAGATGGCTCGAGAAGAGAAGCTTCTGCTCGTGCTAACTCTGAGGTTGTTCTCTCTGTCGTTTCAAAAGAGGCATTATCCGAAAGAATTGATGAAGCAGACCCTATTGTAAGACTTCTTATTACGATGTTGATCAATAGAACACGTGAAACTCTTAAAGTGAACAAGAGCATAACGCAAAATAAGAAACTTAAAATTAAAGAGAAAAAGAGCACTAATACAGAAATTACAGATATTAATTTAGGCCTTGATGTCATTCAAAAAATTAGATACGAAAAAGAGCTTCACGAAGCGCTTGAGAATAATGAATTTAAGATTCACTTTCAACCGATCATTAGTATTGAATCACAGAATGTCGTGGGTTTCGAAGCGCTTACTCGCTGGAAGAGCCCTGAACACGGTCTTGTGCGGCCTGATATTTTTATGGGAATTGCTGAGGAGACAAGTTTGATTGTCCCTCTAGGCCACTGGATTACCGAAACTGCTTGTCGTGAATTTGGAGAAATTCAAAAAGCTCTAGCAGAGAAACTAGGTAAAATTCCGCGACTTTTTTGTTCAATCAATGTTTCTGGGCGACAGATGCAAGATCCCAAGCTTTTTGAAATTTTACAAAAAGCGACTTGGATGCATAAGATCCACCCGAAACAGATCAAACTCGAAATTACTGAAAGAGTTTTTGTTTCAGGTAACTTTGTCTATGATTGGATTTCTAAATGCAGAAGCAAAGGCTACTCTGTAGCGCTAGATGATTTTGGCACAGGGTTTTCATCTTTAAGCTCTCTTCATAAGATTGACGCTAATAATCTAAAAATTGATAAAAGCTTCGTTCAAGCGATGGAAGAAGATCACAATACTTACGTGATCGTTAAGTCCATTGTTGAAATGGCCCGAGGCCTCAACAAGACGGTAATTGCCGAAGGTATCGAAACGACTGAGCAGTTAAGAATGTTGAAAAAAATGGGATGCAAGTACGCACAAGGCTATCTTTTTAGTAAGGCCATGAGTAAAGACGATGCGATCGCCTTTTTGACAAAAACACCGCTTAAGAAAGCGGCCTAAAATAACCAATCGTCTATTCCTTTAAAAATTTCTAAGTGGATTTCTCTATCGTGAATCGTTAGGATAAAGCCTTAAGAGAAACCCTTTTAAAAAAAGGAATTTTTATGCATCGCTTTATTTTTCTCACTATTGCTCTCTTAGCTTTTGCGAGCTGCTCCAGTGGGCCCACCCAACTTGGACACGAAATTGGATATCAAGATAAAACAACAAAACTTCAGGGCTATCTCGCTAGTGATGTTACCAAAGAGGGAAAGCGCCCAGGAATTCTTATTGTCCATGAATGGTGGGGGCATAATGACTATGTAAGACAGAGGGCCGAGATGCTGGCTAAAGCCGGTTTTGTTGCTCTGGCCATCGATATGTACGGTAACGGAAAGCAGGCGGATCATCCAAAAGACGCCAGCAAGTTCTCAGCGCAAGTTTTCAAAGATTTACCAAAGGCCAAAGAGCGATTTAGTGCAGGTCTTGAGACTTTAAAAAACCATCCTCATGTCGACAAAACTAAAATCGCCGCCATTGGTTATTGCTTCGGAGGAGGGGTCGTTCTCAGTATGGCGCGGATGGGTATGAACTTAGATGCTGTCGTGAGTTTTCATGGATCGCTTAAGTCTCCTGTTACTGCTAAGAAAAATGATGTTAGGGCAAAGGTTCTCGTTTTTAATGGGGGAAAAGACCCTATGGTGAAAGATGAGGATATAAAGGCCTTTAAAAAAGAGATGAAGAAGGCAGGGGTGAATTATCGATTTGTTAATTATCCCGAAGCTGTTCACGCCTTTACTAATAAAGGAGCTACTGCGTTAGGTGAAAAGTTTGGCTTACCTCTAGCCTATAATGAGCAAGCTGATCGTGACTCTTGGAAGCAAACGTTAAAGTTCTTTGACGAGCTCTTTTAGTGACTCTTTCGCGCTTAATTTCGGATACAAGAACAATCCACTCTTTTGTTCCAGGTGAAGGTCCTACAGAGGCAGAGCTTGAAGCTTGTCTCAAACTGAGCCTTCTGGCCCCCAACCACAAGAAAACCTTTCCTTGGAAGATTATTAGAGCAAGTGATCAGTTAAGAGAAAGTCTTGCTGATGTGAGTGCTGATCAGAAAATTCAAACAGGTGCTACACAGGCCGAAGCTCAGGCGGCCAGAAGCAAAAGCTTAGCGGCTAAAGAGTTAATTATTTTTGTTCTTAAAAAGCTTCCGAACGACGCTTTTCGTGAAAGAGAGGACTATGCTACTCTCTGTTGCTCGATTCAATTACTGGCCCTTAGTCTGCGGGAGAAGGGCTACGGTTATAAATGGAGTACGGGCAAGATTACTCGCGGCCCAGAAGTCGCCACATTATTAAGTTTAGGTGAGCAGGAAGAAGTTGTCGGCTTTATTTGGGCCGGCCGAGAAGCAAAAGCCCCTGTGTCGGGCAAAAGACCACAGTTAGCAGAAATCTTAGAAGTCATCTAAGCTTAGCTAAGTTACAATGAAGAACATCACCTAGGATTTCGTGGGACAGGGCTTTGATTAGTAAGAGCGTTTTGAAATTTGTCTTAAGTTTGAAAATTAGAAGGCTTCGTCAAAAGAAGGGCTTCTCGTTAAAAGAGCTTGCTCAAAAAAGTGGCTTGAGTCATAGCTACCTTAACGAGATAGAGAAGGGTAAGAAATATCCTAAAGCTGATAAGTTGTTAGACCTCGCAGGTGCCCTAGATATTTCAGTGGAAGAGTTGGTCAGTCCCAAGATGGGAAAGAAACTTCATCCCTTATTAGAGTTTTTAGAAAGCGACTTGGCCACAGAGCTTCCTCTGGCCGCTTTTGGTATCGGTGACCAAGACGTTTACGATCTTATGAGCCATTCCCCTGAAAAGTTTACTTCTTTCTTGATGACTCTTTCAGAGCTGGCCAAAAGCTACGATATATCTGTTGAAGAGCTCAACAAAGCTGCCCTGAGGGCCCATGTGGAGATGAACCAAAATCACTTTCCTCTACTCGAAGAATTTGCTTCTAGTCTTCGTGCTCAATTTAAGGATATGTCCTATTTCACAAGCCTAGAAGCTTGGAACGAGTACTTAGAAAAAATCTTAGTGAACGATCATAAGATTAGTATTGATAAAAAGACATTGGGGCTCTACCCCGGAATAATGGGGCTTAAGAGCCTTTTTAAAGAGGGTTCCAAGAGAACTCTTTTCATCAATCCCAAGCTTGATCAGCGTCAGGTTCACTTCGCTTTAGTAAAGGAGTTGGGCTCTCAGTTGCTGGCCAAAGAAAGCGATGAAAATACTCGTGCTATCGAAAACCAAACATTCTCTCACCATCTTCTTAATTTTCACGCCTCCTACGTCGCTTCTGCAATCCTTGTAAGCGAGGAGAATTTAGTCAAAGATTTAATGTACCTCTTCTCTTTTGCTAAATTTTCAGAAAAAGCCTTCAGAGAAATCACTGAAAAATATTCAGTTCCTCCTGAAGTTCTTCTTTTACGTATTACTCAACTCTTGCCGAAGTATTTTTCTTTTGATCAACTTTTCTTTTTAAGATGTAATGAGGATCACTTAAATCAGCCAAAACACTTTTTCATCACTCAAGAACTACACCTAGGGCGTCTCCATCACCCTCACGGTATCAGCTTAACCGAGCACTATTGTCGCAGGTGGGTAACGACAAAGCTTCTCTCCCAAGAGATCGGAGAAGGGGACTTGCTGATTGGCGCTCAGATTTCTCAGATGGGACCTAAGGGGCGACCTTACTTTTGCCTCTCCATCGCCAAGCAAAGGACTACCGCAAGCGAAGTTAATAGCTGCTTTACCCTAGGGATTCCTATAGATGATAATTTTAGGAACCATGTAAACTTTGCCAACGACTCCCTTGTCGATTCTAGGGTCGTGGGGCGTACCTGCGAGCGCTGTGACGTGAGTGATTGTGAAGAAAGGGTGGTTGCACCAAATATTTTGTTAAAAGAGAAGGCCTATAAAAAAAGGGCCCAAGTCATAAAAAAAATAATGACCGACTAGAACAGTTTTGTCGTTTTTTGCCCCTCGATCTCCCTCAGTATTTTCTCTATAATATTCTTATGAGGTTAATTGCTATACTTTTTATGAGCTTATTCTTGAGTCGCGTCTGTCTTGCTGCTCAAATATGTATCGTGCTGTCTAACCAAGCGGTGATCTACGCCGACATCAACCTTAAAAGTCCGATTGGTTACGTTAAAAAAGGCAAGAAGCTTGCCGTAGGCGATATTAAACGCAAGCGAGGAAAAGTTCTTCCTGTGCTCGTAAATCGCCAAATCGCTTGGATTAGAGTCTCCGATATTATACTGCCCGGGGAAGAGAAATCCTTCGATAGGAGTAAAAAAGTATCTCAGCATGTTGTCGAATTTGATAAGAAAATAAAAGATCCCTTAGATCAGAATAATTTTCTCACGGTAAGACTTAGCCCAGGGAGCTTTAGTGTGGCGGGGACTTCTAACGAAGGTGATATCGATGCCTCCCTCACCAGTTCTCAAGAGTTCTCTTTAATGTACGAGCATAAAAACCCTTACCATAGCCTCCATTGGGGCTTTGGGCTCGACTATTTCACAGGAGACTCTGAAATTTTCAGTTTTCAAAGTATTAATCTGAAAGGCGGATTTGCCTACGTTCCGATTAGGCTTGATTGGATGAGCCTGGAAATCTACAGTAATCTTCTTTTGAGTGGAGACTTTAGAGTAACTTCCGGCAGTCTTGGAACCTACAAGGGGAATATGATAGGTCTTGACTACGGAGCGGCGATCAGGTTACTGCCTGCTTATAAGATAGGTTTAATAGCTGGCGTAGGTTACAGTTATTACCATTTTAGTGGGTTGAAGGATCTTCAACGCGATGAGGATGACTCCCTAACTACTCTTTCTACCTTATCAGGCGCGAAGCTTTTTGCAGGACTAAGCTACAAGTTTTAGTTATTGAATCGTGCCAGGAAAGCTTCCTTCAAAGTTTTTAATAAGCAGCTTGTTCGCTACTGAGGGGGAGGGTTGATCACGCAGTAAATGACCCCAGTTCTCATAGAGCTTCTTGTCAGGAGTCTCTGTATTATTGGTTCTTTGGGCCAGGTAGACTTTGGTTTCATCCTGAAATATCTTTTTAAACTCATTAAATGAGCTCTCTCCTCTGAGAACCTTGATCAGCTTGATTTCGGTTGGTCCGTAAGGATCCCGAAGTAAAGTAGCACTGGGGACATAAGCTTGGATATAATACCAAGGCTCTAGTATATTCATCTTAGTTGAACTATCGCAAATGTAGAAAGAGGTCTCTAACTTTTTATTAAACTGAGCTGCTTGGCGAGGAAGAACCATAGGCGCCATACCCATATTATTAATGATTGCAGATGGCGTGTACTCTTTTCCCTTGGCCAGAAGGCATTTTTCAAATTCACCTTCCACTTCAACAACAAACTTTTCAATGATTAGATTCTTCGATGAGCTAAGGTCATCTGATTCGTACTGTGTTTTAGACTCGCTGTCACTCCAGGTGTAGGAAACATCGAACAGTTTAAGACCAAGGCCAAAATACTCACCTAAAGGAAGCTTGAAGCCTGCATCGGCGCCAACACGCTTAGAGAGGTACTCTGTTTCGGCTTCGCCATAACTTGTTCTAAAACCTGAGCTAACACTCATATTGAAGCCATTGGAATAAAGAGGTCTCGTTTTTTTTATTTTTTTAGCATGCATTATAGGATCAAGAGAGAAGAACTTCATTGGGTTATTTTGACAACGTAAATAATCGGGGTTTTCTCTGTTTCCAAAGACTCGAGTGAGCAGTCCCTCCTGGTTAGCTGGAGCAGGAAAGCTTTGGCGACAAAGGACACTCATGAACGCCTTAAAACGATTATCAGTAGGCTCTAGAGCTTTGTCCTTCGCTTTATTGTAGAGGTCGGCCACGAGGCCTTCAGGAAAGTCGGGTAGAGATGAAGCATTGGCTGTTCTTTCTATCCGTACTTCATTCGAGTCATCATTTTCTTTTAAGGTGTCTTTAAATTCAATTTTAGGCATACTTTTCTTAAGATGTTGCTTAAATATTTCCTTAGGGTCTTCACTAACGAACACTTTAGGGTTTCCAAAGATCTCTTTTTCTTCAAATTCGTTTATATTCGCAAAGAGGCGCTCAATATATTTTTTGTATTCGGCCCTTTTGATGTCCTCAATAAGGATCTCTTTGTCGCCATTAAAAAGATTGCCTTTTTCTGGAACGAGGAGCTCTTTCATGATGTCATCTTTTTTCTCAGCAATTTGGTTTCGAACCTCATTCACAAGGCCTTGATGGTCTTTTTCAGTATAGCGGCCTTCAAGCTCATCACTTGTCGTTTGAAGAACATCATCTTGAATCACGTTGGTTTTAATCCAGGCAATTTTAGCCTTGAAGAAGCCGGTTACTACAGTATCTCGAAGACCGATATCATCAATGGGCTCCAGTTTAAAAACGGATACAGTCCTCGTTGCAAGGCGAGGAAGGTCTGTTAAGCGCACAGGGATGTTCATGAGAGAGTTAATGACCCCGTCTTTTAAGCTTACAATTTTTTCGGCACCGGTAATGTAAGTGAAGTTTTGAAAGTTCTCAGGGCTTATTTCAATCTCTGGTCTATCAGGGGCCAAGATCATAAATTTTAACCGGAAGCGCCCATCGTGGAGCTTCACATAGCGTGGCTTGTCTTTTGTGAAGCGATGACCAAGATCAAGCCGCGGGTGAAGGACAACTTGATAGGATTTACTCACGGTTAAGCCAAGGTAGTCGTTAACTTTGAAGTTTTCAATATCGTTACCGATTTGAATGTACATAACTCCGTCGACATGAATTCTATTATTTTTCTTAATTGGATTTTCTAGAGGGGTGTCCCACCTTGAGTCAATACCGAAGAAGGCCCTGCTCGGCTCATAGGGATTTACGTATACTAACGTTTGAGTGAATTGATTTCTTAAAGGACCAGAGAGAACTTGAATTTCAATATTTTTTTCTAGCCAATGAGAGTATTTGAATTGCTCGTAGGGGCTCTTAAATTGGCGTGAGAAGCAGCCGGCTTCATTTGTTAGTACATTATCTAGGGTAATAGTATCATGGACTCCATTGAGATCACTGACCTTGATGGCGATCGATGTATTTGACAGGGGGAGGTTATTAACTCGAGATCTAAGGCAAGACTCAATTTTACTTCGATAAGAGAGATACTTTGCATCGGAGCGAATTTCTTCCTGTTCTCCTGTCCACAGAAGGTTTACTTTTTCAAGAATAAGTTCGCCGCCATCATTTTTCATTGAAGCTTGTACATTCTCTTCTTCTAAAACAGTGCAGCCCTTTCCACGGGAGAGGTCTGTAACTTGGTCGTTGACCGTATCGATCGAATAACTTAAGACCTTCTCTATATCGGCACCTGGAAGTCTTATTTTTTGCGTTAATATTTTACAATTTGTTTGCCCAGAATAGTCAAACGTAAAAGTGTGGTCCCAAAATATACAGCCTGAAGGATCGGTCATATTTGATTTAATAGGGGTTCCTATAACTTCAACATTTCGTCGATCAAGTTTTTGACCTAAAGAATTCTCACTGAGGCAGGCCCGTATGGAGTAGTACTTCTTTATAATGACAGAGCTAAGTGCTGTCGTTTGACGTATATTTTGAAAATTGATGAGGCTTAAGGTGTCGACGTTTAGAACATTTGTGGCCGCTTCGGAGGTCTTATCTTCAATATCACTTTTGCACGAGGAGATGATGGCCATTAAGGAGGCCACGATAAAGATGGTGATTGAATTGAGACGAGATGGCGTCATTTATTATTTCCCTATATTTAAAGCGTTCGCCCCTTATTAGAAGCAAGACTGATGCCAAAAAGCCTTATACTAAAAGGTTATAAGTGACTGAAAATATGAGGATTGTAGGGCTCTTTAGAATCAGTTTCGTTGAAAAGACTCCAATTGACCAAAGTTTGGTCGGCCTATGGAGAGTTTGCTTAAAAGGGTAATAATTCCTTAGTTTTAGGTATGCTTTGCCTTGCTATGCTAGAAGTATGGCTCGACAGCTTTAAGGAGAAAAAAATGTTGGAAAGATTTAGTGTCCTGAACAGTGAAGATGATCAAAGCCTTGAGGGCTTCGACTATCCTGTGCTTCTTAATATGAACCATATTGCTTCAGTGAAATCTATAAACATTATGTATAAAGGCAATATTATTCAAGGCTTCTGGATTCGCATGGTGTCGGGAAAAAAATATAAAGCCACAAGAGTTCCGGCCTCCATTAAAAAGTTGCTTCTTGATGAAGCAGACCTGACTCAAGTTGAAGTCAACGGAGCTAAGTTGTCTCCTGGAAATGAGTCCATCGAAGCTCCACTCCAATAAGAGATGGGCAAGTTCTATTTAGGTCATCTGAGCTACAACGGATCAAATTATCATGGTTGGCAGAAGCAAAAAGACCTGCCAACTATTCAAGAGACTATTTTTGACACAATTCGGGGGCTCTATGAGTTTGGCCGAATCGATGTGAAGGCTACTAGCCGTACAGATAGAGGGGTTCATGCTTTCTCTCAGGTCGTTAAAATGCTCATACCAAGAAGAGTTGACCCACACGAATTACAGGAAAAGCTAAATGAAGCCCTACCGGGCGACCTTTATTTTCATCAATTTGAGAGAATCAATAAAAGCTTTAAAGTAACTTATTTAAGTGAATCAAAAGAGTACCTCTACTTTTTCTCTCCTACTCAAACAAAAAATCTTCCCTCATTTGTTGGCTATATTGAGCCTTCGTTCTCAGACTTTGATTGGCAGGCCCTCGATGAGTGTCTCGACTCCTTAGTCGGAAGAAACTTCTTCGGTCAATATCAGCACAAAAGTGACACCAAAGGAGATTTTTATCGTCTACTTAAAAAAGCAAAATGCGTAAAAGCGTCTTCTTTGTTTCCTGGCTTCTTTAGTGATCATGATGATATTTATGTCTTTCATTTTGAAGGAGAGGGCTTTTTAAAGCAGATGGTTCGCTTACTAGTCGCAACCCTCTTAAAAGTGGGCTTAGGGCTTATTAGCGCCCAATCCTTTAAAGATTCTCTGGTTGAGGAAGGCTATTTAGAGCGAGAAAAACTTGGCTTTATTGCGCCGGCTGAAGGGCTCTTTCTTTATCATGTTCACTTTCCGCGGGTTTTTGTCGGAGGGGCTTGGAGAGAAGTCGTCGATAAAAGGGGTTTTGAAAGTAAATTTGCCCACTTTGAATTATGGCAAAGTGAGCGAGAAGGATTTCCTATCGTCTTTCGTAATCCTAAGGATTAAGAGCGCCTAAATCAAAGGCTTGGGCTTCAATTTGGGGCTTTGAGGACAGCGCATAGTTAGTAAAGCTGGCCTTGTTTGAGTAGACACAAGCTTCCACACTATTGGTCGTCGTTATAGTGCTACTTATACTTGGTATTCCTCCAGGTACTATGACCCCCATTTGAGGTCGAACTTCATGATAGCGGTTTCCTACTTGAAGGTTTAGGTTTGTTGTGCCTGAAAAGCTTCTTAGATAAACAATTTGGCCACAGTACTCATGGGGATATTCATTGTTTTGAAAGAGTTTAGAGGGATTGGCAACGGCGGCAACTGACGTTGTCGTGTTGATAAAAAGATTGTTATCATTGAGGTAGCCATCGATACAAACTGAAAAGCTATCATTTTGAAATCTAATATTTCTTAAAAATACAACAGAGTCATAACTAAATTCTCTTAGCGTGAAAAGCTGGCCCCCTTCTTGAAAAAAGACCGCTGGGTTATTGGCCTGCTTATACAGGACGCCACATTTATTTGTAGGTGTTCCGGGAAGGGCAGGGGTATTGTCAGGATCTTCATCAGGGTAATATTCAACAGGGTCTACTGCTCCTACTCCACCTGGGTCAACGGGATCTGCTGAGCCAGTCGGACCGAGATTTTGTGGCTCAGGTGTTTGGGTAATAGGATTTGTCGTTGTTGAAGGCGAGTTATTCTTAGACGAGCTCGTACTTTCAGAACAGCCAATGTTGGCCGCAAGTGCGATGAATAAGATTAACTTTGTTGCTGCTTTCATGAATGACTCCTTAAAGTATTTATCTACTGTTATACAAGCAAGTCCGGTGCCAAGTTCACTGCTCTAAGTCGCCGTTAGTTCGAGTCATTAAATGAATAGATTGTCTTGCTCTTTAAAGTGTCTATTTTTTGGACAAAAATATTTCTATCGAGAAAGCAGCCTACGTTTTACTTTAATAGTCAGTTCAGGATCCTCTATAAAGGTGTCGCTTGTGACGCTGAAGTGGAGTTCATTATTTTTACGAATTGTTGTTAATAAAGTTCTCTCCGTAAGCCCGAGTAGTTGTGTTAAATCGAAAACCTTGTTTTTCCAAATCGTCACTCCGCGAGTATCGACTCCAGCTTTTAGGAACTTACTAAAGTGGTCATTAACAACATGGTCCTTCGGGTTGTTAGTCCAGAACTTAGAATTTCGCCAGATAAAGGGAAAGCGGAGGCCTCCATACTTGTCAATCTCTACTCCACTGCAGACCTTATTATTCAAGAGACAAATCAACTCGTGAGAAAGCCCCGCACTGACAGAGAAGTAGCTGGCCTTAAGTTCAAATGAGAGAATATCCCATAGGTAACTCGGATAGAGTTTGTTGATTTCTTCTATATTAAATTGGAAGAGAACCTGACGGTTCTTAATACATTTAGACTGATGCTCTTGATGGCAGTCTTTATCCTCAACGGCGACAGCTAATTGAATGGGTTCAATGCGTTTCTTATAGACCATATTAGCGTCTGCTTCATTGAGATCGCTGGCCAGAAATGTGACAGTTTTAATTTGTGGCGTATTTGGTGGCGGTTCAGGAGTCGGGTCTGGGAGCGGGGTAGGGGTGGGTTGAGGGGCGATATTTCCCTGGCCTCCTGTTCCATCATTAAAAGAGGGGGTTATTGCAGCGTCGTTGCAACCGGCCAGGAAGAAAAGGGTGAGAAAGAGAAACATGAGAGAATTTTGCATGGTGTTATTTTAACCAATATTAACCCATTACCCCAGTGAGGCAAATAACTCCCAGAAAAAGGTAAGGCTTATTTCTTTGCTTTCTTTTTTGCTGTTTTTTTCACTACTTTCTTTGCTGCCTTCTTCACTGTCTTGGCAGGTGCTTTCTTTACCGCTTTTTTGGCGGTCTTCTTTGTTGTCGTCGACTTCTTTGCGACCTTCTTCGCTACTTTTTTGGCCGCTTTTTTCTCGACCTTCTTAGTTGTCTTTTTTTCAACCTTTTTAGTCGTCTTCTTCTCTGGCGCTTTTTCCGTTTTCTTAACAGCTTTCTTGGCGACCTTTTTTGTTGGCTTTTCCTCAGTCTTTGCCGGTTTCTTTTTGTTGCCAGTGGCAGACTTGGCGGCTTTTTGGGCCCTCGATTTTAGCTTTTCAGTGACTTCTTTAACCCTGTGATGGGAGGCGACTCTTTTTGTCGTTTTCTTAATGGTCTCCCCTGCCGCCACGCGTAGGCTATTGTATTCAGCGACCAGTTGAGCATAGAAGCCGGCAACCAGCTTCTTTGAAATATTCAGTTTGTCATATTTTTGTTGAAAAACTTTTGAGAGCTCGTTGTATCGCTCTTCGTTGAGGTCTTTTATTTGCGCCAAAAGGTCGAGGCACTTTTCTCGAAAATCTTTTTTGGCCTTTCCTTTTTTATCTTTATCTTTTTGCTTATTTTTTAAAAAATCTGGTAAGGCCATGGTTTTCTCCTGATGTGTTTTTGTCATTGTAGGCTAATTGATCTAAAACAAAAAGGTTTCGCTGACTTTCACGCCCTTTTGTTTTATTATTTCAGAGGTTTTTTACAAAGGATATTTTATGAAGAAGTTCAATATTTACGGCATGGGTAATGCTCTTGTCGATATGGAAATAGAGGTAGAGGCAAGCTTTCTCGAAGCTTCAAAGATTGAAAAAGGCATGATGGTCTTAGTAGACGAAAATCGTCAATTAGAGTTGCTCGAAAAAGTTGGCTCATCACGGCATAGTCGCTCTTGCGGTGGCTCTGCGGCCAATACAATAATCGGTGCTACTCAGTTGGGGGCCAAGACCTTTTACTCGTGTAAAGTCGCTGCGGATGAAACTGGGGACTTCTACTATAACGACATGGTCTCACAAGGAGTCGATACCAATCTGCACGGCGATAGAAAGGACGGAACCACGGGCAAATGCTTAGTTTTCATCACCCCTGATGCAGATCGTTCAATGAATACTTATCTCGGGATCACTGAGACCTTTAGTGAAGAGGAGCTTTCTTGGGATGATTTGAAAGATAGCGAATACCTCTATCTTGAGGGCTACCTGGTTACTTCTCCTACGGGAAAAGCCGCTGCTATAAAGGCTCGGGAGTTTGCTCGGAAAAATGGCGTCAAGGTTGCGCTTACCTTTTCTGATCCTGGGATCGTTGGCTTCTTCAAAGAGGGCTTTCAAGAGATGATGGGTGAGGGAATAGACTTACTTTTTTGCAATGAAGCAGAAGCCATGAGTTACACCGGCACTGAGACTGTAAAAGAGTCGTTAAAGGCTTTAAAGGCAGTCGCTAAAAAAATCGCGATTACTTGTGGTGAGCGTGGAGCCTTATTGTGGGATGGGCAAGAGTCTATTGAAATAGGAACGAGTAAGGTCAAGGCCGTCGATACTAATGGAGCGGGTGATCTTTTTGCAGGAGCTTTTCTCTTTGCCCTAACAAAGGGCCATTCGTTTGCAGAAGCTGGAAAGCTGGCTTGTGCTTGTTCTTCTGAACTTGTGACTCATTTTGGCGCCAGGCTAAATAAAGAGCAAACATTGTCGGTCTATCAATCCCTTTTTTAAAAGAAATTAAACTTAGAGAAGCTGCAAGGAATAAAATGAAGAGAATAGCGATTAAAGATTTATTAGAGCAACCGACTATTGGCGAGCAGGCCAAGGTTTCCGGCTGGGTCCGCTCTATTCGAAACTCAAAAGCTTTTTCATTTCTCGTTCTCAATGACGGAAGTTGTCAGAAGGTTTTGCAGATTGTCCTCGACGCAGAGATGGAAGGCTATGATAAAGTCACTTCGCTTCTCATTGGCAGTTGTGTCGAAATTGAAGGCCTTGTTGTTGAGAGTCAGGGCAAGGGTCAGACTGTAGAAATGCAAGGCCGTAAAGTTCATGTTTATGGATCGACGGATGAGAGTTATCCTCTTCAAAAGAAGGCAACGAGCTTAGAGTTTCTCAGAGAAAATGCCCACTTAAGACCACGGACAAATCTCTTTGGCGCCGTTTTTAGAGTGCGCCATCAGCTTGCTATGGCCACTCACCAATTCTTTTCAGACAAGGGCTTCTATTATCTTAACTCTCCTATTCTGACCGCTGTGGATGCAGAGGGAGCAGGGGAGATGTTTAATGTCACAACCTTTGACCTGGATAAAATTCCTACCACAAAGGATGGGGTCGATTACTCTAAAGACTATTTCGGCAAGCCGACAAGTCTTTGTGTGACAGGGCAGCTAGAGGGAGAGTGCTTCGCCATGGGAATGGGCTCGGTTTACACATTCGGTCCAACCTTTAGAGCAGAGAACTCAAACACCCCCAGACACTTGAGTGAATTTTGGATGATAGAGCCGGAAGTCGCTTTTATGGACTTAGAGGGAAATGCCCAACTGGCCAGTGAGTACGTAAAATACCTGATCCAATATGCTTTTGATCACGCTCCAGATGAGCTTGAAGCCTTAGAGAAGTATCATCAGTTTTCTGCAAAACAAAATAAAGAAAGTTATGAAAACCATCTAGAGAACCTTAAGAAAGTTCTAGAGAATGATTTCAAAGTTATTACCTATACCGAGGCCATTTCACTGTTGGAGAAATCAGGTAAGACCTTTGAGTTTGCTCCCAAGTGGGGAGTTGAACTTCAGACAGAGCACGAGCGCTACTTGAGTGAAGATCTCTTTAACGGGCCAGTCACTGTTACGGATTACCCAAAAGAGTGTAAGGCTTTTTATATGAAGCAAAACCCTGACGGTAAGACTGTGAGAGCAATGGATGTGTTGGTTCCCGGAGTCGGAGAGCTAATCGGAGGTTCTCAAAGAGAGGAGGACTACGATAAGCTTGTGGCCCGCATCGAAGAGATGGGTATGGAGAAGGCACCTCTTTGGTGGTATCTGGAGCTTAGAAAGTTCGGGACGGCTCCCCATAGTGGGTTTGGTTTAGGCTTTGAGAGAGCCGTGCGTTATATCACGGGTATGAAAAATATTAGAGACGTGATTCCCTTCCCAAGAACCCCAAGTAACTGTGATTTCTAAGGTTTGGTCTGCTTTAAGTTTGATGAAGTTGACTATTTAACTCGCTGAGCTGTTCTTTTTTGTTAAAGATTACCTGACAAAATCTATTTTTTTAGTTCCAATGGGACTCCCCTTTTTCATGGAGTCTCTTGCGATGAGTTATGAATCCTTAAGTTTAGATAGTATTAAAATGGAAAATCCTTATTCTCGTCTAGGAACAGATGTTTCTACTCTTGAAAAGAGTATTGATGCTATCGGTCTCATCGCTCCATTAATCGTTAATCAAGACAACGTGCTCTTGGCCGGTGCTAGAAGGTGGCAGGCCCTGAAAAATTTGGGTCATGAGACAGTTCCCGTTATTCGAGTTGATAAGGACTCTCTTCAACAAGAACTTATCTCTATCGACGAAAACCTTGTACGGAAATCACTGACGAATCCAGAAATGGAGTCTCATCTTTCAAGAGCCAAAGAGCTTTATCTTAAGCTGGCCGAAGAAGATGATTCTTTCAAAAAAACGATCATGCAAAAAAGACAAAAGAGATTCGAGTCCGAGAAGCCAGGTCACTCTGAGGCAGACTACGACGATGATATTGACGTTAAAGATCTAGTCACGAGTGAATTTGCTAAGGATGTTAGTGAGAAGTCTGGTCTTTCATCGAGCCAAGTCTTAAAGGCGATGGAGCGAGAAGAGAAGTCTTCTCATGAGTTAAAGCAGGCAAGAAGCGCCGGGCAGGTTTCAGTTTCTCAGGCCAATGAAGTCATTCGTTTGGATAGAGAAGACCAAGCAAAGATTCTTCCTCATATTGAAGGTCGGACGGTCAGTGAGCTTAGGAAGTTAGTTAAAATGGCCAAAACGGATGGCGTCGATGAAGCTGTGAAAAACAGTGAGCAACTACCTCATGCCCCGGAGTTTAGAGATATTATAAAGCTTCTTAAGAAGTCAGTGAAAATATCTCAAAGTTTAGAGCTAGAGGGGATTATGGCCCAAGGTCAATTTAAAGAAGACCTCGAAAAGTTATGGCCTGAACTCAAGAGAAACATGGAGCAGTTGCTTGGCAGCGGTTCAGATTCTTTATCTGGCTTCGTTCCTGAATACCAGGCAGACTCAACTGACCACGGAGCAGGCGCAAGCTTTAGTTAAGCTCTTATTTTACTGTAGAGTTAGTGAACTCTCTCCAAAATTATTTTTGGAGAGTTCTATTTTTACGGGAATTTGATCGGTTAGGTTTTTTACATGGCTGATTAGCCCAATTTGCTTGCCTCTGCTTTGAATGGCCATTAAACAATTGAGAACTTGCTCGATGCACTCGTTATCCAGCGTGCCAAAGCCCTCATCTATAAAGAAACAGTCAATTTCAGTTTGTCCTCTACTAATTTCGCAAAGACCTAGCGAGAGACCTAAGCTTAAAAGAAAGGTTTCTCCCCCAGAGAGGGTACTGACTTTTCTTTTGAGTCCACCTTGCCAGTAATCTTGAACGAGGAATTCACTGCGTTTTCCTGCCTTCGCATGGATAAGCTTGTAACGACCATCGGCCAGGGAGCTAATCTCTTGATTGGCCATTTTGAGAAGATTCTCTTCCAAGACGGCCAAGGTGAAGTCTCTAAATTGATCTTTGCCCACATAGTGCTCAAGCTTTAGGAGAGACTCCAGGGAGGTGAGTAATTGCTCTCTTAAAAGCAGCAGGCCTTTGATCTTTTGGTTTTGTTTATCATTTTGCTCGATCTGAGTGCTATAGCGGCTGATCTCTTCTATGGACTGGGCCATACCTCTTTCTATTTTTTCCGTTAGGGGAAGAACTGAGTCTTCAAGAAGCTCTGCCCATAGATCAATATTTTCTTTAAAAATACTGGGGCGCATTTCGCTCGTGGCGTGCTTTATGAGTTTGAGTAGTTCTGTGTCGTCTTCTGGCACAAGCTTTAGCGCCTTTGCTTCTTCCATTTGAGTTTGAAACTTGTCAAAGTAGTTGATGCTAAGGTTTCTGATCTCAATATTTTGCTCTTTTAAGAGATTAATCTGCGAAAGGTTTTTATCGAAGTCAATTTGCTTTTCATTCTTCACCCGTCGAGACTTTTCAAGGTCCTTAGAGATGTCTTCGATTTCTTGTTCTCGTTTTTCAGAAACTTCTGTGGGATTGTCAGGATAGCTATTTCTTGATTTTTCATTTTCTAAAGCAGAGAGTTCAGTATTTTGGGCGTGGAGCGCCTCTGTCTGAATTGTCTTCTTATCGATGATTTCTGTTTTCTGCTCTTTTGCTCTTTCTTGGTTTTGCTCGATTAGCTTGAGTTGCTCTTGAGCCTTGTCTTGCTCATGGAGCGTCTTAATAGCCGACTCAAGGCTTATCAAGAGGTCTTGGCCAGTCTTCGTTTCGAGTTTGCCCTTAGGAAAAAGTGCGAGCTCTGATAAGGCCTTCATCTGCGATTCTATACTGGTTTTAGTTTCATCTATTTTTGTGTTTGCCGCTTTGATCTGCGCTTCACTCTTTATCCACTTCTGACGTTCTGTTTTAATGCCCTCTGTCAGCTTTAAGACGTCATTAAGTGCATTCAAGAAGGAATCGCTCTTTTCATCTGAGCTATTGCTCAGGGTCTTAAGCTGCTTAAGTAGAAGGTCTTTTTTTGATTTGATGCCGACAAAAGCTTCACTGAGATTACTTTGCTCTTTTACGTATTGCTCAAGCTGTTTTTGGTTCAGATCTGTCGTTCCTTGAGTGGTATGAATTTTTTGGGTAAGAGATTTATGCTTACTTTTTAGCTTCTCTAATTGATCACTTGTGTCTTGAGCCTGAGTTTTAATAGATCGCTCAAACTTCTCTATCCACTGTTTCTTCTCAAATGTCGTTTCACAAACTGGACACGGTGCTGGATCTTGTGAGCGTTCAATGATCTCCTTGGCAGAATTTAAGAGCTCGAATTGTGTGAGGGACTCTTGTAACAATTCTATCTCTTGTGCAACGACTTGCTCATCCGCAAGCGCCTTTTTTAAAGTATCTTCTTGCTCACTTTGCTTTTTCTTGTGATCGACGAGCTTGATATTAATGCCTTGAAGCTGGCCTTCAAGGGAGGTGAGTTCGCTGGTGGTTACTAAAAGCTCTGATTCTAGTTTTTTATAAAGTTTAGTCGCATTTTTCACCTCTGCAGTAATGGCCTCAGCGTTTAAGGCGAGTTCATCAAAGTTTTCTGGGGCGACGGTTTCTGCACTTGAGCTTTTGAGGTAGTCTTTACACCTTGAATAGAGCTGGTCTTTTTCTTTTTTAAAGCTCTCTCCCTGAATCTCAATTTTTGTTTTTTCAGCTTGATAGTATTCCAATGACTCCAGGTGCATGGTCTGCTTAGTCTTGAAATCTCTCATTTCAAAGAGATGGTCTCTGGCCACACTACAGCGTTTAAGATCAGGTTTCTTTAAGAGCGAGAGCTCTCTGTCGTTTTCGCCTAGTCTTGCTTGGATAGCTTTTTTCTTATTGGCCGACTCATGAGCATACGTTTGATTTTTACTAAGCTGGTCATGCAAGTCTTCTAGGTTCTTTTCAATAGTCTTGGTTTTTTGGTGAGCGCTTTCTATTGCTTGTAGATTGGTGCGGGCCTTCTCCAGAAATGGTTTTTGATTTTTAAAATTTTCTTTTTGAGTATTTAATTTTTTTGTTTGATTTTTGTGCTCGCTGGTAAGCTTATCGAGTTCTAGCTCTATGGCCTTAGCCCGCGCTTGTTGTAGTTGAATATGGCTATCATTTTTTATTTCTTTTTGCGTGAGAGCAACGATTTCTTTGAGTTCGGCCGCTAGTCTTTTGACGATTGTAGCCTTTTGTTGCTCCTTCATTTTTCTCTCAAGAGCAGACTTTAATTGCTTCTTAAGGACGGTAAGGTCTTCGTCGGAGATGATTTGAGCTTGCTCGCTTTGCTCTTTTAGGCTTTTGATCTCTGATTCCATCTCAGATTTCTTAGCTCTTAGTCTTTTACTTAAATCTTTAAGTTCGCTGTGACCAAGTAAACCTTCTAAAATATTCTTTCTCTCACTAAACGTCGAGGTAAGAAACTCGCTAAACTTTCCCTGATTGAGGACAATGACCTGATTAAATTGTTTAAAATCGAGGTTAAGAACATTCTCAATTTTATCTTCAAAGAGTTCTTCGTTTTTATAGACTCTGGAGTTACTGGTGGGCTTGGCCCGGGGAGTTCCATCTTTTTTCAAAACAAGGCAGGTCCATTCCACTCGATAGTGATCGCCAAAAATTTCTAAACATAGAGTGATTGAACCTGAGGGCTCGCCGGTAGTGACAAGGTCTGGTGCGGATAGCCCCTTTACGTTGTCTGAGAACATGGCCATGGCCATAGCATTAAGTAACGTCGATTTTCCCGCTCCCGTGGGGCCTGTTATGGCAAAGAGATCACTTTGGGAGGCAAGCTCAGCAAAGTTTATCTTATGCTTTCCTCTGAAACTTGTAATATTTTCTAGTGCTAGCGATTTAATCTTCATGGTGACCGTCCTGAGTTGTTCCCCTTAGGACTTGCTTGAAGGTTTGGGCCAGATCTCCTCGTTCCTGATCTGGCACGCCACGTTGGGTGAGATAAAAGTCAAATAGCTCTTCTATAGTGGAGCTTCGAACCTCTTGAGCATTAAGCCCTGTCTCTTGGTCTTCTTCTTCTTCATAAAAAGAGAAAAAATTAAGCAGCTCAACCGGCAGATCTTTAATTTTATCTCGAACATGGTCTATGTAATTGGGCTGAACATCGCTGAACATGAGACTAATCTCTAGGTAGGCCTTGAGAGGGTTCTCATTTGGACCCCACTCTTTGATGGCCTTTAGTAGCTCTGCCATCCATTCATCAGGAGCCGAATTAATTTTGATAAGGGGTCTAAAAACGGGAATAGTTATGGCCTGGTACTCCAGCTTGGTGTCTCCTTTAGTGTCGATGATGTAAGAGTAGATTTTTTTTTCGTTACTCTCGCTAAAGCGCATAGGTAGCGGGGAGCCACAATATATGGCCAAGGGGTTTTCTTTTTTTAGAACTTGGGCCTTGTGAATATGGCCGAGCATTAGGACATCCCAGTTTCTAAAAAGGCTTAGGGGGATAGTATCGAGGCCCGATAGGGAGACGCCTTGTTCAGAGCCACCGGGCATAAAACTTCCAAATAAGTGGTGGCCTAAGAGAATACCGGCCGTTTTATCTTCCTTATCTCTTAGCAGGTTTTGCGACCAGGTATCTATCTGAGCTGTTATTTGCTCTTGAGGGTTCATGTCAGCATATCCTTCAATGAGCTCCTTAAAGGGGGAGTCGACAAAGTCGCTCACTCTGAAGTAGGGAAGGAGGCCAATAAAAGCCTTATTGCCTAGGCTAACAGAATTATTCTTTCGCCATACTTTTAAGTCCGCTGGAGTGAGGCTTGCTGGAGGCTTGGGTCGGCCTTGAATGGTGATGAGGTCATCGTTAAGAAAAGGTCTGGGTGCCTCTAGAAGCTTTGCACTATCATGATTGCCCCCGATAATAACGACTTTCTCTAGGGGTTTATGATTAAGGAAAGAGATGGACTCAAGTGACTTTAAAAAATTAAAAAAGAGACTTAGCGCCTCAGTAGGGGGCATTGGCGTATCAAAGATATCCCCCGAAATGACGAGAACGTGAGCCTGTTGTTTTTCGAGTTCCAACATCAGCCAGTCTAGAAATAATTTCTGTTCAGGAAGGCGGTCTTTTTTATAGAGTTTTTTTCCAAGATGCCAATCTGAAGTGTGAATGACTTTCAAAGACCTGTCCTTTAACTCTGAGAGGCTCCATCGCCACCACCTTCGCTTCTAGGCTTGTTATTACGATTCCTATTGCGATTACGGTTTCTGTTACGACTATTTTTCTTTTGTGGTTTCTCACTATCAGAACTTGGAGTCGAATTGGGTCGACTTTCCTCGGTTGAACTTTTTTGCTGATCAGATTCAACGCTAGAGGTGTCTTCTGATTCCGCCTCAATTTCTTGCGGTTCCGGGTCGCTTAACGAGTTCACGTTGGCCTGAGCGATTTCTTCTTGGCTCATCTTGGCAAAAGACTTGGCCATAGCAGAGCTGGTTTCATCGAGACCTATAACATTGGATGTTTCGTTGACGACATGAGTAAAGGAGTTAGGGAATCGGTACTCCTTACCCATTTGCTTACCTTCAGAAAACTCGGCCTTAGCATATCTTCTGATCTGACCTTTTTCTGTGATCATATCAAATTGCTCTATTAGAATATGAAGCTTAGTGACTTTACCAATATCTCCACTTTTCACTTCCAAAAAGTTTCCTTCTCGAGGAAGTTTTTTTCTTTTGTCTGTGTAGACGTCGTCTTCATATTTAATACAGCATTTAATTTGGCCACAAACCCCGTTAATCTTACTTGGAATCAAAGCTAGGTTTTGGTTCTTGGCCATCTTAATAGAGACATTGCCGTAGTTTTTCAAAAAGGTTGAGCAGCAGGTTGCTTGGCCGCAGGCCCCAATAGAGCCTAAGGCAGCTGCACGATCACGTACATTAATTTGGCGTAACTCAATTCTCATTTTGAGTTGTCCCACTAATTCTTTCACAAGCTCTCTAAAGTCGACTCGGGCCGGGGCGGTAAAATAGAAAACCATTTTTTTACCGTATTGAATAATCTCCACGTGGGTGATCTGCATGTCGAGACCTAGTCGCTCAATAATTTTTACAGCTTGTAGCTCAGCTCCTTTTGCTTTTAAAGCATCGCCTCTCATGGTTTCGATATCTTCTTCTGTGGCAATTTTAGCTATGGAGCGTATGGGTAGCATGGATTTGGTAAACTTCGCTTTGTAAGGAAAGGAGTTTATATAACCAACATCTAAGCCACGATCACTCATGGCCAAAACTTTTTGACCATAGGCAAACTTGCGCTTTCCTTGAAGGAAGGCGAAGCTGCGTGAATTTCCTGGAAAGCGAACACGAACGAAGACTATTTCGTCACCTTCCGTCCATCGGGTTCCATTCTCATTGTTTTCTTCGCTATCTTGCTGGCCATCGCCTTCGCTATTGTCATGGCCGGAGTCTTCTTGTGAATTATTATCTCGGGCCTGGTCGTTTTCGTCGGTGTTCTCTTGTTCCTGACCTTGGGAGCCGGAAATCGCTTCGTTATCTAGTTCTTGCATATATTAAAAACCTATAATTGACGGCACAAGTGCCGGTTAAACAACGAATTGTCGCTTTTTCTTTTTTGACTGTCTAGGTCAGACGCAATAAGAAAGGTCCAAAGTTGGGGCTTCTAGGTTTGATCACTGAGGCAGGCGAGAAGCCCATAAAGGCGCTCTGTGGCGATATTATGAAAAGTTTTTGACTGCTTGTGCCATTTTATTTCCTCCAGGGCCCTTTCCAGTCGATGGGGGTCAGCCTTGCTGACGCTCCAGTAGTCTTGGAAGGCCGTGAAGAATTCTTCTTGTAGCTCTGGTTTTGTTTTCAAATTTTCTATGGCCTCATGAACAAATTTCGAATTTGTTAAGAATGGGCCCAGGGCGCCAATGAGTGCTTCGTTTTCTACTCCAGCGTGTAAGAAGTCAGAGAAATTTTCAAATAATTCACTGCGGTAATGTTCTGCGGAACTGTCACTAATTTTTAGGGTGATCGCACGAGACTCGATTGTTTTAAGAAGGGGACCATGGTGGGGCACTAGGAACAAAGTGGTGATAGCGGCGGTAGGCTCTTCTAAAGTTTTAAGCCATTTATTTAAAAATCTCTCAGTAATATGATGGGCCTGATCAATCCAAATAAATTTCTTGTCGAGCTTTAGAGGACCATGTTTTTGAGCCGAGAAAAACTGTTGCATGCCAAGGTCATCTTGTTTGTAGTCTTTAAGCTTTTCCTCTTTTTCTATGAAGAGAATATCGCTGTGCCCGATGCTTAGGGTGTGCTCGGGATCCGGGTTCTTATGGCGGGCCAGAACGAGGCAGCTTAGGTCAATGTATACCTTCTTGAGAGTTTCATCGGAGTGAGCGGCATTGGTAGTGACCGGAGGTCTTATGATATAGAAAGGAGCTAGCCTATCCTCACAATAGAGATTAAATAGGGTCTGAGCGACTAAATTCACTAGTTCTCCGTTCTTTCGAGATCCTTGTAAAGTAAGTTATTTAAATGAGGTTTGATATCTTCAAAAACCTTATCCAAGCTTTGGTGGCCATTGATGACCTTTATTCTGTGGGAAAATATCTCGGCCGCTTTGTCATAACCGGCGACTAAGTTGTCGTAAAATTGGCTGCCTTGCTTTTCGAAATAGTCTTTTGGAGCATTTCTCATCTTTTGTCTGGCTTGAGAAAGGTCAGCCGGGATTTTAAGATAGAAAGTAAGGTGAGGAACAAGAGTGAGAGGAAAGCTTAAGTGGCTGTGGAGTATAGTTTCAAAGCCTAGTTGTCTCGCTTGACCTTGATAGGCCAGAGTCGAGTCAATATAGCGATCATAAATAATAACGGTATTGGGCGTTGAGAGCTCTTTGAGGGTTACTTCTTGAAGCAGTTGGGCCCTAGAAGAAGCAAATAAATGAAGTTCAGCCACAGGGTGCAGATCATTTGTTGTTTGAAGGATGGCCTGCCTTAACTTTTCACCAAAAGCTGTACCACCTGGCTCTCGCAAGACTAAGACCCTAAAATCATTCTCTTCTAGGAATTCCTTGACTCGTATGATTTGAGTCGACTTTCCAGCGCCTTCTATTCCTTCAAAGGAAATAAAATAAGAGCCTGGGAAAGCGGGGGCACGAAAATGTTGGCAAAGCGTTTTGAGGTCCATCATAAGAGCATGATAAGACGTTTTTATCCATATTGGCAGTAGTTTTTTTGAGACTTTTAGTAGTCTGAATCCATGTACTCGACTTCTTCAGGGTCTTCAAAGCCTCTTTCGCCTTCGAGGTCATCGAAGTATTCTTCTCGGCGGTTTTCTGCCGGTAGTCGCCCTTCATCACCCCAAACTTCTGTTGGAGAAAGCTCTCCTGCGTTAAGTTCTTCTTGGGAGTCGATAAAAGCCTCTTTTTCTTCATAGTCGTAGTAATTTTCTTCAGGATCAATCGTAGCTTTATCGAGCTTTTTTCGAACGGGATCTTGTTCGACGGGAGTATCTCCTTGATCGTAGTCGTACTCATCTTGGTATGGGTTCTCTTCTTTTTGATCGTTTATGGCCGCTCGATCTCGCATCTGACGTCGGTCTCTATCTTGGAATGAGCTACTTTCTTGAATACTTGCCGGTCTTCTGCTTCTAGGAGACCTCTTGGTATTAAGTCTTGGAGCTTTATAGTTGGCCCTCTTCCTTGTTTTCTTGGGGATGGGCTTTAATTCTGGCGCCTCGACACTTGGCTCTACCTCGGTTCGGGCAACATCGACAGGTTCATCAGAACTTGGGGTATTTAAAATAAAAAAGCTACTTGTTCCTAAAAGAAGGACGATCGCCATGGCATAATAAAATTTGAATCCTGAGCTTTGATTGTCCTGTATTGTTTTGTTGGGCATGGCCAAGACTTCAGCTTCTTCTGTTTGGGCCAGAAGAAAAGATTTATGTCTCTTTTTAGAGGTCTTCCCAGAGGTCATGTTCTCAATAAAGGCAAGACCTGCAATAGCATCATTTTCGCTATTTTCAGGATTTTCGGATTGAAGCTCTCTGTCTATCTCAGTGTTGGAGCCGCTAAAAACGTCCCAGCTTGGAGCGGCAGGCAGAGACGTCTGAGAAAAGTTGCGTCGATCGAATTGCTCCACTTGAAAAATCTTCTTCCATGTTTCACCGTGATCAAAAGAGACTTGGTCCGTAAGGAAAAGCTCGTTTTGATTTAGCATTTGAGTCACCTGCTCTTTATCAAAAGGGCTGTGCCTTTGCCCATCTACAAGAACATGAATTTGGCTGATAGGGGCTTCATCTGAATCTAAAATTTGGGGTTTACGTCTTTGGAATAAGGGATGTTGATAGAGCTCTTGCCAGCCACCGAGGCTTTTGGCATCTCTAATTTTAGTTTCTTCTGGAAGGGGAGAATCTTCTTGATACTTCTTAAGGTCAAATGCCTTGATGGGACCAATGACTTCATGCTCTTTAATTTGAATATGGAAAAAAGGACCCGTAAGTTCGCTCCAGTTTTCTGTGGCAACAAGATCACTTAAATTTTCTAAATGCTTTTCAATTGTCATGAGAAGAGCCCCATATAATTAATTCTCTCCCTCCTTCTTCGGACAAAAGCTTCTCTGATATGAGGGGAACAGTTTAAAAGGCGGTGACTCGAGTTTTTTTCCTGAGCTAACTGGTTGGTTTTTTTAAAGCTCGGCATTATCAAGCATGCTTGCTAGCATTGCTACCTATGAACACTATTGTGCTTTTAATGAGATACACATTAGGGAGCCTCATTCTCCTGGTTTTTCGCTTTTTAGGGTCAAAGCTTAGGCGTCGTCTTAAGCTAGAGAAGAGCTTTTGTGAGGCCATTGAGAGCGCAAAAGAAGCCAAAATTTGGTATCACTGCAGCTCTGAGGGCGAATTTGAGCAAATATGGCCACTTATTCAGCGGCTTAAAAGCACTACAGATGAGACCCAGCTCATTTGGTTTACCTCTCCTTCCTTGGTCGCAAAGGCTGAAAAAATCAACGAGCAAGAAACTCAAGTAAAAATGGCAATGCTTCCTCTTTTGGCGCTTTTTCCAGGGAAACATCACCCGCTCATTCTTCATCCACCAGATCGCTTTTTTATGGTTCGCTACGATTTCTTTGCCGAGTTGATACTCGTTGGTAAGAGGGTAAGGCGCTTCATTCTTTTAGGGGCGACTTTTAAAGGAAAGCATAAGACTCTCACAAGAAATCCAGTGAAGAGACTTTTTGCTCGAGCTCTTTATGCAAACTTTGAAGAGATTTCTTTCTCTACAAAAAAGGATTTCGACTTCTTTTGCTCCTATGTCAAAACGAATGAGGATCAAATCATCTCCGTTCATGATTTTAGGCATGGGCAAATTATAGATCGGCAAAAGAAACGGCCCGGCTTGAGTGGTACTCGCTGTCTCGATGAGTTTAAAGGATTGATGGCGCCTTACGAGCTATGTGATCGTCTTATTTTGGGTAGCGTATGGCCGAGTGAACTAGACATTTTTAATGACGACTTTCTTCAGGCCCTCAAAGACAAGAAGCTCTTTGTCTTTGTTGCTCCTCACAAGCTAAAGGGAGATGACTGGGATTATTTTCATACCTGGTTTCAAGGACTTCAAGATCATGGGATAGAAGCGGCTTTGTGGGATCACGTGGGTATTCACGGCAAAGGAAATGTTATTCTCTGTAAGGAGGCCGGGCTTTTGTGCGAGCTTTACTCCTTCTTCGGCCACTCTTTTATTGGTGGTGGCCATGGTCGCTCCATTCATTCTTTGCTGGAGCCCTTTTGGGGAGGTGGCCATATTTACTGTGGACCCAAGGTTGGACGCTCGACTGAGTACGACTACGTCTCAGAGTCGTCCCCGTCTCATATTCACCTTGTCTATGGTTTGAAAGATTTTTATAGTCTCTATCAAGAAAAGCGACTCTTCGCTCTAGACGTTGGTGTCAGAGAAAATCTCGCCGTTAAGATAGAGCAAATACAAGAAGAGAAGCTAGACTCGTTTTGCGAAGGGAGTAAGTCCTAAGTGTTACAAAAGAATTATTCAACCTCCATTATTGGCCAGAGCTACCTAAGCTTTATTTACGGCATAGAGTTGCTAGAAAAGGGCCACTCGGTCTTGTTGTTAGACGACGATCGCCTAAGTTTTGGTAATCTTTATAACTATGGTCTTACGGCCATGGATCTCTCCTTTTTTTCTTCTTGGGCCAAGGATCGAGGTTTACAGCAATATCAGGAATCCCGCTTTTTTAGGCAGAGACCTTATGTCTTGCACTGGAGCGGAACTCGAATTCTTCTTGGCGCTTCCCCTTGGGAGAATCTGAGAGAGCTTTATCGAAAAATCCCCGACATTTTTAACTTTCAAGAAACCTTCAGTGAGCCGATAGAAGCCAAGGAAGAGATCAATGCTGATTTCTCACGGCTTTGTCACCGTTTAGGAGTGAACGGCTTTAGGTTTAAAGGGCTTGAGGATTTTAATTTTGATTACGTGATGTCTCAATGTCCGGGCTCAATAAAAGCCTTGTTTTTAAATTTTAAGAAAGGCTTAAAAAGTGATGATCGCTCAGCAAGCTTTCTCTATTTTGCTCGTGCGCTTTTTCACAAGCGCCTGGCCAGAAAGCACTCGGAATTGGAGATCTTTCACTTCTTTCTTTGCCTTCTAAGTCCTCATTTTCTTCTGGTGGGGGATGAGTTGGAGGAAGTTTTAGGCCTCGAGTTTACTCGCCGGGGCGGTCACTTGAAGAAAACAAGAGTGCGAGAGTGGAAGTTCTATAAGAGCCTGCCGTGGTCTATGGAGCTTGCAAGCTTTGAAGGAATTATTCACCCTAAAAAGATCGCCTTCCTCGGAGCAAGAACGGAGGGCCTTCCCTTAAAGGTTCGCCACAGTGGTCGCAAGTTCAGTGGCATTTCTTTTAGTGTTTCCTGTAGCGACCAAAGGCTAATTGAGCACATTGGCTCATGGCACTTTTGGGCCGCCGTTAAGAAAATGGGGACCGATTTTCCTCTTTGGCGCTTGCAAATAGGTGATGGCGTGATTGAAGGGCTCTATCTTTATCGTGAGAAGAAGGGCTCAAAACTAAGCTTTTATCAAAGCCACATGCAGGAACTTCTCTTTGATGAACTCGAGCAATGGCTGCCAGGAGTTAGAGAGAGGCTCGGCTCGGCTAAATTTGAGCCAAGCAATGAGGTCTATCTAGATCAGAGTCTAATGCAAAGCGCTTCTCCCATGGCCCGCCTCGATAAGGTTTCTCTTTTTGATTATTCAAGGCCAGTTAGCCTTACCAAACTGAAGAATGTTGACTACTACGGTCCATTAAAAGGAAGTCCTTTGGGATTATTTGGTCAGCTGCTAGAATTAAATGAAACTCCTAATTACCGCTAGAAGCATAAGATAAGGTTGGAGAGATTAGTGCTAAGTAAGTTTTGGTCCAAATTCAAAAAAGTGAGCAAGCTTGGTCAAACCAGTGTTGAGTATATTTTGCTTCTTGCCGCCATGATAACCATTATAACGAGTCTTCTCAGCGGTGTTAGGGATCGATTGATCTCTCGCCAAACACCATGCCCCGCAGCAGATAAGTCCATTGGTTGTACGATTTCTCGTGCCATCTCATCTTTTGGGGCCAGTGCTGGGGTAGACCCTGAGCGGCCCAGTTTTCGCTTCTTTAGCTTGAGGTGATCTAATTGCGGGAGCTTAGCTCGTTTTTCTTGTAAATTGTTCATAGTGTCAATTGATGTCTTTATGTTTTTTCTAGTTCTGCTATAACCAATTTGATTTTAGCTTATTGCGTTAAACCATCTTGGCCATTTCATCCAGGGTGTTTAGGAGACTTGAAATGAAACGATCACTTACAGTAAACCTACTTGCCCTTACTATGAGCTCTATTATGAGTCTATCGCCTGCGGTCTTGGCCCAAAACGATGTCCTCTTAAATGACACTCAAGACATTCTTAACTCTGACCAAATCGATATCGATGGTACTTACCGAAAGGAAACGGCTGCCGACAGAATTGGTAAAATGAGAAAGAAACTTGAAGTTCAAAACGAGCAAATGGTTCAAAAGAAAATTGAGGATATCAGAATAAAACAAGAAACTGATCTCTCCAATAAACTTCAAAAAGCTTTTAGAGGAAATCTTCAGGCGATGGATCAGGCGGAAGATTCTGTAGGAACTTACCAAGCTGCTCCTCAACGAGTTATTGCTCCTATGCCAGTTGCTGTTGAACAAACAGAACTTAAAAATAAGATTATTCCCTACTTCGGTGTAAAGCAGTTTGATGGCGAGTCCATTGACTCTTTCGAAGCTAAAGTTAATGCTGGTTTGAGCATGGAGAATATGATCACTGAGCGCTTTAGTGTTGGTCTCTCCTTTAACTATACGGCGATGGATATCACTGATATTCGTTACTATAACGGATTTAACCAATTTAACTTCGGTTACAACGATGGCGATGAGATTTCTTACTCAAACTTAAATGTAGGGATCAACGGTAAGTTCTTTATCACAACCACTTCAAAGATTCGCCCTTATGTTGGTGCAGGTCTTGGGTACAATAGAACTAGCCTGAAGTATGATGAGCAGAACTCTCAGTTTAATAATAACTTTGGTGGTAACTTCAACTCATCAAACGAAGATTCAAAAGTTTCGGGATCAAACGTAACGGGAACTGGTGCTATCGGTGCTGAAATTCTCTTTACCGAGTCAATTGGTCTAAATCTTGAGTTTAACTACACAAGGGCGATTACTTCTGCTTTTGATGCAAGCAACAGCAATAACAACTTTGGTTTCAATGACCAGGCTAAATCTAACCTTGAAGCCCTAGGGGATAACTTAGAAGATTCTGACGTAGCTGCTTTAAATATTGGTTTTGTTGTTAAATTTTAATTGATACATAGCATTTAATTTTCTTTTAAAGGCTTCCAGTAGGGAAGCCTTTATTTATTCAGAGTTGCTTAGTCTTCTATTGCTCCCTTTCCCTAGTATTCCTCACTTATTCTATTAGAAAACGCACGCTTGTTCTTTGAAAAAGAAGGTCCTTAGCTTATGATGGAGCGGTATTCATTTATTGCTCTAAAGCGTTTCAAGGAAAGGAGAACTCTGTCATGGCAAATGGAAGAGATGTTTATATCGTGGCGGCCAAAAGAACCCCACAAGCAAAGTCTGGAGGCGCCCTCAAAGACGTTGCCGCTCCTTTTTTAGGGGCTTATCTTTTTAGGCACCTTATTGATGAGGCAGGAATTTCTACTGATGAAGTTGATGAAGTGATTGTCGGTAATGTCGGTAATCCCCCTAAATATCCTAATATTGGACGAGTCATTGCCCTTGAGGCCGGCTTTCATAAAAAAACGAGTGGCTATACGGTTCACCGTAATTGCGCTAGTGGACTTGAAGCGATCAGCCAAGCCTTTTTAAAGGTTGCTAGTGGGCGCAGTGAAATCATTTGTGCCGGCGGTGTTGAAAATATGAGTCAGATGCCTCTGATTTACTCTGATGAAATGACAGATACTTTCGTTGATGTCATGAAGGCCAAGAGTGTCGGGGACAAATTAAAGGCACTGGGTCAGTTTAGGCCCCCTCATCTTTCTCCCATTATCGCTATCGAGCAGGGTTTAACCGATCCCTTTTGTGGCTTGAATATGGGTCAGACGGCCGAACTTCTGGCCAGAGAGTTTAATCTGACTCGTTTACAACAAGACACTTTTGCTCAAAGTTCTCATGAAAGGGCCATCGCAGCGACCAAAGCAGGCCGCTTTAAAGACGAGATTCTTCCTACTATCATTGGGTCAAAGCTCGATAAGCTTCTCAGTGATGATCAAGGACCTAGAGATAATTCATCCATAGAAAGACTTGGTAATTTGAAGCCCTATTTCGATAAAAAGTCGGGAACAGTTACCGTTGGCAACGCTTGCCCCATAACAGACGGTGGATCCGCTTTACTCTTCGTAAGTGAAGAGGTTGTTAAGAAATATAAGCTTGAGCCCATGGCCAGAATTGTCGACTATCACTTTCACGGTCTTGAGCCAGAGAGAATGGGCATGGGTCCATTGGTGGCAATGAATGGGGTATTTAAAAGAACAGGCTTAAAGCTAGAGCAGATGGATCTCGTTGAAATTAATGAGGCTTTTGCGGCTCAGGTTTTGGCCGTTCGCGCCGCCATGGTTGATAAGAAGCACGCGCAGCGCTTTGGTCTTGAGAGTCTATTGGGTGAGATTCCTGATGATAAGCTCAATGTTAACGGCGGGGCTATTGCTCTGGGGCACCCTGTAGGCTCCACAGGGAGTCGCCTTGTGGTCACGCTTGCTCATGAGTTGGCCAAGAGAAAAGCCGGCTACGGAGTGGCATCACTGTGTATTGGTGGCGGCCAAGGTGGCGCTATCATTATTGAGAACTTGAAGAAATAAGGGTTGGAAAAGTAATGGAAACTAAAAAAATAAGTTATGAAGTTGTCGATAAAGTTGCTCACATTGGTTTTGGATACAACTGTAAAAAGTCCATGACCGTATTAGATGAAGAAACTCTAAAAGAATTGGATAGTATAGCGGATGAGCTTGAGAGCAATAAAAGAAGTCTCGAAGCGGCTCTTTTCTTTACTCATAAGGAGCGCTGTTTCTTGGCCGGAGCCGATATAAGTCTTATCTCAGCTATGAAGATAGAAGCTGATGGGGCGCAGGGAGCTGAAGCTGGGCAAGGAATTTTTAACAAGATTGAAGATCTTCCCTTTCCAACGATTGCCTTGGTTCATGGTGTTTGCCTGGGTGGTGGAACTGAATTTAGTTTGTCGTGTAAAACGATCTTGATGAGTGATGATAACTCTTCGATGATGGGCTTACCTGAAGTTAAACTCGGTCTTATACCTGGCTTTGGCGGTACCTATCGTATGCCAAAGAGAATTGGTCTTCCAGCTTCACTAGATTTGATTTTGACAGGAAGAACCCTTAAGGCGAAAAAGGCCAAAAAGATTGGCTTGGCAGACGAAGTGTATCCCAAAGAAAGGCTCAAAGAAATGGCTTCTCGCCACTATAAAAAGTCTGGTAAGAAGCAAGGCTTTGCCGAATCTATAAGCGACTTTGCTCAGGATAATTTCCTTAGCCGTAAGATTATTTTTCAAAAAGCTCGTGAGAATGTTCTAAAGAAAACGAAGGGCTTCTACCAAGCTCCTTTGAAAATTCTCGATACGATGGAAGCTGGTATGATGAAAGGTCGCTCCAGCTATCTCGATAGTGAGGCTCAAGCCTTTGGTGAGCTCTGTGTTTCTGAGCAGTCTAAAAACCTTCAGCATATCTACTTCATGACTGAAAAGGTTAAAAAGTATTCCGGTCCAAAGGGAGAGGGTAAGGCTCCTGAGTTGAAAAAAGGTGCCTGTCTCGGTGCTGGAACGATGGGCGGAGGAATTGCTTGGCTTATGAGTGATAACGGTATGGCCCCGATTATGAAGGATCTTAACGTTGCTGCATTAGAGCTTGGTCTCAAGCAGGCTTCTTCCAATTACCAGGGAGCACTGAAGAGGAAAAAGTTGAGCTCAGAGGACTTTGAAAGGAAGATGCGCTCAATTTCCGCCCAAACTGACTTTAGTGGTTTTAATAAAGTGGATCTACTTATCGAGGCGATCGTTGAAGATTTAAAAATTAAGCAAAGTGTTTTTGCCGATACTGAAAAGAAAATGAGAGATGATGCTCTGATAACATCCAATACATCGTCATTAAGTGTCGAGGAGATGAGTAAGGCCCTTGAGAAGTCTGAGCGCTTTGCTGGTCTTCACTTTTTTAATCCTGTTCATCGAATGCCTTTAGTTGAAATTATCACCCACTCCAATATTGCTCCTGAAACCGTTGAAGCTCTCTATAACTGGGTATTAAAAACAAAAAAAACACCGGTTGTGGTCAAGGACGGGCCAGGATTTCTTGTTAACAGAATCCTGATGCCTTACTTAAATGAAGCTGGTTATCTTCTTGAAGAAGGTGTTTCAATGAAAGAGATTGACGAGGCTTGTGTAAATTTTGGGATGCCGATGGGCCCTTGCCGTCTTCTGGATGAAGTCGGAATAGACGTTGCTGTTAAGGTTGCTAAGATTCTTCACGACGGTTTAGGTGATCGGGCGAAGTCTTCTGGTCTTTCGAAGAAAATGGTTGATATGGACTGCTTGGGCAAGAAAAACTCGAAAGGTTTCTATATCTACGACGAAGCAGGGAAAGTCTTGGGATCAAACGATAAGGTTCAAAAACTTTTTACAGGCTCTAAAACGATGTCAGAGTCTGAGATACAAATGCGAGTCATCCTGCCTATGATTAACGAGGCGAGTATTATTTTAGAAGAAAAGCTTGTGGCGACTCCTGGAGATGTCGATCTTGGGCTGATTTTCGGAATAGGCTTTCCTCCCTTCAGAGGCGGTCTTTTACGTTACGCCGATAGCGAAGGGCTAGAGCGCATCTACAAGGCTATCGAGAAGTTCTCAGAGAGTGTTGATTTTGATCGCTATCAGCCTTCCATTTTCTTAAAAGAGCTCGTTAATAATAAAAAGAAGTTTTATGATCTCTAGGTTTTAAGGAAACTTTTGAATATTCCTTTTCTTAAATATTTTCTAACCTATCTCTTCCATGCAAAGACACGCCAAAGACTTTTGTTTTTGGCCGTCTTTGGCCTCATCATCTCTTCTTTTGCCTTGTTGGTGCTCCAGTCAACGATGGGTGGACTTCAAAACAAGTTAATAAATCGCTCTAAAGAAGTGAGTGGCCATTATGTTGCTGAATTTAAGCCACTGGCCGAAGATAAGGTGACCCCATTGGTCGAGTCGCTCAATGCCGATGGTATTGTTGCGATGGCCGAGTATGAGCTTGAGTTATTGGTTAAATACGGCTCCTATTACGCTCCAATGATCGTTCACGGAATCAAGCCTGATGGAGTAATGCCGCCCTTTTTGAAGGGGCGAGTTTTTGAAGAACTTTTGATGCCAAGAGGTCTCGCTATTAAGGTGAATGCAACGGTGGGGGACTTGGTGCGATTGATGAGTCCAGCGCACTTGGAGAGTTTTATTGGGGATGTTCCTAAGATGTCATCCCTTTACTTAAATACTCTTGTGTCTACTGAGGTACCTGAAATTGATGAGTTTCATGGTTGGGCTGCCTTAAGGCGGATGCAGACTTTTTCGGGACTTAAAAATGTAAACAGAATTAGAGTTTATTCACAGACTTCTCGCGAGAACTTAGATGAGAGAATGAGGGAAGCCCTTAACGGGCATGACTTTCGTCTTCTTTCTTGGGAGCAAAAAAACGCGACTCTTGTTTGGGCCTTAGGGTTAGAAACCACCGTCATGGTCTTTCTTTTTAGTGCGATGACTCTTTTGGTATCTTTGGCGATAACGAGTGCTCTACTTATTTTCTTTTCAAAGATTAAAAGCGATCTGGCTTCCTTTTGGATTCTTGGGACCGATGAGGCGAGCATTATAAAGAGCTCGAAGATTCTTTTAACATTATTAACCTTTGGATCTGTTTGTATTGGTCTGAGTCTTGGGGCCCTCTTTCTTTTAGGGCTAGATCAATTTGGGCCAAATATCATGCCTGATGTTTTCGTGGATCGCCGTATTCCTGTTCACATTACCCTTGTTGGCCTGGCGACAAGCTTTGGCATTCCTTTTGGAATTAGTTTGATATTTGCTTTTTTAAGTTTGAAGGCTTTTCAAAAAGATGTCGATTATATGAAGTTTATTCGTAGTATTGGGTAGTTCTTAATATAATAAAGCGCCGCTTTATGAGCGACGCTTTAATTATTCTTACTGACAGTTAGTTTGAGAGATGACGTTTGCACGGAATCCAAGGCCAACTTTAACTGTAAATTTACAGCCAGTGTTAGTTACAGCATTGTAACGTCCACTTCTTGAACCTTCGGTTACGTCGACAAGCTCAACTCCACTATTTGTAGCGAACTCTTCTGCTACTTTAACAGCGTTGGCTTCTGCTTTTGCTTCTAGCGCATCAAAATCAGCATTAGAAAAAGAAGGAAAGCTAACCTGAGCGAATGAGCTAAGAGTTGTTACTAACATAACGATTGAAATAAGTGTTTTCATAATATTCTCCAATGAAGAGGTTTTAGTTTTGTGATTTGTAGCACGATCTTGTGATGGAAATTCACTTTGAGGAATTATTACAGTGCTTCAAATTTTTTGTTCACAGATTGTGAAAAACACTTGTCTGTTTATTTTAAGAGAACAAGGGATTCAATTATCCAGGAGGAAGTTTGTTGTTAGTAGGGCTGAGGGCTTTGTTTAATGTAATATCGAGCTGTTGGCCGTCTATTCACTACTTCGGGCAAAGCAGGCTACTTAACTTTAAAGTTCTTTAAAGAAGCAAAAGCGCTGTTTTTGAGTGGTTTGCTCTCTGGCTTCGCTTCTCGCGTTTGGGGCGCTCGCGGCTTATTGCCCGCTCGAGCCGTTGGCCTCTTCTGTTGAACATCACCGCCGGTCTTAAGCGAGAGGGAGATTCGGCCTCTTTGTTCATCAATTTCCAGCACCCTTGCCTTGACGCTTTGGCCGACTTTTAAAACCTCAAGGGCATTATCGATAAAGCGATCGGCCATCTCTGATACATGAACAAGCCCATTTTGCTTGATGCCGATATCAACAAAGGCCCCAAACTGGGTAATATTTGTGACTATTCCAGGATAAAACTGGCCTGGAATGAGATCTTTGAGACTTTTGATATCTTTTCTAAAGTCTGTGGATTTAAATTCAGTTCGTGGATCCTGCGAAGGTGCTTTGAGAGATTTGATAATATCGTCAAAAGTGAATTTTCCAACAAGCTCCTTAAAAGAGCTATCCTTTGAGAGCTTTTCAATGGAGTCGGCTTGACCTATCAGTTCTGTAACTTTTAGCCCATTATCGCGGGCCCAAGACTCAATAAGGTGATATCGCTCTGGGTGAATGAACGTACCATCCATTGGATTTTCGCCTTCATATATTCTAAGAAACCCACCAGATTGTTCAAATATTTTGGGGCTAAATCGCGTGACCTCGAGAAGGTTTTGGCGATTCTTAAAACCTCCAAGCTCTTCTCTCTTCTTGACGATATTCTTGGCAAGACCTTCACCGATTCCTGATACATAAGCCAGAAGGGGAGCCGAAGCGGTATTGAGATCAACTCCAACAAAGTTCACACAATCTTCAACGACACCGGTTAGACTCTTTTTTAAGCGGCTCTGATTAACATCATGTTGATACTGACCAACACCTATAGATTTTGGATCGATCTTTACAAGTTCGGCCAAGGGGTCTTGAAATCTCCTTGCAATACTTACGGCTCCTCGAACTGTTGCGTCTTTGTCCGGGAACTCTTGTTTTGCGATGGCAGAAGCGGAGTAAATACTGGCGCCACTCTCATTGACGAGTGTGGCCTTCACTTTCTCCTTTTTCACTTGCTCCACGTGCTCTTCTACGAAGTGTAAGCTTTCTCTGCCGTAGGTTCCATTTCCAATGGCCATGTATTCCACGTTAAAGTGATCGATCAAGCGTTCTAAGACCGCCTTAGATCCTTGGGTATCATTTTTGGGTTCATGGGGATAAATAACTGTGTCAAAAAGTAGCTTGCCCGTGTTATCCACGATGACAGTCTTGCAACCGGTTCGGACACCAGGGTCTAAGGCAAGCACCGTTTTTGCTCCTAGATAAGGCTGAAGCAGAAGGTTTTTGAGATTAATCCCAAAGACGTCAATGGCCGATTCATCAGATACTTTTTTAAGCTCACTCTTGATCTCCAGATCAAGAGAGGGATGAATTGCCGTAGCAACGGCTTTAGTGGCCGTCTTCATGAGAAAGTCAAAACTCTCAAGACTCTCTATTGGGAAGTACTTAACCTGAATAGCGCCAACAGTAGACTCCTGCGGGTAGCTGATTTCTACTTTAAGAATCTTTAGACTCATTCCTCTTCTGACAGCAAGAAAACGGTGAGCAGCTTTTGGGTTAGTGAGGTCCTTAATGGGTTGTGAGAATTCAAAGTAGTCTTTAAATTTCAAGTGGTCCTTAACCTCTTCAGCATCCTTTCTCTTAGTGGCCACAAGCTGGGCATCTTTCCAGTAGTCTTTTCTGAGAACTTCTTTGAGCTCAATATCATGGGAGAACTTTTCAATAAGAATAGCCTGGGCACCTTTAAGGCAGTCTTCCCAAGCGGCAAATTTTTGTTCGGGATTTAAGTACTTGGCCTGATCTTTTTCGAGAGCCGCAAGACTTACTTTTCCCTCGAGAAGAGTATCGGCCAGTGGAGCAAGCCCCGCGTCGATGGCCAGTTGTCCCTTCGTTTTTTTCTTTGATTTGTAGGGGGCGTAAATATCTTCAAGAATATTGATAGTGCCCGCAGCGAGAACTTTGCTTTTTAGCTCTGGGCTTAGCATTTCCATTTTTTCTAGAGTTTCGAGAATGTAGCTACGCCTTTTTTCTCTTTCTAAGTAGTTGTCATAAGCGTCTTGAATAGCGCGGATTTGCTCTTCATCAAGCCCTCCAGTCATTTCCTTTCGATAGCGAGTGATAAAGGGAACGGTGCAATCTTCGATCAATAGGAGATTTAGCACCGAAGCCACTTGCTTGGCCGAGATATTGGTGACGGTGGATGCTTCAATAGCCGCTTTAGGTTCAATAACTGTTTTTGACATGCGTCTTCATCTCCTAAAAAAATGGGTGCGTTAAAGGGTAGCCGAGAATATAGTGAGTGCCAACTGGATCAATCAATAAGAAGGATGAAGTTTTGAAAATAGTGGTCGTTGGACGCGGCGTTGCAGCACTTGGTTTCTTGGAACAATTAGTCAGTTTGGGGCTTACTTCCGGGGATAAGGCCCGCGGTGTAGAAGTGAGCTGGATTGGCGCAAGTCCAATTGATTCAAGTTTTCCTACCTGCTCAGTAAACTCAACTGCATTGGCCGGTCTTCATGGTATTCAATGTGGTCTCTCACCGCTGGGAGACCTTCTTCACAACAGCTTCTTTCAAACTGAAGAATTTATTAAAAATCACAAACCCGACGGGGTGACTACGATGAAGCGTCTTCATGTTGATCGAAAGGAAAAATTAGAAGATCGTTTTTCACACAACCGTGAAATTGTAAATCAGACCTTCTTCGCAAAAGAGATGGGCCTTGGAGTTTTTGAGCAGGCTTACTCATTTGAGCCGGTAAGTTTTATGAACTGGTGGAGTGATCGTCTTTTTCACTTTGGACTGAGTCCAGTAGATGAATTTGTAACGGCCATTGAAGATGATCGAGTGATTGGTTTGAAGGAGGATTATCCTTTTGATCTGTGTATTAACGCCACGGGTGCGCTTGGGCTAAAGCTAGGATTTGGCTCGCCAGGAACCTTGGTTCCAGGGCAGTATTTAGTTTTTAATGATGTGTGTTTCCAAGACTGCGCGATTAATGACTCTTTTGTGGTGAGCAATGCAGGTTTTAATTTAATTTATAACAAACAAAAGAGCACTCTTGTTTATGGAGGCACTGATGAAAAAGATGAGCTCCTCTGTCCGAAGGTTTCTGTTTTGCGAAAAAACTTAGACCAATTGCTCACTCGATTCCCTCAATTTAACTTCACTGGGGATTGTCAGGTTAAGGTTGGAGCCAGACAAAAAGCTCCAAAGAGAATGCCGCAGATTATTGAGCAGGGAAATATTTTTCATATCTGCGGTCTTTATAAGAATGGGTATACTCTTTGTCATGCCCTAGGTCAGCAGCTCGCTCAGAGGATTAACTCTTTAATTCAAGACAACGAAAGACTTTCTCCATAAAGATAACGTAATTAAACGGCTTGGCCAAAATATGTTTGGCCCCCATAATAATCGCCTTTTTTACGACTTGAGACTGGAGATTGCCTGACATGAGAAGCACGGGGGTATTTTTTGTGCGGGCATGGCGCCTAATTTCTTGAAAAACTTCAAGGCCATTTTTTTTGGGAAGGACTATATCGATAATAATGAAGTCAAAGTCTTGGTTCATTATTTTTCGAATAGCTTCACTTCCCTCTGTCGCATGGACAATATTATCGGCCTCACAACTAGAGCGCTTAAGGTACTTGGATAGGATTTCACGAATCTTGTCTTCATCGTCAATAATGAGGATGCTTTTGTGCCTGAGAATATTTTGCACTAGCTGTGTTATTTCCATGACCCTATTTTAACTCAATATCGGGGTTCCCTTGGGCAATATGATCAAGTACCTAATTACTGATGGATCTTAATAAACAACTCCCCACTAATTGGGGGCTTTAAGGGCCTAGTGGCCATTAATGTAGGCGAATTAGGGGGAGGACTACTGTCTCTTTTTCTTTAGTGACGCCGTTTTTTTATCAAGAAAACTTTACGTCAAACCTCCGATTTAACTAAGGAAATTGGCCCTTTGCCTCTGTGAAGGAAGGCTAAGAGTCCGAGTCTGCGCTTAAGCTAAATGTTATGAAAACTATATATTTGAAATCGACATTGCTTTCTCTATTCCTTGTGCTCATGAGTGCTCAAACTCAAGCTTCAAGAAAGGATCGTTATGCCTCGCTCTACTCTAGTTCAGATCAAGAAAAGAGGTTCTCTATTAACGGGGTGGTGGGGATTCCTCAATACGTCCTTTTAACCAGAGGTTTCTTCAAAAGTAAGAGGGCCTCTGCTACTGTATCTTACGATAACTCGGTGGAATGTACTTTCAATAACCGCAAGAAGTTTGGCTTCTTCATTAAGTACTATTTTGACTCTTGTACTGATGGTTCTAGACCAGGTGATCGGGTGAGGGTAAGTGATGGTGTTGGATTAAGAGTGAACTCTTCCAGCTCACTGACAATGAAGGCCATCATTAAGATTTACAGTCGGGTGAGAAAAGGCGTTAAGTTGCCTGACATGAATGCTTCTGCCGGTCAGGTTCTCGAGTTTGATGGTGAGCTTTGGGTGCCTAGTGACGGTCTTCCTTCGGGCAATAATAGTGGTGATATTTTAATTTGGGATGGTAGCTCTTGGACTCCGTCAGAAATTCCTCAGCCTCAGAGTAGTCAAGGTCCGCAAGGCGAGCCAGGGCTTCCCGGTGCTCCAGGTCCTCAAGGTTTACAAGGCCTGACGGGGGAAACAGGCCCTCAAGGGTTGCAAGGACCCAAGGGTGAAACAGGAGCTGCTGGACCTCAAGGGTTGCAAGGACCCAAGGGTGAAATAGGAGCTGCTGGACCTCAAGGTTTGCAAGGACCCAAGGGTGAAACAGGAGCTGCGGGACCTCAAGGCTTACAGGGAATTCCCGGTCAAGCAGGTGTAAGTGGAGCTCAAGGGCTTCAAGGTATCAAGGGTGATAAAGGCGATAAGGGTGATCAAGGTATACAAGGCCTTCAAGGGCTCAAGGGAGACGTTGGCGCTCCAGGCTTAAATGGCGCTCAAGGACCTGCGGGTTCTGATGCTACGGTTGCTCTTGTTGCTGGAGCCGGCATTTTAGCAGGGTCAAATAGCAACGCAACTATCGGAGCAAATGGTGTCATCTCTGTCGATGTCGGAAACGGTGCCGGTCAGATCCCTCAGCTAGATGCCGCAGGAAAACTTCCGGCTTCCGTTATGCCAGAGGACACAAGTGACTCCGGAGGTATTAAAGTAGCGTTCATAAAAGACATAAAGCCCAATGGTACGCATGGGGGAGATTGTGTTACTGGTGATTGGAGGCAGCGAACTCTTAACAGTCTTGAGACTTCTGAGGATTTTGTTTCACTAGTCAGTAATCAGATAACATTAGCCGTTGGTACCTATATGATTGAAGTTCAGGCTCCGGCCTATCTTGATAATATCCATAAGGCCATCCTTCGCAACATCACTTCTGGGGCCGTTGCACTTGCAGGAACCACTGGACGAAGTCACCCTAATTATGGCGGCATGAACTCTAGTTTCATTAACGGAAAGCTTGTGGTGAGTACCCCAACCACTTTCGAAGTTCAGCATCGGTGCACGTCCGATAGAACAATCGTGGGATTTGGTATTGCCGCCAATTTTGGAGTAGACGAAGTTTACACTCAAATAAAAGTGATAAAATTAGATTAGTAAGTTGGCTTAAAGTATTTGCTATTAAGTTTAGATTTTCTACAATAGAGGAGTGATTAAACTCTCTCTTGTCTTTTATTTTCTTTTACTAAATTCTTTCTCCTCACCTTTGTGGGCCAGTGCTTTTGACACAGGAACCGGCGCAGACGGCGCTTGCACCGAAGCAACTCTGGTAAGCGGTAAGCGAACTTATAATTGCACCTCCTTAACAATTTCTGCAGCGGGGGATTCTGATTTTTTCGCTCAAGCCGGTACCCTCGTTACTATTAAAGTTGAAGGCTCTGTCACCATCAATGGCACTTTTAATATTGGTGGCGCTAATGGGGGCAACGGTAGTGTTGCTGACCCAATCAATGGCGGAACAGGTGGGCCAGGAGCATCTGCTGGCGGTACTTGTAATCAAGGGGCCAATGCCTGTGGCACAGTTGCTGGCGATAATAATGGTCTAGGTCTTGGGGCAGGATTGGGCGCACGCGCGGGAACTAATAATGGCTTTGCAGGGGATGGCTCAGGTGGGGGTGGCGGTGGTGGCTCTTTTGGAGCCTTAGGCTCTGCCGGAGCCAGCGGTGTTACAAATAATGCTGGCTCAGCTGGAGCAGCAGGCAGCGTCGGTAGTCTCTACGCTTCTCAATCAACTTGGGAGACAAGTTTCGTTGGAGGAAGTGGCGGCGGCTCTGGAGGCCTTGGTCAAGAGTCCGCTGGAACAACTCATCGGGCAGGCTCGGGCGGCGGCGGGGGCGGTGCTATAAGAATTATGGCCGCAGGTGATATTACCATCAACGGTACTCTTTCTTCACCCGGAGGCAATGGGGGCGAAGGCCAAATTGGGACAACGCCAAATCAATCGGATGACGGTGGCTGTGGCGGCGGTGGCTCTGGTGGTGCCATTTGGTTGCAGAGCGCGGGAAATATTATCAATGCTGGAACATTAAGCGCACCTGAAGGTACTGGTGGAACTTGCGCTGCCGCTAATAATCAAGGGGGCGCCGGTGGAGACGGTGGGTCTGGACGGATTCGTCTTGATGACTCAGATGGTGTGATCTCGAACGTCGGAACTATCAGTCCGGCAGCTTTGGTGACAACCTTAGTGATTCCAAGCGGTACTACGGCCCTAAAAAGAGAGTACGAAGGTGATCTATCCTGTGGTCTCGTTGACTTTTCTGATAGCTCAGCTCCGCCTTCTGGACCTTTTCAATTAGTGCTCACCATTTTTCTCTTCCTCAGTTTAAGTCGCTTCTTTAAGGGCTTAAAGCAAGACTCCAACTAAGACCTATCGACTGGCGCCCAATTTCAAGAGCCTCCTTTTCAAAGGAGAGTTTCTCGTAAATGAGTCCAAGTCTCATTGCACGCTCAAATACCAGGCCTATTTTTCTTTCAATTCTCATTTGGTAGTGAAGAGCATTTCCATAGGCAACGGAGGCTTGAAGCTTATAGTTTTCTAAGACTTTTTTCTCTAAGGAGAGGGCCATCATTGCGGAGAGTTTTTGTTCTTCTTTTAAGATATTAACGGCTTCTTCTGTGAAGAAAGTCTGTAAGGCTAATCTTGGACCTAAGCTTATGGTGTAACCGCTCTTTTTAAAAAAAGAAGTAGCGTAGAGAAGATCAGTTTGAATTTGATTATACCGATATTTTTTAAAGGCCTTAGCGGTGCCAGCTTTTATCCTTAGCCTCATTGGAGCGAGTGAGGAAAGATCTCCTTGCCATCCTAGGGAGTTCACAAAGATACCACTGGCCTCTAGGTTAAAAGCATTAGACTCTTGCTTTAGGGTTGTGCTTGTCAGTTCTTGAAAAACTTGATTAATGATTTTCTTGTTTTTCTCTGTCTTTACCTGAGAGAGCTTTTTATTAAGGCCTTTCCTCTTCACTTGCTTCCAAGAAAATGAGCGTCTAAAGCTTTTGGTCTTTGTTTTTGGAGCGACTATCCGCCAATAGAGATTGAGCTCACTTGATGGCCGCTTTTCAAATTCCTCTACTTTTTTGGCCAGGCCCTGGCGTCCGATGTTAACTTTCTCGCTTTTGATCTCTAGATCGACAATCGGGCGAGAAAAATTGAGGTCTTTAGAGAATTGAAGACGCAGAAGGGAGTTGAGAGAGCTGCCCGTGGTCTTAAAGTGAAAGGTTTGCTGTTTTCCCTCTAAGACTGCTCTGTGAGCTGGTGATACAAGACTGATCACACTCCTCTCTTTTTTTTGCTGCTTTATCTGGGTCATCTTCAAAATGAGCTGTGATCGATTTGAGGGGGCGCCGATTCGCTCCCAATGATCTTTAATGGCCACTTCCCAATAAAATATTCCCGGGCGAGCGTTCGTCCACTCGTAGGTATTTTTATCGGCCTCGACTTCTAAAAGCGGTACGCTAGCTTCTTTTTTAGAATAGATCCTTAGGATATAAGTTTTTGCTAATGGGTTACTGGGCCAAGTGAGAGTCGCTGCTCCTTCTGATGTTGAGGCCTTCGCATTGGGGATAAGGGTATTGAGAAGGGATTTAAAAAAAACGGTAAATATACTTGTTTGCGTGGTTTTAGGACTTATTTCTAGTTCCAGTTTTTCTTGCAGTTTTAGAGGTTTCGGCGCCGGAGAGGGCGTAATTTTTATTTCTAGAGGCGCTCCTAACTTTATCGCCTCGCTACCATCTTGATTGATAAGTTTAACCCGCCAATAGTAGAGGCCTTTAGCGCCGATTGGAATTTGAATCTTTGAAGCTTTAGTTTGTTTTTGAACAAGCTTCTCTTTGAATTTATTGTCGGTGGCCAACTCAAATGAGTAGCTCTTTCCATCGGCCGTCAGCCATTTAAAATCGACAAGTTGATTGGGCCTATCTAAGAAAACTTCGGTACCAGATTTTGGAAACTGCACTAATCGTTTATTGTTGATAACGGAGATGGACTGCCAGGGACTCCAGTCAGACTTGTCATTTGGTAAGACTTGCCGGACTCGCCATTTTATTGTCGCGCTCTTGGCCTGGATAGGTAGTGTGTAAGTTTTTGTAAATGAGACCACTGACTTCTCATTGGTACCTTGTCTAATCTCTATGTCGTATCGTTTTGCTGAGCCTTCTCCCTCATCAATAGTCGCAGATGGCTCCCAAGCTAGCTGCGTTGTGGTGTTTTGAGTATAAGTATAAATCTTAAGGTTATTTGCCTTGGAGATTACAGGGGCAAGGAGTTCTTGAGGCTTAATTAATTCTAGCTTTTTAATCACGAGGTAGTCGCTGGAAGCTTTTTCAATGGGGCGAAGTACCAGGTCATAGGTTCCAGGCGTATACTTTTCATCTGGCGCCAAGGATAGGCTTAGCTTTTGGTTTGAGGCAGATGGCCCTTCTTTGAAATCCATCGGCCACTCTTTAAGGATCTCTCCTGTTTGCTTCTTTAATACAATTTTTTGCAGATAAGGTCTTTTTTCGATAGATACGTTTATCGTCATTTCTTTTTTTGTAGAGAGTTGTAGTCTGTTGTTACTTAAATCAAATGAAGGCTTTTCATAGGGTTTAAAGAAGAAGCTTAGTTGGGGGCTCTCTTCTTTGGTATCTATGGTTTTTACTTGGTAGGTGTAGAGACCCATGAGCTTAGGGGTAATCTTGAGAGTGGCCGCTTTGGTGATGACTCTGCTTTCTTTCGAATTTGGCTTGGTAAGAGTCACTTGATAAGGGCCTTTGAGCCCACTCCAACTTAAAGGCAGCGCCACCGACGGGAAATTTCTGACATTCCTAGGGATTTCTTGCTCAAAGCTCAAGGGGTGTCTTGTCACCTGAGCTTGATTGAGACTTCTCGTTTCTAAAAGGCGAATTGAGGCTTTTTTAAAGGTCTTTGTCTTTGTCAGCGCAGCATCCTCTTTTTCTGATGAGTCTACTTCTTGAATGGAGAGTTCTCCTTTGAGTATCGTCAACTTCGTAGAGGAAGAGCCCTTTTCTTTTGAAATATTTAAACGGCCTCCCGCTTTTGTTGCTTTGAGAATAAACCTTCTTTTTCCTAAAAGGAGAGTTATATGATCGGTTGAGTTCCTAAACAGAGTGGAGACATTGCCACTTTGGAGTTTAAGACCTAATGAGTCACCAGCCTCCTTAATTTCTAATAAGGTATTTGGGTCCATGGAAACTCTAGGACCTTTGTCAAAATCAATTTGGGTCAAAGAGGAGTCATGGGTGTAAATTCTATCTCCTACCGCCAGTCCTAGACCTTCCCTTGCGTCTTTCCAAGAGAAAGAATTCTTTTCTTTAAACTTTACAGTTTCGACTCGAGAGCTGACGCGAGCGATACCAATTCGGGAGAAATCTGATTCGAAAGAGTAGGGGCGAAGATAGAGCTGATAGAGACTAAAGATCATTAAGAAGCATGACAGCAAAAGGAGAATATTATCGGCAGACTTATCTTTCAGGGATCACCACATTTTCTAAATTATCGTTATAATGAACTCTATTATTCTATCAGATACTAGGGGAGAGGACAGAGGCCGATGAAAAAAGTTTCGCTGCCATTAAAATGGAAGATCATTAGCACCAATGTTGCTCTCTTGCTTTTGACAATATTTCTATTCGTGCGCTTTGCCTCAACCCTCTTTAACGAGGATAAGTCAGCTTCAATTTATGAAAGCACCCTCGAGTCTAGTCTCTCTTTAGCTGATCGATTAAATGTCTACTTCAAAAGTAATCGGGACTCCTTCTCTCTCTTGCAGAGAGTTTCCGGTCAGCAAAACTTTTCAGGGAACCTTCTGAAAGACGTTTTTAAAAGAAATACGCATCTCATCTCTTATTCTCATTATCGTGAAGATAGTAAGTTGGTGGTCTCCCTGGAAAATGAAGTCTTCTTAAAGACCAATGAGTTGGATGCTCGTTTCTTTAATCATAAGTTTTTCAAAGACAAGATGCAGCCTAGCCAGAGCTGGCAGCTGGTCAGTATCCCAAACGGGAGCGAAATTCTTCTATTGGCCCAAAAGCTTGAGAGCGAGCTCTTCGTCGCCTACTACAGTCTTGAAGGTGCAATAAAAAAGTTAAGTTCTCAACGTCAGTTTCGTCATTATATTTTTATCGGCGATAAGCTTCTTCAAAGCGATAATTCGAAAAATCCGCTTTTAGAGAGGGAGTTGATTCGTTTAAAGAGTTCCGTTCTCAAGAACTCAGACGAGGCCAAAGTATTGAAAACGGTATCCTCGCAGGAGTCCTACCTTTTAGCCGCTTCGCCAGTGGGGACTCAGTCCCTTGCTATTAGTGCTGTTAGTGAAGGACTTATTTATCGCGCTAGTCGCTTTTTGCGTCAACAAAGCCTCTACTTTAGTCTCTTAATTTTCGCTATCACTGTTTTCTTGGGTGTTTTACTATCGCGTAGGATGACTTCAGATCTGGCAAAGCTTCATGACGCTTCCTTGGCTTTTGCTCAAGGAAATTTTGAGGAAGACTTTAATGTCGTAAGCCGTGATGAGATAGGCTCCCTTGCAGTAACTTTTAAAAAAATGGGGCGTGATATTCTCGCCTTTATTGAAGAAATGAAAGATAAGGCCCGCCTTGATAGTGAGATGGAAGTGGCGAGGCTTGTGCAAGAGAGTTTTATTCCGCAGGGGACGCGTTCCCATCACTCTTTAAAAATAAGTTCATACTATCAAGCGGCCAGTGAATGTGGTGGGGACTGGTGGGGCAGCTTTGAGGTTGGAACTAAGTCTGTCGTTGTCGTGGCCGATGCCACTGGACATGGAGTTCCAGCGGCGCTTTTAACAGCAACCGCGAGCGGTTGTTTGCATCAATTAGAATATGAATGCCAGCAGGGCAAAAGGGCCGAATTAAAACCTTCAGACATATTAGATGTTTTTAACTACTCCATCACTAAGATGGGCGGTAAGATTCATATGACGGCGTTTGCTCTGGTGCTTGACTGTGTTTCAGGTGAAGGTCTCTACAGTAATGCTTCCCATAACTCGCCGCTTAGTATCGCCTCGGTTCTCAACTCTGATCATCGAGATATAACTAAAGAGGACCTAAACCCCTTGATGCAAGGAATTGGTCCCCGTCTTGGGCAAGCGATAGATTCCAAATATGAAGACATTAGCTTAAAACTTAATCGGGGAGACTTCCTTCTCCTTTTTTCTGATGGTCTTGTAGAGCAGCAAGACGGTAGTCAGAAAGCATGGGGGAACCGACGTTTCTATAAAGAGGTGGTAAGCTTTCTTAATGAGCACAAAAGCCTCACAGGGCTCTCTCTTTTGGCAGAGCATTTAGTGGGTTGCGTACAAGGCTTTAGTGGCAAGCTAGAGTGGGATGATGACATTACTATCGTCTCTTTAGGTTTCAGCGATGGAGATATGGCTTCAAGCGCAGACATACCCCCTATTTTTAATGATGAGACGAAAGTCCTGATTTCCAGTGAGAGCAATGATAAAATTTACGGAGAATACCTAGAGTCTTTTCCTTTTAAGGCCGTCATTAGTGATAACAATCAAAGAGGCTACTACGATCAGGTCGTGAATGAAGGAATTGTCCTAGAGTCTCTCTTTGGTCCTCTCATTCACAATGAGGTCCTCGTTGTCGATTCGCCAAAAAGCATTGACTCATTAATCGACGAAGCCAGCTTAAAATTTGATTATAAAGGCTATTTCAGTAGTCCCAAAGGACCTTTTTGCTTATTGACCAAGGAAATTGTGACCAATGCCATTTATCACCAACAAGCAGAAACAAGTGGCATGGATCGCTCCCAAAACTTGTCTTTGCCTTATGCAAAGAGGGTTGAGGTCGAGTTGTTTCAATCAGAAAAAGGGATCGGTGTACTGGTTCAAGACTGTTCAGGGCGGCTTACTTATGAAGACTTTAGACAGTCGCTCCTAAGAGCTTTTCAGCAAAAACGGCCGGCGCAAAAACAAGGGGGCGCGGGCCTTGGTCTTTATCTTGTTTTCCAACATGCCAACAAGGTCTTTATCGATACTGAAAAGGGTAAGTGGACTAAGGTTGTAGCTTTTATAGAAAAAGAAAAGCGATACAAAAATTATAAATCTAAAACAACAAATTTCTATTTCAATGAGAGGTTATCGTGAGTGAAAAGTTTTCTTGTGAACTTACAATCAATAATGGTGTCGCCATTGTGAAGTTTATCGGTCAAATGGATGAGGATATGGATCTGACTAAATTAAGCTCGATAAGCGAAAATATTTTAAGATTCGACTTCGACGAGGTTACGGGGATAAACTCCTGTGGTATCCGCGATTGGATAGCTTTTCTAGAAGACCTTCCTTCGGATCAAAAAATTATTTACATGCGTTGTCCTCAAATCATTATTGAGCAGATGAATATGGTGAAAGGCTTTTTGCCCGAGTCGGCCTCCATCGAGTCTTTTTATGGGCCGTTTTTTTGTGAGTCCTGTGACAATGAAGAAAAAGTACTCCTGAAGCCCTCTGCCATTACTAATCTTACTGCTCCCTCTGGCCTACCTTGTAGCGCCTGTCAGGTGGTGGGCCTTGATTTTGATGCTCTTCCTGCACAATATTTTCACTTTTTAAAATAGGGGGATGCTATGAATCCTAAGGAAATATCCTTTGAACAAGCCTTTGATCACTCTTTTTCACCGACGGCGATACTAGATTCGACTTTTGCTATTAAGTATATCAATCCTATTTTTGGAAGTTTTTTAAAGCTTCCTCCTCGGAAAATTACCGATCAAAAAATTTATGAACTTCTGCCTCTCGAAAAAAAGCTATGGAAGGATCTCGTAGCCTCAGCTAGAGAAAAGGCCATAGCGGTTACACCTGAGTTCGACTTTGTTTATCAGGATTCGGTCTATTCTTTTGTTTTGCGGTTGGTTTGTCACAGTGAGGATCGATTTATTTTATATGGAAATGATCTTAGTGTTGAAAAACTTCTTCATCAAAAGTATCGCGATCAAGTCGAGCTTCTTCGCCAAGATCATCGGCAAGTAGTTCAAGAGGATAAAGTGCGCACCATTGGAGAGCTGACGGCCGGTATTTCTCATGAAATTAATAACCCTCTAACAGTCGCTAGTGGCAATGCCGAAGTTTTAGGTTTTCTCCTAGAAGAAGACAATCTTGAGGAGCAAAGGGAGGAAATCGGCCATTGTATTGGTAATGTAAATGAGGCTTTAGAGCGTATTGGCGCCATCATCCTTGGGATGAAAGGGTTTTTACACCAAGATAGTGGTTTTCAAGATAAGAAAAAGTACTTGGGGCTTGAAGGTGTTATTGCTAATGCTCTTAAACTAACTCAGGCGACCTATGACAGCGCTGACGTAGAACTTAAGGTTTCCAATGAGTTACCCAATGCTGTTGTTTTAGGGGATCAGACAAGACTTGAGCAGGTTCTCATCAATCTCCTACAAAATGCCTTAGATAGCGTTGTTTCCGCTGAAACGGAATCCGGAAAAGTGACGATTCGTCTTTATAAAGCAAAAGGTGAAGGAGATGATCAAATTTTTCTCAGTGTATTGGATAATGGTGAGGGCGTAAGTGATAAGGATCGAATCAAGATCTTCGAGACTTTTTATACAACAAAAGAGGTAGGCGAGGGCACGGGACTTGGCCTCTCTATTTGCCAAAAGATTGCAGAGGATCATCAAGGAAATCTTGAGTGTCTGGAGTCCACCAAAGGAGCTCACTTTCGCTTGAGTCTACCGGTGATCGAAGTGAGCAGTTTCGCCAATAATGATGAAATTCTTCAACGAATCAACGATATTGATGGAAAGAAAGTTCTCATTGTCGATAATGATGTGACCATCCTTAATCTTTGCCAGACTTTTCTTGAAGGCAGTAAGTATACTTTCATCGGCTCAACCGGTGGCCTGCAGGCACTTGACGTTTTGGAGAAGTACGACATTGACGTGGTCATTACAGATCTTCAGATGCCTGAACTGAGCGGTCGAGATTTCGTGAAGAAGCTTAGGCAAAAAGATGATAAGGTCGCGATCTTCTACTCTTCTGCGGCAACTGGCATGGAGTCCTATCAGGAAGATAAGCTAGAGCATGACCTGTCAGGAATGCTTGTGAAGCCCTATAAACAGGAAGAACTGCTCTCTTTGCTCAATAGTATTTTCGTTAAGGGAGAGAATTAGTGGGCACGGGCCCTTCTTCTACAAAAAAAGTCCTGATCATTGATGATGATCCCAAAATCTGCGACCTCATTAGTGTTTTTTTGAAAATTAGTTTAAACGGGATTAATGTCGTCACTGCGAGGGATACTATTCAGGCTAATTTTAAATTGGAGAATGAGGACTTCGACTTAATTATAGTCGATAAAAATCTTCCCACTCGAAGCGGTCTAGATTTTATTACCCAATTGCGCAGCTCTTTTCGCTACACTAATATAAAAATCATTCTTCTATCAGGAAGCCTATCTAGTACAGATGTCATTTTTGCGGGAAAGAATAGAGTCAGTGATATTCTCGTCAAGCCTTTTAAGTATTCTCAATTTTTAAAGAAAGTAAGAAAGTTTCTCTAGGTCTTTATCCCGCTGTTTTTGGAATGTCCTCTAGATCTATTCCCATGATAGTGTAGAGGACTTTTGTTGGATTTTTGAAATTACTATAGTCGAATTTATCTTCCAAGAGGCCATCTACAAACTCTTGTCTGTTATCATACGAGAAGTTACTGGCGACCAACGCATCGGTAAAAGTTCTTGCCACTATGATGATGGCCGACAGCTGATCGATCGATAGTCCTTTTAGAGCTTTTGGGTATCCCGATCCATCGGGAAGCTCTTGATGCTGCTCCACTGCTCTCATAACATCTCTGCTTATAGTTGCGCTATGATACTTCTTAAGGGTTTTGGCCATGATCATCGGGTGATTAAGATAGTTCTTAGTCCAGAGTTCACGATCACCGTTGGCAGCTATTTGTGAAAAGTAGTCATTCTCACTAAGGCAGATATCACCAAGAATTGAAGCCTGTGTTATCTTTTCAGCAATATGAGGGGGCCAATTAAGAGCTTGGGCCAAAGCAATACCAACATAGCTGGCAAAGATATTAATAACGAATTGCTCTTGATTTTCTTTCAGGTAGTTTCTGAAAGCTGGCGCAAGTTTTGCTGAGCCCTTTATCCAGCTTAGGAACTTCTCGATTTGCTCTTCACCGCTATTAACCACAGCCTCTTCGATACCAATATAGACAGTGGACTTTCGCACGAGAAAGAGGATTTGCTTAATATTGAGACCTTTATTATTCTCATCCTCCTTAAAGAAGAATCCTGTTAAGCCTTTTTTAATTGCTCTTAAGAAGAGATCATAATCTCTCTCTTCAAAGAGAATATTTTGAAGGCCTTTTTCTTTATATTTAAGAAGATTGTTTTTGAGATCCCCGTCGTCAACTTCAATACGATCTCTCTTGGTTTCATTGAGTGGAATAAAAAAGCCTGACTTGATCTTGTCCGAGTACTTAATGGCTACGTCTATGGGAAGAAACGTGTAAAGCTCTCCTTCGATTTCCAATTGTTTAATAGCACCAAATTGAGCCAAGATTACCGCCTTTTGAGATTCCTTATCATAACATTAGCCCCTCTTAAGCCTTTCAGATGCGTTTTGTAAGGCTTTGGCCCTAAAAAGTGGCCAATTCTCTTGGCACTTCCGGGCTTTATAAGCTCCCGTATTTATTTTCGGAACACGAAAGTCTTTATGATACTTTATGAAGTTTCTAAAACCGCAGCTTTCAAATTCATTCTCAAGTTCTTTCAAGAAAGTTTTTGAAGTCTTGTTGAACTTTTTAAAAGCCCCGCTTCCTTTAAGGACTCGACAACTAGATAAGCGCTTTAAGTATCAATACTCATATGATCGCTTTAAAACCGGAAAATCAGGTCGCTCTCCTAAACAAGAGCAAGTTGGCTTAGCAGGGATGGTGACGAAACTACAGTCCGATAAAGGACGTCAAAAGGTCGATGAAAGAGAAGCCTTATTTGGTGATCATATTCTGCTGAGTTCCACTCGAAGGTTTACTGAAGAAGATGCTCGAGTGTTTTTTAAACTGGGTCCTCATCACGACCAGCAACAACTTAAAAAGGCCTATCGCTTTTATGTCCTGAGCAATCACCCTGATCTACACGCCAATAGCGCTCAGCTTGATCCCAAAGGTTATGCACTGGCTCAAAAAAAGGTACAATTAGCCAATTTGTTCAAAGATATGCTTTCTCAGGCAGGTTAGCCTTATTATCCCTTTCATTTTCTACTCAGTATGTTTAAAATTTCCTTGATTTTAGATCTAAATAGAGGTGAGTTTAAATGGGTAGAAAATGGGCCAATATAGTCAAGAAAAAGGGCGCGGCCGACAAGTTAAGAGGCCAAATCTACACTAAAATTCTTTTTGAGGTTACCCGGGCGGTGAAGTCTGGTGGAGCGGAAGCCAGCAGTAATTTTCTCTTGAAACTGGCCTTAGATAAGTGCAAAAAAAATAATGTGCCCAAGGATAATATTGATAGAGCTATTAAGAAAGGCTTAGGCGGAGAAGATGATGGTTATGCTGAAGTCATTTATGAGGGTTACGGCCCAGGCGGTGTTGCCGTCTTAGTCGAGTCTTTCACCAACAACAATACTCGCACCGTTGCTAATGTTCGCCTGTATTTTAATAAAGTAAACGGCTCTTTAGGAACAACTGGTTCTTTGCAATTTATATACGACAGAAAAGCCAGCTTTGAGGTTCCCATTGAGGGTCTGGAAGAAGACGAGTTTACTCTAAAGATGATTGATGCTGGAGCGGAAGATATCGAAGTCGAAGACGGCTTCTTTTGTATCACAGGTCCGATGGAGTCCTTCGGCGCGATTTCAAAGAAACTGGAAGAGTTGGGTGTTAATCCTGAGGAAGCGGGTCTTGAGCAGGTTCCAACCACCTTTAAAGAAGTCGATGATGAGAACTATCTCGCCAATATGAAGCTCATTGATTTCCTGGAAAGCGATGAAGACGTTGCAAAGGTCTATCATAATATAGAATTTGATGAGCGCTTTAATGATCTTTAGTATTGGAAATGGCGCTTTTTTGGGCAGGGCTTTGGTCAAGTTGTTTGTCCTAAGCTTATTTTCATTAACGACTTTTGCTTTTACTTGTGCGACTGGTGAAGGCGACTCTTCTAAAGGAAATAAGGCCCACGATAAACTCACTGTCATTATCGATGATCTTGGAGTTCAACGTATTTGGAATAAGAGAGATCGTCTTGATCTTACTTATTGTGTGAGCGAGCGCTTTAAAGAGCTCAAGCCTTTGATCTTGAGTGCTTTAAAGATGGCCACCGATGACTGGATGGAGACGGCCAACGTGAGCTTTCGCTATGTTCCGGACGCCGACAAATCCTGTGATCAAAGAGGGGGACCCTCGACTCGTTTTCGCATTGCGATCAGTACCTCTCGGCGCTACCCTTATGCCGCCAGAGCTTTCTTTCCTTATGATGAGAGAAAAACCGTAACCTTCAAAAAGTCCTATGTAGAAAAAAGCTTTCAAGAGGTCTTAAGACTGGTTCGGCACGAATTGGGTCACGTCTTAGGTCTTAGGCACGAGCACATACGCCGCGAGAACCCATTGCACAAGCAATGCGCTGAAGATGATCTGTTTAAGCCTATAACGGACTATGATCGCGGCTCAATCATGCACTATTCCCATTGTGGCGGAACTGGGGCCGTTAATCTCTCGGCCATGGACCGCATTGGTATTGGCCAGCTCTACCCGTATTAGAGTTAGACAGTGTTAAACATCTATTCAGACCAACTGCTCCAAGCACTCGGTTTTATGTCTATTACCTTGGCATCATCCTTGCTAACTAATAGGTATTAACTAAAACAATGGAGAGCGAGATGAAAAAAACGTTGCTAGCAGTTACTGTACTTTTTATGGCCCTTAGCACTCAAGTGCTTTCTAAGACCGACAGTACCTTCAACCCTAAGGCCGGTCCTTGTGATCCGGCTATTCAAAGATGTCTATAACAATTCGCTTTTTTAAAATAAAATAAAAGGAATCAGGCTCCTCATGTAGAGGTCCTTTTTTTTTGAAGTATGCCTAAAAAGAATAATCCCTATTCCGATCTATGCCTTCCTCTTCCCCTTAGACTCTCATAACTTAGTAGCACAAGAGCGCAACAGCTTTGTGGCGCTTCAATAAAAGAGAGGGGAAAATGGAACGAAGAAAATTACTACAATCGGGAGCTATGGGTGCACTTGCTTTAATATCGATGAAGGCCACGGCCATGACGAAAGACATGACAACTCCTTCGGCCCTTAAGCTCAATATTGCTATTTCAAGAAATCATGGTCACGATTTCTCTTCACTAAGTAGTGATGAACTAATTCTTCTTGCGCGTAAAATAGACGCACAGGGAAGCACGACGCTCTCTATTCAAGGAAGTAGCCGCCACCCTCACAATATTGAGATGGATGCGCAAAGTATTATGGATTTAATTCTTGGAAAAGAGATCAAGATCGAGTCTACATTGGACGCAGGTCACACCCATGTTGTGACATTGAGTTTAAACTAAAATTAGATTTAAAAAATAATGAGCCTACTATCTCATGCTTTTTAAAACTTTGAGAAGGAGAGGATAGGCGATTCTTTAACCTTGCTCTTAAACTAAGCCTCAAAGAAAAAACTCATGTCGGAAGGACCCGATTCAGCCACTTCGCGGCCTGCCTAGGGTGCTCAGAGAGCACTCTATGGCCAATTCCTTCTTCAAGGGAAAAAGACTTATCCATTGAATTAGGGATTCGATTATAGAAGTGGCGATGAGCACCTATCGGGACCACGCTATCTTGACAGGCACAGAGAAGATGCACACCTCCCCGAAGATGGGCCAACTTATCCAGGGCTTTGTCTGTATCTAGTTTTAGTATTCCCATGGTCAGCCTAGAGAGAGCGCGCATCTTTTGTGGACTCCATTTAACCAGAGGGTTCAGACGGCCGCGCAGGCGCGCGCTGGCAAAGTAGTAAGGGAGGCTATAGCCTGTGAGCTTTGGTGTGAAAGGGTTGAGAAAAGTGAGAAAGTAGTAGAGACCGGCGAGGCCAGGCTTATAGGTTTTAAACTCCGAAACATAGGGCGCGATAAGTCCTAAGCCGCTAACATTTTGTGGGTGTTCACTGGCAAATTGAAGGGAAATTCCTGCACCATAAGAGAGGCCAACAATAAAAATATTTTTAAGTTCGTAGAACGTGATGACTTGATTGAGAATATCTGTTTGGTTTTCCAACCTTATGGGCTTGAGGGAGACAGAGTGGTCGTTATCACAGGTCTTGCCTTGTCCTTTGAGATCAATTCCTAAGATGGACCAACGAGGATTCACTCGACGGATAGAATTAAATGCTTCCTCATACTGAAAGACACTATCGTCAAGGCCCGGCAGTAGAACTATGGTTCTCTCTTCCTGCCTTTCCTGCTCCATAGCTGGGGACTTGGCCGGTCCAAATAAGGTATAGACGTCAAATTCTTCTCTTTTTAGTTTTACCGGGACCTTTTTTTGCACAAGCTTTGGAATCGTGTAGTCGAGCATTTTAGTTGCCTTTAGTTGAGATTTTAAGAGTTTATGCTTATGTCTAAAATTAATTATACAAAAGTATAAAAAGTTAGTGCAAGTAAAATCAACTTCGTTTACTCTTTATTTAATGAACAACATGGAGGTAGTTAATGAATCAACTTAATGAATTTGCGGCCAAGGCCAGCACGCTTGCTAAGAACTCTTACGAACGAAGCACTGAGCTCAATCAGCTTATGACTGACGAAGCCACAAAAATTGCTGAGCATCAAATGGAGCAATCTCGGGATCTTCTTGATCTCGGCTTTCAGGCCCAGAAAAACTTCATCAATGAATGGGTTTCTGGTGTTACTAATGCTCGTGATATGTGGTGGGAGTCAATGCAGTCATGGAATCGTTCTTTGGAAAAAAACAAAGCATAGAGCGGGCCTTGCAGCTTCCTCGGCGTTTGAGAAACCTCGGTCTTCTCAAAACTTCTTACTATAAAAGTAAGATCAAAGGTTCTGTACATACCGTTGTTTCAGAGCAGGGAAAGTTTCGACTGTTAAAGTTCGTCTCTTCTCACTCTGAATCAAAAGAGGGGGCCTCTCGCAGGCTTCCTCTTTTAATTGTGCCCTCACTCATTAATCGCTACACGATACTCGATCTCTACTCAGGATGTAGTGTTATTGAGTCCCTCATGAAAAGCGGTCAGACCGTTTATCTTCTCGACTGGGGCGATTCGAGACCACAAGACAAGCACTTAAGTTTGAGTGACCACCTTGATCACGGTCTTGCTTGGGCGCTAAAAAAAACACTTAAAGACGCTGATGCGCCCAAACTTAATTTACTAGGACAATGCTTAGGTGGAACCCTTTGCGCGCTCTATGCTTGTCATGACTCCGAAAAAATACAAAGCCTTATTCTGCTGACTACTCCGATTGATTTTCATGTGGAGGGAACATTTTATCAGTGGGCCAAGCACTCCAATATCAACCTCGATGAAATGCTCGCTGCTTGGGGCAATGTTCAGGCAGACTTCTTAGATCGCTCCTTTAAGATGTTGACTCCTCTTGGAGACATCAAACAAAAGGGAGCACTTTGGACTTTTGGCGATCGAGAAGATTTTTTGAAAAAGCATGTGGCCATAAGTGAATGGGTAAAAAATAGTGTGCCCTTTCCAGGACAAGCCTATAAAGAACTTATCCAATATTTTTACCGTGATAATATTCTCTATCAAGGTGAGATGGTCCTCGAGGGAAGCCAAGAAACTTTTTCTCTTGGCACTCTGAAAAAACTAAAAGTGCCGATTCTCTCGTTTTACGCGAAGGGAGATATTATTGTTCCGAATCAAAGCACGAGGGCCCTCGTCCATTGGGTAGGTAAGGATAATTATAAAGAAGTGGAACTGCATGGAGGCCATATTGGCTGCATTGTAGGCAAGAGGGGCCAAAATACTCTGAATACTAATCTTAACCAATGGCTGGAGACTCATGATCAAAATAGTTGAAGATAATTTACAAAGACTCTTTCAAGAAAAAACGTTCCTGCAAGTCAGTTCGCTGCAAATAAATACTATTCTTTGGTGGCAAAAAAAATTAAAGGATGTCGCTGGAAATAATCACTTACTGGACGAGCTAACAAGTGAAGTGCATAAGTTAGAAAAAAAATGCTTCGGGTATGAAGAGGCTATAGAAAAGCTTCAAGAAGAGGTTAAGGCCTTGAAAGTTACCAAGCCTACAAAGGTGAGCAGAAAGCCAAAAATAAGAAAGACCGCGCAGACGGATCTTTCTCATTAGGATGCTTTAGGGCCTTATTCAACAAATTGAACGAGGTTTTGCATGATCACGTCTCGGTACTCGTCACTTTCTTTGTAGAGTTCGTGGAAGCCGCCTTCAATTGGCTTAAAGGTACAGAGCTTCTTTCCAAAGCGATTAGCCTTATTGATAGTGTCGCAGACGTCACTGTGGCGAGAAAGATCTGTAGAGCCATTAGAATAGGGCTTGTAGGCCCTAAGATCTCTAGTGCCTGTTTGAATCATAATGGGCATATCTGGTAGGTCCTTTAAGAACCTTTTCTTTCTCATGCTTTTCAAGAACTTAGTAACATACAGGGTCCAAGAACTAGTCGATCCACCAAGTTGAGGATTATTCCAGTTCTCGTTGGCGTCGTATTCTTTTTCTTTAATGCTACTCCAGTCCATATCATTCCAAATAAAGGTCTTCAGGTCATAGCGCTCTTTCGAGTGGGTCATGAAGACTTCCATTTCGGTCTCTGTTGGAAGCTGAACGTAGTTACGACTCTCAGGCTTATAGTCCCCAAAAACTTTTTCTCTGGCGTAATCACCACATTTTCCGAGTTTGCAATTGATAAAACTTTGAGCAATCACACCTTGTTCTGAGTAGATGCTGTTGTTAATAACACTGGGCTTTTTCCCAACAAAGCTTAAGTAATTCACTCTAAGCATTGGGCCGTTTAAGATGGCGGCCGTATAAGGGCTCTTCTTGGCCTTCATTACGAAGTAGCCTAATCCGATCGCCCCACCCATTGAGTTTGAAGTAAAAATAAGGGGAGTTCCTTTTTCAAAACCTCTTTTTGATAAATCGGCCTTAATAGCGTCCGTGGCGCGGTCAAAATCGGAGATATAATTTTCAAATGGACCGACGTGGCCTTTATAAGCATTCTTAAGCAGGCGAGGTGAAAGACCTTGGCCTCGGTGATCTATAACGTAGACCGGAGAGTAGCCCTCTTTGATGAAGTCTATCGCCGTCTCGAAATATTCTGGAGAGGCCTCTGACCTACCCGGTGCTATAACCATTGATCCTTTAGCTCCGAGGTCACAACCAAAGCGTGAGTAGCGCAGCTTATAATCGAGCTTTGTACCAAAAGCGATGGTTGGGGTTTTGACAAAATTTCTCTGCCATAGGAGCTCATCTGAGTTTTCGCAAGTGCTCTCGTTTGTCAGTAAGTTAACCATTTTCTCCCTCATGACACTTTCTTCAAGGGCGAGTGAGGGAAGACTCATGAGAGGGAGAGTAATAAGGGAGAGAATTCTCAGGGATCGCTTCATGTATAAGTCCAAGGCTTGAGGTAAAGTTATTTTGGCTATTCTATGGTTTTTTTATAGAAAAGGGTTGTTTGTGAAAATTCTATAGAGGCAGCAGAAAGAGTGAGCAAAAAAGCAGATCCACTTTTGCCAAGATCAAGCCTGCAAAAGTGGTGGATATGAGGTCGTTTTTTCGAAGATTTAGTTAAAAATCACACGATGAGCCCCGAAATTTTCGGTTTTCGTTTGTGAGAAGTCACTTTCAGAAGTTGTGTACTTCACTTTCTTTTGAAGAAGAAAATCGAGGTTTTCCTTAAGTGAGTTTTGACAGTTGGCTTCACCATTTGCGAGAGTGATACTAACCACCCCGGCGATGGGGAGTTTAAGGCGATGATCATCTCGGACGATCGAAGGGCTTGCTCGTCAGATTTTTGCTCGAGCAACGGAGCAATCGAAAATATCGACTGGGTCTTGAGACCATCAACGACTTATAGAAGGTTAACGGGGGAAATAATCGCAACCACAACTAATGCCGGAATATTCTCGTTTCCGCTAACTAATTCGTTTACAGCAAATAGCCTTAAAGTCTACACGGGATTGTCGCAAACTTGGACTCCTGATCGTAACTGTAGTGGCTGGACGTCAGCGGGGACTTTTCCAGAGTTTGGTGCAGGTGGAGATACTATTACTACAAACGCCAATTCTATTAGTTTTTTTGCAGATGTTTGTCTTACCGCAAATTCCTTAGCCTGCGTAGAACAATAGTCAATTTAATGAGTGGCTTAAATGATAGGAAGTTCAATGAAGTCTTTTATGTTAATAATGAGTTTTACTATACTCTGCTATCCTACTTACGGCAGAAACATTCGAGATGAAGCTTATCCTCCGGACCCCAAGGGGTGGTCATGGTTTCCATCATTTTATCTGCAGGTAAGTACCGTTTTGAGATACGCAACAATGGCCTCAAATGACAGTTCTACGATTCAATCGCGTAACCTCTATGGAGCGGGCGTCGATGGGCATTTGGGTATTATCCTCTCTAAGATCAATGTAGGCCTCGGTGGAGAATACTTGAAGTATTATCAAATCACCGACCCGAGTGATGTTGGAAATTCAAATACTGCTGGAACGAATAAAAACCTCTACTTTCTTTTAGGAAAAAACGTTGGCTCCCTAAGCTTTTTTGGAAAGTATTACTTTTCATCAGATTACGAATTTGAATACACGAACTCTTCACAGAAGCTTGGCGTGCTCGCTTCTCCAGCACCTTCTTATGCTTTTGAAATGATTTATCATCTTAATGGTGATGTTTTTGTTGGAATAAATTACACGAGTATCAGATATAAAGAGTATTCATTTGAATCTTCCACTGTAGCACTCTCAGAAGACTCTAAGAGTAGTCTGAATAGCTACGGACTCTCTTTGGGGTATATTTTTTAGGGTCGATTAACCATGTGACTTTTAATGCAGAGATGAGTGAGTGCTCAAGTAGATGCCTTCCACTTAAAAACTACCTCACTGTCCTATTTATTTATTCTGAAGCCAGATTGGCGATAGAGAGTTGAATCTGAAGATCATTACGGTTTCTAAGCAACATGAATCAACGGCGGGAGAAGTCTTAAAAGACTTAAAATTGGCGTCAAATCTTGATAGGGTTTAGGAAAAACACTAAAGTAGGGTGATTTCTATGAACGTAATGATTGATATTTGTATTGTTCCAATAGGTGTTGGAACTTCTGTCTCAAAATATATTGCGAGATGCCAAGAGGTCTTTGAAGAAGCCGGCCTCACTTATGCCCTTCATGCTTATGGTACCAATGTGGAAGGAGAGTGGGATAGGGTGATGGGCGCTGTAAAAAAATGTCATGAAAATATTCACACAATGGGCGCACCTAGGATTACAACATCCATGCGCTTAGGCACGCGAACTGATCGAGGCCAATCTATGCAGGATAAGATTGATAGCGTAAAGAGTATTTTAGGCTAAGGGCCTTTAGGGAATAATGAAGCAAAAAACCTGTTGCCTTTGTAAGAAACGAGATCATGTTATGTTTCGTTGTCGAAAGAGTGGAAGTGAGCAGTGGGACTTCTTTTGTAGGAGCTGCATGGAGGCCATCAAAAAGAATAACCCTAATTATCAGTACGGGGGGACTTGGAAAGGCAGTAAGAAATAGTGCTTACCACTTTAGGCTGGTTGTTGAGGCTTGTTTAATATTACAAACTAAAAGGCTTACCTCTATATGTGATTGAGTAAGGCACATGGGCAAGAACTACCGGCCGAAGTGATCGAGGATCGATTTAATCTTTTAAGGGACTCTCGCTATTTTTCATCCGCATATGCACACAAGTTGCGCACAAGTTAGAGCTACTTTTTGATGGACGTTTTCTTGTGTTTTTGGGGACTTAGAGGCAAAAGAGTGGTGGCTTTGGGCAGAATTGAACTGCCGACCTTAGCGTTATGAATGCTATGCTCTAACCAACTGAGCTACAAAGCCGTCATCTCTTTAATCTTCAATTTGAAGTGCCTCGGATGATAGATTTGAGCCCTTAAAGTGTCAATAACTCTTTGGCAATTTCATCAATAAATTCTATAAGTTACAGGTGAAAGAAAAAGCACTCATTGATTGGGTTGAGCAATTTATGCTTCAAAATCGCCTTTTTGGCGATCGTGCTCTCGTTGGCTTGAGCGGGGGAGCGGACTCCATTCTTCTTGGCCTGGTGCTAGAGGGCCTTAAAGAAAGGGGTCACTTCACTTCTCTTCGTCACCTTCATGTGGATCATGGCCTTCGCTCCAATAGTGGTGAGCAGGCATTTGCCCTTAAAGAATATGCTGAATCTCGAGGTTGGGATTTTGAGTTGGTCAAAATCACAGGTCAACCGCCAAAAGGAAATCTTGAGGCTTGGGCCAGAAGAGCGAGGAAAGATATCTTTGATCAGCACCTAGAAAAAGATGAGCTTCTCTATCTCGGCCATCACATCGACGATTCTTTCGAGTGGTATTTACGCCAAACTGTGGGCTCCTCGAGCTCCGGTCATAGTCATGGAATTCCCTTAGTGAATGGCCCTATCCGAAGACCTTTTCATTGTTTAAGCAAAAAACAAATTACAAAGTTCGTCAAAGAGCTCGAGCTGCCCGTTCAAGTAGATCAAAGTAATGAGAGTTTAGATTTTCAAAGAAATGCTATTAGTAAGCTTGTCAAAAAGCCACTTCTTGAGCTCTTTCCCAAGGGACTTGCCCACTACGCTGAACATGCTAATCATTGGGCCGCAAGGGCGGGGCTTAAGAGGAAGCAGCTGGATCATTATCCAATAAACGACATCCAGCTAATCCAAAACTACATTGGGCCCGGGGTGACCTGCTTAATTCAACTCAGTGAAACTGGGCTGCCTTTTAGAGATTGGTCCTTTTACAAAGACCAGATCGTGGGTCTTATCACGAGCCTCTCTAGTAAAGGCCGTGGGGAGTTACGCCAAAATTTAGATAAGCTTTTCAGAGCGGACAACGGAGTCCGAGGTCCTTTGAGCTTCAGTGGTGGGGTAAAAGTATATCTCTATCCAGGAATGCTAGTTTTTACAGATGATGGCACAAATTCAAGCGAGACTCTAAAGGGCAAAAATCATTTCTACGATAAAACTACGCAGATTCCTTTAGGCTCAATTTCAATGCAGGAAGCTGCCCTTAAATTAGAAAATCTCGGTGGCGCCGGAATAATCCTCTATAAAGATAAGTCGCTATTTGGTCTCAAGAGTTTAAAAAAAGATGAGCTGTACTCAGGTTTACTACAGAGATCATTGCAGGAAAGCCTCTCAATGCGCCCGTTGAGTCAGTTGTATCAAAAAGCTGCGGCGAGTAATCAACTAGAACTTGAGTTTATCGGTTGTCTCTTTTTTTAGGTCTTTCAGGCCCAGAGACTCGTTTAAGTTCATTTAAGGCCGGACGCTGCTTGGTTATACTATTATATAGCTATTGTTCTGCTCAATTGGTTGAAATCCTTGAGCTTAGTGACTAAAATATCAACTAACATGTACACAGCGTGCGTGTAATTTCTCTAATACTAGGAATCTAAGGAATGAAACCACAGCAAAAAACGCTAACCCTTTGGATCGTTGTTCTCTTGATGATGGCCCTCATCGCAAAGGTGGCAGTTGAAGATAAAACAACTTACAAAAGAATCACGTACCCAGCTTTTATTAAAGCGGTTGAAACAAAGAATATCTCGGAAGTCACTTTTAAAGGTGACAACCGAATTATAGGAAAGTATGCCGACGGTTTTGAAGGCGGCGAACGTTTCACCTTGCTAGGGGATACGGGCGATACGACTTTTAAAATCTTAAGAGAGAATGGATTAACTCCAGAATACGATGAAGAGGAGAAGCAAACATTTTTTGCGAGCCTCTTGATGAATTGGGGACCGATGATTCTCTTGATCGTCATCTTCTACTTTTTTCTGCGCCAAATTCAAGCAGGTGGTGGCAAAGCAATGAGTTTTGGAAAGTCCAAAGCTAAGATGCTTTCGGCCAGCGACAAGAAAGTAACCTTTAAAGACGTCTCTGGCGTTGAGGAAGCTAAAGAAGAACTTAGAGAAGTCGTAGACTTTTTGAAAGAGCCTAAGAAATACACAAAACTTGGGGGGAAAATTCCTAAAGGTGTGATTCTCGTAGGCCCTCCCGGAACTGGAAAGACTCTTCTTGCAAGAGCTGTTGCCGGTGAAGCGGATGTTCCTTTTTTCTCAATCTCTGGTTCCGACTTTGTCGAGATGTTTGTGGGTGTTGGTGCTTCAAGAGTTCGAGATCTTTTTGATCAGGGCAAAAAGCATGCCCCGTGTATTATTTTTATCGACGAGATAGATGCCGTTGGTCGCCACAGAGGCTCAGGTATGGGCGGTGGACACGATGAGAGAGAACAAACGCTAAACCAACTCTTGGTTGAGATGGATGGTTTCGAGTCTAATGAGGGAGTTATTTTAATTGCTGCCACAAACAGAATCGATGTTCTTGATCCCGCTCTTTTAAGACCAGGTCGTTTTGATCGGCGTGTAATGGTTGGCTCTCCCGATGTTCGTGGACGTCTTGGGATACTTAAAGTGCATACAGGAAAAACACCTCTTGGAAACGAAGTTGATCTTGAAGTTGTTGCTAAAGGAACGCCCGGATTTACCGGAGCGGATCTTGCTAACCTTGTAAATGAGGCGGCTTTAAATGCAGCAAGGCTTAATAAAAAATCTCTCGATCAAATTGACTTTGAGATGGCCAAAGATAAGGTTCTTATGGGGCCAGAAAGAAAATCAATGGTTATTTCTGACAAAGAAAAGCGTGTAACGGCTTTTCATGAAGCTGGTCACACCTTGGTGGGCATGAATCTCCCTCATACGGATCCGATTCATAAGGTTTCAATTATGCCTCGTGGAGGTGCTCTCGGAGTGACACAAACCCTGCCGAATGAAGACATGCTCAATCTCTCTAGAGAGAGAGCAGAGAACTTCATTTCGTTTCTAATGGGTGGACGTTGTGCTGAAGAGCTGATCTTCGATGAAATGACCAATGGTGCTTCTAACGACATCGAAAGAGCGACCAGTTTGGCCCGTTCAATGGTTTGTTCGTGGGGGATGAGTGAGAAACTTGGCCCTGTGAACTATGAGAAGGAGCAGTCCAACGCTTGGGCGATGCCTTCAGCGGCCAGTTACTCAGAGCAGACAGGTCAGGATATTGATGGAGAGATTCAGCGCTTAGTGGCCGAAAACTACAAAATCGCTATGGATATCTTAAAGGACAAGAAGGAAGCTCTTAACCGGGTGGCCGAAGGCCTCATCGTTTGGGAGACTCTTGATCTTCGTCAGGTTCAGGACCTCGTGGATGGAAAAGATATTGGAGTACCTCTGATAAAAGAAGAGGATGATGAAACGACTCCTCCAAAAAACGCGGAGTCTACTGACTCTAAAGAAAATAAAAAAGAAGACGGCAGCGAGGGTGACATTTCTGGTAACGGAAACGATCCACTTCCTGTTTAAAAAAAAATGAATTTTGCTTGCATGGGGGTGATTAATTTCACCCCCAATTCTTTTAGCGATGGAAACAAATTATTAAATCCATCTGCTCTCAATGACCAATTAAAATTTTTCAAAGATAATCAAGTTACCGTCCTCGACGTGGGAGCTGAGTCTAGCGCCCCTTCAAACTCGGCCATCTCTTTTGATCTTGAAAAACAGCGGCTGTCTTCTTTTTTAAAAATGGCACAACTTAAGCCAGAAGACTTCCCAACGATTAGTCTCGACTCTTATAAAAGCGAAGTAGCTCTTTGGTTTTTTAAAGAGCTCTCAAATATTGGCTTTAAAAGCTCTCAGTTTATTTGGAACGATATTAGCGGAGTACTCGATCAAAGCGTCCTGACTTTTTTCGATCTCTTCGAGCAGGGCCGCTACGTCCTTTGCCACAATAAGGCGCAAAACAGAGAGCTAAGCACGGAGCATATGAATTTTGTGGATGAGAATAGGCCCATCTTTGATGAGGTAAGGGGCTTTTTTGAAGAGCGACTCAAGGGCTTCTCTTCGAAGCAGTCTGGGGCGATTATTCTTGATCCTTGCTTTGGCTTTTCCAAAAGCTTTGAGCAGAACCTTGTGCTAATTGATCGCTTTGGCGAACTCGCTTCTCTTTTTCCTGAGCAGTCCTGGGTCTTTGGAGTGTCGAAGAAGTCATTTCTTAGAAAGTTATGGCAAGGGCACGTTGAAAATATTTTAGATAAAGATTCATTGTTGTTGAAAAGTGAATTCATTCATCAGGAAATCTTGAGAAGAGTTATGTTGGAGTGTCACCAGCGCTCGATTCTTTTTCGGGTTCACGATCCTCTTATTTATAAATCATCTTTATTTCTTACCTCTCATAAATTGACAAAAAACTGACAAGTTTTGACAGATTAGAAAATAATGGGGCGATTGTTATACTGGCGTCGCGTTATTGATAGTCAATATGGCACCGAAATCATAATTTATGCCCAGGCTTAGCAAACAAGAAGCCATTGGGAGTTGCTGTACATGAAATTTTTATCACCATCTGGCTTTGTTCTTACACTCTCCTTCACTTGCTTCTCTTTATCTTCTTCCTTCGATGTTACTGCGGCCATGCCAAAGGTTATTTATGGTGAGGATGATAGAGTTTTTGCTTCTCAGTCAGAAAATGAACTCTATCAACGCCTGGCCGCCTCAACAGCTGTTCAAATCAAGAATGATAAATTAACTCTTTCAGAAGACGGGCTCACCTTTAAAATCAATCCAGAGCAACTTAAAGATAGTTTTATGGATGTCTGCGAAGACGAGCAATTTGCTGATGTTATTAATGCTGGTAATTGTTCAGGCTTTCTTGTTGGAGCTGACCTTCTCGTGACGGCAGGTCACTGCATGAGAAGTCAATCTGACTGCGAAAGCGGTCAATGGGCCTTCAATTATAAAATGGTCAATCTAGGCGTGGACTCCGAAGTTAAGGCTGATCAAGTCTATGGCTGCAAAGAGATAGTTAATCAGGCGCTCAGCAATGGTTCAAAGAATGATTTTGCTCTTATTCGCTTAGAAAAAGAAGTGGTAGGAAGAGAGCCCCTTCAGTTTAGAACAGAAGGTAAAATTGATGATGTTAGTCCATTGGTTGTGATAGGGCACCCTTCAGGCCTTCCGACGGTTATTGCCGACAACGCTTATGTTCGTGAAAACGATAATGACTTTTACTTTCGGGCTAACCTCGACACTTTTGGTGGCAACTCTGGTAGTGCTGTTTTTAATGCAGAGACTGGCATCGTGGAAGGTATTCTCGTAAGAGGCGAGAGAGACTATAGATTTGACGCTTCTTCAGGTTGTAATAGAGTTTATCAGTGTGAAAACGATTCCTGTCGTGGGGAAGACGTTACGAGAATAACTGTCATACCTGAACTTGCTCCCGGTATGACCCCTGTCGAGCCTGAGGTCAGCGATGAAGGACCACGCTTTCCTTTTTTCTTAGGCAATTAAGAAAAAACTAAAATAAAAATGGTAATAAAAAAGAAGGCCCATGGACGGAATCATTCATGGGCCTTCTTTTTTTGTTTTTCTGCTGCATAATAAAGAAATACCCAACGAGCAGGACTCAATGTCAGTAATGGTTGCCAATATTACTCTTTATTCCCGAAAGCCAAAAGAAGTCGCTCACTTCTTTAGCGAACTATTAGACCTCGATATAAATGCCAATGCCGTTGGTGAGGGCATTAAAGTTCACTCTGAAAACGTCACCATTCAAGTTCTCAAGGCTAATGCGGATCAAATGTTCCATAAGGCAGGGGAGAGAGATGTCTTGATAGAGTTCTCCCTGGCCACTCAGCAAGAACTTGAAGACCTCCTTCATAAGGTTCAGTTTCTCTCCTATCGTCAAAATGCCGAAAATCCAGTTCCTCGCGCCAAGTTGTCTAAGATAGGAGATGAGGTTTTTTTCTTTTTAAAAGATCCTGATGGGCGCAATTGGAAGTTCTCGTACACAGGTAAAATTTCTTAAATCAGTGACTTAGCTCCTCTTTTCAGTGTCAATTAGGCCCCGTTAACGCAATGCCGGTGTAAAAATGTCAGTCATTGTTAGTTGTCAAGCTTTAGGGCGGCTTGTTTAATGTTCTTAACAAACCGGCAACACAAATTTATCAGGTATACGACGACCGTCTACCGAGGACAAAAGGGCAAAACTCATGAATGTAAAAGGACTTATTTTAACTCTGGCAATGATCGCCACTTCAGCATTCGCATCTCAGCAAAAAGTCATATACGGCGACGATAACCGTCGTGACGTTTATGAAGTTACAAATACTATGTTTCTTGACATGGCCCGCTCAACAGCTGCTCTTGTCAACAAAGGAAACCTAAGAACGACTGGAGACACAACGACTATAAATGGTCGCCTTCTTGGTCAAGCAAGAAACCTTTGCTCTGACGAGCCTTTCCGTGATCAGCCTGCTGCGGCAAACTGTTCAGGCTTTCTTGTGGCCCCAAATATTCTCGTTACTGCTGGTCATTGTATCCGCTCTGAGTCTCAGTGTAAGGGTTACGGCTATGTTTTTGGTTTTGCAAAAAATTCACAAGGCCAAACTGAATACCAAGTTCCAAAAAAGAATATCTATACTTGTAAAAGACTAATCAAGACCGTTCTTAACAACTTTGGCGATAAAATGGATTACGCAGTAGTAGAGCTTAACCGTGACGTTGAAGGTGCTACTCCAATGAAGTTTAGAAAGTCAGGTAAAATTACTGACGGTCAAGAGCTTGTTGTGATCGGTCACCCATCAGGTCTACCAACAAAAATCGCCGACGGTGCCTTTGTTAGAAACAACTCAAGCAAGGCGTTCTTTTCGGCCAGTCTTGATACCTACGGTGGTAACTCTGGCTCAGCGGTTTTCAATGTGAACACTGGTGAGATCGAAGGAATCCTCGTTCGTGGCGAAAATGACTACGTAAGAAACGGTTCATGTACGGCTTCAAACCTGTGTCCAATGGACGGGTGTCGTGGTGAAGACGTAACAAGAATTATGAATGTTAAAGAAATTATGAAGCTTTAAGTTAATCAAAGGTCGCGAAAGCGACCTTTTTTTATGCTGGATATCCAAAAAAAAGCTCCCAGGGATGGGGGCTTTTTTTGCGTCTTTTCTGACCCCAGCTCCCTCATTGACCCCGGCAAACTTCACCTCATATTATGTAATTTTAGGCACTTAATTTTGGCATCGTTCGTGCTTTTATAGTTTGATATAATGTGTCAAAGGAGCAGGAAGCTCTTTTGGGCATTGGTTTATCTAATCAAGCCCTTTTCAAGGATGAAAATATGCTGGTACGTGTTGGGATTGCCTCCCTTCTTCTGATGTTCTCTATTGAGGCTTTCTCTAAGCGCTTTATTGTCCACTACAGGCCAAATTCCTTAAGCCTTGGTTCTTTGAAGTCTCAAGTGACCTCCAAGGCCATTATGCAGGCTTCAAGTGTGCAGGAAGCACGGGAGCTCTTTCCCTTGGGCCCAGGATTAATTGTAGAAATTGAAGAAGACTATCTCCTCCAGCACACTCTAGAGCCCGGAGATGTTGGCATTGAAGACGCATTTTACCAGTCTCAATGGCATTACTTCGATCCGGATGGCGGGATTGAGTTGCCATCAGCTTGGGATATAACAACAGGCTCCTCTAGTATTGTGGTGGCCGTTGTGGATACTGGCATCATTGCCCACAGTGATTTAAGCGGAAAGATTCTACCAGGCGCGGACATCATTAGTGACTCGAGTGTTTCCGCCGATGGTGACGGGCGTGACAATGACCCCAGCGATATGGGTGATTGGGTCGGCGCCGGTGATATTTGTTTTAGTGGACTTAATAGAGACTCAAGCTGGCACGGTACTCATGTCGCAGGAACAGTTGCGGCCAATACGGGAAATACCCTAGGTGTGGCAGGTGTGAGCTGGGGTGCCAAGATTTTACCGGTGCGAGTTCTTGGAAAGTGTGGAGGCTATATTTCTGACATTGCCGATGGGATCGTTTGGGCCGCTGGTGGAAGTGTTTCAGGCTTAGGAGTAAATCCCAATCCTGCCCATGTGATTAACCTCTCTCTCGGGGGCCCAGGAAGTTGCGGCAGAACAATGCAAAATGCTATCGACTTTGCTCGCTCCAAAGGGGCCGTTGTTGTAGTGGCCGCTGGAAACGACTCAAGTAATCTCAACTTCTCTAGTTACACCCCTGCCACTTGTCGTGGTGTTATTACCGTTGGGGCCGGTAATCGTTTTGCCTCAAAAAGTTCTTATTCTAATTATGGAGATTCTGTCGATGTGATGGCCCCTGGTGGGGATTTTAATGGAACAGTTTTTTCAACAAGTAACGATGGGCCCCAAGGTCCAGGTCGTGATAGCTATAAAGGAATGATGGGAACCAGTATGGCCGCTCCTCATGTTGCTGGTGTTGCCGCTCTTATTCTTGGACAAAAACCGGGACTCTTTCCCGATCAAATTGAAGAAATTTTAAAAAGGACAACAAAGTATTTTAGTTGTTCAGGAAATTCTGGGGGATGTGGTGCAGGTCTTATTAACGCCTTTGCCGCGCTGGAATTAGCTGCTGTTACCGAGCCAGACGGAAGCTTTACTGGTACAGAGCCAATCAATAGTGGGAGTGCTCCCATTTCCGGTAACGAAAACCTTACGATCTATGAAGATGATACAGGCGGGATGTGTGGAAGTGTGTCCTTTATTGACGGTAGCTCAAACCCTCCGAAAGGGGGAGGTGGCGCTTTTAACTTTATTCTTACGTTAATACTTGGTTGTCTTGCAGGATTTTTTACGAAAAAGCGTCGTAGGGAAGCTTAAAACCATTGAGGCCGGCCTGAATATTCTCTAGGGACATTTTTGTCATTTCAAAACGGGTCTTGTCCGTTGCACTTCCTATATGCGGTAGAACAATTACCAGAGGTGACTCCAGTAATTTATGACTAGCGCTCATGGGCTCTGGGTCGGTGACATCTAAGCCTACACCTTTTAATTTTTTATTTTTCAGTCCTTCAATAAGGTCTTCTTCATTATGAATGGCCCCTCTGGCCGTATTAATAAGAAAAAAGGGCTTGTGCATTTTTTGGATAAAATCTCCATTAATCATGTTCTGAGTCTCATCATTAAGAGGGCAGTGGAGACTAATAATATCAACTTCTTTAAAAAAGGTTTGTTCATCAACTAACTCAAAAGGGATGGGAAGAGTGAGTCCTTCGTAGCTTTCTCTTTTCATGACCAGTATGGGGCACTTCCATAAGGCGTGTGCTTTTGCCGCAAAGTCCTGGCCGATCCTGCCAAATCCAATGATACCAATCTTTTTTTGTCTCAGATCCTCGCCGTTAAAGTAAGTGGGTTCCCATGTTTTCCACTGGCCGTTGACGACGGCCGAGCTGGCCTTATTAAATTGACGAGAGAGATTGAGCAAAAGCATGATGGCGGTTTCGGCTGTGCTATGAGTAAGAACATTCGGGGTGTGACCAACCTTTATATTAAGTGTCGCCGCAGAGCGCAGATCAATATTATTAAGACCAACAGCGTAATTAGCAACCACCCTGAGATGAGAGTTCTCGCTTAAGAAAGCGTTATCGATTTTGTCACACAGCATAGTTATGAGGGCGTCTGCTTTTTTAGCTTCGTGATAAAGTTGTTGAACTGTAAGGTTTTCCTCTCTTTCATTCATGACAATGGTGAAATCAGGATGATTTTTTCTTAATTCCTCAATTCCTGCGATGGGTCTTGAAATAAAAAGGGTGGGTTTACTGTTAAGGGTCACGAATCTGCCTATCTTGTTAGTATTTGTCAGACTTAACCCTTTTACGGGCCGTGATTACTTTTTCATAATAGAGGAATCAAAGCAATCGTTTACGACTGAGAATTAAGAATAAGAACAAGCATGTTCTTAGCTTAAAGAAAGCGGCACTCAGATCGGATAAGCGAATAAAAAGTTTCAAGCCCCCCAAGGAGGTCGGTGTGAGAAAAAAAGTTTCTTCAATTTTATTACTCCTGTTAAGTTCTGCTTCAATGGCGTCAACAGTGGCGATTATTGATTCTGGTACTGACATGAAGCATCCAGATATTGCCCCCTATGTATGGTCAAACCCTGTAGACATACCTGGTAATAACCGAGACGAAGACGGCAACGGTTATCAAGATGATATTTACGGGTGGAACTTTGCTGAAGGAAATAATCAAGTTATCGATTATAGCTACCTCGGCACACTGACTGAAGATATCAGACGATTTTTTGATATTCAGACTTTGATCTTTTTAGGAACGGCCACTGACGAAGACATGACGTGGATTAGAGCTAAAGTTCAAGAAGAAGAGTTCATCAAGCAAATTACTATTTATGGTAACTTTATGCACGGAACTCACGTTGGTGGTATTGCAATCAAGGACTCTCCAGAAGCTAAGCTTCTTGCTGTGAAGTTGATCCCAACGGAAGTTAAGCTTCCCTTTTCCTACAAGCCCGAAAAAGGTCGTCTAGGAATGAAAATCTTAAAGACCACTTTATCGACATTGGCCAAGCAACAGATGGTCCAGCTCACTGAGATCGCTACCTACGTAGGAGATCATAAGGCGGACATTGCCAATGGTTCATTTGGTACTGGCTTTAATCAAGCCAAAACAATCGTTAAAGTCTTAGGTAAGGTTGTTCGCAACATTACAGAAGAGCAAATCGAAGAAGCGACGACTCACTTTCTAAATGCCTTGATTCTTGAAGGTAAGAAAATGGCCGACTCTGCTCCTGGTACTCTCTTTGTTTTTGCCGCTGGTAACGACGGAACAGATAATGATGTCTATCCAACATCTCCGACCAATATTATTGCTGATAACGTGGTTTCTGTTGCGGCGACTCTTGATCGTAAAACCATTGCGAGCTTTAGTAATTACGGTGAAAAAATGGTTGATGTTGCAGCTCCAGGTGTTTCTATTCGCTCAACAGCTCCAGGTGGCAACTACATTAGCGTGAGTGGAACTTCTCAGGCAGCTCCTTTTGTTGCCAATGTTGCAAGTGTTATCAAAGACGCCAACCCAAGTCTCAAGCCTAAGGAAATCAAGCAAATTCTCATGAAAACTGTGGATCTTAAAGATTTTTTAAAAGGTAAAGTCGTTTCAAACGGTATTGTTAATGAAGTTCGCGCTCTTCGCGCAGCTCAACTTTCTGTCACTGGAACAATTGCTGAAGCGATTTCTCGTAGTCAGAATGAAATTTCAGACATCACAACAGGAACAAAATCATTGTCAGGATCTAATGTCATAGATGGAAAAGGATTTGTATTGCCGCTGCCAAATTCATTTATCATTAAAAATTAATGGTGCCTCAAGGTTAGGATGAGATCCAGACAAAAGGGAGAGGCTTGCCTCTCCCTTTTTTTATCTTTTTTAGTTTCTGATACATTCCTCTATTAGCTTTCCCTGTAAATGGCAGTACTCGGTCAATAGCAGATGAAACTGGGCCATACCGTCATTTGCAAGATTCTCGCTTTGAAAGAGCCTGTTTTGGTCAATGGCCAAGTCATTTACGGTCGCTCTGCCGGCGCGAAAGCGCTTGTAGCTTGTTTGGTAGATTCTCTTTCCTAGGGAGAGAGTTTCAATTCGCGACTTAACAGTATACAGGGCCTTTATCAGTCTTTCCTTTATACTTATCCACTGGGAGAAGTCCTCTCGTTTAGCTTCAATGAGTTGTCCGTGTATAGTGGCAAGTCTTGCTTTTTGGCGCTTATAAGTTGCTACATCTTTATATTGATTAAATAGAGGAAAAGAGAAACTCAGTAATGCCGTTTGATCACTTTGGTTGAATCCAACTAAGAAAGGATTGATATTCTTCGTGATCTCTTGTCTACTCCAAGTGTAGGTGAGATCAATCTGGGGAATAAAAAGGGATCTATTTCCTTTAGAATTTTCTACTTCTCTTTCGTAATCAAAACGTAAAGCCTTTGTCCTTGGTCGCATCATAGGAGCATAGGTTGCTTGCTTTATTTTTTTTATCTTCAGTGATCCGATTTTGCTCTTCCAAGGCCAAGTGGCTTCAAGTTTAATTTTAGAATCAGCGGTTTCATCAAGAAGCTGTAGAATATTACCTTGAGCTTGGGTCATGCCTATGTGCGCTTGGGCCACTTGAGCCTGCGCATTTAGGGCGTCTACATGGGCCTTGTCTTTTTCTTGTCGAGGTCCAAGTCCCTGCTGAAACCGGCGAGTAACGGCCCTGTGTATATCTTCGGCTAGTTTTTTTTGCCTTTTTGTAATTTCATAGGCCCTTGTTTGTTTTATATATTCAACGAGATTATCCACAGCTTCGCGCTCCGTTTTTATCTCGGTATCGATAAGGTCTTGCTGAGCTCTAGATAGATTTAAGGAAGTACTTTTTAGGGCGAAATAGTCACTGCCACCTTTAAAAATATTGAATCCAGCGCTGAGAAAAGATCTATTACTTGCTTGATCTGTCTTATAAGCGCGATTAATTTCATGCCCCAAGTCTAGGGTTGGGAGAAAGCCTAGTTGCCCGGAGCGTTTCTCACTCTTTGCTGCATTTAGATCAAATCGTCGAGCATAGAGGTCGGTATCTCGCTCCTTAATTGTTTCGATCGTTTTCTTAAAGCTTAATACCTGGGCGTTAAGCACCGCTGAGAAAAGTAAGGAAGCGACAACGAGAGCTTTCATTGAACGGGTTCCCCAAGATTCGGTGTATCGGCATAATCTGATGATGGAGGACGAGAATCGCCTGTTTCTGTCTGTGATAACCGCTCACTTTCTTCAGTGTTTTCAGAATCCAAGCCTAGTCCCTTTCGTTGTTTACGCTGAAGATAGAGCACTTGCAGATAAGGCACGATAAAAAGGGTGAGCATAGTGGAGAACCAGAGACCTCCAGAGACACTGATTCCTAAGGGTCTTAAAATTTTTCCTCCATCTCCAAGCCCTGCCGCCATTGGAAGCATGCCAAAGATGGTCGTCAAGCTAGTGATGAGAATAGGTCTTAATCTTTGGCGAGCGGCCAATATAGCGGCTTCTTTGGGAATGACACCTTGTTTGTAGCTGTTAAGGATAAACTCGACCAAGATAATAGAGTTATTGACCGCAATGCCATTGAGAAGAATAATTCCTAATACGGAGTTTAAGCTAAGGGTTGAATTTCCAAGCCACAGACTAAGAATACCTCCACAAACCCCTAAAGGGATGGCAACCATGATAATGAGTGTTTGAATTACTGAGCCAAATTGGATGATTAAAGTTAGAAAAATGAGAAGGAGAGACAGGGCCAGGGCGATCATCAATTGATCGAGGGCCTCATTTAACTCAACTTGCGCTTCTTTGATCGAAATAGAGGGCGCCGTTTTTATCCCAAAAGCAGTAAGGTCTTTTTTATTAAATTCTTCTATGATCTTTCGTGCTTTTTCAACAGAGGAGGCAATGAGATGATCCTTACCCTTTCCTTGTTTACCATTGATGAGGATAATTTCGTTTCTATTTTCTCTGTAAATAGAAGGGGAAGCCAGAGTCTTTTCAACCTTCATAAGAGCATTTAGAGGAATAAACTTATCTTCAATTAAAATGGGATAGGCTTTGATCTGCTCTATTGTGTCAAGAGTACCTTCTTTATATTTGAGTTTCAAAGGATATGACTTAGAATCAAAACTTATTTGATCGAGATTTCTACCATTGGTGGCAGTTCTCAGGACATCGGTAATATCCCACGGAGTGAAAGTGATATTATTTTGACCTAGTAGAGACCACTGATTCATATAAGGAGTAATCTTGATAATCTCTTTTCTATCTACACTCGGGGTAGACCAAAGGTTAGGAAACGTCTCTTGCTCTTCAAGTTCGTCTTGTAAAAGCTTAGCTACTAAAGTTCTCTCTGCGGCGTCTTGGGCTTTAACTTCAACTAAGAAGTGGGGAGGATCAGGTAGAGGCAATTCCGCAGGATTCCATGGACCAACCCAGTAGTAGAGTCCTGGTTGGTTTTGATAGACCGCCTCCATTTTCTTCCATACTCTACTCATATCTTCTTTATTCTTTAGGCGGGCCATGATGGTGGCATTATTGGGCTGATTGATTTGGGTAAAGGTGTAGAGAATATCTTTTTCAAACTTTTCGAGAAAGCCGGCCTCAATCTCGGCCGCTTGATCATCCATTTGTTGCACGAGAGTATTGCCACTTGTATTGACCGAGAGGATCATCCAATCAGTGTCTGGCGTCCCGATTATTTCTTTTTTAAGACTTGGTAGAGCAAAAAGGATAAGCAGGACAAATGTGGTGATGAAAGCCCCAATGACACTTAGGCTGACCTTCTTTTTCTCAATAAAAAGACGCAAACCCTTAGCAAAAAGACCTTCAAGTTTATTCAAACTATTCTCTATGGGAGCTTTTGGTATCTCTACTTTCGACTTTTCTCGCCCCATCAATTGAAGACGAATGGTCGGGACAAGGATCAAGGCGATGAACATTGAAAAACCATGGCTAAAAACGACTGCCTTTGCGAGATCTCCCAAGATGGCGTTGGTGAGGTCGCTGGTAAAGGCCAGTGGAGTAAAGACCACTAGAGTAGAAAGGGTAGAAGCTACGATAGGGAGGGCGACTTCCTTAACGGCCCTGATGATCACTGCACACTTTTGAGAATATGTTAGAGGAGACGTGATTTTTTCAAAGTGTCGAAAAATATTTTCCATCGTGACAACAGAGGCATCAACATTCATCCCAGCGGCAATAGCTAGGCCGCCTAAGGAAATGAGGTTGAGGTTCATTCCTGTCATTTTCATTAGAATGAAGGCTAAAACCATGGAAAGCGGGATCTCTATGGCGGCGGTTACCGTATTTTTAAAACTTCCGATAAAAAGAAATAGGATAAAAACGGCAAGGCCCGCAGCAAGAATAACTTCGTGAATAACATTTTCGACACTAGCTCTGATAAACTCTGAGGGATCAACTAAAACTCGGTGCTTGATGTCTTTTGGCAGCTCTTTTAAGGACTCTTTTGTAATCCTCAGTATCTCTTCTGCCATTCGCTTTACATTGCCACCGGTTTTAGGCTTGGCAAATAGAATGAGAGATTTTGAGCCACTGGTTTTAAAAATCTGATTGGAGTCTCTGGCCTCCTGTACTTTAATCGTCGCGACTTCCCTCAGAAAAACGGTATCGCCTTTTGGAGAGTTGAAGCTTAAGTTATTTAAAGCCTCAATATTATCTAAGAGTCGAGGCATTTGAACACTCAGCTTGCTAGTACCAATGTTTATATTTCCAGCAAAGGAGCCATTTAAGCCCTGATTGATCGCTTCTTCAATTTGGCGAGGGTAGAGACCTAAGGTCGCCATAACTTCTTTATTGAGAATAATTTGAACTTCTTTTGATCCTGGGTTCCAAAGGCCTGGCTCTTCAGCGTCTTCTACACTAGAGAGCTTTGGTGTAATTGCTGGATCCAGGATATTATAAAGCTCTTCGAGATCTCGCTGCTCTGAATAGAAGCTGATAGCGATAAAGCCCGAAGACTTAGACCAAAAACCCACAGAAAGAGAATCTCTCACTTCTCGCGGCCACGTGCCACTGAGACCTGTCATAATAGTTTCGACTTCTTTTTTAGCCTCTTTGGGCGTCACTCCCCAGGCAAATTGGAGGCGGTACTGAACACGGGAGCTTTGGTAGTCCGCAGTGATCTTCTCCATGCCAATAGAGCCTTCGGTTAGGCTATTGAGGCGATTTTCGATCCTTTTTCCGAAGGTTTCGAGAAATTCTTCAGCGTTCATAGACCCATAGCTCACAGAAGCGTTAATACTAGGCCGATTCGAATTAGGGTAGAGAGATATAGGCAGCTGAATACCTGAGAAGAGTCCCATCAGCGCTAGAGCACCAATAATTAAATAAACTCTTAATGGATTTTTATAGAGGTTAGAGAGCATATCTTATTTTTTTTCCTGTTTTGATAAATCAGTCTCTACCGTTTTTTTACTGCTCTCTGGTTTTTCTGGAGCATTTTTCACTTCTACTTTGGCACCTTCTTTTAAAAAACCAGAGGAGCGAATGACGACCCAGTCTTGAGCCTTCAGACCACGACTTACCTCTACTCTTTGGAGGATACTGCTTCCAAGTGTGACAGGAGTCTTTTTTATTATTTGCTTAATAGGAGCTTCATCTTTTTTATTCCCGGCTTCTACAACTCGAACAAAGGTTTTTGATCCTACATAAACGATGGCATCGGCCTTGACGAGAAACCCTTGCCTTTGGTTAGCCTTGAAGCTCACTTGACCTAAAACGCCAAGGGGAAGCTCCTTAGGCTTCTCAGTGAATTCAAGCTCTACTGTTGCAGTCCCGGTTGCCGGATCAATTATGGGCGACACACCAGTGATATGCACCGGAGTTACCAATTGATTCCATGTGAATTGTCCTTTATCTCCTTTCTTCAGGAGGTTCTTATCTACGGCCGAGACTTCAATGGTTAAGCGGCTCTTACTTGGGTCAGTTACCATAAATATGGGGTCACCTTTGGCAACATTTGTCCCCTGTCTGACAAACACCTTACTGACCACTCCATCGATTGGGCTTAAAAGATTAAGGGCCTGAAATTTATAGATAGGATCTAGACGCTTAAGAGTGGCCAATATTTGATTCTTCTTCACGTTACTCCCAAGAGGAGTCACGATCTCTTTTATAAAACCTTGATCTTCAGACAAAATAGTCGATTCAATCAGGGCTTGGGCCATCGAGGGGTAGGTGTAGGTATCTGCTATTTCAACAGTCTTGGCCTCTTCAATAAAGACCGATTTTGGTTTATCGCTTGCCTGAGCTTGAGGAAGCAACAAAACGACTCCTAACACCGCAAAAAGGATGAGGTGAGAGATCTTAGTCTGATTAGAATAATTCTGAGTAGACATAAATAAATTTTCCTTCAGTGTTTGAAGTTCTTTATTATCAAATGCCTCTGACTCTTGGGTCATGTATGTATTTATTTTAGGTTTATAGCAAGAGAGGATCCTCTTAAGTATTGAACATTACTTGTGTCCCTCTACGGTTTTCTCTTTAGTTTTTGGGCCTTCATGGCGATAAGTCAAAGGTAGCTACTTTATTCGTTTTGAATCGAGATTTCATGGGAGACTTACTGATGGGCAGATCTGCTAGTTTTTTTAAGAGCGAAGTTTTAGAAGTTCTCGGAGAATGCACGCATAACGGTGATCTCGATTTAGATGAGTTTTGCAATAAGATAACTGGTGTTTGGGCCGCCGCTCAAGTCGATGGCGTTGAAGCTCAGGAGTTTGAAGAATTGGTGGCGGACTTTGCTCCAGAAGCGATTACTCATTTGAAGCTTGCCACCTACAGGGCCGCTTAAGTTTCTTTTTCTTTGTTTTTTCCCTTTCTCCTCTACGTCAATTTCTCCAACTGATAAGTTGTCTGTTTGAACTGCTCTACATTCGCTTCTACAAATTTTGGAGACTTTGGCTTTTCACTTTTTTCATTTAGCTTCTTAAGGAAGAATTCCTTTGAAAACAACTCCGAAACCTGCGCTTCTGGGACACAAAAGGGTGGTCCAGCAACCTTTGATTGATCGTACTCGAAGCATATCATAAGGATTTGGGCATCTACTCTTGTTAAAGAAGTGAGCTTACTCGCATAGTCTGAGCGAGTCTTCGGGTCTAGGGCAACAATGGCCGCCCGGTCGTAGATGAATTGAAAACTGTGATCAAGTTCACGATTAAGATCAAAAATATCTCCTTCTATAACGATAATATTCTGACTTCGGTAAAAGGGCAGACCGCCGAGGATTCCTTCTTCCTCGATGGATAGCTTATTTTCTGCGAAGAATTCTTCGATAGCGGTTTTATTGAATTCGATACCAACGACTTTTTCAACTCTTTGGGCCAGCCAGATAAGATCAAGAGATTTGCCACAAAGGGGAACAAAAACTGATTCGGGCCGAGTTGATGAGAAAATCCCTTCAAACCCTTTAATAAGTTGAGGATGGGGAAGCGACTGATGAAACCCTATTTGTCTTTGTTGCCATTTTTCGTCCCAAAACTCTTTTTTCATCTCTGGTTTGTCCTTTTTCTGAGTATTATTAGTCCTCTATTTTGTCAGAGTGTTATTGCCCTTGTGAAGGTCATAAAAAAGAAGTCTTTTTCATACTTGCTATTTAGATATCCATGACAAAATATAGCGTTTTTTATAATTATGGTAAAAATAAGGCGTCAACTTTATTGATAATGCAAACTTACCGTTAGTCTATTAACATTCTTATTAGGCTACGGTATTCGTAGGCAGGAGTGAAGGAGAGAGTATGTGTGGGTTTGTTGTTTGTTTGAACGTTGAAGCATCTAAAAGAGATCAAAGCATGAAGGTTCTCAAGAAAGGATTAGGGCTTCTCGTCCATCGTGGGCCTGACGAGTCGTTAGTGCTTCAAACAGCGGCAGGAAATCTTTTTGGTCACACCCGCTTGGCAATTGTTGCTCCCGATAAAGGGACTCAGCCTATTTGTCACCGCGGGAAAACTTGGGTTCACAACGGTGAAATTTATAATCACTTAGAGTTAAAGAAACTCACCGCTTCTTCCACTCCTTATGAAGAGAGTGACTCTGCGGCCATTGGCGTGGCCTTCGATCATTATGGAGAGGAGTTTGTAAGTCATCTTGATGGGGTCTTTGCTCTGGCCCTAGAATTTACCGATGATGTTGGTGAGGTTAAAGTTATTGTGGCCCGCGACCCGCTAGGTGTTAAACCCCTCTTTTACGGCCAAGATCAAGATGGCGGGATGTGGTTTGCTAGTGAAATGAAAGCATTGGTTGGTCATTGCCTCTCCATAGAAACCTTCCCCCCTGGAACTATGTATCTGACGGGAAAAGGCTTTATTAAATATTATCAACCAGAATTTCGAAAGAGGGTTTCAGGCATCGATAAAGATGTTGAAGAGGTTAAAGAGAAAATAGCTACAGGCCTAGAAGCAGCAGTAAAAAAACGGTTGATGGGAGATGTGCCGATGGGGGCGCTCTTGAGTGGAGGCCTTGACAGCTCTTTGGTTGCGGCCTTAGCGGCAAGAGAGTTGAAGAAGAAAGGCGAGAGGCTGACAACATTTTCAGTTGGTCTTGAGTCGAGCACGATGGATTTAGAGAAGGCAAAGCTTGTGGCCGAGCATATTGGCTCGGATCATTATTCTATTACTTATACTGTTGAAGAGGGAATAGACGCCATTAAAGAGATGGTGGGTTTATTAGAGAGCTATGATGTGACAACAATTAGGGCTTCAACGCCTATGTTGCTAATGAGTAAGGCCATAAAGAGACTTGGTATCAAATCAGTCTTAAGTGGAGAGGGCGCCGATGAAATTTTTGGAGGATACCTCTACTTCGCTCACGCTCCCAGCGCGCAGGACTTTCATGACGAGTGTTTGCGAAGGGTTGCTGGACTTCATAAGGCCGATCTTTTGCGGGCCGATCGATCGACAATGGGAGCCTCAGTGGAAGCTCGAGTCCCCTTTCTTGATTTGGAGTTTTTAGAGATGAGCATGGGGATTGATGCTCGCCTTAAGGTGATGAGTGACTCAAGGCCTGAAAAGTGGATACTGAGAGAAGCTTTTAGAGGGAGTGATCTTCTTCCCGATGAAGTTCTTTGGCGCCAAAAAGAGCAGTTCAGTGACGGTGTAGGGTACGAGTGGGTTGATGGCCTTAAAGATCTTGCTGAAGCACTTGTAAGCGATGACGATTTTTCTTTGGCCAGTACTCTTTATCCTTTCAATACACCATCTTCAAAAGAAGCTTTCTTATATCGAAGAATTTTTAGTGAAATTTATAAACATCCTGCAGTTGAGAAGCAAACGAGCAAATGGATTCCTCGTTGGCAGGACTACAACACTGATCCAAGTGGTCGTGCCAATAAAGTTCATGCAAAGACGACTGAGGTCCAGCATGAGATCTTCGCCACTGGTGCGAGTCTTCAGGCAGGCAAATAAGCCTAACTTGTTTAAAGAATCTCAATAAGGCCGGTTTCACCGTTAAAGCGGATGGTATCACCGGTCTTTAAGCGTTTGGTGAGGCCTTTAATGCTTACAATCGTGGGGAGTCCCATTTCTCTGGCGACGACGGCAGAGTGAGAAAGGAGGCCACCCCTTTCCACTAATAGTCCACTCGCAGAGGGATACAGTGGTATCCAGCCTGGGTCTGTCCTATAGGTCACCAGGATCTCTCCATTTAATTCCAAGTCATCATCTGGGCTTAGAATGACCTTTACCTTGCCTTCGACAATCCCAGGGGAGCACCCAAGGCCCATCATTTGATTTTCTTCGAGGTCCGACTCGTCAATTTCAACTGGGGGTGGGAAATGAGCATTTCGGTAATAGACGACACCTCTTGTGGCAAAACGGTGGGCCGGCTCATCCATAGCTTCGAAGCGTTGGTATTCAGCTTTCCTCGCTTGAACCATTTTCTTTAGATCCATAACGGGATTGGTGGCCTCGAATAAGCCCTCAAATTCCTCGATACTCAGGTAGAAGACATCTTCATCTTTTTCAATAACGCCCTCGTTGGCCAAGTTTTTACCGACAGCAAAATACATGCTTCTAACGATGCCATAGATCCTAGTTCGGCAAAATCTTGTATTTTCTCGGTTCATCACTGCCCGCCGGGCATGTTTGAGAGACCAGAGATAGATGATTTTCTTCGGACCATGAATGGATTTGTGAAGCAGCTCTTCAGCGTCGGCCTTCACTTTCTTCTCTCTTCGCTCGTACTCTTCGAGGTCTACTTGATGTGAGTTAATGAGGTTTTTTAGAAAAACAAACAGAAGGGATGGGTCTTGAGATAGATCTATTTGCTCTAACTTCATTTCACTCATACAGCGAAAGCCAAAACGATCTAAGTAGTCTTCTATAGCCTCGAAAATTTCTTTGTGAGGGCTTTGGCGAAATCCTTCTAGAAGCTCTTCTTTTGAATTCTCTAGAAGTAGTTTCTTTGCCGCTTCATTCTTGTCAATCATACCGGCCATGACGATCAGTCTCTTTGTGGGAAGAGCACTCTCGAGGTTTCCATTTCCGGCCAGGAGATCATTATGAAAATTGTCCCCAAGGTGACCTAGCCACTTCTTTGTTAAGGCTTGAAAAATCCCAAAGTGAACCATACATAGAAAGTCATTAATGATCGGTGCGTGCCATTTCCATAAGAGCTCGCGCTCTAGTTCTCTGTAGTGAGTATAAATAGTATCGGAGCTCATTTGCGAATAATCATGTTTTTTGAATTTGTTATAGCTTAGATAGAAGTCTTCTAAGAATTTATCGACAATATTCTGAATATTGAGATGAAAATAAAAGAACTTGAATCCCGTGATGATCTTTTTGAGTTTCGCACCCAAGGTATTTTGGTATTCTGGAGGTCTGATTTTCTCGGCTATTTCTTCTTCCAGACTTTCGTCCGTTCCCATCATCGTCTCCATAAATTTACGATTAAATTTATAGCCCGGGAGGATGTTCGTTAATTTATACCAGTTCAGAAGGTTGTAGTAGACCCGTCCATAAAAGAGGCCAAGCATATTTTTTAAAAAATAATCCATTTTTCTTATTTGGTCTGCTGGTACCATAAGGATTTCGCAAAATTGAACATAGACTTGATGGTAGACGTAGCGGGCAAAGCCGAAGGTCAGGGGCTTTGTTATCCCACCGTAGCTTTCAACGATATTCGAATTATCCCAAATAAAAAGGGAGCCCTGTGCGCGATGAATTTCCGTTGTGATTGGTCTTGACTGTAGAACGAATAATTTTCCCTCAAAAAAGGCCCATTCAATATCCTGTGGGGATTGATAGAAGGCTTCAATAGCATCACCTAAAAGGCACAGTTGTTTTTGTTCTTCTTGTGTCAGGCAGGAGCCCCGTCCAATCTCTTGAGCGAGAGGTTTTATGACAAGGGATGTTTTTTCTTCGTTGTGGGTGAAAATCTCTTCTTGTTCGCTAATATTTTCTTGAATTAATTTTTGCTCCTTCCTATTAAAAAGGTAGCTGTCCCCCTCTAAATGCCCACTTACCAATCCTTCGCCTACACCATAGACCGCGTTGATTAAATGGAGATTAGGGTCTTTTTTAATGGGGTCACCGGTAAAGAGGACCCCCGCCTTTTCGGAGGCGACCATATCTTGAAGGACAACGGCAACTTTGATGTCGATAAGCTCTAGTTGATTTTCAAAGCGATAGGATAGTGATCGTTCACTAAATCCTGAGGCCCAGCACTTCTTAATCGACTCAAGAATAGACTGATTACTGGAAATAAAAAGATAGCTTGAAAGCAGACCTGCAAAACTGTGGCCGCCTCCGTCTTCGTCCGTAGCACTTGAGCGCACCGAGATGGTTTTATTGTGAAACTTATGGGCAGCCCTATCAATAAAGGCGACTGTCTTTGGCGCTTTTTCCTGTGGCATATCCACTATGCTCGCGGTTATCTCTTTTTCTTTTTCGCTTAAGGGCTTATCAGAATGCAGGATCTTTTCAATTTGTGTTTTAAGACCTGTTTCTTCTAAGAAGAGAGTCATGCATGTGTGAGGTAGGACACAAAATTCTGGTACATTAAAGCCTTGTCTAGCCAAGAGAAAGAGGTTGTGGCCCTTTCCGCCAGCAAACCGTTTAGCATATGTGGGAGCAGAATCTTTTGTGATGATAAACATTATTTAAGGCCTCTGACGAAGTAGTTGATAATAATGGATGTATAAACAAGGACGATATAAAGTGAGCTATAGAGCCTAAATAACTTTCCGGTTTCTTGAGTTTTGCCGATAAGGTAAATCAGGCCAATGATAAAGAGAAAAACCAGTTGGACAGTTAAGAGTTTGAGCATGAAAAAGTATTGAACGGTGCTGATGTAGAGGATGAGAGCGCTTACCGCAATAGCATGAACGAACACCAGCATGAAGGCGCCAAACTTGCCCCATATGCTGGAGTAAGTATCAACTCCCTCTCTTTCTTCACAGGGCTGATAAACCTTCCTGCCTAATTCGAATATATTAAAAGAGAGCCAACTTAAAATCCCAAAAAGGTAGAAATCTCTATCCATGGACCACGGATTAAAACGACTAAACGCTGAGAATATGGCCATAGAGAGAAAGAAGGTGACGATCGTATGACTGGTGGCATAAGTGGTGAGATGAGGTCTAATAAGTTTAGGGATAAAAAACTCTTTATACATCAAAAGGGAGTATCCGATAGCGAAGAGAATAGAGATAAAGGCAGGGATACCACAGCTAGTAAAAAAAATGATTTCTAGAATGAGGCAAAACTCAATCGCCCTCTTGACATCAAAGTGGCCAAGAAGCCCTCTAGGAAGTGGACGATCCGGGTTTTTTTCTACATCAACATCAAAGTCCTTAATTTCATCATAAAGTCTTAGCTTTAAAAAAAAGAGACTTGTTCCAATGCCTACATATAAAATGAGATGAGGCTCAATGATGACAAACTTACTTGCATCGGCAACTAAGTAGTGGGCGTAAACAAAGAGTCCAATCATAATGAAGTGGCTTACGGGCTCAAAGCGTTCGTGAATGAAGGTAAGCCAGCGTGAGAGTTGGCCCATTCTTGCCTCAGCATAGTCTTTGCCTGGCTCGACTCTCTTTTTATCTAGCGAAGTTTCACCAGAACTCATATTTTGCCCTGATCTTGCAATTGTTGGCGCAGTAGTCCGTATTCAACTTTGGAGTGGTGTCTGGGGTCCATGGGTATTTCACTGGCGTGAGCAATTTTATCGACGATAATTTCGTTAAACTCGAGAAGTTGCTTCACTTCCTGCTCTATCTTTTCGCGATCGAGCGTCGAATCCTCTAGTGAGTAGACGGCTATCGTTTTTTCTCCGAGCTCTTTATCTTCCAGACCTAAAAAGGCCGCTTGTTTAACTCCTCGAGCTTTCTTAATGACAAACTCTGCTCTAACAGGAAAGAGATAAGTACCATTTCTATCGATGGCATTGTGGACTCTTCCGACTAACCATAGATTTCCATTGAGATCGACCCGTCCTAAGTCACCGGTTCTGTGCCATACGCGTTTTTGATTATCTCTGATCTTAGTTGAAAGGGTTGCTTCCTCATTGTTAAAATATTTTTCACAAACATGCTCTCCTGCTACAATGATCTCTCCAACCTCACCAACTTCTACTTCCAAGTCGGACCAATCACTATCTTTTTCTACAGTGATGGGATTTTTATTAATCTTGAGGTATTTGACGCTGAGACCAGAGTCAAACTTTCCAACGTTTACACCGTCAGGGACAAAACGAGGGTCTTTAGAATCTTGCTCTGCTTTATCTTTTAGCATCTCGTGTGCTTCTATATGGGCCATGGGCTCCACTTCTGTAGAACCATAGAGAACTAGAACTTCCGCGTTGGGGGCAACGTCTTTCATGAGTTGAACGTCTTCGGCGTTGACCGGAGCTCCGCCTGTTACAATTCTTTTGAGCTTGTCCAGAGTGATCTTATGCTCAAGACAATGATTATAAAGGGCCCTTAGAAGACTTGGGCTTAGAGTCGCACAGGTGGTTTTTGTTTCTTCAAATTGCTTAAGCATAATGACAGGGTCATTTTCTTTCGGGCTGCCCACATCAAAAGCCGGGATAACGGTTTTAACCCCAGCGGCAAGATTATTGAGACTAAATATAGGAAAGGCCGGAAGATCGGCATCTCCACTCTCATAGGGCAGGTGGCGATTGAGAGCATAATGTTGAGCGGCCAGGAATCGATGGCTTCTGTCTGCTCCTTTAGGCGTGCCGCTTGATCCTGTCGTGAAGGTAATAAGAGCGGTGTGTTCACTCTCTAGCGGACAAGCGGGTGCATAGCCGTCACTGGCCATGAGGTTTTCAAGGGTTTCGCTATAGGTTCCTGTGTGTTCGGCCGCTACAATTTTGATAGGGATTTTTTGAATTCGATCCACTTCTTTTAAGTAATCAAAAGCTAATTCGACACTGATAATGGCTTTTGGGTCGACGACCTCTACTGCCATTCCCATCTGATCTCTTCTGGCCCAACTGTCGAGGAAAACGGCGACTGCTCCTATCTTTTGAACAGCAAACATAGAGGCATAGAGGTATAGACTCATTGGAATGAAGATGACCACTTTATCATTTTTTTCTAAACCCAATTCCTTCAGACCATAGGCAATCTTTCCAACCAGAAAATCAAGATCTTCCACATTAATAGAGTCGTGGGGCAGGCCGAAAGGAGAGTTGGGATCCCAATCTTTAAGTCTTTTGGGGTGCACCCAACTTAAAATATCGAGAGTCTTATCTTTGTTGAGGTGATGATACAGAAAGGAGGATACATTATTGAGCTCATGCTCGCCTTCGTGATAGCCAAAGGGAGTTTCTGGCGCCAAGTAGTTGTACTTTGCCATTTCGGCCTTTTGGGCGGACACAACCTTCTCGCTTAAGGCCTTCTTTTTTATTTCTGATCGTAAAAAAGCCCCTATCGCACGAGCTGTTTGCGCTACATGGGTGTAGGGGAGTGCATGGCCTGCTTGGTCCAAGCGATCAATAGAACAGTGATATTTTGATAGCAGGGGTAGTACCTGGGCATCATATTGAGATGTCTCATCTTGATTGCCAAAAATAGTATGAAGAGGAATTCCCCGAGCTTTTAGTATTTCAAGACTTTTTTTGAGTTTTTCATCTTGCTCCCTCTTTTCCCAAACAGCTGCCTTAAGAAGTTTTGGATTTTTGAGATGTTCGGCATATTCGAGATAGTATGAAGGGGGATCAACAGGAGATGAACTCTTTTTAACAAAGTCATCAATGACTTCTTCTTTTTTGGAGTTGAGAATCATTTCACCAAGCAGAGGCGTAACAACAATAAGCTTCTTCAGTGAGCTTTGCTTTCCGGGGTGAAGGTAGGGAGAGATGAGGACGACAGCATCTACATTTTCATTTTCAGCAGCAAAGTGCAGGGCCTCTGTGCAGCCGTAAGAGAAGCCGAGGGCCACTCTGAATTGGGTCTTACTTTTTTTAAGGGCAGGAGGCTTTTCGGTATAGCGGATAAAGCCATCCCACTTGGCCTGAATGATGGCCCTTTTCAAAGGCTCAAAGTCGTAAGGTGTACCAGGGGAGCCATGGAAGGTTATAAAGTGTGGAGTCATCATAGGATCATGCCTTTTTTCTTAAAAACTTTTATCATTTGAGGTGTGGGATTTTTGGTATACACGGGCTTAGGGTGCGAATTGAGCATCCCCTGTGGGAGAGCTAATTCTGGGGTTTTGCTGCAGGAATTGATGAAGTCGATGAGGCTCTTTATTTCGTGGTCTATAGTACGCTTCAGGTAGAGAGAATAATTCTTTTCTAAGCCAGTATCTACCACTTGAGTTTTATAGATTTCGCCCGCATCAATTTTTTTGGCCATCTTGTGGATGCTAAATCCGGCTTCTCTTGACTCAGCCAAAGCGTAGAGGTCGCAAAAAGTCCCACGGTATTGAGGCAAAATTCCATGATGAATATTTACGCAGCCCAGTTTTGGTGCTTCGAGAATAGGCTCTTTATAAATACAGCGTGTTCGTAAGTTTAGAATGATATCGATTTTATTCTTTTTAACCCATGTAAGTGCTTCTTGGCCGTTCATGCTTTGCCAGTTGAGATGCTCAATCTCCAGAGACTGGCACATCTTCTCTCTCTCTTTTTTAAGACAAGAAGCTATATTTTTAAGAAGTTGCTTGGGTAAGTTATAGACTCCAACCAAGGGCAGTGAGGCGATGCTCTTAAGTAGGGAAGCATCCATTGTTTTAAGAGAAGCGCAGCCCTTGATTTCGACTTTGGTCGAACTATTTTGAGCATTTTGGGCAAAAGCGTGGGCAAGGCCTTCTAGAAGTCCGTTATAATTTTCAGGCATGTAATTTACCTGACTTAAAACCACGAGTAATTTCAAGTGCTTATCCTTAATTATAGGTATTATTTTACGCTGAAACCTGCCATAAAACCAACAGGCAATGAAAGTGTTACAAGGGCAGGCGCGAACTTCAGTCTTAGGTCTATTATGATAAGAAATCACCAATTAAGGCGAAAGAATGCAAGAAATCAGTATTTATCTCAACGCACGTGCATCCCATGCAGGTAGCAATTTTTGGGAGAAAGAAATTCGCAAAAGGCTCTTTAGAAGTAGTCTTACTTTCAGAAGGCCTGTTGACCTTCATGAGTTGGAGAACAATCTGCTCCAAGATGTTGAGCGTGGTATTGATACAATCATTAGTGTTGGTGGCGATGGGACGGCCAATACTCTTATTCAAAAACTAGCAGATCAGAATATAGGCCTGCTCGTCGTTCCCGGTGGGACGGCCAACGATTTGGCTTGCGAGCTCGGGACAATTAATCGAATTGAAGAGGTTATTAGTTGGGTCAGGGCCCGGGAAACGAAGAAAATCGATCTTATAAAAGTTGATGACAAGCTTATGGCAACCAACGGCGGAATAGGCCTTGGAGGCTCTGTAGCAACCCGTATTAATAATATAAGAAAGCGAATCCCGCTTTTTAAAAAATTGATGAAGCTCACTGGAAAAAATATTTATAGCTTCTTTGCTGCATCCGAGCTTCTTGATCCGAACCTCCCTTATTACAAACTCGAGGTTTCTTGTGAGCAGTTTGAGGGGGAAATCTATGGGCCTGGTCTATTGATTAACAACCAACCTAAATTGGCGGGTAACTTTAATGTTGCGCCAGCGACATGCAATAGTGACGGCAAATTTAATGTGATGCTTTTTACCCATTCTCATCGGGGTAAACTTATCCAGTGCCTGTGGCGTATGGGACAAGGAAAGTGTGTGAAGGCCGATCGAGACATCGTTAACTTTGAGACTGACAAGATAACGATAAAAAATGTAAATACAAAAGAGATTTCGTTTTTTGGAGACGGCGAGATTTTAAAAACCCTAGCTCCTGGTCAAGTATGTGAGATTTCTATTATCCCTCACTCTCTTTTGGTTTATAGTAAGGGTAAGGGGCAAGAATTGGTTGATCTGGTAAACGAGGTAAGTTTGGCGTGAAAATTCTGGTAACAGGAATTACTGGTTTTTTAGGCAAAGAATTTCTCAAAAGTATTCTTGAAGACACTCAGAATGAGTACGTACTCGTCATTCGCTCGGCTTCCCTTACTAAAATTGCATCCATCGTTGAAAAAAAAAGCCACATTACGATGGTAAAAGGCTCCCTCAAAAACACCTTACTCTTTAATGATCCAAGATTATTCGATCGCTATAGTAATGAAATCAATAAAGTGGTTCATTTAGCGGCCCTTTATGACTTGGGGGCCAGTCCTGAAGAACTCTATCTTGCCAATGTTGTAGGCACCCAGAACGTTCTTTATTTTTGTCGTCACTGTACTCATCTAGTTGAAATAGATTACGCAAGTACGATTGCGGTTGCAGGAAATTGGTCCGGCTTTTATGCCGAAGACGACTTCGACCTAGGTCAGGAGTTTGATAATGCCTATGCAAAGACGAAGTTCCAGGCCGAAGCTCTTGTGCGGCAGTTCAGTGATTTAAATCCGCAGAAAAGAATACGAGTTTTGCGTTTTGGAGTGATTGTAGGAAATTCACAGACTGGGGCCATCTCTAAGACAGATGGTCCTTATTACTTTTTTAATAATATTGCTCGCCTCTTCCAGATGCTTCCGCCTCTAAAGAAGCTAAGCTTCGTGCCTTTTCCCTTTAAGGCCGATGCCATTTTCCCTCTTGTTCCCGTAGATACGGCGGCAGCTCTATTGGCCTGTGGGCAGCAGCATGATAAAGGAATCGAGACTATTCATTGTCTGGCCCGCTCACTACCGACGATGGAAACCTTTTTACACGATTTTCTAAGATCCATAGATGTTTCACTCACTATCATTGCGCTACCTCGGCACAAGTGGCTGTCCTCCCTTTTGCCAAAAGTCAGGATCCCTAAAGCCTTGGTTGAGTATCTCTATATGCCTACTAAGTTTGAGTGCCACAGAATTGATAAAGCTCTGCCACAGAGACCAACATATTCCGAGCTAAAGGCTCCTCTTTTTAATTATGTCAAAGAGAGCATCCTAAAAAGGCCTGGCCAATGAAGCACATTATGTCTTTGTCTTATTCTGGTTACGGCGAAAACTTTGATACCGAGGTAGAGTATCAAGGTTCTAAAATCCGCATTACTCAATTTAATATCGACTTCGACTTCAACGTTGCCCTAGCTATTATTAAAGAATACGATGGAAAAGTTGATGCTTTCGCTATTAGTGGGATTCCTCCGTCGATCAATCAAAAGAAGTTAAGCTTTATTCATCCTCAAGTTTTTAGCTTGAAAAATGCAGCAGTTGAGTCGCCGATTCTCGATGGTAGCTTATTAAAGCGTACCTATTACCCTTACGCGTTGAGACAGTTTGCTCTAAAGAACTCTAAGACTTTCTCTAAAAAAAGAGTTTCTATTTACGCGGGTGCTTTTCACTACGATATTCTTGACGAGATAGAGAGCCTTGGTGGAAAGCTATGTTTGGGCGATCCTTACTTCTTTTTAAAAATCCCCAAAGTACTTCGGAGAAAGAAAAACCTCGATTACTTTATCAAGTATTTATCAACTCTTTTTAAGGGGATGAATATAAAAAAGAGTCATCTCTCTTCCTTTTCTCGTGCCCCTCACTCTCGATTAAAAGAGTTCTTTGGTGCAGATATTTTCGTAGGCAACGAAAGTACTTTCAACCTGATCGACTTAGACCATCTTCGTGGAAAGGTTGTCTTTATTGACTTTATCAATGATGAGTTACGAAGGAAATTTCAGGATGTAGGTGTCAGCGAAGTTATTGTGGCAACAGAAAATCATATACCTTTAGAGAAAATGAATTTTTCTATATTAGAAGCCTTGTTGCAGGTAAACGATAAGGTAAAGGGCAAACTTACCGACGACGATGTATTGAATTGGATGCTAGAGAATCGGCTAGAGGCCAAAAATGAATGTATTGTTTCTAATCGCAAATCCACTGAAACCGAAAGGTTTGCTTTTGTGATTCATCCCTTGGGAAGAAGCCATCTCTTTAGACATCCTATGCTCAAAATCATTGCTCCTTATTCAAGGCCACTGTGGCCATTTGCAGAAGAAGTTTTGAGTCGCTTTCCTAGCTTCTTCTATGGAAAAATTAAGGGAATTGTTTCTGAGAAAAACGGAAAAGAAGTAGAAGGGCTCATCTATATGGTGCCTGATACCCCTAAGATGCTGCTCGAAAAAGATGTTGATACCATTTACGCTCGACTGGGTAATATTTGTGATAAAGCCGCTGCTGCTGGTGCCCAAATTATCGGTTTGGGTGCGTATACTAAAATCGTTGGAGATGCCGGGGTCACAGTTGAAGCTCAAAGTCCCATTCCCGTTACCACTGGCAATAGCTTAAGTGCTTGTGCTACTTTATGGGCGGCAAAATTCGCATTAGAGAAGATGAATTTGGTAGAGAAGAAGGACAAGCGGTTTTTAGGCCAGTGTATGGTGGTTGGTGCTACCGGCAGTATTGGTGCTGTGAGTGCAAAAATCTTGGCCCAAAGTTGGAGCGATATCGTTTTAGTGGCGCCTAGGGCCTATAAAGTGATGGAGCTCAAAGAAGAAATTCATAAGATAGATAGCACGGTTAGAGTGCATGTCTCTACCAAAGCCGCGACCCATATTGAAAGTAGTGATCTTATTATCACCACGACAAGCGCTCAGGGACGAAAAATACTAGATATTGAAAAGGTGAAGCCGGGAGCGATCATTTGTGATGTGAGTCGGCCTTTTGATATCAGTGAAGAAGATGCCCTTAAAAGACCAGACGTTATGGTTATTGCCTCAGGGGAGGTCAAGTTACCGGGTCCTTTGAAAATGACGATAGATATTGGTCTCGAAGGAAATATAGTCTACGCCTGCCTGGCCGAAACCGCGCTACTGGCCATGGCCGGAAAATATGAAAGTTTTACTCTCTCGAGAGTTATTGATTATGAAAAAGTCCTAGAGATCGATAGGCTCGCCTCTGAGCACGGAGTGCGAATGAGCTGTATAATGGGTCACAGTGGCTTTATAACGGATGAAGAGTTCTCTCTTTGTCGAGAGCATGCCGTGATAGAATTAGCCAAAAGACGTTAACTTTTTAAAGAACAAGGATAGAGTGATGGCCCAGGCCTATTTTAATCAGTTGAACTATACCTTAGGAAACGAGGATACAAGCGTTGACGTAGAAATTGTCAGAAGGCTTAAAAGTAAAAACATTTTTAGTGTTGCAGGCTGTGGGTCTCGTTCACTGCCTTTATTAGAGGTAGGGGAAAAGCTTGTGATGGGTGATGTCTCTCCTTATCAATTATCTTTAAGTCGCTTGAGAAAGAGCCTCTATCTCGATCTTGAGTTTGAAGAATTCCTGCTCTTCTTTGATTTTCCTCCTTACAATGCTCAGGATAATCGTTATCAAAGAAAGTCTTTATTTAAAAAGCTTAATCTCTCCACAGAAGACAAGAACTACTTCTATGAAATTTTGAGTGGGATAGAGTGGGGGAGTTTGCTCTACATAGGCAAGTGGGAGAGGACTTTTCAGACGATGAGTAAGGCTTTGCGCTTAATTATGGGGCGAGACTACGCAAAAATCTTTGATTTTCACTCTCTCAATGAGCAGCGCTATTATCTTGAAAATGACTTTCCCGTCTTGCGGTGGAAGGGCCTTATTCACTTATTGGGGAATAAGTCGGTCTTTAACGCTCTTCTGTATAAAGGCGATTTTATTGTGAAGAATGCAGAGGGCTCTCATTTTGACTATTATAAAGAGAGCTTTGATAAGCTTTTTGACAACAGCCTGGCTCGCACGAGCTTCTTTCTTCATTTGTGCTTTTTTGGAACCTTGACCCATACAGATGGTAATCCCATCGAGGCCAAAAAAGAGAACTTTGATGCGGTCAAGGAAAAGCTCTTGGCGGGTGCAATGGCCGATACTCAGCAAGGGGACTTGGTGAGCTTTTTGGCCGCCAAGGAACAAGCAAAAGTTTATGATTTCGTGGGTCTCTCAGACGTTCCGAGCTACTTCAAGGGAGAGCTTGAGCGAGACTTTTTACAAAGCATATTGCCTAGCCTGAAAAAAGGGGGAGTTGTCTGCCTGCGAAACTATCTAAGAACTCCAGAGGCTAAGTTAGAAGGCTATCATGATATTTCCTCAGACTTTGTTGATCTGACTAGGCTTGAAAGGGTTGGTGTCTACCGCTTTCAAATCCTACAAAAGCAGTAGTTGTTAGTGTGAAAGTGGTGGCAAAAAAATTGGCGTTAATCCTATCTCTTTGCTGCCTACCTCTACTTCTTCTCGTTTTGCTCGAAGGAGGATTTCGAGGTTTAAAGGCGCTTCAATCGTGGGGAGGCTTCCTCCAGGAGATGCCCCTAGACTCTCATGCTGTTTCGCCGGTTCGAGAAGGATCTCAGGATTATGTTTTACGGGTAAAGAGGCTAAAAGGTGAGAAGGTTTTATGGGACGTCGAGTACCTGATGAAAGCTGGAATGGATCATCGTCTTTTCTTTGTTAATCAGGATCCAAACCGAGCAAAGCATTTAAATTTACTTGGTGGCAGTTACACCTTTGGTGTGAACCTAGAGGATGACGATACGTTGGCCGGTTTTTTTAGAAGGAAATTTGGTGAAGAGTTCTTTATTAATAATTTTGGCATTCCCGGCGCCGGTCCATCAGAAATGCTTGAGTTTCTCGATCGCTACGATCACTTAATAAAGAGGACAGGTCCTGGCGTTAGTTATTACTTTTTCATAGATGATCATATTCCTCGTGCCCTAATGGACCTTCAGCATGTCGCAGATTGGAATAAGGAGCCTTATTACATTCCTAATCGTAAGGGTGATGTCTCCTACGCAGGACCTTTTTATAGCGCCAAACCATTTTTAAACGGCCTTTTAAATGTTGCTGACTCCTTCCAGCTCCTGCGAAAATTGGGATTTAATCCCCCCTTTGGCAAGATTAAAAACATTAATCAAGCTCACAAAAACCATGTTTGTTCATTGATGGCGGGTATAAAAAGAAGAGTCTTGCGAAGCTTTCCTTCAACTGAATTTAAAGTGGTATTTCTTCCTAAGGAAGGTCTCTCGCATTTTCTTTTAGCGGATTGTCTTAAGAGAAAAAATATTTCAATCGTCGACTTATCCTCCCTCATTAACTTACGTTCTCTGGAGGATCCTAGTAAATGGTCCGAGTTCTACTTTAGTGATTTTCATCCTAGAGGCAAGTATAATGAAGTTGTCGTAGAGGCCTTAGCAGAATTGCCTCCTTTTAAATAAAAAAAGCTCTCCCATTCGGGAGAGCTGATTCAATTGATATTGCTTTTGTTTCTTCTAACTTCCGCACATTACGCAGTCATCTGGGTTCTCTATAGAACAAACCAACTGAGCTTGCGCCTCTTCTTCACTAAGAGCGACCGGAGCTTCTTTTGTATTATTTTTAACTGTGAACTGGACGGCATTGACCGCAGCTCGAGTTCTCAGATAATACATTCCAGTTTTAAGGCCGGACTTCCAAGCATGAAAGTGCATGGAGGAGAGTTTACCAAAGTTTGGCTCTTGCATGTGGATGTTCATACTTTGACCTTGGTCAATGTAGGGACCTCTGCCTGCCGCTTGCTCGATAACAACCTTTTGAGAAATTTCCCAAACAGTCTTATAAAGGGCCTTGATATCCTCTGGAATTCTCTCTATGGCCTGAACCGAACCGTTGTTGCCAATGATTTCGTTTCTCATGTCATCGTCCCATAGATCTTTTTCAATTAGGTCCTTCACCAAATAGCTATTAACCACGGCAAACTCTCCAGAGAGAACCCGTCTCACGTAGATATTTGATGTGATCGGCTCGAAGCACTCATTATTGCCAAGGATCTGTGATGTTGATGCCGTCGGCATTGGGGCCACAAGCAGCGAGTTTCTCACGCCGTCTTTAGCTACCTTTGCTTTCAATGCGCTCCAGTCCCAGCGATTGCTGTCTGGTGTAACTCCCCACATATCGAATTGAAAAATCCCTTGGCTCATAGGAGATCCTTCATAAGTCTGATAGGGACCATCTTTTTTGGCCAGATCACATGAAGCAGTCACAGCGGCAAAGTAGATCGTCTCAAAAATATCTTTGTTGAGCTGGATAGCTTCCTTTGACTCAAAAGGGTAGCGCATAAGAAAGTAAGTGTCGGCCAAGCCTTGAACACCAAGTCCTATTGGACGGTGGCGCATGTTTGAGTTCTTAGCTTCCGGTACAGGATAGTAGTTGATATCAATGATTCTATTGAGATTAATAGTCATTCTGTAGGCGACATCAAAAAGGGCCTTGTGATCGTATTCTTTCTTTTCAGTATCCACGAAGCGATTAAGCGCCACAGAAGCAAGGTTACACACGGCAACTTCATCGGGAGCTGTGTATTCCATAATTTCTGTACAAAGATTTGAAGACTTTATAGTTCCCAAGTTCTTTTGGTTTGATTTCTCATTCACAGCGTCTTTGTAGAGCATGTAAGGAGAGCCAGACTCAACTTGAGACTCTAGGACAGCGAACCACAGGTCTTGCGCTCGTACCGTTTTCTTGGCCTTCCCCTCTTTTTCATAACGGGCATAAAGGGCTTCGAATTCGGCGCCATAAACGTCGGCCAATCCGGGACATTCGTGGGGACAAAAGAGTGACCACATTCCATCTTCTTGGACTCGTTTCATGAAGAGGTCTGGCGTCCAGAGAGCGTAAAAGAGATCTCTTGCTCTTTGCTCGTCCTTTCCAGTGTTTTTCTTCATTTCTAGAAAATCAAAAATGTCCGCATGCCATGGCTCTAGATAGATAGCGAAGGCGCCTTTTCTTTTACCGCCGCCTTGATCTACGTAGCGAGCAGTATCATTGAAGACTTTAAGCATGGGAACGATACCGTTACTGGTTCCGTTGGTGCCTTTAATAGCAGAACCTTTTGCTCTAATATTATGTATAGAGAGACCGATGCCGCCAGCACTTTGGCTAATAAGGGCCGTCTGCCTCAGGGTATCGTAGATGCCCTCAATGGAGTCATCTTGCATGGTCAGTAAAAAGCAGCTTGAAAGTTGCGGCTTACTTGTCCCTGAATTAAAAAGAGTCGGCGAGGCGTGGGTAAAAAGTTTCTTACTCATGAGGTCGTAGGTTTTAATCGCGGCTTTCATGTCGTTCATATGAATACCGACGGATACTCTCATGAGCATCTGCCCAGGTCTTTCAACGATAACACCATTCATTTTGAGAAGGTAGGAGCGCTCGAGGGTTTTGAACCCAAAATAGTCGTAGCTAAAATCTCTTTTATCAACAACCGCTTTGTCGAGGAGCTCGGCGTTTTCCATGACTACGTCATGAAGCTCTTTAGAAATAAGAGGAGCATGCTCGCCAGTCTTTTCATTGACGTAGGCATACATTGTCTTAATATTTTCTGAAAAGCAGCCCCTTGTTTCTTTGTGAAGATTACTAACGCCAATTCTTCCTGCCATCTTTGAATAGTCAGGGTGTTTTGTTGAAAGATAGGCTGCCGTTTCAGCGGCCAGTTGATCGAGCTCTCTGGTGGTGATGCCATCATAGATGCCCTCAATCACTTTCTGAGCAATAGCTGATGGGTCAACTCGTTTGTCCAAGTCACTGCCAAGCTGCTGTATTCTTTGAGTTATTTTATCAAATTTTATCGGCTCTCTTTCGCCGCTTCTTGTTAGTACATACATCTCTAAAACTCCGCGTCTAAAGTAAAGACTTGTTGCTGGCGGTCACCGCCTACACCTGATTTTTGATATTCTGAAACTCTTTTTTCAAAGAAGTTTGTCTTTCCTTCTAGAGAAATAAGCTCCATCCAGTCAAAAGGGTTCTCGACGTTATACATGGGCTCGCAACCAAGCTTACCTAACCAGTGATCAGCAACGAATTGGATATACTGAGTCATAAGATCTGAATTCATGCCAATGAGAGAAACGGGAAGGGCTTCAGTAATGAATTCCGTTTCGATTTCAACTGCCTCTTTGACAATTGCGCCTATTGTCTCTTTATCGGCTTTTTCGTCTTCTCCTAAGAGATCGTGCAAGAGGCAAGCGAAATCACAGTGAAGTCCCTCATCCCTTGAGATGAATTCGTTCGACGTGCAAAGTCCTGGCATAAGGCCTCTTTTTTTGAGCCAAAAGATGGCGCAAAAGGAGCCGCTAAAAAAGATACCTTCAATAGCGGCAAAAGCTACGAGTCGCTCGGCAAAGCTTCTCTTGGAACTGATCCACTTCATGGCCCACTTCGCTTTCTTCGCGATTGGAGGAAGGGTCTCGACGGCCTTGAAAAGTCCGTCTTTTTCTGCGGCGTCTTTTATATAAGTATCAATGAGGAGAGAGTAGGTTTCGGAGTGGATATTCTCCATCGCAATCTGGAAACCATAGAAGCAGCGAGCTTCTGGAATCTGGACCTCATTGTAAAAGCGCTGAGCTAGGTTTTCATTTACGATGCCATCGCTGGCCGCAAAAAAAGCTAGAACGTGCTTAATAAAGTGTCTTTCATTGTCGCTGAGTCTTTCCCAGTCCCCAAGGTCGGGCACTAAGTCAATTTCTTCAGCTGTCCAGAACACTGCCATGTGGTTCTTGTACATCTCCCAGATCTGGTGATACTTGATGGGGAAAATAACAAAACGATCCTCGTTTGGTGCTAAAATGGGGTCCACGATGCCTCCTTTCGTGATGCCTCTAGAAATTCTTTCTAGCGGGCGTCTTTTGTGTGTTGTAGGTGTTAAGCCTATTGTTGTTTGTGTTCACTTTTCATGCGTATGCCCGAGATTTTTCACTCTAAAAACTTTCTTGTTGCTATCGATTATCGATTATCGAAAAAGGTAAAGACTTTTCAGCTGCCGTTCATACGGCGATAGTCTTACTTTTAGCAAGAGGGTCAAAAAGTGAGGAACTGGATTAAGGTTCTCTCGTTGTTTTTTTGACCCCGAAAAGACAATGAAAGTTTGAAAAGGGCTTTTCTCTGTCATGTTTTTAACTCCAGCTTCGGCCTCTTTTATTCAAAAGGATGACCTCTGTTGCGCTCTCTATGGGCTAGCTTTGTTAAGCCAGACCCGAGAAAGTTAAAACATGTCTCAAAAGGCAGCTAAAAGGTGTTTTAAACCTTTTAAAACTCACTTTCCAAAGCTTTTGATCATTATTTTCTCAAAGCTTCTCGAGATTGTTTCTCTATATCTAGGGTAGCAGAGGTCGGGGGACAGCACTAGGGCCTGAGCTTCAATTTATGGCCGAGGCTTTCTCTGTGCGCAGTGCCTCAACTTTCCTAGTGTCCTCTCAAGTGGACTGACACTAGCTTTAACTTGAAAAATTTTTTTTATATTTTTTTTCTGAATTTTTCTTACATGCTTTTTTTTAGGAAATTAACGGTATCAGTCGAAAGAAAAGATGTTGATTAACCAAATAAAAAGCCCGGGTTTAACCGGGCCTAAAGCTTTGAGAAAAGACTCTTTTATTAAAAGTTCTCGATCTAAAAACGCTCGAAATGAACACTTATTTTTCGGACCCTTAGGTTTCCTCTGATGATAAGGCTAAGTTCATCGAGAGTGAGTTGTTGAGCAAATAAAGTAATTTCGTGCCTGCCTGGTCCTTGGATCAATTGAGTGTTTTGGCACTCGGGTCTGCGCCCGCCGCGAAGGGAGTCTTCACACAATCTTATTTGGGCGATTCTATCGCGATTATTGAGCGTAATGACGAGCTTATGAATAGGTCTGCTGGATTGCCTTGGGCCTATTTGAACAAGCTGGTTCAGGGGGATGTTTTCAAGGCCTAAAATTGTGGTATCAACCTGTTGTTCGATAAAGTTCTGAGGGCGTCTATTTCTTTTCTTTTTGAGAATAACAACAGCTTCTCTCACATAAGCAGTGCCATTGAAGTTAACCTGAAGTTTTTTAACATTGTCGCCAATAACGAATGCCCTTCGCACGGGAAAGAATAGGTTTTGCTCCCCGACACGTCCTCCGCGAAAGCTTTGGGGCTTTCCTTGTGGTTCTAGATTAATGGTAAGTGTTGCTTCGCCTCCTCTGCGCATGCCTTCAATCACTAATTCGACGGCCTCAATCTCAAAGCCTTTGTAGTTTCTTAAAACCAGCTCCTGGCCTAAGAAGAGTCGTTCGCCGGGAAACAAGGTTTTTCCGATAAAGACTCGCTCACTGGCCTTATTTTCGAATGAGTCCTGCCTATCAAAATCTAGACGAGGCTGTCTGCGCGATCCTTGGGCCGAAAGGGCGCTCGAGATCACCAGGCACAGGGCGATTGATAGTTTTTTTAAACTTGGGGGTGCAACATTTCTCATCAGAAATTCTCCTCTCTCCAAAACTCGTGACAAAGTTCATCTTTATCAATTGTGGTTATGTTCTACTTGAGAGCAAAGTTGATGCCATAAAAAGAGCGTATTATTCGGGTTAATTGGAGGCGAAATGATACCTAAAGGGATAGTGACTGGGGTAGTCATTACACCCCCAGCGCCATTTTTTGATGAAATGGGACCGCGTTAGAAGCGCAACTTACTAATAGGAGAGTCAGATAATTTCTTTCTGCGTTTATCGTATTCTTGAGTTGTTTTAACTGAGCTGTGATTGACCTCTCGGGCAACAGAATAGATATCCACCCCTGCCTCAAGAAGTTCTCCAATAAAAGTAGCACGGGCGGAGTGGGGACTAATGCTAAAGTTTAAGCCTATCTTTTTGCCGTAGTGGCTTACGATCTCATTAATCGTTCTTGGATTCAGTGGTTTGTTGAGATTTTCTGGGTTGCTCGGATTTCTTGTAGGTTGAAAGAGCCAATCCTCGGGAGTGTGCTCTCGGTTTTGCTCTTTCATCCAAGCGATATAGTCCTCCAGGGCCTCCACGCAAAGAGGGTGAAGAACTTTCTGACCAATCTTGCCCCCCTTTCCTTTGAATTCAAGAACGCGGTAATCATTAATCTCTCTGTAGTCTTTGACCTTTAAAAAGAGAATCTCGCTCTTTCTCATGCCTGTCATAAAAAAAGTAACCAGAAGCGCCCTGTGTAAAAAGCGGGAAGAAGAGCTTTTATCGCCATGACAAAGGAGTTTAAACAGTTCCGTAACCTGCTCTCTTTCGAGAGCTTGGGTGGGTTTGACCACTTCACGCCTTGGTCGTTTTACACTTTTTACGGGATTAAATTCGCGTTTGCCAGATTCGACAAGAAAGTCAAAATAACTGGAAAGACAAGCTAGCTTGCGGGCCACTGTTTTCGGCGCACAAGGATTTCCGTCCCGGCCGCCGGTTTCGCTGAGAAAGTTTCGGTAGGAGATGACCTCCTTCCTTTGCACTTTTTCCAGTTGATCAATTTTTGGGTAGGAATCTGTTAGGAATTCAAAAAACTTAAGCAGATCGTTGCGATAGTTGTTTCGAGTGTGAATACTAGTAAAGTTATCAAAAAATTCCTCTTGTAAGGGAAAATTAGGTTCAATATCTGTCTTTTTGGCAACGCCCATTAGACTATTATCTGAGATAAATGAATTGGGCACAAGTTTTGGAAAAAAGGTCTTCTTTTTATGGGTATTAATATTTCAAAAAGGTCGTTTTTAAAAGGTCTCCTCGCGTCTCCACTGGCAGCTAAGGCCAGCCTTTGGGACAATAGTAGGCACAAGGATGAGGAGCAACTCGCAGGTGATAATAAACTGAGGATTTGCTTTGGTTCGTGTAATCGGCAAGGACGCTCTCAAGCCTATTGGTCAAAAGTTGCAGCAACCGAGCCAGACGCTTGGTTTTGGCTCGGAGATAATATCTACGGAGATACGGAAAACCCTCCCGTCCTCGCTGCTCGCTACGGCAGTATGCTGAGAGGGGATTATGGAAATTTTCGCTCCCAATTTAGGGTAGAGGGTATTTGGGACGATCACGATTATGGGCTTGATGGCTCCAATAGGGCCCACCCCCAAAAGGAGAAGTCCCAAGAGCTCTTTTTGGATTTTTTACAAGCTGATCCTAGCGATGAGAGAAGAAGTCGAGAGGGAATCTACTATTGCCGCACCTTTGGCGTGGGCACAAAAGAAGTGAAGGTCTTCTTTTTAGACTGTCGCTACTTTAAAGATCCAGAAAAAGGAAGCGGCGCAACCCTCTTAGGTACGGCTCAGTGGCAATGGCTTGAAGAAGAGATGGCCTCCTCTCGTGCTCAGGTGAATATCATTGTGAGTCCAATTGGCTTTCTTCTTAATCGTCTCTTCGTTACTGAAGATTGGGCCGAGTACCCGAGAGAGAGAAGTAGACTTTTGGACCTGATTGGAAAATATGATCTTCAGGGAACCTTCTTCTTATCTGGAGATAAGCACTTTGGAGCAGCGATTAAAAAGAGGGCACCTCGATCAGAAAGAGGGCGTGTCTCTTACTTTGAGTTTCAAAGCTCGGGCCTGACCCACAATAATGGAGAGGAGCGATTGCGAATTATTCGCTCCTTTTACGGGCGCCGAAATATCATTGGTACGAAGAACTTTGGTCAAATAGATTTTGAAGAAAAAAAAGGTCAGCTGCATATGAGTTGGACTCTTCACTCTCTAGACAACGATCAGCTTAAGCTTAAGCGAGAGTTCCAGTTGAAAAAGAATCTATGGGTTCTAAGCTAGCGCCAAGATCCTTTTTCAAAGTAGACTTGCATTAACTGAGAGGTCTTTTTTGCTGGATAGGGATATTTTCTAGAGGGTCCTAAGCCAATTCCAATAATGGAGAGCCTTTTTTTTAAAGCAATTCTCTCTATCTCCCAGGAGCGTCCCAGTAGAAGCTCAATCTCCTCGGGAGAACTTCCTGCCAGTCTCCCTTTACGCCTAAGTTCTCCTACTTTGATTTCGCCCAAGGCAAGCTTTTCGTTTTTGGGATCATGTCCCTTTTTTCTCAACCAGGAGTGCAGCTTCTCTATGTAAGAGCAAGTTCCATCATAGTCACCTGCTTCCCCAAGATGAACGTCGCATTCACCGGTGTAGTAGCGAAGGGCACTAATATTCATATCATCGATAAATTCATCTTGATCATTAAACGCTTCTTCGAAGGTTTTACCCAACTGAGAATAATGTAAGTAAAGATCACCGAATGTGCGGTGTAGACTAAAACGAGAGTAATCAGCAGGGAGGAGGTCGTAGTGTGGAGTTGCGGTGTAGGCAATAGAGATCTTAGAGGCTTGCTTTTGCTGGGATCTCTTGCTCTTTTCTAGGGCCCTGGTCTTAAACTCATACTCATGGATGTAATTATTGAGAAGAAGAATGGCCACTTGAGTAGGATGGGGAGCCTCTGTGAACCAAATTGCCCTGTTCCAGACCTGGCCGATTAGAATTTCAAAGTGATTGTGAAGGGCGTTGAGCTGTTCTTGATGCATGCCTGCTTTTTCATCTTCATCGGCTCTTTCAAGAATTTGATAGCGACCATTCCAACCAAAGTTGTTAATAATTTCGACCTGACAATTGATGTCAGCAGCGATGTCTTTAAGGTCCCTTTTGGCCTGAGCAAAGCCTAAGAAGTTATAATGTTTCTCTAGGAGAAGATCGTCTCTTAGAATGTTGGCCAAAGCGCCTGCCCATCTCTGAGATAAGTTGTCTTTGAAGATCTCAAAAGATAAAGGAAGAACTTCGCCTTTATTTTCAGTATTTCTTAATCTAATTTCTAAAGAGTGAAATTTCACTTAAAAGGACCTCTTAAGTTTCTTGCGCAAGAAGCTGATAAACCATCGTCCCTTCAAGTACCGTGGCAGAAGGGTTGTGGTTAATGACGATAGCATCCTCTTGGGCTTTTATAGAGCGTAGACAATTCTCTAGAGGAGCAGATGCTTCGATTTTAGAAAAATCTAAAACCTGATAAAGGATGTCTCCTTTTTTAACGGCATCTCCTGGTTTTTTCAAATACTCCACAAGTCCTGGGCCTTGTTTGTAATAGCTTTTATAATCTTTTAGAGGAGCGCTAAACTCTTCTCTTTGCGGTAGGGGAGGGATGGCGTCGGCGGCAATCAAGCCGCGCTTAGAAAGAAGCGCGAGTATTCTAGTGGCATCAAATTTTGCCTCTTTGAGATCGATTTTTTCTTCACTGCCTAATTCAACCGTATAAGATTCAAAGGGAATATCTTCGTTATCTTGAAAGCCCATCTCTTTTGCGGCCGCTAGCCATGGCATAAAGGTTGCCTCATCCATCGCACCGGCAAATTCATGAGGGATAATAATTTTAAATGGGAAGGGAAAGTCCTGGGCTTTTTTCTGAGCGTACTCGGCGACATAAAGGTAGCGAGTGGCTATAGGTCCGGTATGAAGATCTAGCACAATATCCGCACTTGCACTGAGCTTTTGAAGGGTGAGGCCCAGCCTTTTCTCGATAGGCATTCCTCTTTGGGAGTCCCTTTGTATAATATTAGAGATTGTTTGCAGGAGGTATTGCTTAAAGAGCAGGGCTTTAGGCTTTTCTCTGTCTTCTGGCTTGAGGTTTTTAAAAAAGATTTCTGGTTTAAAGAGGGGATCATTGGCGATGTCAGTATAGTTTCTATTCCAATTTTCCCCTGTGGTGGAGCTGAATCTTCCTTGGGTATATGTTCCCGCTTTCTGATTGGCCCCCATCGGGTTGGCATGGGGAACAAAGGTTAGTGAGCCTTTAAAGTTACTCTCTAGGAGATACTCCATTAGTCTGAAAATGACGGCGTTTCCCTGAACCTCGGCTCCATGAACAGAAGATTGAAGATAAACGTGAGGTCCTGGTGAACTTCCTTGGATACGATAAATATTAAGGCTGTGCTGAGCCCCTCCAATAAGTCCCATGAGGGGAATGTTCATTTTTTCAATACTCGTTTTTGCCTCTTTCATTAAACTTTCCTTTAGGGTCTAAACAAGCCACTCTTCGGCTTTTCTAGGGTTGCGGGGAATCATGAGGTTTCCATCGTACATAATGACTTCCGCAGCTAGATTGTGACACAGGAAAAAAGGCATGGCCTCAGTGAATCCATAAGCTCCCGCTTGGTGAAAGCACAGCCAGTCACCGGGGCCCGTATCTTTAGGAAGATCAAGGGTGCCCAGATTATCTAGGGCCGTACAAAGGGGACCATGAATTTGAAAACTTTGGGCCGTTTCGCTACTTTGGCGAAAAAGCTCGACAGGAAAAGACTCACCCGTAATCGCTGGTCTGACAATGTGGTTAACGCCACCGTCCAGAATGAGAAGCTCTCTACCTCGTACATTCTTGCGATCAATTACTTGAGTCATGTAGTGGCCATAAGGACCAACGGCATAGCGGCCTAATTCCATCCATATTTTTTGCCAACCAAACTTTGCTTTGAGATTTTTTAAGATGCTATGAATTTCGGCGAAGTCTACAGCTTTTTGTTCTCGAGAGTAGGGGATTCCAATGCCTCCCCCAAGATCAAGAATACGGGGTTCTATGCCTAACTTACTGGCCAAAACAAACGAGCGCTCCGCAATTTGTTCCCAGATCTTTTCCAAGTTTGATGTCTCTAGAATATTTCCCCACTGAAAGGCGTGCAGGCCTAAGATCTCAAGATTTTGGGCCTTGCTTTTATCGAGTCTTAGCCATGTCTCTTCATCTTCTCCAAAGGGGGTGATTGAATTACCACCGAGGACCGACTCTCCGTCTTCCCACTCCATTTGGACTCTTAAGAGAACTTGAGGCCGTAAATTCATTTGGCCAGCTATCTCGTCTAACCAGTAAACCTGATTAAGAGATTCACAGACAATGATGTTGATCTCTTCTTCTAAAAGCTCTTTTAAGTACTTTTTGCTTTTTGATGGACCAGTGGAGAGTATATTTTGAGGTTTGATTCCCGATCGAAGAACTTGGTCAATTTCTCCTTTGGAGGCAACATCTATCCCGAAGCCGTTATTTCTAAACACTTTTAAAATAGCGGACATAGGGTTGGCCTTACAGGCGTACCAAAGAAGGATATCGGGATCTTCATTCATGATTGAACTCAAATTCTTTAAATGCTCTTGTAGCCCATCGAGGTCGTAGTAAAAGAAAGAAGAGTCTAGCCTTCTGATGACTTTTTCTAAGTGGTCACGATGGCCTTCTTTGATATTCATATAATTACCTTAGAAATGATTCTAGCTCTAGCGAAGCATCTGATTTTTCGTCGCGGTATTTGATGATTAAAGCGCAGTTTAAACCCAGTCCCATTTCTTTGGCCCAGGCGAGCTTTTGATTGACTGGCCGTGATCCTGGTACGACGACGGCACCGGCGGGAATTGGCTCAAGCGGATCGAGAGTTCTCTCATTAACACAGTCATAAACTGGAACGCCTTTGGAGAGTATGACTCCTGGGGCGATGACGGCCCTCTCGAGTACCTGTTTTCCTTCTACGATAACGGCTCCAGCTCCAATGAAGGCATTGTCTTCAATGACTACTGGCGAGAGTCCAATAGGTTCGAGCACTCCTCCAATTTGCACGCCTGCAGAAAGGTGAACATTCTTGCCAATTTGAGCGCATGAACCGACCAAGGCGTGAGAGTCGACCATAGTGCCGCTGTCCACATAAGCTCCAATATTGATGTAAGCGGGTGGCATAATAATAACCCCTTCCGCGACAAAGGCACCCGTTCTTACTGATGAACCCCCTGGGACTAATCTGACCTTATCGGCCGGAGTAAAGCTTCTTGCTGGTAAGTTGTGCTTATCGACAAAGCCCGGATAGTGAGAGTCCGTGAGTTCTTTTAAGTTTCCGGCCTTGAAGGCTTCAAGAATTCCGGCCTTGACTTCGGTATTGGCCTGCCATTGACCATCGACTTTAGAAGCTGCCCTTAAAGTTCCATCTTCTAACCCTTTTAAAATTTCCTTCCAATCCATTAGGTCTTCCTTTTGTTATTTATTTTTTTCATTATTACTTAGTATTCTTCTTGTACCAGCTCTTAATTCGTGTCGATGCTTCTGCGACAGTGGCGGCTTGGCTTAGATCTTTGTGACTGAGGGGAAGCTTAAGATGAGAGGTTTTAATTCTACCTTCTTCGGCCATTAACCTTTTGACGGGAATGGGATTACTAACGCAAAATAGGGCCGCACTGCATGCGTCCCAGAGAGAGATATCTTCCGGTGCGAGCTTCTTTTCTAGGGCCATCTTCACGTAGAGGCGAGTTTCCCGAGGCCATGCGTTAGCGGCAACACTGACCAAGCCTGAGCAGTTGTAATGGCAAAAAGCGGGAAGAAGGCCGTCGTCACCACTAAGAACTTTTGCCTCTCCAACGTCACTACAGTACTTTTGAAATTCTTCAGTGGAGCCTGAGGCCTCTTTAACGGCCCACATATTAGGGTGATTCTTTAGGCGAGAGACACACTCGTGACTCAGGGCTTTTCCTGTGCGCGAAGGAACATTGTAGAGCATAACAGGCTTCTTACTCACATCCATTAAGGTCTTGAACCATTCATATTGGCCCTCAGTTTCCGGTTTGGCGTAAAGGGGGGTGACCATAAGGAGGGCATCAATTTTTAATTCATTAACATAGCTTACCCACTCCTTAGCCCCTTCCAAGTTAGATCCGGGAACACCCACCATGAGAGGAACGCTGAGGTCTTGCGTTAGGGTAAATTCCAGAAGTTGCTTTTGCTCGGCCATGGTAAGATTTAGGGCCTCACCAGTGGAGCCTAACACGAGGATTCCATTTTTCGCTTCATTTTGCTCTTGCAAAATATGCGCATAACTTTCTAGATCAAGTGTGCCGTCGGTATTTAAAGGCGTAACGATGGCCGTCCACAGGGGAAATTCGTTTAATGTCGTCATAGGAGTTCCTTATGGGTTAGGTCTTCAAACCAATGAAAACCAGTAAGTTCTTTATTATTTAAGCTATAGTTTGCGGCCCATAGGGCTCCGGCCGCAAAGAGGCCACGATCATGGGCTTCGTGGGTGAGAGTAATGGTCTCATTAGGTGTGCTTACCTTTAACGTGTGCGTTCCCACCACGTCGCCTATTCTTTCACTGGTGACATCGCACTCGAGTCCAGACCATTCGTTCCAGCGCAGGGCCGTCCCGCTAGGCGCATCTAGCTTCTTCGTGTGATGAACCTCGTGCACACTTGCTTTAAAATCATGATTAAAAATAGACTTAGCTTTTGATAGGGCCGCTATCATATTGTGAACAAGGGCCATACCTAGAGAAAAATTATGCCCCTGAATCCATAAAACGTTGTGCTCTTTTAGGCGCTCATCGAGGTTTTTAGGCCACTCATGCCCAGTGGAGCCGCTAATGATTGGTTTTTTTAAACTCAGAAGCAGTTCTAGGTATTCGGCCAATGCAGCTCCGGGAATGAAAGAGATGATGACATCACAGGAGAGAAGCTTTTCTTTTGTGGGAGGGTTTTCCCGATGAAAGTTTTCACAAGTTAGTCCCCGCTGCTTGGCCATTTTTAGAACTTCGCCGCCGGTTTTTCCTCTTCCTAGCAGAGCAATTTTCATAAGGTACTCTCCGTCGTTTCTATGAATGTGTGATGGAGTCTGACCACGGCTTCATTTGCTTGCTCGTTCTTAACAACGAGGCAGAAGTTGTGGCGAGAAGCGCCTAAGCATATCATGCGCACATTGATGGGCGCCTTTTCAGCTTGAGCAAGTCCGTTAAAAATTTGTTGAGCCAGGCCTGGGGTATGATTGATATTATTGCCAATTAAACTGACTAGAGCGAGCCCTTCCTCAACTTGAACAGTGCCTAAGGCTTGAAGGTCTTCAAAGAATCCTTTTATCGCTATATTGGCTTGATTCACTGTCATGGCCACCGAAATCTCCGAGGTGGTAATAGCATCAACGCTGACTTCATACTTCTCGAAGATGGAAAAAATCTTGGTCAAGAAACCATAGGTATCGAGCATTTTCGGGGTCGTTACGGTCAACAGAGTTTGATCTTTTTTAATGGCCATGGCGCGCACAAGGGGTTGATCTGTGCAATTAGATTTAATCCAAGTTCCGCTAGCTTCTGGCTCGTAGGAACTGCCAACAAAGACCGGGATGTCCACTCTTTGCACGGGGGCCAGAGTTGTCGGGTGTAATATCTTTGCCCCAAAGACGGCCAATTCGGCCGCTTCTTGGAAAGTGATCTCTTTAATGGGTTTGGTGTTTTGGCATATCCTAGGATCTGTGGTGGCGATGCCGGCCACATCCGTCCAAATCTCTAAGAGGTCCGCGCCAATTCCTTCTGCCAGTAAAGCTGCGGAGTAGTCAGATCCACCTCGTCCTAGGGTTGTGGTTTCACCATCGGCCGTGGCGCCTACAAAGCCTTGAGTCACGTAAATGATTTCTCCATACTTTGCTGCAAGCATATGTTTTTGACATAAGCTTTTGATAGCGTTGATATCGGGGCTTGCCTCTGAAAATCGATCATTGGTTCGCATCACCTTTCGCACGTCGAAATTTTCTGTGGGTATTTTAGCTTGATTAGAAATAGCCATTGTCATTAAGGGAGAGCTCATCCTCTCTCCTAGAGAGACTAAGCGGTCATAAGCCTTTAAAGGCGCATCTTTTAAGAGGATCATGCCTTCTGAAAGAGTTTCTAATTCGTTATAAAGGCCTTCGAAAAGAGTCGCGGTTTCTGTGGCCGTCTCTGGAGAGTCTGATAAGGCTTGGGCAATAGTGTTGTGATTGTCTTTGATTTGCTTGACGATTTGCGATGCTGTTTGAGAATCACCGGCTTCGCAGACTTGAGCCAGATTGATCAGCAGGTTTGTCGTGCCGAAGGTGGCCGATACCACAATAACGCAGGCCTTATGTTCCACAGCGATCTTTGCGGAGCGGGTAATGGCCTGTGCATCTTTCATACTTGAGCCACCAAATTTTGCGACAACAACTCTCATGGGTGTCATGCTTCTTTCCTTTCTTTTTGGCTTATGGATGAAGCCAATTGTTTCAACACTTTAGGGAAAAGGAAAGGTTTCTTAAAATCGATAGGAGCAAAATTTATCAAAGAAATTAACAGATAAGAATTAAAGACTTTGAAAGCACTCCAAAGAGGAATGTAAATGACCTCTTCGACAGTCCTAGGGATTCAGCCCCAGCAACCAATAAAAACAGCTTTTGACCGTAGCTAATTTTACTTCGGCACAAACCCCTTCCAAAAATGATTCTCGCTGTGGCGACGGGAGGTCACTCCCTCATCAAATTAGTTCTGGCTTGTGCGCCTCTTCCGTTATTAAAAAGGTTAACAAATCACCAAGTCATTGCCAAATACCAAAGTATCTCTCATTCTAGGGAGTGTAATATAGTCATACTGTTTGAGCTTTTCATTGGGAAAGTCTTGTTTCACAGCAGTATCTTTTAATTGTTGAGGTTGGGAGAATGCAAAAAAAATCAGTTGGTATTGTAGGTTGGCGAGGAATGGTTGGCTCTGTCTTGATGCAGAGAATGACTGAAGAGGATGACTTTTCGCATTTCAACGCCGTTTTATTCTCAACTTCGCAGGCGGGAGAAAAGTCTCCTAGCCTTTCTCATGAAGAACTTCTTTGGGACGCCAATGATATAACCTCACTGGCCAGGATGGACATTATCCTAACCTGTCAGGGAGGAGACTACACCAGCAAGGTTCATCCTTTACTCAGGGCGGCCGGCTGGAAGGGGCTCTGGATTGATGCCGCTAGTACTCTTCGCATGAAAGATAGCTCTACCTTGGTTCTTGATCCTTTGAATAAGGACCGTATTCTAGAGGGCCTACAAAGAGGCCAAAAGGATTTCATTGGCGCCAATTGTACCGTTAGCCTAATGCTTTTGGCCTTAAGTGAAGCTTTTAAGAGTGATCTTATTGATTGGATTAGCGTCATGTCTTACCAAGCTGCAAGTGGGGCAGGGGCCAAGAATATGAAAGAGTTGATTCAGCAAATGAATCACTTGAGTACCGGCACCCTTGATCTTGCCCAAGACCCAAAGAGTGACATCCTCTCAATGGATCGGGAGATTAATAAAATGCTGCAAGATCCTAACAGCACTTTTCCAAAAGATCATTTCGGTGCTCCTCTAGCAGGTTCGCTGATCCCATGGATTGATAAGGGCCTAGATAATGGGCAAACAAAAGAAGAGTGGAAGGCCATGGTCGAAGGCAATAAAATTCTGGGTTTCACTGGAGACTCACAAGTGGCAATCGATGGAACTTGCGTGCGAGTAGGGGTCATGAGAAGTCACTCGCAAGCTTTAACGATAAAGCTTAAGAAAACGATAGAGGAAAAAAGCTTTATTGAGTTGTTGCGCCACTCTCATGAATGGCTTGATTATATTCCCAACGACAAAGACGCCACAGTAGCCAAGTTAAATCCGGCCCACTACTCAGGTAGCTTGAAAATAGGCCTTGGTCGGGTGAGAAAAATGAACCTTGGCGATACTTTCTTTAACGCTTTCACCGTAGGGGATCAACTCTTATGGGGAGCTGCAGAACCATTAAGAAGATTTCTGAGAATGGCCCTCGAGCAAAATTAGGACGAGACATGCCTTTTAGTCTTCATATCGTTCACGCTATTTTAATCAACCTGGTCCGTTTACCGCGCTATGCTCTTTTGAGTAGGGGAAGGTCAATCATCGTGAGTTTGGGTCTGATCGCTTTTGAAGTCTTGATCCTCCCTTTGGCTTTTTTTTACGATCTATGGGCGCCATTGAAGTTTTCTAAGAAATCTCCCTCCATCATGAAAGATGACTTCGTTTCTATGAAGCTGACTCCACTGTTTAAAACATCAACTACGCAGATTCCTCACCAGGATAATTTCGCTTGGCTGACAGTCAAAGAATGGCGCATTAACATCAATATACTACTGGACGAAAATCAGTGGAACAAAGCTAATAAAGAATTAGAGGCCATCAGAAAAAATCTCGCAAGTGAGCAAAAGGGAAGTCACTTTCTTTGCCGCCATTTTTTAGAGAGCGTTCATCTAGCGGTGGCGAATACGATTAATTGGACGAAAGAGTACGAGGACAGCGTTGAAGAAAAAAAGAGGTTCTTGTCGCATCGCAAACTCTTTATTTGGTGGCAGGCCGTGGGTTATGAAGGGGCACAGACCTTAGACGCACTGGCCTTTAATCTGCACCAAAAACGAAGCCTCCCTATTCTTATCAATGACGTTCCTCCCATTCCTGTACCAGATACTCAAAAATAATTTTTTAAATTTTACTTCTTTTGTCTATTAAACATTTTATAATGAGCCGCTACTGAGGACTTTCATGAAATTATTGATAGGCATTATTTCCCTTATTTTTCATCAGCTCACTTGGGCCCAAGCCGGAGCTGTCACGCTGCTTAAAGGGGCGGCCTTCGCCAATGAAAAAGTCCTTAAAGTAGGTGATTCCGTTAACGTCCGGGACACTCTTAAAACCATGAGCAACAGCTACCTAAAGCTTGAGATGGTCGATGCCACTGTTATCCAAATGGCAAGTCTAACCAATCTCACGATCAGCTCATATAGTAAGCGTGCCCAACCCAGAAAAAATAGTATTTCCCTTATTAAGGGTAAACTTAGAGTTTTGGTTAAACAGAAGGCCGAAGATTCTGAGTTGATTTCTTTTAAAGCCAATCAAATAAGCCTTGGGGTGCGAGGCACCGGGTTTATGCTCAACGCCTACGAAAGTGGCGGCGCCCAAGCTGTAGATACTCTTCTTCTTAAAGGAGAACTTGAAGTAAGTGGCGCTAGTTTTGAGAATTTTACTTTGGAAAAATCTCAGTATTTCAACTCTCAGGCCATCGAAAGAAGAGGGCTAAGTGCTGTTAAGAAACTGGAAACTCAGCTTGTCAGAAAAATCCTTAAAGATACTGATGAATTTTTACCAGAACTACGGCTAGAAAATGGTCACCTTGATCTTTCAAAATTCTTCTCGCAAAAAATGTTGGGCATTATTCCCAGTGGAGTCTTTGTTGATGGTGTGGGAAGTGTTGCTAAGGGCCTAAACGTCGCCAACTCAGGCCTCACTAAAGCCTTGGATTCAAAATTATTCAAAAAGAGTAACAAAAAAAGGTTGAAGACCAAACCAAATAGAGAAAGAAAGATCAAAAAGAAAAGAGCGAAACGACGACAGCCGAACAAGAAGGCCATTCAAGGAGTCACTCGTTATAAGTATAATTTAAGACGGGAAAAGTGGGATATTAGAGACGCTGTTCTTAATAGGAAAAGTAATATCAAAAATAATATATGCTTTTATTATGTTTATAAGAAGCTTGATGGAGCCGAAACCTCTGAGCGCTTTAGAAGAGAGAGAAGATGTAATGAGTTTGAAAATGAATAATAAAAATAAGCTTTTAAATATCAGCGGTTTAATCGTAACTTTAAGTATCGCTTTAGGCTGTGCCTCAAAGCCTGTCGTACCTACAAAAGATATTTGTAAAATAAAGAAGCATCCAAGAGATAGTGTCTTTCAGGTGCTCATTAATGATCGACCTATTAACAAGCGTTGGTATATCCACAGCGAGGCCATGGATATAGCCAAACAGCTTGGGTCTCAAAATAAATGTATGATCTAGAGCTTGAGAGAGAGCTCTAAGTAATCGACTTCTTTTGTTGAGTTCATGAGCTCTTCAAACTCTTGAGCCCACTTTAGGTCCTTGGCGCTTTGACCAGCAACACTTCTGCCGACTTTGATACTGCGCCGATACTCACTAGAGTTAGCAATAAGGCTATTAACCCGACTCGAATCAGCGGCTAATTCAGTCTCTTTCGAGCTCTGCCCGTACTCAGCAGCATGACCACTTAGGCTAAAGAGAGCAAGAATGACAATAAGGGATACGTTTTTGACTACTAGTTGCAAGGGACACCTCCTGTGAAATCCTTAACTCTATTATGCCCTATTTTTAGCGGGCGTGTTGACACCATGTCAGTTTTTATAGCTTCTAAAGGGTCAATTCTTCGTAAATAAGCGTTACAAAAACTTACAGGCCTCTCTAAACTATTTTAGCCGCCTCTTCTTTTACCTTATCTTCATTAGTGAGAAACTCTTGATATTTAGTAAAGTCGATATCATCGGCACTTTGTAGCTCAAGCATTTTAGTTACGACCACTTGTATACGCTTTTGAGCACCGAGAGATTTCTCTAAGAGCTCAAATGTTTGCTTATTTTCGTCTCGGTCAGGAGTTTTCCTGATGACTTTTTTGACAACGCTCTTACTTATGAAAAGTGGATTATTGATAAGGTGGCAAAGCTCTCCAAATAGTTTTTGAACATTATTTTTAAAGGTAAGTTCCTTTTCAAGGGATACTTTTTCAAAGTTATCATAAATGAGTTTTCTAGACTTGCTCGCGGCGATAAATTTGAATATGACAAAACTCAGATAATTGGAGGCTTGCTTAATGACAAGCTCCATTTCATAAGGACGGTCATAAGTGTTGATGACCATGAAGAATGTAATCCAATAAAGATCGAGAAGGATGCACCACTTTGTGTCTAAAGGAAGAAAGGTAAACTGAAGAAAGGAGATGATGAGAAGACCAAAGTAATAATCACTAGTAATTCCCCCCAGGTAATAGCTAATCACTCCTACCCCTGTTCCAGAAAAGACGAAGGATAGAAAAGAAAGTACAGCAATGTGCTCAAAGCCTTTGTATTTAACCCATAAGAAGCTCACTAAAGTAGGCAGGCCAAATAAAAGACGCAGACCCAGAAAAAAAGCCTTATTTCCTTGAGCAAGGGAGGCGTCGACAAAGCCTAATGAGAAGTAAAGAATGCAGGCCACTGGTGCCATTGCCATAAAGTTTCGGCCTAAAAGCTCTCTAAACTGGCCCTGAATTTCTAAATCACTCTGCTTTTTCATGGTTATAAGCCTCATATTATTACCCCCATTATATTAGAGGCTTATTTGATAGGGTCAAAGGCAAAAGAATTTATTTGATACTCCTTTTACTCAGGTATTTTGACTTGGAAGCCGAAAAGATCTTATGTGGTGGTTTCGCAAGGTATTCCTTATTTTCAATAGTTTAGTCTTGAGCTTTTCTTCCTTTTCACAATCAACTTCCATCCAGAGTTTTAAAACGAATAGTTCAGACTTTAATGCGGATAACGTGGCAGACACTTTCTATATCCAAGATAAAAAATCGAAGAAAATTAAACTTAAAAAAGCGGACCTCAATGGAGATGGAAGAATCGATTTTTGGAGCCGTTATTTAAGCCAGACAGAAACCCTTTATCAATGGGACACAAACTTCGATAACATCGTCGACAAAAGAGAGTCTAGACTCTCCAATGGCGAGGCCGTTATTGAGCGAGACCTTAACTTTGACGGTCTTTACGATTGGAAAAAAACCTTCTCTCTTTCTTCTTCAAAAGCGGGGAAATTGATCGTCGAGGTATTGAGACGAAGTGGGACTTCTGCCGATTATGAAGCTCTCTCACGGAATGAAATAGACTTGATTCAAGGTGATGAGCAAATCGACTCTGGAATCTGTAACTTTGATGAAGCTGATCTTTTAAGTCTGCGCCAGTTTGATATTTTTGCGAATGTTATAGATTACAACCTCCAAAGTGGTCGTAGGGGAGGTCGTCTTTTTACGACGAGTTATGGCCATAAAATTGATGAGGGCTGTTTCGATATTTATGGTAAAAAGGCTTTCCTAAAAGTGGTGCAAAAAGCTGTAACCCAAGGAGCGGCTTGCTTGCAAAAGCTAAATACTGCACAGTCGCTAGAACACTTACATAAAATCTCAGATCTTTTAGAAGGTCGCTTTGGTGGTCCTAAAATTGATTGCACAAGTGGGGGGAGTCGCGGTCAGTCTTGGGAAGGAGCTGCCCTGGCCCGAGGCGCGGTAGGAAAAGGGGAGATTTGGTTAAGACCTGATTACAAGGAAAAGTATTTTGATAAGGAGCCATCTTCATCAGAGGCCGAGCAAAAACTGAGCTCAACCCTCTTTCATGAGATGCTTCACAATATCGGCTATCCTCATAACGAAGGGGTAGAGTACGTCTACACTTGTCAACGCTGTTGCAACAGGCTCTCCAAAGACTCGCAGGCGGTGACTCAGGCGGCATGTAATATCTGTAAAACTTCTTATGGTCCAGACAATCAGCTGGATTATTTAAAAGAGATAAGCACCGCTCGCACTCTCAGCTCGACAATTATTTACGAAGAAAATGTCGACCGCTTTCTTCAAGAGGATGCTCACTCAGCAGATGTGCTTGATTTTCTCTATCGTGACTCATCAACTGACTTTCTGAAGGCCGTTGGCCGCTCTCGGGCCATTAAAGAGATTATGACTTCAAGATCCTTATCTCTTAGTCCCGAAGCTCTTCTTACACAAGAGCAACAGTATAGCCCTTATTCTGCCTATATCGACCAAGATCCGACCGGGGGATTTCAGAGAGTGGCCAACGCCCACGAACTTAATTTCTATTTTTTGAACCTGAAGTCTCAATATCAAAGTATAGATAAGAGAGATCGATCATTGGCCGACAAACGAAAAAAAATTGCCGAAGAGATCTACGATATCTTTGAAAGTTTTGACCCTTCTCCTTCTCCATTAAGTGCTCAAGAGGAGTTAGAAAACCGCCGCTCAATGCAAGTCGCTCTAGAGAGCATGATTATGGCCTATGAGTCAGTTAATAAGGGAGGTCGTTTAAACCGAGACTTAAGAGCTCCGCGTAGGGCTTCTGAACTTATTAGGCGCTACTTAGATCTAAAGAAGCGCTCAAGAGAAAATAAAAGAGAGATCGAGAAGCTCGATCCTTAATTTTTTAAGCCTCTTAATGCTACAAGTCGTCTCATTCAAGCCCTCAAAATTTAGAAATTTGGCCCTTAATCAAATTTTAGGCCGCCATCATACATCTGATTTGATAGTACAAAGCATAAGCTTTAGAAAAGGAATCAATGATGAAAGAGATGATGAATAATTATCCAAAGGCCTTTGCCTTAATTCAAGAAAAAGTGATGAACTTTGGCATGGCCATACTCTTCTTAGTTGTTGGCTGGATTGTGATCGGGTTAATTAACTCTCTTTTAAAGAACTCAATGGAGAAAAGAAAAGTTGATCCTACCTTGGTTCCGTTTCTTGGAAGTATTGTTAACGTTGTCTTAAAGACGGCCCTCTTTATCTCTATGGCCTCAACCTTGGGGATTCAGACATCAAGTTTTGTTGCTGTTTTAGGGGCAGCTGGTCTTGCGATTGGCCTGGCCCTTCAAGGCTCTCTTTCAAATTTTGCCGGTGGTGTTTTGCTCATTCTCTTTCGCCCAATTAAAAAAGGTGACTTTATTGAGGCTTGTGGTGAGCAGGGGACTGTTAGTCAGATCCAAATATTCAGTACAATTCTGCTGACTACTGATAATAAAACAATCATTCTACCCAATGGCTCTGTGGCCAACGGCCCTATCACTAACTTTTCACAACAAGATAATAGAAGAGTGGACTTGGTTTTTGGTATTTCCTACGGCGATGATTTTGAAAAAGCGAAAGCACTGCTTCAAGGGCTGATTAAAGAGGATGTAAGAATTCTAAAGGAACCCGAGCACCTTGTTCGGGTATCATCTTTAAGTTCAAGTTCTGTTGATATCACTTTAAGAGCCTGGGTTGCTAAGGAAGACTATTGGGCCGTTTACTACGACCTCATTGAAAAAGGTAAGCTTACCTTTGATAAAGAAGGAATCAGCTTTCCTTTCCCCCAGCAGGATGTTCATCTCTATCAGCAGGAGACTGTACAATAGTAGGTACTTATTCGACGATTATCAAAAGGGCCTTGATGGCCCTTTTTTTGTATCCAGTTCTTTTTCTTTATCTATTCTATATCTATATCTATAAAGAAAAAGAAGGCGATATTACCCACCTCTTAAACTTCCTACATAAATGAGCAACCAAGTTATAATGATTGAGCTAAGGAGATACTATGCAAAAAATAATTATTTTAGTCGTTACACTCGCTCTTATGGGTTGCTCTAATAATAAGAGGAACTTGTCATCAACACCCGTATCAGAGCAACAGCCTGAGACAGAACAAGGTGAGGTTTGGGGAGCAGAGCAATTGCACCAAGCGCGCCTTATCCAAGGGCAGTTTAGAGATATGCTGCTTGAATCTACCGGAGACGCCAAGCTCATGAAAAGAGATGCTCACCCAAAGCACCACGGTTGTGTTGTTGCGAGTCTAAAACTTGATAACAAGGCTTTAAAAAAGAAACATCAAGTAGGGCTCTTTGCTGAAAACAATCAATACTCTGCTATGGTTCGCTTCTCAAATGGTGATCCCGATCATCTCAAGTCTGATAAGAAAAATGATGTTAGAGGCATGGCCATTAAGCTCTTTGATGTGCCCTATGAGCATTATCTGAACCAAACCGGAGTTGAGCCGGCCAACGCTATACATGACTTTGTTTTTATGAATAGTAAGGAATTTTTTATTAAAGACCCCGCTCATTACGGAAAATTTATGGGCGCCTTAAAGAAGGGGGGACTCTCGCTTGCGGCTTTTGGCGCCGTTGCCGTCGTTAACCCCAAAGACGACTTTGTCAGCATTATTGCTCGTGCCTTTCGCATGAAAGTCGATAACCCATTAGATATTGACTACCATAGTGCGACTCCTTACAAGCTCGGTCCCGACTCGATGAAAATGAAATTCAAAAGCTGCAAGCGCCATAAAACAGAAGTCGCTCGAAAGAATAAAACTGATAATTACCTGAGCCGAGAACTTAAAGGCTTTCTCGATCAGAATGAGACCTGCTTTGATTTCTATGTTCAGCCCAACAGAGACCCTAAGAAGAATGATATTGAGAACTCTCAAAAGAAGTGGTCAACTAAGAAGTCTCCCTTCATTAAGGTCGGCCGTCTCAGTATCCCAAAGCAAAGCAAAGAATCTATCGAGGCGCGAGCTGAAGGCTGCGAAAACGTGTCCTTCAACCCATGGCGCGCTCCTATTGAAAATAGACCACTCGGTGGAGTCAATCGCATTAGACTCGAAGTCTACATTAAGCAGGCAAAGATGAGGCATGCTTATAATAGTGTGATTTATCCGGGGCCGGACCTAAGGTAAAAGTTAGCTTTTTTCTAATTTTGGCCGTTGTAGTTAAAAAATCATTCATGGGAGTAGGGCTGATCTTACTTCTATGGTCGTAAACCAAGAAAATAGGTGTAAACACTACCGGCCTCCATTGAATGTCTGAATCTGAATAAGTAGAACAGGGGAGTTTTCCACTCTTTTGTAACTTCAAGGATTCAACTCATGAAAAAACTTTTTATTGCTTTAGTTCTTACTTCTACTAGCGCTTTTGCTGCCGGTAATATCGCTGACTTTAGCTGTCATACGGCCAACGGAAGTTATAATATGAGAGTTGATACGACCTATGGAACCGTCAGTGTCGTCAAGACATCTGAGTTAAGCCTCACGTCTTTTGATATTGGTTTTAGAGGTGGAAACGTGGTCTTTACGAACTCCTCAACTTCTCAAGCTTACCTGCATAATGATGGTAGCCTTTCGGCCGTCTTTTTTGCTGAATTTCGTGGAGAAGCTAAGAGAATTCGAATTGACTCACAATCGAAGACAATTACCACAATGGACATCATGACTGGTGCTACTGAAGTTGAAACTCAAATTGTTTGTGATGACATTGACCTCGACGTTTAATTTCTCAGTCAAAATACAGATACTTTCTCTAAGACTCCCCGAAGCCAAGTAGTTGAGTCATTTATTTACTAGAGTATAAGAGTTAATGGGCTATAATGGCCCAAGAAACTGTCGCTAAAAGCTTTCCCTAAGCCTGAAAGAGAAATGAGTAAAAAGGAAGATCATTTTGAAACTGTTAAGATAAGTTATGACTCGGTCATAAGTTACATGAATTCAGAAGATGAATCCCATCTTGTGAGAGAGTTTTTAGGTTGGCACAAAAAGATAGATTCCATAAGAGGTGAGAACCTGTTTGAGACGTTTCCTGAATTAAGAGAGATTCTTTAGAGGCATAAGGGGAAGCGCAGGCGTGAGTAGCGACACTAATTTAATCGAATTGACTCAGATGAAAAGGTTACCGTAGAAAGGTAGCTTGAAGAGTTGGTTACATTTATTCTAACTTTTCTTATAATCTTGAAATAGAGGGCAAATCTTACATTTTAGTAGGCTATTAGCATAAAGCCTTGCCATGACTCCATTTACACAGATTCTTCTAATACTCGGGTTTATTATGCTTATTGGGGAAATGTTTGGCAGGAAACCATTTGATTTCGATACAGGGATTAATGTCACATTCTACCTGTAAACTGAAAGCATGTTAGCTCATACAAAAATGATATTCTTGACTACCTTGATGAAGTTATTAACTGGGACTTAAGTAGCTTCTTTTTGACAAATTTAAAGCTATGTTATTTTATACAACGAACATCTTAAAATTGGAGTTTTTATGAAACCACTAGAGCCTGCAATCCCTCAATTACCCTCAGGTGATATTAATAAGACCGAAGCTTTTTATAATCAAACTTTAGGGTTTGAGACTGTTGTAAAGTATCTAGACCACAACCATCTTGTTGTTAAACGTGGGAACTGTGAGATACAGTTTTGGGGCACAAATGAGAAACAAGCTCGAGAGCTAGGTGAAGACAGTTCTTGTTATATTAGAACAGATCAAGTGAGTTCACTTTTTGTTGAATTCAAAGAAAAAAATGCTCCTTTTAAGTATGAGTTGGATGATCAACCATGGGGCATGAAGGAAATGCAAATCGATGATCCGTATGGAAATGCAATCAGGTTTGGTTTCCCTATAGGGGAGTAGCTTCTCAATCCTTATAATTGCAGAAAGGGTATTATCAGCAGTCTTGCCTAGAAAAGCTTGATTATTGGTCCAGCCAGAAAATACATCTGCAACAATCAGAGTCCATGCAAACTGGCCCGAAAGAGAACCACCACAATGGGCCACGGTATCGGCCTCAATAACACCAGGAACGCTGTTCTTTTCTTCAAAGACCTTAAGCGGGATTATATTTTGAAAAGCCTTACTTCCGCGTATCGTTCCTGTTCTTTTTCTTCTCGTAAATTGCCTTTGATGAATTAAAGTAGCGTCTACGAACTTGCTCTAAGTATTGAGTTTTAAAGTGTAGTGTCATGAATAACCCCTAGCTTTGGTAAAATCTTTTTGAGTCATTCGTCTTAGAAAATTTAGTGATTATCAAGTTTTTGGGTAACATTATAGAAGGTACGAAAAGGTGAAAACTTACAGTGGTAACAAAGTGTTTGAGCTGTTGCACAAAGTGATCCCTGGTAGAGTGAGTCAACACCTTACGAAGCACCTTGTTTGGGTAGTACTTTTAATGGGTCATATCGGAACCCTCTCATTTCACCCCCTATAACTTTCATTATGTGGGGTAAGCTTGGGGGAGTGCTTTAAGGCCTCTTTGAGCCTAAATTGAGCTATTTCTTCCCCTAATCGCGCTCTTTATCGGCCGTCGCTTTCCTAACACTTGTTTGCAATTATTTCGCAGCATCCATTACAGTGCTTTTTCTTGGCTAATATTGTCTTATGAACTTAAAAAAATTAATGAGCTTTATTGTTTCTAGCGTCCTTTGCATCAGTGTGACTCAGGCCATGAATTGCGCGGAAAAAGAGGATTACTACCGCTGTGATTTTGCCTTGATGAGCCAGTCGCTTGCCATGAGTGAAATACCCGTTTTTGTCTATCTTCCAAAGGATATTATTGAGGGAAAAAGTGATGCTTCAGAGATTTATGAGTATGTTCTTTTTTTACATGGCCGAGGCTATTCTCGCAATATGGGCGCCAAGGATTCCATGCTTGAGCACCTACAAATGAACGATCAGATGAAGAGTTCAATCGCAAAAAACTTGATTTTCGTCGCACCTCAAGATGTCGTTCTTCAATCGGATTCAAAAGAAATTGGTCAAGATTATTGGGTAGGAGCAGGTCCCAGAAATTGGCAGCCTTTCTTTTCAAGTGAGCTGCCGGCGGCCCTTGAAGAGGTTTCCCGTGAGCTAGAAATTCAATCAAAATTAACTACGGTGATGGGAATCAGTATGGGGCCCATGGCGCTCTCATGCTTGGTCAAGAATCTCCGGACATCTATAAGACGGTTATCGCCCTCTCCCCTGTTTTTCGCTCTAGTGTGGAAGAGATTTCTGACTCAGATAAAGACGTCTTTCTTAAATCAGGTGAGGCAATGCTTGATGAATATAATTTTGGAACTCGCCTCCTTAATAACAAAGCCCAACTAAGCCAGAATTTCTTTATCGAAACCAGTGAAGCCGACTTTGGCCTTGATGAGGAATCCTTTCCAAATGGCCTTAAAACATGGGATAGACTATCTAATCTCAAAAGCTCAAGTGACAAAAATAACCATCTTCAAATATCACAAGATCAAGGTGGTCACGGCCATGGTTATTGGAAAAAAGCAATTCCTAGGGCCCTCGAGTGGCATCGCTCAACCCACTAAGAACCAGCGGTTACTTTGATGCTCAATTTTTAAATTAAAAGGAGTGAGGGATCGTCTTAGATTATAGATGTGAACATCAACACTCTTTTCAGATACCTGCTGTTGTGGCCAAACCGTTGTCAAAACATCTGTCCTTGTCACGCCTAATGAGCGTTTAGCTTTGAGAAGCTCAAATATTTTTTGCTGCTTTAAGCTTAGACCATAGCGAGAGTTAAGAAAAAGGGGATGGCGAAGTAAATTATTGAAGCCTTGAAGCTTTGCGGCCAGCTCTTCAGATAAGGTTGGCTTAACGAAAACATCTTTTACGCCTATCCCTAGGAGCTTGCTTATCTCAACACTTTGATGAGGGCATAAAATAACGATTGTTCGCTCGATGACATTGAGCTCCTGCAGGGACTCTAGAGTTTCAGGAAAGTTTTCACTTGTATCGACAATCAAAAAATCACTGGTTTTCAGGTGATTGAAGCTAGCGTGAGGTCCAAGAAAAGAGATGTCGAGCTTTGGGAGAAAGTCTCCTAACTCATTGTAATGGTTATTTTCTAATTCATGCCCTACTACTGTTATCTTCACCTTCTCTCCTTTATGATAATTTATCATATATTAAGCCGGCCTGCCTGATTATTGGCAATTATTATTTAGAACCGTATAAAATCAACAATTTAAGGTAAAGTTAAGAAAAATTTGGTATATTTCTGAGCTCTTTTCTACTATTTTCAGGTGTGTATATGCAAAAAAGTATTATTTTTATTCATGGAAATTCTGGGTCAGCGCAAGATTGGAATGGCGTCATAGACGTATTGGGCCCTCAATTTCGCTGTATTTGCTTAAATCTCTTAGGAAGTTTCAATAACTTAGCAGATAACTATAGCCTCGCCGCTTTATGTGAAGACAGCATAGATCAGATTAATCGCTTTGGTATAAATGACTACGTCTTGGTTGGCCATTCATTGGGGGGGCATGTGGCCCACCAAATTGCACCAAGAATAAAGCAAACCTGTCGTCACTTGATCAGCTTTGGGGCACCTCCTTTGAGTCACAGTTCGCTTAAAAACTCCCCTTTTCATGCGAGTAAAAATGCTCAAGTTTTTTCTAATAAAGAGGTCGATGAGGAGCTTTTAAAGGGTGCTTTCTTTGAAAATTTTAACGATGGGACTTATTCCTATGCAAGCTTTTTGGCCACTTATGAAAAGAGCGACGGCAAGTTTAGGTCTCAAGTTTTTGAATCTGTAATGAAAGGACAGTTTCAAGATGAAATCATCGCCCTTCGTGCCTCGGGTATCCCGGTCTCCTTTTTACTTTCTGAGCAAGACCCTTACATCAACCAAGCGTATGTTGTAGAGGCAAGTAAAAACATCATAAATTCTGATTCAATGACAAGCTTAGAGAATTGTCATCATTACCCCCATATTGAAAATCCGAGCCTTACTGCCCAAAAAATAAAGCAGACCCTAGAAAAGGCTGAGACTAAAAGTAAAGGTAGAACCAATGGTAAACAAAACCAACATGCACGATACTCTCAAGAGGATGCGCAAAACCTGTAAAATATCTCAAGTTCGCATTGGAACCCTGCTTGGCTTAAATCAAGCAGGCGTGAGTCGAATTGAAAATGGGTCTCAACAAGTCAGCATCGAATGGCTTATGAGCCTGGCGAAGTTTTATCAAATAGATATGGAAAGTATTATTTCGGGTAGAGTCAATTTTTGGGGATTGGCTAAACGCTTTAATGTGGAAGTCCCACTGCCAAAGAAGTACCTAGGTGATCAACAAGCTGTTGTGAGAGAAATTCTTCCACTGCTCCAGCATTTTTCAAATCTCTACCAGCAAGACACCATTTTTGAGTTTCTGGAAGAGCTAGGGCTTGAAGATATTTTACTCATTGATCCAAGCGAGAAAATAAGTATTCACTGTTTCTATGATATTTTGAAAAAGGCCATCGAGGAAAAACTCGTGAGTTTTGGAGAAGTTCCAAAAATTACTGAGCTTGCCCTCTCTTCATTCGAGCAGTTGCCCTTCAATACAATTTACTCTCAGTTTGAAGATTCTAAAGACCTCATACAAGCTTGGGTACTTAATAGCTCTCTTTATGAGGGCTTTTTCTCTCATAGAATTGAAAGTTCCCATAAGGGAGAACAGATTATTTCTCTTAAAATTTGTCATGAGCTTCAAGGACATAATTTCAAACCCGATCACATCGATCAGTTTATGATGGATTATAAAGTGAGTTATATGAAAAGCTTGCCCACACACTTCGGACACAAGGCGATTGCCGTTGATATTCTTGAGAACCCTTTCGAGAGTCACGATCAAATAGGACGACTAAGACTATCATCCTAAACGCGATGACTTCGATGACAAGGTGGCCGCTAGAGCTCCCAAACGCGATCGTAATCGATATCCTCAAAGCCATCATGATCGATTAAGTCGGGGCTAAGGCAGTCTTTGAGTTCCACGAGTAACTGGCCTTTGATATGACGCTCACCCAGTCTGGTAGCGTTAGCTAAGGGGTAAAATTCAAAGGTTTCTAGCCCCTTCAATCCAGTATAGTCGTTATTACACTTTCCTTGTTTTTTGAATTCGATAACTCTTAAGAGGCGGCCAGATCTCGTCTCGTCTAAAAGCCCTTCGGTAAATAATAAGAGATCACTCTCCTTTCTAAAGGCAGGCAGGTCTATTCCCACAACATAAGATGAACCGTTTCCTATGGTGACTCCTCCCCCATTGGCCAGGCCGCTTAATATTAGGCTCAAAACTAGAGAGAGTACTTTCATTGACGGATGTCCTTAGTGAGTGGAAAAAATTGCATATTAAGTTGATAAATATCGGTGCTCATTTCATCGTTACTGCCCATTTCATTGATTTCGCGGGCGAACTCCATCAGCTTCTTCTTAATGAGAGGGAGATGCTCTTTTCGTATAGGAAGAGTTGTCGCATTAAATTCTCTCTCTTCGGCCCTGACTTCATCGAGGGAATACAGACCAAGAGTAATCATCTCCCTGTGAATATTGTTAACGGCCAGTGCCTGAATATGATCGGGGGTATGAAGGGCACCATTGGTTTGGCGATAGACTCCGTGCTCGTCTTCTTTAATTAGCTCAAGACGCTTAAGGGTTTCGAGGGCCTGAACAACATTTGCTTTACTGACTTTCTTTCTCAAGCGCGAGACGATCCAATTGGGATCATTGATAAAACCATGGGTGTCGATTAGCACATAGATGGCCACATAGTGCCATTTACTCAAGAACTCAAACTGACTTATTTCTAACGGACTAAGCCCTTTTTTCTTCTTTTCTTCCATGATTTTCTCAAACCATTCAACCTTTTGATCATGGATTTTTTCCTGATCGTAGTAGACTAATAACTCAAAATACTGACTTTCCTTCTTTTCCTTGAGACTCAGCGCCTTTAGGTACTTAGGGATAGTCTTATGGGTTAGGTTTCTCTCGCCATCCATCACCATTTTGAGATGGCTAGGAGATGAGAGTTGGGCCATTTGTGTAAAGACTCGGTAGCTGTAGTCACTCTTTAGTGTTTTTTTCGCGTGATAAAAGTCGCGAAGATAATCGCGGTAGCTTAGATAATCAAAAATTTGAGGAACCTGATTCATTCTCAGCATCGCCTAGGTTGTTCACAAAATATTGTGAACAAGGGATACCTAGAGAAGGGACATCGGGTCAATTTCGCAACAAGACCTTCCTCTAAAAAAGGAAGAAGTTCTTGTAATATCAAAATCTTAACGCGACGAAAAGATGTCCAAAAGAGCTTACCTCGCCCCGTCCAAGTGTTCACAAAAGGGTACGGCCTGCTATCTAAAGTTTTAAAACAAACTTAGCCTGTTCCTCATTGACGTAGAAGTTTTTGGCGTACCATGAGTCGACTATGTTTTGGTAGCGGCTATCTTTAGCCCTTGAGCAGCGAATGCTTAACTCCGCTTGCTTATACTTATTACTTTCTTCACTGGCCCGTTTGCAAGTGTGAGTGATCCAGATGTCTTTTAACTTTTGACCGACTCGATTTTGGTAAGCCTCACTTTGTTTTCCTAGCCAAATATTGGGTCTCATCATTTTCGCTTTTCTGGCAGCTATATAGGGTTCTTGTCGATGACCTTCATAGCTGTAATCTCTCTTTTCTTCTTCTTTATGATAGTCCACCGAATATTCTCTAGCGGCTAATTTAAAGCTTGATTGCGAGTCCAAGGAGAGGCGCTGAATTTTCCAGATCACAGTGTACTCAAAGGTTTTGTCCTCACCATCTTTTCGATAGGTCTTATATTTTCTTTCAGTTTCAGCATCCATAAACTTATTAAAGTTTCCGTTGTATTTGTAAGTCGTGATACTTTTGCCAATAGGATTAAACCACAGAGAATTTCTAAAGGCGGTGATGAAAGCATTGGTGAACTTTCGCGAATGGTCTCCTGCGTAGCCGCTAGTATTTTTAATCTTACCCACTAAATCTAACCCGACTCGGGCTGATCTCGATTGCTGCTGAGAGATATTGACACCATAGTAGTCACAGTGCTTTTTGATAAATAGGCGCCAATGGGCATAAGAGTAGCCTTGGTTGCTGTATCGTTTACACTGCTTTTGACCTAGTTTTTTGAGATTTTTTCTAATATTAATTAACTCGCCATTTCCTAATGAGGTAAAGAGAGTCCGATAATTCTCGAGATCATATGATCCTTTTAGGGGTCTATTGAGCTCAAGGGAGCGCTTCAGGACATTAACATAAGCCGGATAGAGCGCCATAAATTCCTTTTTCCGAAAGCGGGCCATATCCACATCCGTTTTTGTTCGCCCCCACTTAATATGAAGTCTATAGAGCTTTACCCCTGCGTCGAGAGCACCATAAATATTTCCAGATAGACGGCTATCCCTCACCTTTACGCTTAATTCGCTCGTGAGGTTAAACTCTGCCAGCTCAGCGCCTTTTAAGGCTTCTTCATCACTTGGATCCTCTTTTAAAACTTTACCCCAATAAACTCGGGCCATTTCCCATTTCGAAGTTTCCATAAAGGATCTCGCTTTTTTCCTATCGGAGGCACACCCCATAACGAATAGGCAAAAAGTAAAAATGAAGATTTTATACATGAGGGATGTCCTTTTTTAAGAGGTCAGTAGGGATTGGTTTTATCTGTATTGAAAAACACGAAGGACTTAAGCGCAAGAAGTTTGTGAAGTGACTTTAATAAAGGCCGTCGATGAGCTCTTGTTTCATCTCTCTGTCGAATTGGACGCCAATTTTTAGCCGCTTTTCCAATCCATTTCCGTGTTCAAAGAGATTGATGACCTTAGCGGCTATGAAAGGTTTTATTGGCTTATTCTGAATATTAATGAGCCCCAAGGAATCTACGCACCTTAAGGAGTCATACTTGGCTAAACCAATATGGGCACCGAGACCAGATCGACTTATATCAACCAAAGTGAACTCAAACTGGGACTGCCCAAGTATACCTTCATCCGTTTTCTCCATGATGATCTTCACCTTTTCATCAGCACTAAATAATCGTCTATCGGCTTCCCGATTTTCTTTTATCCGATAACGAGAAGGAAACGACAGAAAGAGTTTATCCTTTTGCCTTTTAAACATATTCGTTGAAAAAAGAGTGTCTCGATCGGCCAACTTTACATAGAACTCAAGTTGAGATTTAAATCCTTTAAGCTCAGCAGGTATCGTCAGGACGATCAGCCCTTGATCTACAAAAACATGGTGAACCAGGGCCTTGACCATCATTCTTCGTCCATTGAGCACCTGCCACAGCACGACTTCTTGGGCCTTAACAGAAGTCCTAATCAGGGCATCAGCAAGGTCGTGGTGTTCTTCTTGCCAATTCATTTTCTGTGGATTAATTATTTCCATAAATATAGTTTAACGAATTTGGAGAGAAATCCTACTATTATTTTTTTAAGTCATATCTCGGGCCAAGGAGGCCCTGCCCCTTTATTCTTATAAAGCTCCCCTGTGAAAAAGGACCTCTCGTGCTCAAGTATCTTATTTATTTTCTAGCTAGAGCTCTCAATGCAAGCTACCGCTACAAAGTCCACGGGCGCGAAAACCTTAAAAAAGCGCAAGATCTCAGTCCGTTCAATAATTATCTTTTGGCGATCTGGCATCAAAACTTGCTCCACGGAATTTTGGCCCAAACAGGTCTCGCCCATGTTGTGATTGTCTCTAGGTCTCGAGACGCTGAAGCAGTAGCTTTTACATGTGCCAGGCTTGGTCACCAAGTGGCGCGAGGATCCTCACGTAATAGCTCCGGTGTCGACAAAGGAGGAAGGGCTGCAATGGGTGAAATGCAAGAACTTTTAAAGAAAGGTCTACCAGGGGCTCTGACTGTTGATGGCCCCAAGGGTCCCGCCCGTGAGGCGAAGCCCGGGATCTTTTCATTGGCCCAGAAAACTCAAATTCCCATAATCCCCTACATGCCTATTCCCCGCAGCTACTGGGCCTTCAAAAGCTGGGATAAGTTTCGCCTCCCTAAGCCTTTTTCTGTCATTGATATTTATTACGGGATGCCCATTCTCGTAAAAGAATCTAGCGATACCACATCCACTTTTGATGACTATCAAAGCCTTCTCAAGCAGGCCCTCGATAAAGAAAGCCTGCTTTAGCCTAAGGGAAAATGTAGAGTTCAATCAGGTGTCACACTCGGCCACCGGTAATGCCACCAGATTGAATCAATTGCTTTTGGACGTCTTATTCTTTCGGGGAATATTGTCGTCCTCTTCAAAAGTACCTACAATTAGGATTCGTATTTTAAGAAAAATTTAAGTTAAAGGATATTTAAGATGATTAAAGACCTCAGCCCTCTCTTAGCAAGACTCACTTTTGGCCTAACAATGCTTATGGCGCATGGATGGCCGAAACTGATGAATTTTGAGGCGAAAAAAGATGTCTTTCCCGATCCACTTGGCCTGGGCAGTAGCCTGTCTTTGGGTCTTGTTATCTTCGCTGAACTCTTCTGCGCCGCCGCAGTAAGTTTAGGTCTCTTCACGAGGCTTGCAGCTATACCTCTGGCTTTTACAATGTTTGTGGCCTTTGCCATCATTCATAGCTCTCATCCATGGGCCAAGATGGAATTGAGCTTTATCTACTTCTTTGGTTATCTTCTTTGTGCTCTTTTAGGCTCTGGTCGTTTTTCACTAGATTACGTCTTTCGCAAAAAAGTATAAATATTTACTATTTAAAGCAGCTAATTCTTACATATTCCTAGAAACTCAAGGTCGTTTGACGCAGTGTGGCAATCGTACCACTAACGAAGGACTGACCTTGAGAAATCTCACCCTCCTCATCTCAATCGCTCTTTTTAATTTGAGCGCTTTGGCGAGCATTGACTTCACTCAATTTGACTTAAAGCCTATCCAATTTGAACTGCTCGAGCGCATGCAAAATCGAGGAAAGTACACAGAAGAAAATTTGCTCAAAATGGCCCGAAGTTTTGAAAAGGCCAATCAGAACGAAAATAGAAGAAGCGAATACATTCCCCCTCACGATCAACAGATGTTGGAAGACATAAACCAATGGGCCAAAGGTGGCGCATTTTCGGCTTTTGCCAGCAATGCTGGAGTAGAATTTTTAGCGACGCCATACAAAGAAGATTGTCCTAGCTGGGCCGTTTTTAATTTTGGCAGGGCAACGGGAAGTGAGTTTCTTAAGTATGACATCTTAAGAGGAGCGATCAATATCAGCACCGAGCTTCAATACCACTACGCGAATGATCGAGAAAATTTTCGGGCCAATTACTTGAAAGTGGCCGAAAGAGAGCAGTTTCTTAAGTACCTAAGCCTATGAGACGCTAGGATCTTGGGGCTTATCCAAAATATCAACAACCTCATGATCGTGATTCGCCTCTAGGGTCTGCCCATTGAGCAGGTCTAGAGCTAAAGACTCATTCAGCCAATGGGGTCCACTTTTTTCATTTATTAAATTTGGGGATATTGACTCTGTTTCCATAGACAAAGCTTTACAGTTTTAATCAGGAAAAACAAGTCCTAGCGCCAAAGTTACAGGTTCGCTAAAATGATTCTAGTTACAGTTAAACGGAGGTAATTTTGAACCATTTTGATGACTCGCAAGAATGGCAGTGGATGTTTAATAAGGCAATAGATTGGGATAAGATTTTGCCCCTTTACTACCCGAGCTTCCCAACGCCTGAGGGGCTTGAAAACCCTGAAGAAATAAAGCAATTCATCAAAGATATTCTCTCAAGCCTTGGAGATTGGGCCGCCAACTCAGTTAATGAAATAGGCCACCTTTTAGACGCCGAAGGGGCAGGAACCGTCAAAGATGGAAAAACGATCCCTGGCCCGGCCTTAACTAGGATGCTCAAAGAAGCCGGAGAACTCGGGGTCTTCGGAATAACCCTCCCAAGTGAATACGGCGGTATGGCGCTTCCAAATAGTGTCTATATGATTTCTCAATGCATGCTTTCTCGCTCTTGTATGTGCACCTCAACTCTCATTGGGTTTTACACCTCTTTAGGTGAAATGCTTCTTCGCTACTGCGACAAAAGTATTTCGGATGAATTCATCCCTCAAATAATTGAAGGCTCCATTAGTGGCTCCATGAATTTAACCGAACCGGGTTCGGGCTCAGACCTTTCGGCCATGAAGACCAGTGCGGCCCTTCAAGACAACGGGACCTACCTCATTAACGGTCAGAAAATTTTCATCACCAATGGCGGTGGTGGCCTCTCCTTTGTATTGGCCAAGGTCAAAGGTGACCCTGATAGCCTTGATGGTATTTCCATGTTCTTTGTTAAACAAGAGGATGAACTTAAAGAGGGTCTCAACTTCAATGTCGATAAATCAGAAGAGAAGATGGGCATGCACGGCTCTTTTACGACGGTTGTCAGTTACGAAAATACTGTCGGTCATTTAGTTGGAAAACAAGGAGAAGGCTTTAAATATATGCTTCATCTCATGAATGAGGCCCGTATCTTAGTGGCCATTCAGGCCTTAGGCGGAATAGAGGAGTCCTTGGCCTACGCTCAAAACTACGCTCAAGAGCGTGAAGCCTTTGGAAAGCCTATCAGTGAACTGCCTCTTATGAAGAGAAACCTCAAAGATTTCGCGGTTGAAAGAGATGCCATTCGTGCCCTAATCGCCGATACCATGAGTTGGTTTGATACCTATCTTTGTCTAGATAATAAAAAGGCTCGGGGGGAGAACTTAAACGATGAAGAAACTAAGTTACTAAAAGAAGCCTCTATGTGGACTAGAAAGAGAACTCCGCTTGTTAAGTTCTACGCCACTGAAGCTTATACTGACCTGACCAAAAAATCGATCCAAGTGCTTGGTGGATACGGTTTTATAAAAGAATATCCCGTGGAGCGCTACCATCGTGACAGCTTCGGACCGCTACTTTACGAAGGGACCAGCCAAATTCAGGCGCTAATGGCCTTAAAAGATACATTGAAATATGTCATGAAAGACCCAAAGAAATTCCTCTCTGGTATGTTCTTCAAGCATCCCAGTACCGCTCTTATAAACGGGGACAACAAATGGTCGGGCCTTTATAAGAAGGCCGACTATCAATTCAAGAAAAACCTGGTGTCCCTTCTTATCAGCTGCCTAAAGCCAGACGCTTGGAAGGATGTCTTTGATCCTAAGAAGTGGCAAGAGGAGAAAAGGTTCGAAGAGTTAATGACTCACGCAGAGACGATATGTTGGGCCTTGAGTTATACAGAAACCCTGAGAGTGTTATGTCATCATGCTAATTTAGATGAAGAAAGAGCAGAGCTTTTTAATGACTATCTCACCTTGGTGGAGCCAAAGTTGTGTGCGATTTATAAAGATTGGGAAATAAGAACTCAATAACTAAGGGCTTGAAGTGGGCTCAATATAGGTTTGAATCATTGTTCTCGCTATTTCTGTGTCGCCTAATTGGCGGCATGGAAAGCTTCTTGTGGTTTTAACGACAATGCCTTGCAGATCTCCACTGACCACCTGATTGGTAAGAACTTCGAGCTTAACAACGTTGTTAACCACGATGGGTCCATCCTCTTGTACCTGGGCCCCCGTTCGAATCTCGATATTATCGTATATACCACTGGTGAAAATATACTCAGAAAACCCGTTGTCATTTTCTTGGTAGTTCAAAGGAGTCTCACCCTTTAAGACTTGCCCGCACAGGTCGGTCAAAAGACCATTTAAATCAGTTTGCACTTCTCGAGCATAGGAGCCTGGAAAGATAGATTCATAACTCAAAGGACCATTAATAAGTAATTGAGACAGTTTTGTGTCGAGACGAGTGTCAACTTCGGGGGTCTTGCTCTTACAGCTTTTAGTTTGGTAATTGAAAGGAAAATCACTACCAATCAATTCGGCACTATACTTGGCCCGCTTAGAACGAAAGGCGTAGCAAACCCTCAAGGCCACACTCATTTCATCGTCTCTTAAGGCCCGGCCACCATTGACGGCAGCGTTGCCAAAGGCAAAAACCTGGCTTTCATCGGCATACTCACGCTCGAGACCACAGGAGGTCATCATTGCACTCGTGATAACGAGAGTGCACAGATAAAAAGAAAGGCCATTAAGTAGCTTCATCGTTTAACCTATCGACAATCGAGAGTGACTCCTTTAGGTATAAATCATGGAAAATGAAGGTTTTCAAGGCTCCCTAGGAGTCTATAAGCAGTTGATAACTGGTGATGGTAGCATCAGCCTCTACAGCAGTGCTTTCAGCGAGAGTTGCCACTCAGAAGTGGGGGCCCTTACGGAAACTAAACACGTCTATATTACCGGAGCGAAAGTAGAGGAACACTTTCTCAAGCAAAGCAACGGCCATATCCTAGAAGTTGGCTTTGGCACTGGGCTTGGCTTCAAAGCAACGATAGACGCTCTTACTCACCTATCCCCGCAACTCACCTTTGTCAGCAGTGAGATTGATCCAAAACTGGCGCTCTTCAGTATGGAACAATTACTTAAAGACTCAACTATTTCTTCCTATGAAAGAAGCCTTGATAAACCTCAAGGGCTTGATGCTCTCTTTGCAAAAACTCAGCAAGGTACACAGCTCGTTGTTCTACTAGGTGACATAAGGGAAACTCTTAAAATTTGGCAGCTTCATCCCCTTTTTCAACCCTTTCATCGTATCTACCAAGACCCATTTAGCCCCAAAAAGAACCCACTCCTGTGGACGCAAGAATGGTTTGGCGAGCTATTTGATGTCGCTGATCCTCGGGCGATCTTAAGCACCTACTCCTCGACTAGAGCAGCGTGGAAGGCCCTGCTCAAGACGGGCTGGCAAGTGGAAACATTTACAGGAATCGGTAAGAAAAAACTCTGCACGAGGGCCATGAAGGAAGGCACGACAAAACCCGAAATTTACGAACTCTGTGAAAACTCCCCAAAGCAGGTCTTCAGAGACTGTGACTACCTTAAAGCCTGAACTCTTTTTTCTAGGGGGGGATGGCTTGCAAAAAGGTGATTAAAGCTTGAACCAGAATTGATTCCCATCACTTCGATACTCTTGTCCTGTTTGCCGCTGGGCTCACCATGTTGTTTCAAACGCTCTAAGGCAGAAATCATTTTTTCTTTACCCACCAAAGTCGCGGCACCGGCATCGGCCCTAAACTCACGCCAACGCGAAACATACATGACAAGAGGTAAGGCAAGAAAACTGACGATTCCATAGATAAAGTTTCGAATGAAGTAGCCCATAAAGCCCTGACCTAAGCCAGAGGGAGCATCGTCATCATCCCCTCTTAAGGCGTTCATAATAATATTCGTGATAACAAAAGATAAGAACACAGCAAAAGCATTGGCCACCCCCTGAACTAAGGTCATGGTCACCATATCACCACTGGCAATGTGACTAACTTCGTGGGCCAACACTCCTTCCACCTCTTCTTCATTCATGCCGGCCATCAAGCCGGTTGAGACCGCGACGAGGGAGTTGTTTCGACCTGAGCCAGTGGCAAACGCGTTCATATCGCTACTTTCAAAAATATAGACCTCCGGCATTTTTGTCAGACCTACTCTGCGCGCTAATGTGTGAACCTTTTGCTCCAGTTCTGAGCCCCGAGCAACTTCTTTAAGTCCCATTGAGCTTTTTGCGAGAAACTTACTAAGAAAAAGAGAGGCAAAGGAGCCCCCCATACCAATAGCAAAACTCATCACAAAGATTTGACCATAGGAGCCCAATTCAATACCAAGAGCACTTAGAACTAAGGTGCCTAAAATCATCAATGAGGCGGTGACTAGAATATTAGTTAAGATAAGAAATAAATAACGCTTGATCACTCTTGTCTCCTAAAGACGGACCATCTTTCGGCCCTAAAATACTTTACGAATATAACCCAAGCAAAGTGGTGGTGTAAGGACTCTTCAAAGATTTAACAAATTATTGACAATAAACACTCAGAATTACGGTGAAAAATCCGATAAAGAGCATTATTCAAGTTTAATTTATTGAGTCGTCGATGCAACAAACTCAACTCACCAAAGGTGAGGCCATTTGGTTAGGGTTTATTTTGGCCGCAGTGGTTTTCTCTGCAGCTGAAGCTCCCTTCACTTTTACCTTCAACACCAGGTTGCAGGGCTGGCAAGTTGTCGCTGACGTTATCATCTCCTGTCTCTTTCTAGGGGATCTGATCTACTCCTATAAAAGATTTAAACAAAGCAGACGCTTACCCCTAAGCCAGCAAATCTCAAAACAGAAATTCTATCTCATGTCCGTTATTGATATTTTAGCCTGTGTTCCCTTTGATCTCCTCTTCTATCTTTTTGGTGGTGCTGTCTTTGGTAGTATTTGGAAGACTCTTCGCCTGGTTCGCCTCATACGAATTGTTAAAGTCATTCAATTTTTTAACTCCCTAAATTTGGTCCCTCGCGGCTTAAAAATGAGCATGGTGGCAATTGCGACCTTTATTTTAATCCATTGGTTTACCTGTGTTTGGATATGTATCCATCCCCTGACTCCTGGAGCTGATAGAACTTATTACTACGTAAAATGCTTCTACTGGACAGTGACGACCCTAACAACTGTTGGCTACGGCGACATTACGCCCACAACGATAACGGGCAGAATCTACACGATGATCGTTATGTTCTTAGGGGTAGGCTTCTATGGTTTCGTTATTGGTAATGTTACCCAGATATTCGCAGAATCTGCGCGCTACAAAGAGCAAGCGCGGGAAAAGTTTAATGAACTTAATTCATTTATGAAGCACTACCATATTCCAAGTCGACTCCAGAACTCCGTTTTTAACTACTATAATCACCTTTATACCAAACGCTTTAGTGATAATGACTCTAAAATTATAGGCGAGCTGCCTCAAGCCTTGAAAGTCGAATTACAAGTTTATATGAATATGAAGTTGATTCGAAACTTACCGGTCTTCAAATTCTGCACACAGGCGTGCTTGAAAGAAGTTGCTTCAGCTTTGGAGCAACAGTTTTACGGACCCGGCGACACCGTCATACGCATTGGTGAAGTAGGTGACGAAATGTACGTGATCGGCCATGGAGTCGTTGACGTTATCTTAGAGGATGGCTCAGTGGTTGCTCAGCTCCATGAAGGGCAGTTCTTTGGAGAAGCCGCCCTTTTGAAGGAAACCACTAGAAATGCAAATGTGCGAGCGTCGACTTACACAGACCTCTATCGCCTATCTAAAGAAGACTTTCTTCGCATCATCGAGCTTCACCCTGAACTCTTAGAGAATATGAAAAATGTCACCAGTCGCCGAAAAAGTGATCGAAGAAAAGCTGAAAACGCTCACTCCTAAATCACTTTACTCTTGGCCTCATTGACCATTGCCTCTACTGTCGCCGGATCTTCCCAACGCTTTTGGGCCTCGGCAGAAAGCTTATGAATCGGATCAAAGTAAGTAAAAACTTCACCGGGCTTCACGTAGGGCGCACACCAAACAGAAATGCCATTTTCGCGGTCGTAGTATTCATAAGAAGCGACGTGACGCTTTCCTCCACCACCAGGAAGATCGCAAACAAAGGTTGGGGTGTTGAAGCCGGCCGTCGTCCCTCTAACCGCCTTTTCTAAGGCGATGCCTTCGGCCAGAGTCGTTCGAAAGTGCTCACAACCGGGAACCATATCGTGCATGTAAACATAGTAAGGCTGAACATTAATAAAGCCCAACTGGCGAGTAAGCTTTACCATAATATCCACACTATTATTGACACCATCTTGGAGGACCGCTTGATTCCTCACGAGAATACCTAAACTAAAGAGTCTATCCATGGCCTCCTGTGAGGACTTCGTTATCTCTTGGGGAGAGCTGAAGTGAGTATGAACAACAACTTGCTTGCCGTAGCGCCTTCCAAACTCATGAACATCACTAAGGCTTTTCACCCACTCATCATCGGTAAGGATTTTTTGAGGGAATATTGCAATACCTTTAGTCGCGTAACGAATTCTTCTTATATGTGGAATTTTCAAAAGATTCTCACCAATATATTTAAGCTGAGCAGCTGTTAACATATAAGAGTCTCCGCCAGAAATCACAACGTCCTCAATGAGAGGATTTCTTAAAATATATTCAAAAGCATCATCCCACTTCTTCTGGTTAGCCCCATAGGTGCTTTTATCGACACTTTCAGTCGAACCACCGATGATTCTTGAGCGTGTACAATATGAACAATACACCGGACAAATAGTTGTCGGTAAGAATAAAACTTTATCCGGATAACGGTGAGTCAACATAGAAACGGGAGAGTCCGTGTCTTCTCCCAAGCTATCGGCTTCATAGTATGCATGGTCGGGAAGAAATTGAGAACCGAGAGGGAGAAATTGCTTTCTTAAAGGATCGTCCCACGGATTTTCCCAATCAATGAGAGCGAAAATATAAGGCGTGATTCTAATATTCATGGGCGTGATTTTTTGACCCGCTTCGAGATCACTCATAAGCTCAGGCGTACACAAAGGCCCAAGGATCTTTTTTACTTGCTCGATTTTTCTAATGGAGTTTTTCACCTGCCATTTATGATCGTCGAACTCCTCACGCTTAACACCATCCCAGCCCGGTATCTTCTTCCAAAATTCATCATTTCTAAAATTGCGATGCTCGAGCTCTGGTATCTTCTTTACAGACGTTGCTTCTTTTAGTTTTACGGATTCACTCATCTTAACCTCACTTATCCTGGACTCTCTTATTATAACCCAAACCCACTAAGACAGAGCAGATCGGGCAAATATTGGAGTCATTAACTTAATGGTAACTAGTTGAATTGACTAAGAGGGTAAGACTAGAGGCCAGACATTTGAGCTCATACTAGAGAAAGGAACTTGGGGAGCCATGAGGGAGAAAAAGCCTGATAGCACAAGGGACAGGGTCATCGCCACGAGCCCCATAATCAGAAGCGCTAGAAGCTTTGTATCTAAACTCAAATTCCAAAAGCGGTTACTAAAATTAATAAGATTATGCTTGAGACTTTTGCCACTCTGCCAACGGAAGCACTCAATTAAAGGCACCTTAAAATCCAATCGATAGCCACTTTGGCAATTAGAACAACTCACCTCTAATACTTTTCCAGGTCGAATGGGTACTCTTAATTTCTGACGACATTGAGGACAAGAAAATACCCTCTTTCCAAGGTTGGTCGTGGACTTGTTGAGAAAATGGCGAGCTTTTGATAGGGCTAACATACCTAAGTTTAGCACAAATGCCGGTAATGAGATAGGAATCGCGCGCAAAGCGACTCTTAAGCCCCCTGGGACTTTTTGTCATTGGCTAAAGAGAAGAACTCCCCTCTTTTTAGACGATCAATCTTATGATCCGTCAGTTCCATCGTTTTTTTGACAAGTTTAAGTTTTTCTTTGTCACTTAAAGCGACTTGGAGACCTTCAAGAGTTTTTTCAAAATCAAGGACAATCACAGCAACTTTCTTGTGGGCCTTGGGATTTTCCGATTCAGTGCAATAGTGAGCGACATCGCTCATATTTTGAAAGAATTCATGAAAGTATCTAATATTTAGTTCTGCACTTACCTTGGCAAGCCGCGCAAACAGTCCAGAAATATTGGTAAAACTCTCCGGAGGAAAGATATTGTTTTGTTTGTGCAAAACTTCGTTCTGCTCTTTGAGGACCACCAATGCGCTCTCAATTTCACCACCCAGTACCTGAGCTGCTAATCCGACCTTTTCTTGACTCATACTACCCTCAATAAAGTAAAAATTAATCTAAGTTTACTTCCAATGACCAACCTCAAAGTAAGCCCGAGTGCTGGCCCTATCGGATCTTAGTTTACCTTAGTTTTCTTAAGCTAAATTAATATTTTTTAACTGATCGTCCCTTCACTATACTCACTTGAGAAACCTCTTAAAGGAAAAATAAAAAAAACATCAGAGGCTAATTATAACGAGTACTTGGAGTTCTAAAGTCAATTTATAACAACTTTAGAGTGTCGGGAAAGTGCCTACCTTAGCCCCTTGGGAATGACTAACCAATCAACTCCAATAAAAAGAAGGTGGGTTATGGCCGCAAGCCCGGCTGCCGGAATGGCTCCGGCGAGAATGATGCTGTTACTATTTAAGGCAAGCCCCGTGACGATCAGAGAGCCCAATCCACCAGCGCCAATGAAGGCGGCTAATGTCGCCGTACCAATATTAATAATTACGCTCATTTTGATTCCCGCCATAATATTAATACTCGCTAATGGTAGCTGAATCAGCCGAAGCTTCTCAAAGTAACTCAAACCAATAAGCTCACTACTCTCCTCTAAGTCTTGGCCAATTTGAGAAATCCCCGTATAGGTGCTGCGAACAATGGGTAGAAGTCCATAAAGAAAGAGCGCGACATAGGCAGGAGTAGCGCCAATGCCAAAAAACGGAATCAAAAAACAAAGAAGCGCCAAACTAGGAATAGTTTGCAAAAGCCCTGAGCCAAACAAAGAGACGTGGCCTAGCCAAGCAGCTCTCGTGGCCAAAATTCCCAGCGGTATACCAATAATGATCGAGAAAAATAAACTGACAAAGACCAGCCTTAAATGTTCTTTAGTAAGAGTGAGTATGCGATTCAAGGGTATGCCACTGTTTTCAATTCTTTCTTTTCCCAGAAAAACGGCAGCCGCCTGCGCGAAGCTTTTTCCATCGTTTTCAACTAAGGAATTGAGTTGAATCATTCTCTCACTATCTATTTGACCAATGATTCTCTCTTGAATCGCCTGCCAACTCTTTGGAAATTTCTGAGGAAAATCAAGTGAGCTCATGAGAACACTCAAATACTTTGGAAAAAACTCGAGATCATCCTCTAAAAGATTTAAATCAAAACGCTTAATTTTGGCATCAGTTGAATAAACTTCCATCAAGTCTGCTTCTCCTCTATTGAGGGCCTCAAAAGCCAATGAGTGCTCCATACCAACAGGGTGAGTGAAGCGAAACCCATAGTGGTTTTCTAAAGAGCGCAGTCCATCGGCCCTTCTCATGAACTCAAGGGTGAAAACAGTTTTCAAGTCAGTGTGATTTCTCAACTCACTAATCTTTACTAGATTTAGTTTCTTATTATTCTCTCTCTTCATGGCAAAAGCATAAGTATTATTAAAGCCTAAGGGTTGTGAGAGCAAAATATTATGCTCCTTTTCCAAAACTTTCTTAAGATCGGCGTGCTCATTGATATCCGAGCGCTTTAAAATAGCCTGGGCAATCGTACCGGTGTACTCAGCATAAATATCGACTTCTCCACCTCTTAAGGCTTGATAAGAAATACCAGTGGCGCCAAGACCGAACTTTCTTTTGACCGTGGCCTCTCCGGCATCTTCTATAACCTGTGAAATCAACTCGGCCAAAACATAACTTTCGGTAAAAGTCTTTGAACCAACTGTGATCGTGGGCTTACTTTCAACACTGACTAAGCTAAAGAGAAGACCAAATAAGAAAGTAAGTAAAACTCTCAATTCTTTCATAGTTTGATCTCCATCGGGATCTGCGCCCGTACAAACTCATGCACAAAGGGGTCTGCTGCATTGTGAAAGAGTTCGCTAAAACTTCCCGTTTGTACAACCCGCCCTTCGTTGAGCAAAGTAATTCGATCTCCAAGAAAGGAAGCTTCCCTTAGGTCATGAGTTACGACAATGACGGTCTTTTTTAACTCTTTAAAAATATCTTTTAATTGACGCTGAAGTGAGGCGCGAACAATGGGATCCAAGGCACTGAGGGGTTCATCGAGCAGAACCACTTGCGGATCGAGAATCAGGGCACGCATAAGAGAAACTCTCTGCCTCTGACCACCACTTAGTTCGTGAGGGAATTTTTCTAAGCAAATAAAGTCTAAATCCACCATTCGCATAAGTCTTTCGAGGCGCTCTTTTTGGCTTTGCTTATCGATCTTTCGCACCATGGCCGGCAGGAGAATATTGGCTTTATTTGTGAGATGAGGAAAAAGACCACCTTCTTGAGTACAGTATGACAAGGTCGTTGTTCGACTTCGTTTATCCAGCAGATGAACTGCCTGCCCATCAATATCAACCTCTCCTAAATCCGTGGTCTCTAGGCCACCAATCATGCGCAAGAGAGTCGTCTTGCCGCTGCCACTGGCGCCTAGAAGGACATGAATTTCTCCAGAGCCAATAGTTAAACTGAAGTTCTCAATGACCACCTGTTGACCAAAGCGTTTTTGCACATTTTTAATGTTAATCATTATGGGCCTTTAAAAAAATAGCTATCATCAATATTATGGCCGAAAGATCCACTGGGAACCTTTAAGGGAAAAAAGATCGTCTATCCTCCTAATTTCATGGTATTCTTTCCCCGTGTACCTCTTTATATTGTCAAGTATCAAGGATGAGCTTCATGAAGAAACACCTCATGATTTTCCTATTATCTTCACTCTCTCTCCCCTTACTTGCTAGCGCAAAAGAGGTCTGGGAAAAAACAAAACTATCGGCTTCTTTGGGCCTTACTTCTGATTATGTCGATAACAAGCAAGTAGAAGCCCGGGTGTTTGGAGTATTAGGCCTCGTTGATGTCGATATGCCTTTCACAGATACTCTACGTCTAGACCTCTCGGTTGGCGCCATCTTAGAAACGGGCTCCAATAACTCTTTCATTATTGATGAGTATGCGCCCAATAGGCTATGGCTGCTCAGAAGAGCCGCCATCGAATGGAACCCCTACTCTTTTCTCTCTTTTGAGGCCGGTGCAATTGATCAAGGAGACTATGGCTCACTCTTACTCGTCACCTCCTCAGCCTTTTTAGGCTTCAGACAAAGTCTCGCTCTAGAGCTCAGTGAAAATCATTCTTTCTACATCAAGCTATTGCAGGCCATTCCTAACAACATTAACCTCAATCAAAGAATTGGAGTGGTTCAAGATGGAACCCCCAGCTATATGATGCAAACCCTGGGAATGGACCTTGAAGGAGATCTGCTGTCCTTGAAGATTGAAGGCTCTCGCTTTGCCTACAATTCTCTTAGTACAGGCATAGCTTTTCAATCACAATTTCTCGGCAACAGTGTAAGAGGTGGCTCTGCTTTAAACTCAGATTTTATTTATGGCTTTGCCGGCTATAACTTTATGGGCTCAACAACATTCATGTTTACCGATCAAGTAGGCGTTGAATTTGAAATGCAATACCTCTACAACGAAAAAGCTGCTGAGGCGCGAAATAAAGGTCACCTTTATGAAGCAGAGATTATTTTAGGCAGCTGGGAAATCGGAGGCGGTGTCTTTCGTAACGAGAGTGACTCTTCCCCCGGCTATTACAACTCCAAAGCTTATTCGCATAACAATCACGAGGGCTTCAGCGCAAAAATTGAATACGATGACGAAATTGAGCAAAGGGAAATTGAATTAGTTTATATCGACAGCTCCCCTATTCAGTTCAATACTTTTCAGTCTGATACTAAAAAAGTTATCCTTAACTTCACCCAAGAATTAGACTTCTAGGGCACCTCGATTAGTTAAAAGGAGCGCTCTATCATTGCCCTTATTCGCCTTGTTCTTATAGGCCTCTACATTGGAATCATCTCTCTTTTGGCCCTTGTTCTGTGTTTGCTTAGACCGTTCAAAGCAGACAACACCTACTGGGTTGGCAGGCTCTATGCTTGGGGCGTGCTCAAGATGGCCGGCATTAAGGTAACGGTGGAGAATCCGGATTACGTTGATTCAATTCCCGAATCCGCTGTCTTTATTTCCAATCATCAAAATAACTTCGACATTTTTATTATCGGCGCTTTCGTTCCTCGTCACACCGTCAGCGTAGGCAAAAAAATAATTAAGTATTTTCCTTTCTTTGGGCAAATATACTGGCTCTCCGGAAATATCTTAATTGATAGGAAAAAGAAAAAAAGTGCTCTGGGGACGATGAATCAAGCGGCTCAAAAAATAGTAACCAATAAGATCAGAGTATGGGTGATGCCCGAGGGCACAAGAAGTAAAGGAAGAGGACTCCTTCCTTTTAAAAAAGGTGCGTTTCATTTAGCTCAGCAGACCAAAGGTCCTCTTATTCCTATTTGTATCAGCAACTATCATGAACGCCTTGATATCAACTCGCTGAAAACCATTAACGTCAAAGTGCGATACTTGGAGCCGATACCGGCTTCAACCTTTAACAGTAAGGATATCAACCAGATTAAAGATGAAACTTATCTAACCTTCAAAAGCGAACTCTCTAGTTTAGACGAGCGTACGGCCCAACTCGACAGTCACCTATGAAAAGTAATAAAGACGATCACCTTAAGAGGATAGAGAACCTGCTCTATAAAGGAGTGGGTTGTGTCCACAGTGTCGACCAAAATGACGTCTCTCATATTGAGGCCAATGATCAAAAAACGTTTGCCTACGGTCTTGGCCACGCCCATGCTAAGCAGCGCGGCCTGCAAATAAGCCTTATGCAACTTATTTTGCAAGGGCGCCTCAGTGAGTTTTTAGGAGATGATAAGGAGCTTATCGAGACCGATTTTTTTATGGAGAGCTACTCTTTTCACTACCACGCTCGCCGTGAAGAAGGACGACTCGAGCAAGAAGATAGGGATTATCTCCAGGCTTATATAGATGGTCTTAACGAAGGCCGAAGACAGAACAGGCCTCTCGAGTTTAAGGTTCTCAAGATACCCTTCATAAAGTGGACTATTCCGGACACCTTAAGCCTTCTAAAGTTAATGGGCTTTCTCGGGCTGGCCCAAACTCAGCTCGATGCAGAGAAATTCATCGCTCAATCTCTTGCTAAAGGCGTTGACTATCAAATCCTTAGATCTTTATTTCACCCTTGCTTGCCTGAAAAGTGTCCCACAGATTTGGCGCTCTTTCCTCAAATTAAGTTCGATCAAACCATAGTCCCTGAAAACTATTTTTTTCAATCAATACCGGCGCTCAAAAACTCCAACAACTGGGTCACTCGCTCGGAAAAAAACTCAGCTGATACAACAATGATGGCCTTTGATCCTCACCTTGAAGTTAATCGTCTGCCGGCCCTCTGGTTTGAAAGTGTATGGCATACAGGAGAGCAATTCTCCATGGGTATTACCTTACCAGGGGCCCCAGGTTTCATCATGGGCAGAAATAATAAGATGGCCTTCTCTTTTACCTATGGCTTTATGGATACTCTTGACTACTTTATTGAAACCATTCAAGACTCTAGCGTTCTCCAATCGGAGGCGAGAGCGGGGCTCAACTCGAGAATGGTTACGAAGTACAAAAAAGACGGCTCAAAACTCTCCTACTTTCTTTTCTCAACCGACAGAGGCGCTTTAGAAGTCGGGGCCGATAATATCAACTCTCAAGGAAAAATTAAAGATGGCCTCTACTTGTCTAGGGCCTGGACTGGTGAACATCATGGTGCTGCTGAGGCTATCGGTGTTCTAAGAAAAATGCATCTATGCACCGACACCGACGAGGCTTGCCAAGTGGCCAAGAGGCTCTTTATTTCGGGCAACTGGCTATTTTGTGACGACCAAAATAATATAGCCTATCAGCAGTCAGGCTACCTGCCAGAGAGGAGTTCCCGCAGTGATGGCCTGATCGCACTAGATGCATCTAAAAATAGCAATCATTGGCGCCATCACGATAAAGGAGCGGCCCTCTTATCTATTAAAAACCCTGAGGTCGGCTTTCTTTGCACCGCCAATAACTTAATACCGGGCTCTCGTGAAAATAAAAGTATCTCCCTTGCCATGGGAGACTATCGAGCAAAGCGAGTAAGCGAGCTTTTAGCGGAAAATAACGAACACAACTACCAAAAAGCAAAGGCCATGCAATCGGACCTTTTCAGTCTTCAAGCAAAGGCTTATCTCGAACTCGTGGGTGACTCCATTCCCGATACCCCAAATGGACGAATCTTGAAGCAGTGGGACTTGTGCTACGACGAAGATTCCATTGCCGCTTCACTTTTTGAAAATTTTCTCAATCACTGCTATCGAGAACTTCTTATTCCCATTATCGGTCAAAGAGCTTGGCTGGAACTTTCAAGTAATACTCACCTTATAGCTGATTATTACGGTTTAATTGATAGAATCTTACTCAATCCTAACGAGAGGGATCGACGCTGCTTTGGCGTAGCTCAAGGCTCTCTCTCGGTTCAGGATCTAGCCTTAAACCATCTTAAGAAAAGCCTCGTAAAGACTCTCACGGCTTTTCCAACAGGCACGATTAAGCAGTGGGGCAAAAGACAGCAATTTACTTTTACCCATATCTTACTGGGAAAAAGAGCGCCAAAGTGGCTGCCTATAAATGCGGGGCCTTTTCCTATGCCCGGATCCAGAGCAACGATTCACCAAGGAAATCTCTATAAGCATAAAGACCGCGTAACCAGCTTTGCTCCCAGTTATCGCTTCATTACGGCAATTGAAGATTCATTTGCTTTTAGTGTTTTACCTGAGGGACCGAGCGATCGATTTTGGAAAAAAAGTTACAAAAGTGAGATAAAGTTATGGCGTGCCTTCCAATACAAAACACTAAAACCATTTGTTGATTGTGATTAAATTCAAGGTAAACTAAATCTATGAATTTTTCTCTTTTCCCATTACTTGCTCTGTGTCTGTTAGCTTGTCCTAGCTCTTGGGCCCAAAAAGACAAGGGTGACTTTACCTATGACCCTAAGACAAAATCAGTAAAGCCCAAGTATCTTGGTAAGGTCTTTCTTATCAAAGGAAAAGTGGAGAGCATCTCATCGACAGGAATCGAGAGCTCTTTGAGAGATCAGTCGAAAATTTTTCCTGGTGATAAAATTATCACTCAGGCAAAATCCCTCATAAAAATTGAGATGGTGGACACAACAGTGGTTACAGTGGCCGCTGAATCTACCTTTGAGTTCAGCAAATGGGACTACGAGACAAAAGATGAGCGAGAGGCCCTCTTTAACGTTATAAAGGGAAGAATACGCTCAAATATCAAGGTAAAAAATAAGAAGACAAGCTCTCTAAAATACCAAGTTGGTAGTGTTTCGATGGGAATTAGAGGCACGAGAATTCTCGCCAGCGCCTACACTCGCCCCGATAAGGTCAGTGTTTCTCATGTGGTCGTTTTGGAGGGCAAGACAGAGATTTATGACTCTGCCGCCGACAAGAAGCTGAGCCTCGAAGCAGGAAGTCAGTATATAAGCTTCCTGAAGCCCGATGGGACTATCCTAAAAACGGAAGGCCCCAACCTGTCACGAGAAGAAGTAAAACGCCTCAAAGCAACGGACAAAAACCCTCGCAAGTACTTTAGACCTTTCCTACCCTTTATTGGTCTCAAAAAAGTAAGTCATTCCACAAGCTCAAAGCTGGCTGCCCCCTCCCCCACTGGCGCGGGAGCAAACAGGAAAAACTCTCGCTTTAAAAACAACGAGAAAAAGAGCTGGAAAAGCACTTTGAACAAGTTGAATCAAAGACTGCTCGAAAATAAAAATGACTAAGAATTAGTCACCCCCCTTTATAAGTGACTAAATCTTACTACTTAACCCTCTTAAGTACCCGTAAATATTAAGTATAGAGATAGGCTTACTTCTTGCATCATAACAGTATGATGAGGGAAGAGATGAAAAAAACGATTCACATGATTTTTCTATTTGCAACAGCAATCCTAGTTGGTTGTTCAAGCGATGTTCAAGATCAGTCAGAGTTGGCCACAACGGCGACCTTTGATATCACCGCCATTAGCGGTGTAAAAGTCGACGACATAGGAGAGGCTTCCAAAGGGCTATGGAGTGAAATACCTCAAAAGAGATCCATTACTTTTAGGGCCTGTCTTAACGATGTAACTCTTCAAGTTCCTCTTCAAAGTCAAAACGTTCAAGTTCGCACCCCATTTGCTGACCAAAGTAAAACCACAGATAGTGCAGGCTGTCTGACGTGGAGTGATGATTTTGATTTTTCTTATTTTTCTAAAGAACAACTCGTGCAATACCCTATTTCAATAACGGGACTCTCAGGTCACATGGGCCATGAAGAGGTCACCTTAGTCGTTAATCCATGGAACCAAGACTCGTCTAAAGTCGTATACGACACTCGTTATGATGAACTTCCCGAAGTGATCACGACGAAAAGAGAGAGCTCTTCAAGTGTCATTCAAATGAGAAACTTGAGCATCAGCTATGTTCAAAGTGGTTACAATAGCAGCGAAAAGTTTGCCTTCTACAGCTTTAGATTAAACGCCCAAGTAGAAGGACGAAGATCGGACATTAAAGGTAATCCAGTGTCACTTCCTTTGCAAAAAGGTCAATTCCAAATTGAGCTCGACCTTATTGAAGAGAAGGAAAGCGAATATTCAAAAATCTCTCATACCGCGATCATTGCCGACCTAGAAGAGGGAATTCTCTCGAAAAATATTCAGTTTAACTTTATTCGCGGCTTTCAGCACCACCCCGATTCACGTTTCTACGTCAATGTCTCCTTCAAGCCCATAGGCTTACCTAAGAGTGCGTGGAGTGATCTTGATCGTGAATACTTAAACCATAAAGGGATCCTTCCTCTTGCCAATCTACAAGGAGCTAACGAAGGTGCGCTCGATTCTTTGAGTCTATACCCAAGTGCTCTTGTTGCAAGTGAATTCAAAACCCAGTCTCTTATTAAAGAAGCTTCACGTTTTGAAGGATCGGATGATGAAAAGGCCTACCAAAACTCCCAAGCTGAAACCATTACTGATAACTTTGGCGTCTCCATTGCCAGCGTGAATCTCACAAACGGTGTTTTACTAACACCTGAAGACAATAGACTCAATGCTAGAGTCAGAAGAATGCCCATTACAATTTGCCTGGCAGACGGTCTTTCACAGAATTCAAACAAGCCACTTCCTCTAACGAAAATCGCCTTCAAGGGCCGCCAAGGAACAAGAAGAGATACACAAGACTTAAGAGAGGCTACAACTGATCAAGGGGGTTGTTTTCAATCCTATATCCTTATGGCCTATGACTACTTAGGATGCGAGCGCTTTGATCAATTCACTTACGAAGTTGAAGTTAAAGACGGACGTTATAGAGGCTTAAGAAAGACTGCAAGCTTGGCCATTAACCCCTATAACCCCCAAGACCTCTTTTATGACTTAAGACTGGCAAGCGCACCACCTGCCATTGAGTGTCAAGCTCCGAGTATCGCTATTAATCAATTCACTTACAGAAGTGAAGGAACTGACAGAAACTCTTTTAAAGTTAATCGCCACCTTCATATGAGCTTGGCCAAAAGATTCTCTATTGAGTTTAGTCCCAAGTTCTATAGAAATGGATCCTATCAAGAAATTGAGAATCACAATAACCTTTATGCTGGTGAGTTTGAAATGACGGCAACTGTACTTGCCCCAAAAAATCCTCATGCCGACTACTTTCAGTTTAACGAAGCTGAATGGGACTATCTCTCTTCTAGCAAGAAGGCTGTCTCAATTAACTCAAACGGAATTGTAGCCGATGAAATTCTCATGCCGTTTCACCTGTCTGAAACGTTATTTTTGAGCTATAAAAATCTGCTTCTTGTGCAACTGAAGCCCATGAAAGGAACAAACCTAAAGGCTACAACCTTTATGCTGCCTTTTTATGCCACATCTCAAAATGCAACACTGATGCCCTCCATTGTAGAAGAAGCCTTCTCGCTGGAATTAGACGCAAAGATTGCCCAAACTCTGAGAGTAAAAGGAAAACTCCCAGGTATGCACAGACCAACTCAACAGAGTTCTGATCTCTTGGGCTCATCTCCTATTGAGCTTTATCGCGAAAAGCTCAGAAGCCTCTATAGTAATAGAGAAAAAACGACGAATCTCCTCTATGGTGATCTGGACTTCTTTAATTCACTACCTCCTGTTGCCTCCAAAGATTGGGCCGACATCTCGGCAGCGCAAAAGCTAAAGTACAAAACAACTCTAAGCGTAGGAGACATGCGAATCCTTACGGGTTACCAAGGGGAGAAAACCGAGCGTCTTTTACAGAAATTCTGTCGTGGGTTCTATTCTTTAAAAAGCTCGCGCTCGCTTTTAGATGAATGTCTTGCTCAACCAAGAAATCACATCAGAGTCACCCCTATGAGCTTTGTTGAAGATATTTTAGGCTTAGAGACAACCTCAGTTGAAGGCAGTGAGTTTGCCTCAGCCAAGGCCAAGTTTATTAATGATGATCAGGGTAAAATCAGAAGAGGAAATGCCTTTTTCGCCGCCTATGGCGATCGCTCTTCAATCACAACGGGTGAGCAAGATACTGTTTCCTACCAAACCAACCTCTCCTACGGCCTTGAGGGACCGAGCATGGTTTTTATGGGCTTTTCTAAAAGTAAGTCAACTTCACAAGAAGTTTTTAAAGTGAAGAACTCAACTCAAATGAAAGCAGCTTTTAACCGAAACTATACCTCAAGAGATCTTCTCGATCTTAGCTTTGAGCGCTTAACGCTGGAAATACCTGTCAAGAGTCGTGAGTGTATCACAGTAGAGTCGCTGCAAAACGTTGCCCTTACTTATCAAATCTGTAATGACAGAGCACGTCTTCAGAGATTAAAGGAAACTTGGTTCTTCATTGGCGATACGAATGCCATCAAGCATGGAGTTATTAGCGATGCTAATCTGCCCGGAGACACCAATCAAAGCCAAGTCATTCGTGGACAGCAGCGCTTTAACCAACTTTGGGACGATATGGAAAAAGAAGATACTCTTCTCGTGATAAAAGAGCTTGGAACAATGAATGCAGGGGATGCCTTCGAAAATTATATTCAAAAGGAAAACCGAATGCTTCCTTATGAATCAAGCTACGATCACGCCTTCCCGGGAATGGTGATACCCTTCTCTCACGTGCCTACAAACTCCTGCACTGATTGCCAGGGTCAATAACACTCTGGCAGGTTTTAAAGCCCTCACTTTCGGTATCAGACTCTGGTACCGAAAAAGCATCAAAGCATTCTCGAAGATTTTGACAAAAAATATTTCCCTTCTCTATTTCTTCTTCACTAAAGACATCGATACTACTTCCTTCAAGAACATCTAAGCTTTGGGTGAGCTCATCTGCCTCCTCTCGAGCTTCGCCAATCAACTCCTGACTCTCTCGAAGCTCAGCCTCTAATTGATAGGTATCATAGGCTTGGGCCATCACGAGATAAATCATGACCCCATACATATAAGCCTTTCTCACCCTTAAGTATTGATCATTAACCACTAAGCTCGCTCCGATTTCGCGGCTGATTCTCTCTGCGACCTCATCCGTCAAGCCCTCGCTCAATAGATCATCGGCCAATCCTTTACTTAGCTTGGGAGGTTTAACCTTGGGCAGATATAAAGGCGGAGCTCCTAAGAGCATCGGCAGATTAAGCAGCGATACCTTGAGACCTGAAGCAAACTTTGTCTGTGCAAACTTCCTCAAAGGGCCTGGGTTTGCTCCAAGAAAGCGAAAATGAGAGAAGCTCTCATACATTCCCTTCTTAGCAAGATCCTCTGTGGCCAAGGCCACAATAAGCTCTCTCTGCCTGCCAGTGAAGGACAGTGAAGCTCCCAAGCTGCCGCGAGCCCCGAAAGCGATGGTATAGAGCACATGAGTGAGATTGTCAATATCGTCAAATTGCCAAGAGCGCTGATAAGAGAGCTTTTTAAGGAGCTCACTGAGCGCTCTTTTTTGGGCAATTGAAATTTCGCCAATTTCACGGGCTTGATTCTCGCCCTTAAGCTGGAAGCTTTTGGTTGCTCTGATAAATGCCATAAGTCCTTCAGGTGAGGCTTCAGGCTTAGGTGAAGAATCTCCCTTGATCAGGTCTTCATAGTAAAGAGCCTCGAGACGATCCATCCTCTCTTGAGAGAAGCTATCAACAGACAAGTTTCTATTTCCTGTGAAGCGCTGCCACCACTTAAAGCGCGGGGATGGTCTAAAAAGTAACATCGTTTCATTGACAAGCTCAGTGCATACTTTTTGGCTGGCCGGAGCACGTTTAAAAAAATGATCGTTGTCACTCATATTGGCACAAGCTCCTAGAAAAGAGAGTATGCACAATAATAAAGGTAATCTTAATAAGCTTGGATAGGGCGTTTTCATTACTTACCTATCGGTTCATGGCAGCTGAAAGCTAAGGTTTGGGCCAGCTTGCGGCCGTCAATTAAATAGACAGTAAAAGCATAGTAAAAACAAACACTTAGTTCATTTATTCTGGCCCATTTCTTGTATGTATATAAGGTAAATACTGAGAAAAAAGGATAGTAAATGAAATTGGCAAACCTATTAATGACCCTTATGAGTCTTGTAATGGCCCCTATAGCACTTGCCCAAGAGTGCGTGATCCCTGAAACTATGGATAAGAATACCTGCAAGGTGCTCGAAATTAATCAACGATCCATAGAAAAAAGAAAGGAAGAAAGAGCGGCCCTTGAAATTCTTCAAATCAATCTTTACGAAGCCACCCAGCTTCAAAATCGCTTACAGGACCCTCAAAACCTTCAAGAAGCTGACAACTTAGACGAAGCCTTAGTTAATGAAATGGCCCTCATGGCGGAGCAAAGAAGTGGACAGACCTACAAGGCAGTGGCGAGTGTTGGCTCCCTTATGGTCTTCTCTTTCATTGTAAAACGCATGTACAATTCGGCCCAGGGCCTCTCGATGCTCGCAAAAATAAGATCACACGCAAATCCTCTTAAAGGCGGCGCGCTTAAAAGTGTTGTCAATAGTGCCTTTGTCATCTCACTAGGGATGAGCTTTTTTAGCTTTTACAAAATTAAGCAAACGAGAGATCAGATGAGTGATCTTGAAGATCTTATTGAAACTCTTAACAAGCTCAAGGATCAGGCCCAAAACCTGGCCAAGATGACGATTGAGCTAGAAGATATGGAAACCTGCTTTTGGTTTAAGGCCGACAGCTTAATCAGCCAGGGCTTAGCAAGCATTCAAGACTCTAAGCTCTCTTGCTATGAATAAAGGGTCCGCCTACTAGACACTCAAAAGATACCCATGCTAACTTGCCTCAGTTTCCTTAACTGAGGCTTTTGCCATGAAAAAGACTATTCTCTCCTTCACCCTTGCTATTTTATCCTTTTCTACCTTAGCAGGAAACTGCCCTTACTTTGAGCCCAACGCTTGCTTAAAAGAAGCTAAGCAAGCTCTCATGCTGCGCCTTTCAACTCTCGATTCAAACCCTTTTAAAGCTCAGGCGCCATCAGTCTTCTGTGGGGCCCTGGATAATGAAGACTCCGAAACGATCCTTTATCGCTACCAATTTAATGAAATTACGGGAGCAAAGTCCCTCAAGTTAAAGGCTCAGGTTGAGATCACCCTCAACTTGGACGAATGCGTTAACGCTAGTGTTCAAATTCTAAACTAGCTCCTACTGCCGCTCAAATTTTGGTTAAAAGATGGACGCAACAGTCTATAGTTTCTAATATAGAGTCCTAACTTTTCTAGTAGGACTTTAAATTGCGTCAATTTTTATTCATTCTCTTTGCCCTCTCCTTTGCCTTTAATGTCTCCGCCTGGGAGCTTCCAAAACTTTGGCAGGGCAGCTTATTATCAAAATTAGGTTTACCCGAAAGTCGCGTCCAAGATGAAGCTTCCTTACTGCCTTGGGATCACCGCCTAAAGCTTAATCAGTATTTAAGTGACGTGAACCAAGAACTCAACCTCGATTGGCAAATCATCCTGCTCCCTAGTTTAGAGGGCACCGATATAGATGAGAGGGCTAACGAGAATCTCTCCCGTCGTTCGGAGAATGCTGCGGTCTTCATTCTTAGCCAGAGTGATCGAACCTTTAAATTAGCTTTTTCCAATGCACTCAAGGATCAATTAGGAGAAAGTAAGATTCAAGAAATGGTCTCCCTTATGATTCCCAGTCTCTCAAAGGCCGACGTTCAAAGCGCTCTTTTTCTCTTGTTAGAAACAAGTGCCTATCAACTGAAGCCTGATTACCAACTCACACCGCCCAGACCTAGTGTTAGAAAGCACAGAAGCCTTAAGGGCTTTACTTACTTTCTCGCGGCCTTCTTTTTCATTTTTCTCTTAGGCCACAAAGTTTTTAGAGGACCAGTAATGAAGGCACAATACACGAGCGCTGGACCTATTCAATCCCAAGGTTTTCTTTATCACAATGCTTTCTTTCTAAAGCTTGGGGTCTCTCCGGCTAAAAAGGTCTTTGAAGAATATAGTCAAAGGCTGGAGGCGCTTTCCAAACAGAGCAACATAAGCGTTGCTTTCTACCAAACAAAGACCAGTGACCTCTATCCGGCAGCGCACTTTCGCTCAAGCTTAAGTTTGACAATACTGGCGCTAACAGGACTCTATTTCTTCCCCCTTGAATGGAGGGACCCGATCTATATTTTGGCGGCCTTCGCTCAAGCCCTGATTTTGGGCTATCTTTTAGCCTTCATCCCTAGAGTAAAGAAGCTCTTCACTTCGAAGAGAGAAATGAAGGAAGAGACTTTTCAGTTGCTCATAGAAACTCTGGCAACCTCATCAAGTATTCTTAACGAAAAAGCCATAATCCTTGGTCACTCAAAACTAGAAAATAAAGTAGATTTTATATTCTCGTCTTCTTTGCTTGAAGCCCTTGCAAAAAGTCCACAAAAACCTAGAACTAAAAAGGAAATCTCTCAATTTTTTAAGGATCAGATTAGGCTTCTAAAAAGTGGAGATTTCACAAGCTTTCTCGATGCCCTTTTATCCTTTGTGGAATTGAGCTTAAGCCGTAAGGACACTTTCGAGCGGCCTCTGTCAAACGTGAGCGTAGAACATGAAAGTAGCGACAGTGATAACCAGCTTCAAGTTGAAGAAGATCATATAAAAGAACTCTCCTCTTCTTCAGAAGAAGTCCCTAATGAAAAACCAAAAAACTAATACGGGTTCGAAAAACTTTAACTCTTTTGCCGAGTTTTATCCCTTTTATCTGAGTGAGCATCGTCACCCCCTCAATCGTCTAGCGCACTTTATAGGCTCAAGCCTGGCATTAGCTCTCATCCTAGTGGCCCTCACGGGGAAACCAATGGCCTTAGCGGCCGCTTTTTTAGTGGGTTATGCCTTCGCTTGGGTTGGACACTACCTCATTGAAAAAAACACCCCTGCAACTTTTAAGCATCCAGTTTATAGCTTTATGGGCGATTGGAAAATGTTCTATGAGCTTTTACTGAGAAAAAGAACTTTTACGCAAAGGTAGGCTTAAGCGTTTCTCTCTAGTACGCGTAAGGTCCAAGCGGGGCTCTTGGCGGTTGCGGCGAAAGCCTCACGTTCACGGGAGTCACGCCAGTTCTCTTGCGAAAAAGCTGGAAAGAAAGCATCTGCCTCTCCTTTATAGTCCACTTCACTTAAGTAGAGGCGATCGCACAAGTCGAGGGCCTGTTTATAGATCTCCCCCCCCCCAGCGATAAAGACCTCTTCTTCAGAGCTTGCTCTTGCCTTGTCTAGTGCGGCATCGAGACTTTGAAAAATCTCGCAATCTTTCTGAGTGTAGGATTCATCACGCGTGAGAATATAAGTTTTCCTGCCAGGCAAGGCTCTGCCGATTGATTCAAAAGTCTTTCGACCCATAATAAGGGTATGTCCCATGGTCGTCTTTTTAAAATGAGCAAAGTCTTCTTTGATATGCCAAAGCATCTGACCTTTAAGGCCGATTTGAAGGTCTTGCCCTACGGCCACTATCATTGAGATCATCAAATCGCGACCTCACCTTTGATATGGGGATGAGCTAGGTATTGAGTTAGTTCAAAGTCTTCAATTTTAAAAGAGAAGAGGTCCTTGACCTCGGGATTAAGCTTCATAATGGGCAGTGGATGAGGCTTACGCTTTATTTGAGTTGCCGCTTGCTCTAAGTGATTAAGATAAAGGTGAGCGTCGCCCATGGTATGGACGAACTTCCCAAGCTTCAAGTCACAAACCTGGGCCAACATCATCGTTAAGAGCGCATAGCTTGCGATATTAAAAGGCACACCCAAGAAAATATCGGCTGAGCGCTGATAGAGCTGACAGCTCAATTCGTTGTTCTTACTCACATGAAATTGCATCAAAGTATGACAGGGCGGAAGGGCCATATCCTTGATATCCCCAGGATTCCATGCCGAGACAATATGCCGGCGGCTATGAGGATTGGTTTTTAGATTTTCAACGAGTTCTTTCATTTGATCAACGACAACACCACTGGTTTCCCAGCGGCGCCACTGCTTCCCATATACCGGGCCCAAATCACCCTTTTCATCGGCCCACTCATCCCAGATTCTGACCTTGTTATCTTTGAGGTATTGAATATTGGTGTCTCCTTGCAGAAACCAAAGTAACTCGTGAATAATGGAGCGCAGGTGAAGCTTCTTTGTCGTCACAAGAGGAAAACCTTCTTGCAGATCATAATGGGCCTGGTATCCGAAAACACTTAGAGTTCCCGTACCTGTTCTATCCATATTCTCTTCCCCATTTTTGAGGACGTGCTTCATTAAATCTAGGTATTGCTTCATGCTGTCTCCCGAGAATTGCTGCTGTGTGTTTTTTGTGACCTGTGTGTGTCCCCTACTATTGTACAGAACTTGGAAATATGTCCAATGGAAATGACTTAAAATTATCTTACCGCGCGGAATTCACGCAAAGGGAGAGGCCGTTGATTAATCGAAGCTCTCTGGGTCCCACTCCATGATGACAAGGAGCTCCCGTAGCATTTTTTGTAAACCTGGACGCAGTTTAGCGGGATGCTTTTTGCAGCGCTCCTCAAGAGCCTTTAAAAATTGGATCGGCCATTTTTCTTGATAGAAATTAATGATCCATGCGGGGATTGAACCTTTTGGGTCGATAAAGGCGGTCATCTCCACGTAGGTACTTTTTTTATCAATTGGCCTGAAGCCAATATTGGCGTGACCGACAAAGGCTTCAATTGTTTTCTTGGGAGATGGTGCCTTTTCAAAAGGCACGCTTTTACTCAAGATAAAAAGGAGCTTTCGCTCTCGATCGATCTTCAACAAATTATCGAGAATCAAGCGCCTATCATAGAGAGGCCAAGGCATATCCGTCAGAGAATAGGTAATGGCCTGACGAGGGCTAATATCTTTTAAGGTATTCTTTGTAATGAGATCCGGAGTCCACTTTTCGGAGCCTTCAATACTCCTAAGGTTCTCCATTAAATGATCAATCCTAGCTTCTATGACTCCAGAGACTTTAATGGGAAGGATGCTCGTCTCGGCATTGATTCGCTCGTAGATGGTAAAGCCTTGATAGTCCCGCCCCTTGCGCCAGCCACCATCATCTAAAGTACTTACAGAGTAAGTTGGGTGACAGAAGAAAAGAAGAAAAGAGATAAGCAGCAAAACAACATTTTTCATCCACTTATTATAGGGGAAAAAGGAGATAAACGCCTCGTTAAGATTACAACCAATAGATTCGGTAAAACCTGCCTTTAAGGGTAGCGAATAGTGACCTAATAAGAGATAATTTAAGTTCTTTCAAACTTTAGTATTTATATGCAAAGCAAAAAGGACCAGTATGGCAGACCAAGTAGCCTTCGGATTAGATAATTTATTAAATGAAAAAAGCCTGCAAGAGGCTTGTGTTGGAAGCCTAGCTTACCTCGGTCATAGCGCCGCTGTTGATAGCAATCTCAATTTAGGCTTGGACTGTGTGATCAAGTTGTTTGGCAAAAGACTTGTTAAAGCTTTTGGTCCTCAACACGGCTTTGTCACTGATGTTCAAGATAATATGATTGAGACTCAAGACTTCATAGACCCCTATTATCAAATTCCCATCTATTCTCTCTATGGCGCCACCAGAGTTCCTACTGAGGAGATGCTCTCTGGAGTTGATACTCTTATTGTCGACTTACAAGACGTGGGCACTAGAGTTTATACCTACATCACAACCCTTTCCTTAGCGATGGAAGCTTGTGCTAAGAAAGGCATCAAAGTTGTCGTTCTCGATCGACCAAACCCAGCAGGTGGAGAAATCATTGAAGGTCCCGTCCTACAAGATAAGTGGCGCTCCTTTGTCGGACACCACCCCATCCCTCAGCGCCATGCTCTCACCATGGGAGAAGTCGCCAAGCTTCAACAGAGAATACACACGCCACAGTGTGAATTAACGGTCATTCCCATGAAGAACTGGAAGCGCTCTTTTACCTGGGTAAATTGTAAAAAAACTTGGGTGAACCCATCGCCGAATCTCTCCACTCCCGAATCGACTCTTGTCTTTTGCGGATCTGTTCTTTTTGAGGGCACCAATATTAGCGAAGGTCGAGGAACCACTAGGGCCTTAGAACAATTGGGAGCACCGGGACTGAACGCGAGGGCCTTCTTAAAAAAACTCAACAACTCCCTTGAAGAATTTAATATTAAGGGGGTGCAGATGAGAGCAGTCTCCTTTCATCCAATGTTTCAAAAGTTCGCCGGACAGACATGCCAAGGGATTCAAATCCACCCCCTAGATCCTTCAAGCTTTCGCTCATGGCGCCTAGGAGCTCTCCTTTTACGAGAATTTTACGCTCAAGATGAAGTCCCTTTTTCATGGAATGATCAACCGTATGAATATCAATACTCGAATCTGGCCATAGACTTTATCAACGGCACTGAGCAAATTCGTCAGTGGGTTGAGAGTAAGGGAAGCGCTAAGGAGCTGGAGTCCATCGAACGAAACGACTGGCCAAGTTATCTTAACTTAAGAGAAAATATCCTCATCTATCAATAGAAAACGTAAGAAAAGGTAGTAAAATGAACTTTGAAGAAGCGGTCTCTATGCTAAAGAATGCTGTAAAAGAGTCTCACTTAGTAGATCAAAAACATATCGATCTCTCCGTGATCGATGCAAGTGTGCGAGCAGATTATCAAAAAGCGCTCATGATTTGTCAGGCCTATGTGGCCCAAGGCCATATCACCCAAGAAGAGCTGAAGGCCCGCCTCGGCCTTAAGGCGTGAGACTCTCTCTAGTCGCACTCCTTCTTGCCTTTAGTTACAACCCCATTTTTGCAAAAGGAGAAATTGATTATCGATTCGAAACTTTTGCTCGCTCTACCCCAGTCGGGGCTTACTTAAGAGGAGAAATCGGCTACGCCCAGACCCTTTGGGGCGAAGGAAAACGGGATAATCCCCTATACGGCATGATTAGACCCAGCGTTCGTCTACAAACAAGTGGCATCATTAATAGCGCCGACGCAAAAATCGAATTCTACCCCATCTCTTTCTTGGGCTTCTATGTTGGAAAGAGTTTTATGAGTAGGCAGGCCAAAAACCTGGATGGCTTCAATTGTGAAGCTATTATTTGCAAAGCTTCTCAAATCAGCAGAAACTTATGGGGAGCTCAGATGGCCCTTAAACTTGGACCCTTCTTTTCAATAGTTCGCTATCAATTTCACAGCACCACAATTAAAGACAAACAAGGTGTGGGTTATGCCGAAGAGCAGGGTACTCTTATTGGCTCTGGTACCAAAGACACACTCTTGCAGGCCTTGCACGTCATCGGCTATCAATATAACCCCAAGGAAGCACTCGCTATTCTTTTTAAGAGAAACTTTACCCGTAACTCTCGCCTTGACTCGACCATGACAACGCTTCTGTGGCGTAAGCAGTTATCTTACAAGAAAGAAAACGATGCTACTTTTATGATAGGCCCCGGAGCCTTTCATACTTATCAAGGAAGCACCCACCCTACAGTAATGGCCTTATTACAGTACAACCCAAGACCAGGTCTTACTCTTTTTTAAGAAAATACTATTTTTGAAGAAGAGGGTTTAAGAAATGAGCTTCAGTGTTGCTTTAGAGAAATTCATGGCCTGAGAAAGGCTTTTAACGGCACTTTGATGGCGAATAGAGTTTACAGCTAATTCTGCCGCGGCCTGGGCGACATCGACATCTTCTATTTTTGATAGAGTCGTTTCGTGATTTAATGTACTCGTTTCTAAGTTATTGCTCGCGTATTGCATCCTCTTTTGAATACTCCCCAAATAGGCCCTTTGGGAGCTCACTTGATTTAAGGCCTCATCAACCACCGCAATTGAGTCGAGAGCCTCCTCTTTTTCGCCAACACTGGCTCCTTCAAGCTCAAGCTCGCTGGTGCTTGTGTAATTTTTTTCCGTATCGAACTCGATCACATTTTCGCTGCCACCAAAGGCACCTACATGAAACTCAAGCACTCCTTTATCGTCTCCGTTGATAACATTAGTTCCGTTAAAGGAGGTGCTCTCAGCTATTCGATCAATCTCTGTTTTTAAGCTTTGATATTCTTCATTAAGAAAACCTCTTTCGTTCTCACCTACGGTATCACTACCTGCCTGGACAGAGAGCTCCCGCAGTCTGGTCAAAATAGCAGATACTTCATTAAGACCACCTTCTGCTGTTTGAACAAAGCTGATCCCATCATTAGCATTGCGGGTCGCCTGCTTTTGAGACCGGATGAAGGCGTTGAGTTTGGTAGCGTGAGCGATACCAGCACTATCATCACTGGCGCTCTCTATTCTCTTGCCACTACTGAGTTGGCGTAGGTTCTTGTTTTGATCACCGCTGGCTTTTTTAAGGTTGACCATCAAAGTATTTAGAGTTGAATTTGAATTTACTTTTGCGCCCATCAAATCACTCTTCGGCTTAAGCTCAAAATACTTGACCTTATTGGTTTATCGGTAGTCATTCCAAATACTTCCGTGTAAATCAAAAGCATGGATACCTTAAATGACATCTACAGAAGACGCTGGCTCAAGGCGCGCCAAGCATTTGAAGCGCAAGGAAATCGAGCTTTCCCCTTGCATCAAGACGCGACCATTTCCATCAAAGACCCTCTCGCTTGGGCCTTCAGAATCTTGCGCTTCTTCCTCAAGATCACAGGACTTCTGGCCCTGGGCCGTAAACAGGCCCAGAAGATTAAGCTTACTCACAATCGTATTCAGTCGGCAAAAATAGGCACACGGCCGCTCAAAGTTCTTCACCTAAGTGATCTCCATTTAGATGAATGTGTCGTCGATTTGGAACTGATTAAATGGAAAATAAAAGAAGCAGGTGCTTTTCACTACGCCGTCATCACTGGCGACCTTCTGTCGAATTGGTCGCACTCTCAAGAGGATAACAACTTAGAAAAAGTAAAAGCCATCGTCGACTATCTTACCAGCGCACAAAAAACTTACTTCGTCTTAGGAAATCATGATAGCTATCAATGTGTAGAGCTTCTCGAAACCTTGGGGGTAACGGTTCTAACGAATCAAGTAGACGAACATCCTCCACTGGACTTTAACCATGGAATAGAATTCATTGGCACAGATGACCCTCACTATTTCTACACGGACGACGCCTTAAAAATTATGCAAGAAGGAAACCCGTATAACTATCGAATCGCTCTTGTGCACACTCCTGAACTTTATAAGAATGCGAGTGAAAATAATATCGACCTCTACTTATGTGGCCACACCCATGCCGGTCAATTTGCCTTTCCTGGTGGCCACGCACCAATGAAGAGAGTCTATCGTGGCAGAAGATTTTATAAAAAGGCTTGGAGTTTTCGTGGGATGTCTGGCTACACCAGCAGCGGAGTGGGAACATCGACTATAGAGGCTCGTTTTTTTACGACGGCCGAAATAACCTTACACGAAATCACGAGTAAAAACCCACCTCTTTAGGCAGCTAACTCGCTATCTCTTAAAAGCTGCCGATCAATCTTAAATCGCTTGAATGCCGTCCAAACCGCTTTGGCCAGACGATGGTGAAGGTCAGCTTTATCGAGAAAGCAGCAACTGGTTTGTGACAAATTCTGTGCTGTGACAGTTTCGACATTTTGAGAGAGCATTACAAAAGGAATATCCGAACCTTTGTTTTTTAATAAAGCAACGCCGTCATTATCAGGCATCGTGGCGTCAGTAACCACGACGTCAAAAGTATTTTGTTTAATCAGCTGAAGCGCTTCCTGTAAACTTTGAGCCGTTTGAGTCAAAAACCCCTGCTCTTCCAGGCGACTCTTCATCTGCTCTAAAAGTTCTGGGCTCTCATCAAGTAACAGAATATTCAGTCTTATAACTTCCATTCGATTCTCCTCTCAAAGGCATCTATCTACTCTTTCCAAACCTTCAACAGCACTAATGCCAGATCCCAAGTTTACGACGCAGAGTATATAATCACCAAAAAGAAAGACAACTCTTAATGATTTTAAAGGGATAGCAACGGCCTTCGAGAAGCCCAAAAACTGCTTATCAGCCTCACTTTTAGGTCAGGGCTTGTGTTGAAAAAAAAACTTACTTTTAAATAGGTTTTAAAGACGACGAAACTCGGCCTCAACAATATCCTCTTCTTCGCCCTTGCCTTTAGTAGCGTCACTACTTTTCTTGTGCTGACGGCGAGTATCTTTTGTCTGATCTTTAGAAGAGTCTTTAGGTGCGCTAACCTGCGAAAAACTACGAACGAGCCTTCTGATCGCACTGAAAGCGAAATAAAACAAAACAACCTTGATAAACATCTGAACTATCATCCCTAGACAATAGCAAGGATTCGTCCCAGAGGGAAGTTCAAGGCCTTCCATAAATGCTTAAAATCTAGTCGAAACCCAGCGCTTTTGTTAGACTGTGGCTCGAAAGTTCAAAGAATTTCAAAAGTTCGCTGCATCACAGAGGCAGACCGAATTTTAAGAATAATTAAAAGAAAAGTTAAGGAATAGAAATGGATCAACAACAAAAGCCACTCGTTCACTGGGCCGATATGACGGCCGATCGAATTTGCCGGCAGCTTGGAGACAAGCAGTCTTTCACAGTGGCAAGCGGAATCACTCCCTCTGGAACTGTACATTTTGGAAACTTCAGAGAAGTCATTACTGTGGATTTTGTCGCTCGGGCCCTAAGAGATCGTGGAAAAGATGTTCGCTTCATCTTCAGCTGGGACGACTACGATACTTTCAGAAAGATACCAAAAAATATGCCTGAGCAAGAAAAACTTGAAAAGTTTCTTTTCCAACCGATAGTCGATACACCCGACCCTTATGGAAAAGAAGAATCCTATGCTGCTCACCATGAGAAAGCCTTTGAAGCTCAGCTTGAAAAAGTAGGAATCTCTGTCGAACCTCTTTATCAATCGGGACACTACCGTGCTGGGGATTACAAAGAGGGCATAAAGACGGCCTTGAATAAATGCGAAGAGATCAAGACGATTCTTAACCAGTTTAGAAAGGAACCATTAGCCGCAGACTGGCTCCCTGTTTCTGTCTACTGTGCTCATTGTAATACTGATAATAAAGTGATTGAAAAGAAATGGGACGGTGAAAACCTGAGCTATACCTGCGGCAATTGCGATCATAAAGGTAGCGAAAACCTGCAGGAAACTTCTCGCTTGAAACTTCCTTGGCGAGTGGATTGGCCAATGAGATGGGCGCAAGAAAAAGTTGATTTTGAGCCCGGTGGCAAAGACCACTCCTCTCAAGGGGGATCATTCTCAACGGCCAAAGACATAGTTAAGCTCTTTGATTGGCAAGCTCCTATCTACCTTCAGTACGACTTTGTCGCCATCAAAGGTGGCGGTGGAAAAATGAGTTCTTCAAGTGGTGAAGTCGTGACAGTCAACGACGTTCTGAAAGTTTACGAACCAGAAATGGTGCGCTGGATATTCGCCTCTTATAAATCCAATGTGGACTTTTCAGTGAGCTTTGATCTCGATGTTATCAAAACCTACGAAGACTTTGACCGACAAGAGCGTCTCGCTTTCGGACAAGAAACCGGAAATGAAAAGAAGGTCAACATGGCCAAGCGGGTATATGAACTCAGCCAAATAGAAAAGCTTCCAGAGGAAATGCCATTTCAGCCAAGTTTTCGCCACTTAACGAATGTCTTACAAATTAACGATGGAGACATGACTGCGGCTAAAGATTATTACCGAGACCAAATAAAGGGCGACAGAGACGAGCGCCGCTTCACTCAGCGGGCCCAATGCGCTCTTTATTGGCTAGAGAACTTTGCACCAGATGACTTTAAGTTTGCCATCAATAAGCAAGCCCCCAAGATAGAGCTCTCGGAAACTCAAAAGAGATTTATTTCCCAGGTTGCCGTTATTCTCGATACTGATTCAGCATCACCGGCCACTCAAGGTGATCAAGAACTCCATGAAGCCCTCTATGAAGTCATGCACTCCCTAGAGCAAAAGCCAATGGATGTCTTTCCTCTTTGCTATTCTATTCTCATCAATAAAGAAAAAGGACCAAAACTAGCCGGCTTTATTCGAACTATTGGCACCGAAAAGGTGGCCCAACTTTTTAAAGGAGTTCTCTAATATGGAAACTACTTCATTTGAATCTCGCATCCATGCCCTAGGTGACCTAATGGAAACGGGCTTGGCGATTATTCCCGCCTCTCAATTTGCCCAAAAGTCTAACGACACCGACTTTCCTTTTCGCCAAGACTCAAACTTTAAATATCTTCTAGGCTTTAACGAACCTGACTGCCAATTTGTGTTAGTGAAAAAAAAGGATGGATCTCTTGAGCGACACCTTTTTTTAAGAGACAGTGACCCCTTTATGGAAATGTGGGCAGGCAGGCGATTAGGCGTAGAGAAAGCAACCGACCTGCTGGCCGTGGATAAAGCTTATCCTATCTCAACCTTTTCTGATGAACTTCCCAATTTAATGAAGGGTGCCCATACGACGTACTTTGACCTTTTGAATCCTCAAGTTCATCAGGATGTGCTCAAGGCGACAAAGAACCTTCTCTCTCAAAGAAAAGCTAAAGTTCATAAGCCCACAAACTGGAAGCATATTACTCCTATGCTAGGTAAACTTCGCCTTATTAAAGACCAAAACGAGATCAAGGCGATGAAAGCCGCCAGCGAGCTAACAAACCTAGGTCACAGAGGAGCAATGGCCCTCGCAGCTCCAGGAGTAAATGAAAAGGTTCTTGCTAACTTTCTAACCAGTGCTTTTACAAGTGGTAATGGAGAAGGTGGCGCTTATGATCACATCGTGGCAGGTGGCCAGAACGCTTTAATTCTTCATTACATTGAAAACAATCAAAACCTTAAAGACAATACCCTCCTGCTCATTGATGCGGGAGCGCAGCTCAATACCTATGCCAGTGATGTCACGAGAACCTTTCCAGTTAATGGTAAGTACACCAGTGCTCAGGCCGATCTCTACACCTTGGTATTGGAGGCACAAAAAAGTGCCTTGGCCCAAGCGGCTAATGGAAAGTCTTTAACTGATATCCATAAAGAAGCCTGCAAAGTCCTCGTTCACGGTTTAATGGATCATGGCATCCTCAAGGGGAGCGTCGACGAAAATTTAGAAAAAGAGACCTACAAGAAATACTACCCTCATGGAACAGGTCACTGGCTAGGACTTGATGTACACGACAACTCCCCCTATTTAGACGAAGAGCTTCAAGATATTAAGTTAGCGCCCGGCATGGTCTTTACCTGCGAGCCAGGTCTCTACTTTCCTCCCAATGACCCAGCGGTCCCAACACACTGGAAAGGCGAAGGCATCCGGATAGAAGACGATATTCTGATGACTAAAAAAGGTTCAGAAAACCTAACGAGAATGATTCCAAAAGAAATCAAAGAAGTGGAGGAAGCGTGCGCACAGGACCCAAAAATATTCTTAGAAAAGCTCTATTCATAGCCTTGAGCCTGGCGGCCTTAAGTACTCCTTTAACGGCGCAAGACTTTACTATTGAGTCGGCCCAATGTCTTGTTCGGGTAGCGGCAACGCCTCAACACTCAGGCCTCAATAAGATATTCAAACGAGAGCTTGCAAAGAAGGACTTCGACGTTAAACCCTTTATTGATAAAGAGAAAATTTTTGAAAAAGAACTCTATGCCCAATTTAAGGTAGTAAAGGGTCCAGAAAAACTCTACAAAAAATGCGGTATTACGATCTCCCTTCATCAAGCAAAGGGTAATAGACCCAGAAAAAGTGACAAGGTTCTTTTCAAAAAAACCAATGAGAGAAGCGTTCCAAGGATCACATTTTCAGGTGGTGAGAGGTGCCAGTTTGCGATGAAGGAAGCCTTCATCCATATGCCTAAATGCGTCGCAATGGGGTTTGCGGGAGAAAAGAAGTAATCCGCTAGGAGCGACGTTTGCCTAGATAATTTAATATATAGTTAATACTTTTTTGAGCCTCTATCAGTTCTTTCTCCGAGCGAAAATTTTTCAATTGACTCTTCATTGCCTCTAAAAGCTTGCGGCACTCTTCTAGATGATAGTGAGCTTCTGCTTGTACCTTCTCGGTCGCCTCATCTAAACAAGAGCCCGAGTCAAAGACTGCACCAATATCAGCGCCGTCTTCATAGGCCTTCTTATGTTCTGGGTTTAAGACAAGCCACTCGAAAACAACAGAATTGACTTGCCCATTTTTCAAATCAAGCAAGGTGTCTTTTTTAGATTCACCACTAAAATCGAGAGTATCGTCGAGGTATTGAAAGGCCAAACCAAGATGATGGCCAAACTCTCTGGAAGCCACTTTCAATTCTTCACTGTGGCCTGCCAGGATAACTGGAGCAACGGCACACCAACTCATCACACTAGAGGTCTTCTTCAAGGCGATCTGTTCAAGAATTTCTTTCGTGTATTGACGGCTAAGAACAGCATCGGCCTGCACCCATTCACCCGAGGCAAGCTCCTCGATGACCCAAGCCATCTCAGAGACTAAGTCGAGGTTTCCCTGCCGGCAGAGCTCACCGATAACGGCCGCCAAGAGGTAATCCCCTGCCAAGACAGCACGCTTATTATCGGCCTGTATATTTATGCTTGCCTGACCTCGTCTTTGGGTGGCTTCATCGATAACATCATCATGGGCCAAAGAGGCGGCATGAACCATCTCTATGGCCTTTGCACTAACGTCAGCCCGATCAAGACTAAGACCTACAAAGTCTGAAAAGAGATAAGTCAGAAGAGGTCGCAAGCGCTTTCCACCCATCAAGACTGTTTTGCTCAGCAGCTCATCGATAGCTTCATGGGCATTCTTACTGGGAACAGCCAGATTGATTCTTCCTAGTTTTAGCAAGATAGGCTTTGGAATATTTTTTAGAAACTCTTGGTTCATCAAACCTGCATGAAGTAGATCTTGTCAATTAACAGCCTTTTTAACACTCTGGTAAGTCAGTGTAAACAAAGGCTAGCACCGTGACTTCAAAAGCCTCTGGACAAGCGTAAGACACACCAGATCATCTGAAGGCCATCTAACATCTAAGGCCTTATTAACCTTCTCCAATGCCTTACAATTTGATAAGCAATAGGAAAGGAAAACAATGAACAAAACACCATCTAATCCTCCATTGGGGGAGAGAAAAAAAGAATCTTATCTCATCTTCGATGATATCGCTGATACCTATGACTCCCTCAATAAAGTCTTAAGTTTTGGGATTGATATTTATTGGCGTCGCCAAATTAGGAAAAACCTCCTAAAGGCAAATGACCTGCATGTTCTGGATCTGGCCACTGGCACAGCAGATGTCCCCATTGAACTCATCAAAGCACCTCAAGTAACAAAAATTCTAGGTCTCGACCTTTCTCAAGGAATGATTGACGTGGGCAACGTCAAACTAAAGACAAAAGATCTTACTGAAAAAATAACCTTAGGAATAGGCGATGGCTGCAACCTGCCTCTTGAAGATGAGACATGGGACATCTGCACCGTAAGCTTTGGAATCAGAAACTTTCCAGACTGCGATAAAGGCCTTGAAGAAATGCAACGAGTCTTAAAGCCTAAAGGCAGAGCGATGATCATGGAATTCTCTCTTCCCTCTAACTGGCTAGTGAGAATGGTTTATCTTACTTATTTTCGCCATGTCTTGCCCTTTGTCGGCAACCTCTTCAGTGGCCACGGCGATGCCTATAGCTACCTCAATAAAACAGTTGAAGATTTCCCTTATGGTCAGGATTTTTTGGATCTCATGACAAAAGCAGGCTTCTCCAAAGTTCGGGCCATTCCTTTGACCTTTGGGATCGCAACCCTCTATATTGGCGATAAGTAGGTCCCGATGACCCACCTTAATTTGACCGCCGCTTTATCGATAGAACAAAAGAGAGAGAAACTCATTCCTCTCAAACTCGCGGGTCACACTTACAGTGTCTGGGCCCAAATCTATGATGCTACTGAGAACACAGGCCAAAAAAAATCGGAAAATTTTCTAGAAAGCTTAATGCTCTCACGCAGCTCAGACGGACCCAGCTTTAAATGGCTTACCCAAAACAAAACGACTATCGGTCACGGCGACCTAATGGCCGAGCTGCCAACTCTATCAAAAAAGGAAGCTGCCACCGTAAAGGCCCAGCTGCTGGAGCAAGTTGGGCAACACCCAGATCTGCCGCTTTTTCATTCCCTAGCCTTCTCTACAGACGGCCCTGAATCTGCAGACAAAAGCACTGCTGAAATAAAGAAAAGAGACAGTTGGGAAAAGTGGAATTTTCCAGAGCTCTTGATTCCTAAGCTTCTCATTGTTCACGACTCGAATCACCCTCTTATTTATAAAGTGATTCAACTCAAATGGATGGACGGACCTGACCTTTTTTTAGAGCACGATGGATTTACAGACATTCCAATAGAGGTCGTCAAACCCTCCACAGAGCAGCTGTCCTTTCTTGATGAGGATCCTCTCACTTCGGAGCACAAAAGAAAAACGTGGAATCAGCAAGTAGGTGCCGTGCTGAGCAGGCTTGAAAACGAACAAGATGGACTGAGTAAAGTCGTTCTTGCACGAGACAAGCACATGAAGGCCGATAAGCCCTTTGATCCTCTTCATCTTTTTTACCATCTTAGTCAAAAACACAGTCGTGATAATCTAACTCACTTTTATCTGGAAAATTCCAAGTGTAGTTTTATGGGTTTCTCTCCAGAGAACCTCTTAAAACAAGAGCAAAAAGCGCTAGAAATGGATGCTATTGCGGGCACGAGAGTTAGATCCAACGATCCTATAAAAGATCAGGCCCTCGGGACTGAGCTCTTAGAGTCAGATAAAGACCAAAGAGAACATCAAGAAGTCATTACCGCTATCGAAAACCAATGTCTATCCTTCGGTCAGCTCAGACAAGGTACTCAAGAGGTGCTTAAACTCTCCCATGTCCAGCACATTAAAACACCACTAGTTCTCGAGCTCAACTCCTCAACCCCCCAAGTCGTCTTTGATCTGATGCAAGTCCTTCATCCGACACCGGCCGTGGGGGGCACCCCTCGAGACGAGGCCATCAAAGAAATAGTAAAACTTGAACACTTTAATCGCGGTCTTTATGCTGGAGCTTTGGGGCTACAGTACAATAATACCTGCCAAATTGTTGTCGGGATTCGCTCCCTGTTGGTCCCTAGTAGCGAGGACGTCTTTCTCTATGCAGGTGCTGGAATAGTGGAAGGCTCTGACTGCGACCAAGAATGGTTTGAGCTCGAAAGTAAATTTGAGTCTTTCTTTCCCAAGGATCTCTTATACAATAAAAGGACTCATCAAACAGAACAAAGTGATCAGGAAAATATATGACTGATATTTTTAAAAACTCGGCCCAACTGTGGTCAGCCTTGATCATCGATCAGTTTGTAAAAAATGATGTCACTGATTTTTTCCCTAGTCCCGGTATGAGAAATGCCCCTCTATTAAAGGCCATCTCCTTAGAGAAGAAAGCGAATATCTATGTAGGGATTGATGAAAGGGCTCAAAGTTATAGGGCCCTTGCCCATATCAAAGTAGCCAAGAAGCCAGCAGTCCTCATTTGCACCTCGGGTACGGCCTTGGCTAATTATCTACCGGCCATCATTGAAGCAAGAAAAACTCACTTACCTCTCTTTGTTCTTAGTGCCGATAGGCCGGGAGAGCTCTTAGCCGCCGACGCTAATCAGACTATAGACCAAATTGAAGTCTTAAGAAATTACACCAAGTCATTTTGGCAGGCGTCTGAGCCTCAATCAAGCTTTCCACCCCGGGCCCTCAGCGGCAAACTTTCTTTTCTAATCAACGATGCCTGCAAAGCTCCAATGGGACCACTGCATATCAACATACCTCTGCGTGAGCCTCTTGATGATAGTAATGAGAGTCTTCCCCTAGAGTGGAGAAAAGAGATTGAAGATCTTCTTGAAAATCATGGCCCAAGTCTCGAGTTACCTCCAATAAATAGAGAGATCGACGCTGATGTTATCGATAAGCTGATAGAAAAGCTGTCTGCCTCTCAAAAACCTCTTATCATATTTGGACCATTAGACTCCTGGGAAGATCATAAAGATGATAAAGAACAGCAGATTAAAACTTTCATTGAAACCTTTGGCGGTAACTTTAGTTGTGATGTAACAAGCGGACTCAAGTATTCTTTTGGTAGCGAACAAGGCCTTATACCCAGTCTTGATCATCCTGAAGTGCTTGCAAAACTTCACGCAATAAGACCGGATTTAATTGTTCATTTTGGGCACAGACTGACCTCTAAGCACTACTACAGCTTTCTAAAAAAAGAGCTTCAAAATAATAAGGACCTCCCCATTGTTTTAATAAGCGATGGGCATTTTCATGAGGACCCAGGCTTTGCCTTTACGCAGAGGTGGAACATAGACCCCTGCAAAGTAATTAGCCAACTCAATGAAAAACTAAAATTTCATCAAGGCCTTCAACTTAAAAAGAGACCTTTCTTTAATTGGCAGAGTTTAATAGAGAAAAAGCGCCAAATCATTGAAGAGGGAGCTCTAAGCTACCCTTTTCTCAGTAAGAAGGCGGTGGAAACCTTATCAAGCGCCAAGAGTGTTTTTATCGGCAACAGTACTTTTATAAGATCCTTTGATTCCTATGCCGGCATCCATGCTCCAAGTGCCGAATGGAAGGTGCTCGCCAATAGAGGCGCTAGTGGCATCGAAGGTCATGTTTCTATGACCCTCGGCATGGCCGAGAGATCACAAAAGCCCTGCGTTTCCTTTGTAGGAGATGTGAGCCTCATGCATGATCTCTCTAGCCTTATTAAGCTTAAAGAAGTGGCAACTGCTCAAAACCTTCCTGTCTTACTTATCGTGGCCAACAACTTTGGCGGTGGCATATTTAAACTTCTCCCGATCGCTAAAAATGACCAATTCGACTACCTGGACCTTTTAACGACTCCTCATCAACAAAAGTTTTCTTCTTTAATCAATGCAATTGGTATTCCTTGCCAAGAGATTCAGAATAAAGAGGACTATCTCATCGCTTTAGAAGACTGGAACAAATCGCCTCAATTTAAAGTATTAGAGGTCCTTATCAAAGATGAAGATAACGCTCACCTCTACGACCAATTAAAGACGGTAAAGCTCTAGCATGAAAAATACGCTAACACCTTGGCTGATGGCCTCAAGACCCAAAACTCTACCCGCTGGCGCTAGCCCCGTATTCTTAGGATTGGCCCTCTCTGTGCAAGAAGGTAATGGATCCCTTTCGTTGGTGACGGCCCTGCTCACACTCTTATGCGCTCTGACTCTCCAAATTTCTTCTAATCTTATTAACGATTACTACGACGGGGTAAAAGGTCTTGATGGCGTTGACCGTCTAGGTCCTGAGAGAGTGACTTCATTGGGTCTTTTAGCAGCGCCCGTTATCAAAAAAGGTTTTATCGCAAGTCTATTTCTAGCCTTCCTCTTTGGGCTCTATCTTATGATACATGCCGGGCTTCCCATTATTATAATTGGCCTGCTTTCCCTCTTTTTTGCCTGGGCCTACACAGGAGGCCCTTTTCCCCTAAGTTACTACGCTCTAGGAGAAGCTTTTGCCTTTCTCTTCTTTGGACCTGTTGCCGTTTGGGGAAGCTATTTTATCCAAACTCAAAACTTGGCGTTGCCGTCTATTGTGCTTCTTGGCGGCTCAAGTGTGGGTCTGCTCTCCAGTGCCATTATGGGTGTTAATAATTTACGGGATATCGACCAAGATAGACTAAAAGCAAAAGTAACACTGGCAACACTTCTAGGAGCAAAGGCCATGCGCCTGCTTATCATGACCTTCATTATTTTAAGCACGGCCCTAGCTACAGCTATGCTTTGGCCTCTTCCCTTGGCAGCAAAAGCCTGTCCTGTGATTATTTTTTGCCTCTTTTGGCCCGTCTGGCGCCAAGTTCTCTATCGTGCCCAAGCTCGCGAACTCAACAATACCCTGGCTAATATTGGAAAATTTCTCTTTATCAGCACTGTTATTAACTGCGTCTTACTCACCTTTTTAGAGACTCAAAATGGTATTGCTATCGTTTTCAATAGCTTTGCCCACTTAGGCGGCTAGAAATGCAGATAACTAAAAAGTTCTTCGAAGCGCCTCTCCCCTTTGCCCAGTCAGTGAAGGGTAAAAAGAGCGAGCACTTAACATTTGCTCGCCTTATGCTTGAGAATAAGTGGGTCGACTTACTTTGCTTTCCCGGGTTTTCGAACTTTAGTCTTGAAGAGACATGTCAGGACTTTATTGATTTAGTGACTCAAATGCACCCAAAGGAGCTAAGTCAAATGCTTAAGAAGCCCTTTGAGATAACGCATACCAACCCCCATGTCGAACACGGACTTTTTCAGCTTTACGCCCAAGACAAACAATCGGCCGCAATTGTCGATAAAAGTAACCCTAAATTAACGATCAGCCATCTCGTGAAAAACTTAAGTGAGCTTGGAGCGTTGATGAATATTAAATTAAAGATTTCATCTGATTCTGAAAAGTTTTTGACACTCGCCAAGCAACTCTCCCATTATTGCACGGCTAACCCCTTACTCAAATTTCGCCTGGATGCCAATCAGTCACTCAGCACACAAGAGCTCGAACAGTACTTTTCCATCATAGAAGAGTTGGATTTGGTGACTCATCTCGATTACTTTGAGGAGCCATTAAAGAACCATTTGGACTATCTTGGATTAAAAGCCAATATTCCCTACGCCCTTGAAGAGAGTCTCGATCAATACCTTAAAGATAAAAAGCACTATAAGCCCCAAGCACTGGTTTATAAACCATCACAACAAGGCTTGAGTAAATTATCAAAATTGCTCAAGGGTGAAGACCGCGAAAAGGTTGTGATCAGCTCGTGCTTTGATCCGTTATATGCCTATGAAGCCACCACTTTACTGGCCCGTGAGTTTCCCTCAAAGGCCCATGGTCTTGGAGCGAAAACCAGAGAAGAGGACATCAGCTTAAGCAAAAAAAAAGCCCTTCTCTAGTCAAAGAGAAAGGCCGTTATAACTTGTGCTTGCTTAGGTCTTCAGAACCTTAGAACTTTATAATTTCGCCGCTTCCCGTAACATGAAAAGTCTCAGTACTCGAAACACTAGAGAAAACCGAAGAGGCGCCGTAGTTAATTTTCATAGTCGCCGCTGCTTTTGGGTTATCCATTGATCCCCTATTTGAAATTGTCATCATTTCAGAAGAAGCATCAAACTCAAAACCCCAGGAAACTGAGACATTAGAGGCCGAGATACTTAAACCTGTAATATACTTGCCGGCTCCTTCATATTGCCCGTTGTATTGAAAATGAACAGTATAATCAAAGGCGATAACCTTCATACCAAAGCCGTTCTTATACACAATTCTGTAGCGACGCGCTTTAGGAGCACTCCACTCACTCATGCGAAAGATCGTGTCGCGGCCCTCTTCACTTAAAGGAAGAACGCTTACAGGCTTGGCCAGATTAACATTAACTACAGGTTTACCTTTTTTAATAATTTCCCAAACTTTGGTCCCAAAAGCGATGAGCTTATCGAGGCTCATTATTATCGTACCGAGGTCTTTGTCACCGGCGAGAAAGTCTTGTTTATAATTGCCTTCTAGATCTCCCTCAAGAGAGTCGAGGTCTGTAACCTCCACCGAGGATATTTGAAAATAAGGGTCCTCTTGTTTTTCAAAGCTTCCACCAGCGTTGAAAACCTTATTAACTTGAGTGAACTTAAGCTGCTTGGTGGCAGCAAAACTCTGAGCGTTAAAGAGAATAAATGACGATGCTAAAAGTGCCTGAAGAGATATTTTTCCCATAATTTGCTCCCATACGCCTGCCCCAAAATGCCCATTCATTTGAGAGACGCCGATGTCCTGCATTGTTTGTAGACAACCTGATAGATAGCGTCAACTAAAATTGGCCCACACTTAAGGGCAAACTAATAAAGATCATTAGCACTATCTTAAAAAAAGGTTCCTAAGTCTTGGACTTTATTAATAAGATAAACCCTACAGACCCTAGATACAGCGCAGCATTACTATGCTAGAAAGCCTCCATGTTCATTTTTAAAAGGTTATCTCATTCTCCTTCTCGCTACCTTGTGCTGTTTCTTATGGGTGTCTCCCTAAGTGTAAACATCACTTTCGCTTCTGAGGATTCTAAAGGGCTTTTACCTAAAGTAATGCAGGCCCTCAGGCAAAAGAGCGACACTCTCAATATTCAGTCGGCCTCACTAGGAATAGACCAAGGCCTTATCGCTAAAACAATTGTCGGACTCGGTAGAACTTTAGAAAGAAATCCAAACTCAAAAGGTGAGCATGATTATTACCTTGTGAAAGACAGAATGCGTTTGGGTTTTGAATTAGGAGCAGGTTTTGTTGTGGCCGGTTCAATCACTTATGTCCAAGAGTGGATATTGGTCTATCCTCTCCCTAAGAGTCGAGAAGGTCTGCTCTCAAGAGGTTTGGTGATCAACTTTTTCTTTAAAGGAGCTAGATCAAACCAAGCGCGAGATAAGCTGCCGAGCCGTTATGCCCTATTCAGGGAATCCTCCATTGAAGGCAAAGGAAGACTTAGATTTGGAGGAAATTCAACTCTGCTTTTGGGTAACCAAACCTCACTCTCCAAAGTAAAACTAGAAACCATAATTATTAAAGCTCATCAAAAGACAAGAGAGACCCCTCTAAAAATTATGCGCCAAAGAAGTGAGTATACGGAAGTGGCCTATGAGCTGTGGCTAAAACTCTCCTTAATTGACCTTCCAATCTTTAAAGCTAATGGGACCAAGGGAGAACTCCAACGAACCTATTACGACGTTCCTATGGCAAACCTTAACCAGCAGGAACAAGAAGTGATTATCAGTGAACTCTTCTCAGGAGAGGGCGACACTCATTACAAGCAGTTTAAATTAAAGCGAAGCCTCGTTTCTAGATTTAAAGAGATCACTCTCGATTTCTCACTTTTTTTCGCATTTGATCGTAAAAGGCTCACAAGGATCGACGATGTTGAAGATCGCTTCTCCAGTGATCCGACTAGTGATGAAGCGCCAACTCAAGTGAGCACCAATCGAACATGGCAGTGGGAAAATAGAGGCGAGTTTGAAACAAAGACGCCTGCAGGTCGCGATCAGAAGTACTCCTCTCGAATGCTACTGACGGGAAAACCTACTGAAGATGCACAAGGGGTGACTGAAAATGTAGAAAACCCTCAGCTTAAAATACAGCTTAAAGTAGAAGATGCACAAACCACATTCGAGGAGTATGAAAGAACCTATCAGACTTTCATCAACGAGTTTATAAGTCCTTTAGAAAACTTGAAAGAAGTGAGGGTCCATGACTTTCTACAAACCCCAGAGTCGAAAACCTTTGTTGAGATTCAATATAATGAAGACGCCTTAAGCAAAATAACGAGGGCCTCGAAAGATCTCTGGTATCGTGCCTTGAGTGCAGTAACACAGAAAAGCCCTCGCTATTGGGAGCAGGCCGATCAGGGAGGACTTCACTCAAGAGATCGAAGGCGCTTAAGACAATCAAGAGTGGCCCTTGAGGATATTCAATTAAACTCTCAAGTTCAGAGAATCATTCTTGCCACGCTCAAGGCCCGCAAAGCCCAAGCAGAGAACAATTCAGTTTTGGCCTTACGACATCTTTTAAGCGGTCTTAGATCAAGCTTCGTTATAGGTAATGGGGCTTTCGATACTAGGCTTTTAAAAGTGATCAATAAGATCGTTGGAGAGAAAAACTACTACGCCTCTACTAAGTTTCGACTTTTTCATGAAGGCCCAAGCATGGCCGCTCAGAACAGCTCAATGACTCTCACTCAAGAAAGAGGTTCTCCCTTATGGAAGGAGCAAGGGCAATACCAATTTCTCTTTCAAGACCCAAGCGAAATCTACTTCTTTTTTGACGAGCGGCAACCTTGGTCCAAGTGACATAAAGAAAACTTGACTTACGCAAAACTTACGCCATAATAATGTTATGGGATTAACTAAAAAACAACACGAAGTACTACAGTTTATCATTAACTATACGGGAGAGCACGGTTACTCCCCCACTCAGCGTGAAATTAAAGAGGCTTTTGGCCTTAAGAGCTATGGCTCGGTTCAGCGCTACCTAAAGTACCTAAAAGAGGCAGGCCATCTCGAACAAGATTGGAACTCCAAAAGAGGATTAACCATAATTGAAGACGGCCCAGCTCAAAACAGTGGCATCAGCTTAAATGCAATCTCCTCTGAGCTTGAGCTCCCTCTCCTAGGTGATATTGCTGCTGGTAATCCGATAGAAGCATTAGAAAATCCAACTGAGACCGTTTCCATTCCTCACAGCATGGTCAAGCCTGGAGGTCGCCACTTTGCCCTTAGGGTAAAAGGCGAGTCTATGATCGAAGATGGCATACTCGACGGAGACATCGCTATCATTCGCCAACAGGACAATGCAGGGCCTGGACAGACTGTCGTTGCCGTCATTGATGGCGAGGCTACTCTAAAAAAGTTTTACAAAAAAAGCTCATCCATTGAGCTGCATCCAGCAAACCATACAATGAAACCTATCATTGTGGGGCCACAGAACCACTTCAACGTTGCGGGGGTCCTCGTGGGACTTTTTCGCACCTACGTTTAAAGCGCTTAACCAATATGGGTGCTCTCAATCACCAAACTCTCAAATTAAAAGCTTCAAAAGATGAGGTTGCAAGCGAGAGAAAAATTATCCATGTGGATATGGATTGCTTTTTTGCTGCTGTCGAAGAACTCGATAATCCAGAACTGCGAGGTAAACCCGTCGCCGTAGGTGGCTCACCAACGGGACGAGGGGTTCTTTGTACGGCTAACTACGAGGCACGAAAATATGGAGTCCACTCAGCAATGAGTTCCATGGAGGCCATCAAAAAATGTCCACACCTCATTTTTATTAAACCCAGAGGTCAGCGCTATAGCGAAATAAGTAAGATCATTCGTTCTATCTTTTTAGAGTTTACCCCTTTAATAGAGCCTCTTAGTATCGACGAAGCCTTCTTAGATGTCTCGGGTGTCAATCTCTGCCATGGCTCAGCAACACTAATGGCCCAAGAAATTAAGAGACGAATAAAGAGCGTAACAGGCTTAAGTGCAAGTGCGGGGGTCGCCCCTAATAAATTCCTAGCTAAAGTCGCTAGTGACTGGCAAAAGCCTAATGGGCTCACTGTCGTTCCTCCGCAGTTAGTGGCCTCGTTCGCAGAGAGTCTCCCCATCGAAAAGGTCCCAGGAGTCGGAAAAGTCACCGCTATAAAATGCCACTCCTTAGGTATTAGAACTCTAAGAGACATCAAGACTAAGCCGCTTCCCTGGCTTATTTGTCACTTCGGTAAGTTTGGTCCAAGTCTTTTAAATAAAAGTCTAGGCATTGATACCCGACCTGTTTGCAATCACTATGAGAGAAAGTCTCTCTCTTGTGAGAGGACCTTTACTCGCGATAAAACGACGTTTGACGAAATTAGAGATATTCTTCCCCATTTAAAAGAAGAGCTCAATGATCGCTTGGGGCTGCACTTCGAAAAAAAACCGGAGTTTGTGCTACCCACTAAATTCTTTGTTAAAATTAAGACCAAAGGCTTTAAGACTCATACTCATGAGAAAACGCTTTCTGATTTTATAAAAATCAATAATCCAACACTCAATGATATTAGACATATTCTCTTTGATGAGGAGACGGGGCTTTGCATAGTTGGTGAAATGGTAAAATACCTTTATGATAAAGAAGAAAGTGTGCCGCTTCGCCTGATTGGCTTAGGTGTACGCTTCCCTTCAAACCCGCTCGCTGAGCAAGAACGCCTAGGACAACTAAGGTTGCTCTAGGCACCTAGGGAGTTCAGGTTAAGCGCTTAATGCAAAAGTTAGACTATTTTCCTTTCGCGAATCAAGTTTCAAAAAAGTGGGAAGTCCCTCTTTCTGAAGGCTCATTTTTATTGATTGAAGCCCCCTTGGACCCACTGCGCACTCATCATTTTGCCGCTCTTTTGAAGGGCCTAAAAAAAAGAGGAATTAATCCAATTCTTTGCAGTGACCTCAAAGACAAACAGCAGTGGCTAGAGCATCCCTTAATCGTGGGCTCTCTCACTCGTAATGAAGTATTTTCTCCAACAACAAACTCTTCATTTGAATCGCTCCTACCCAAAGACTCCTACACGGGCTTTTTTACGAGCGGCTCAACCGGAAGCCCAAAATTAATAATTCACTCCGATAATTCTCTACAGCTCTCGGCAGAAGAGTCTCTCTCAGCAATGAAGCTCGCGAAGGAAGAACTCATTTTATCGGCACTTCCCTTCTTTCATCTTGGTGGCTTTTTACAGCTGGTCAGAAAGTATCAACAAGGCTTTAACGTAGAGTTTTGCGACCCAGCTGAACTTTATCAAAAGTGGAGCGATCAAAAGCCTAGTGCTGTCATTGGAGTCCCGACCCAAATGATCTCGGGCCTTGAAAGAGGATGCCCACCGACGCTTTTTTATAGTGGCGGAGCTAAGTTCAATGAAAATCAATGGCAAAAGGCGCTCGATCAAGGATATGAGTTGATGGTGACTTATGGTCTAACAGAAAGTGCGGGCGCTATTATGTATCAAAGAAAACCAAATGAATCTTTTGAGTACTACCCTAGCGCCCGGGTCCAAATAAGTAGCAATAAAAAACTCAGCTTTACCTCAAAGCGCCTAGCTAAGGCCTGCCTTAGAGGACCTCTGCTCGAAGTCGAAATCTGGCCACCTCTTCACCTTTATGAGACTCAAGATCTTGCATCTATAGAAGAGATAAACCAAGAGGGACAAAATATCCGCCACCTAACAATACACGGCCGTAGTGATCGAGTCGTCATATGCGCGGGAGAGAATATCGATCCCATCGAAATAGTAGAAGTTGTGACAAAGAATTACTCCTTTAACCAAGTCTTTTTTAGAGGCTTTTCTCATCCAAAACTTGGACAAATACCCGTGCTCTTTGTTGAAGGCTTACCCGTTTTTAAAGGTAACAACCAAGAAAAGGATCAAAAAGAGTGGTTAGAGTCTTTTAAGAAACACTTTAGTCGAGAAAAAAGACCTCGTCTCATCATAGAACTTCCCAAGTACACAGGTATTAAGCCAAGTAAGGAAGAACTCCTTCACCACTACCAAAATAAAGAGGACTTTCTCTATTATGACCTCTAAAAAAAATAGCCACTACCAATCAGCACTCTATCTTCATGGAAGCTTACCTCTTTTAGATGAAGGGCTCTTCCTAAAAGAAGTCTGTAGTGACCTCTACCGCCCTTCACTTCTCTCAAAGGATACTTCTCTATCCTCTATTACGGCTCACCTCAATCACAACAAAATACCCCTTCTTTGTGGGTACTCTCTAGGAGGCCGGGTACTTCTAAGCCTTTTGCCTAATCTTAGTTATTCCCCAAAGCTCGTGGTTTTAATGGCGTGTGCATGGCCTTTATTTGGAGAGCAAGAACGACAACAAAGACTTGCTAAGGATACCCTTCACGCCAAAGAAATTGAGAATGATTTTGAGAGTTTTATTGAGAAATGGTACCGAGCTGATCTTTGGGCCTTGGATCAGCAACGGCGTCAGCGTCTTCAGGATTGCTACGTCAAAGAGTACGACACGAAACAGAAACGCAGACAATTATCTCAACTTTTTCTGCGCTATTGTCAGGGAACCTTTCCCCGCGCTGAGGCCAAGAGTATCAAAAAGTTTCCCTTTCCTTGTCTTTATATGAGCGGAGGACTCGACGAAAAATACACAGCGCAGGCGGCCTCTTTTGCTTCCCACTTTAGCTCTTTTGAGCACTTTATTATTCCGCAAGCTGGTCATAAGCTACACCTTGAAACGAAACAGCAGCATCTAATCAACTCAAAAATCCGAATCTCCTCTTAAGCCTAAGTTACCGAAAACTAGTTGTAGTGCCATTCTTTATTGCTAGAGCAAGAAGAGCTTGTGATGGCCTCGCAATGGCCCTAAGCTACTGAAATAACTGAAATCACCAAACGAGAATGTCAAAAAAGCGTTGCACTCAATCTAAAGGCCTATAATTAAGGAAGCAATAGATTTAAGACGATAAGTATCATAAACAAGAATCTAGGGATCACCATGAAGAAGCCAACACGTTTTCTTACTGCTCTCAAAGGCCTAACCCATCAGCTCGCTTGCTGGTCGTTGCTCATGCTACACGTGACACCGGTCATGGGGCAAACTCCTGAAGATGAACTCAGAGGCAGCGTAGCACCTACAAGTGGTGGAACCGCCGTTGGAGTAGGCACTACACCTTCTGAAGGTGGAAGTGGAAATGGAGGAGTGACTAAAATCGAAGGTAGCAACATTGATCCTAAAGCAAAGATGCTGCTTAGTAATATTGCTCTCTTTGCCGCAGCCTTTACCGCTCCGGCTATGGTTATGTATTGTCGCAATATGATCTCAACTTATATTTATGCCGGCGCTTCTGCACTTTATGTCGCCAATGAGGTAGGCCTCTTCACTCGTTTCAAAACAGCTTCAGACCTAGAGATGGCCGCTTACTTAGGTCGAGGTGATGAAGAGAGTCAGATCGACTCTCTAGAGACGGCCTCGAAAGAAACAAAGAAGGCCGCTAAAGCAGCTAAGACTCGGGCCTTGATCTCGAAAATCACCGCTGCTGGATACGCTGCAGCCGCTGCCATGGCGATCTATGAAAGCTTTCGTCCCGATAAGGGTCTTTGCGTCGCTCCTAAAGCTGTTGACTCAAACGGTATAAGAGATGACTTTCAAACAGAAAAATTCGCCCTCGAGTTCAGCAAAGATCTTCATCAACAAATGAGCACCATGAATGATCTCGATGCCTATTTTACCTTCAGTGAAAATCAAGATTACTTAGCTGGTGGACTATCTTCAATAACCCTTGAGGAATATGAAACTATCAAAGATGGCCTAGGTGGTAGTCTTGTCACTGATTTTAAAAAACATATCGGTCAATTCATTAAACTCAGCTCAGACTTTATGTTCGCCAATGCTCACGCTGGCGACAAGAAAGAAGGTGGCCTTAATTGGTCGGGAGGAACCGTAAAACTTGGTGTCCTTGGCCTTGGTGTCGCTGGTGCCTTCTTAGTTCAAAGTACGGCCAAAGATATTATTATGTCTAAGTATATTAAAACTCCCTATGGAAGGGCCGCAGGCTTTGGAGCTTTTGCTGCCTTTTCTTATGGAGCTTCAACCGAGTCTGGCAAGGCCTCAGAAAAGCTTGAAGGGCGGGCCAATGAGTATCAAGAATTAGCTAATCAGTTAAGAACAAGAGTGAACCAAAATATTTCCACAAACGGAACCCAAGGAACACTAGGTAGCCAAAGTGTTCAGGGGATTGAGACAAAATCGGTGGCAGGTAACGATAATAATCAAATCTGCTTTACTGGAGGCCCGGCAACTGTAAGCCCTGACGTAGCCTGCGACTGCGCAAAAACTCAAACCTGCAAACAACCGGAAATCCCAAAAATTGATAATATTGGAGAATTTAATGGCAAGTCCTTAATGGTGGATAGCTTAAAGTCTCTTGGTGACGTCGGTCAAGACCTCTACAATGGTAGGCTAAAGACGGGTACAACAAAGGGTCAAACTCTAACGAAAAATGCCGCTCGAATCACAAGACTCAGAGACTCTATGCTAGATAAGCTCAACAAAGAAAGAGCTAAAACAGGTAAGAAGCCTGTCGAGCTAGATAGTGTTCAGAAAAGGTTCGAGGATGGTCTTTTAAACCGAGTGAACAAAGCTTTCAACGGACTCTCCGATTCTGAACAGGCTTCGTTAGCGAGGTTTTCTCCGGGTCTAGGCCAGGACATTAGTAGAGATGCAGAAGAGGAAAAAAAGAATGTAGCAGAATCCACAACGAGTGAGAATCAAAAGGTCGCCAAGGGTGACGTCAATACTAATGCTGGAGCTGTGGGAAGTGACAAAACTTCCGATGGCGGTAACTGGAACTTTGACTTCAACGAAGATGAGCCAACAGCTGAAGAGAGAGCGGCAATTGCAGAGGCCCTAGCTGAAGAAGATGAAAATTACGTCGTAGAAGGTGATATTAGTGAGGACCGAAATAAGAATATTTTTAATATCATTACCAGACGCTACTTAAAGTCAGCTTACCCGGTGATATTTGAAGAGGACAATTAAAAAAAGCTCCCAATGGGAGCTTTTTTTGCTTATTTTTTCGTTTTTGATTTAGATTTCTTTTTCTTCTTTTTAGAACTCCCAGAACCCTTCTTCTTTCGCAACTTAGCGAGACCAAAGGCCACCGCCCCACCAATCGCAATATAAATGAGATAATCTTCCATCGGTCCAGAGCCTGAATCGCCACCGCTTTTCTTCTGAACTCCAATACCATATCGGGTATCCGTAGAGGGAATCAAAGGCGTGTCCAAAAGATCTCCCCTCTTATCCCCTGCAAGTTTAAAATCACCTGTGGAAGTCTTCTTTTGTCTAAAAACTTTTAGTGTTTGGATAATTTTCTCAAAAAGATCTTGATAAGAATCATAATGATCTTTGGCCACTGAAAAAGTAACAGCAATACCGAGATCTTCTTTTACTGTGGCCATATACCGAGTGTAGAAACCAGGTACTTCTGAGGCCATGTGAAGAGAATCGACCCAGGCTTGACCATGAATCTTACTGACCTTAGTGTACTTACCTTCCGATACCTGCGTCTTGCCACCAGGAAGGGTGAAGGTTTTGGCTTTTTTTAAATAAGCCTGATACTGAGGAAGACTGTCTTGTGAACCTCTGATTTTCGCCGCAAGAATAATAATCGCTTCTTTCTTTCGATCTTTATTCGTACTCTGGCAAACCCATTCAGTTCCTTCGAGGGCACACTCCCAACCAGGAGGCAGCTCAAACTCACAGTACTGAGAGGTGAACCTTTTAGCCTGGAGTGGACTAACCAACAAACAAAAGAGAACCACTAATGAACTAAAGCGTACTAAATCTTTAGTGACCATATAAATACCGTCCTTAACTAAACATACCTTTTTTCTTATTGTAGCCTAAGGGCTTGAACTTACAAGATAGAATTAAAGCTAGGCAGGTTATTCGGCCCGGGCCGTAAAGCCTTTCTTGACTCTTTTTCTTGAGTATTTTTTAACAATCTTTAGAATCGAGCGCTCTCCAGCTACTTCATAAGCGATGGCCTGAGCGATTAATTCGTTGCCACCGAAGAAATCAGACTGATAGATATCAAACTTCATTCCTTTATCTACATCCTGACTAATACCATTATCGATCTGGATAAATTTACCACGAGGGCTAACCTTTAAAACCGTGGCTTCGATGCGGTACTCTTTAAATGTATTCTTCTTTTTCTCTACGCTGGAGGCGCCCTTACTTGAGCGCAAGAAAGACACACCAATAGAGGTCCCCTTGTCAGTGCTAACACCTGATATAACAGTCTTTGCCTCAAGACCGACCCGCCAGCGACCAAAAATCATATACCCAGCAACTCCAGGCGCCATCATTTGCCTATCGACAGAATTATAAAGAGCACTAGGACCCCGACCTTGAGGAGTTTTTAGAAGAGGGTCTGCTGAAAAAGTATCGCTGCCCAATGAATAAATTCCTTGCAGGTTAATGACCAAGGCCACCTTGGACCAAGTCCAAGCAGATTCAAAGAGAAAGGGTAACTCACCGGAGAGGTCGTTACCTGGCTGACGAAAGGCGCCCCAAGCACTTAAGTAATGATCCTTGGTCCGCATGTAACTGATACCAACTCCGAGGTGATACTGATTACCACTGTCTCCGAGGACAATCTCATCTGAGGGAATTTCAGCTTGAGTGGCATAGACGGTGTTCGTGTACGAAGTTTGCAAAACCCCCGCATCGAGGGCGTAGAATAATCTTGAATTAGCTCTCTTTGAATATTTAAACCCAACAAAGTAGCTCTCTACGCCTGAGCTTGCGCCGTTAATAATCTCGTTGCCTGAGGCGAAAGTGGCTTGTGCACTCCTAAAATTTAAACCGCCAGAGAGCTCGAGGCTCTTGCCGAATCCATACCGAACAGCAAGCTGACCATCGAGCTGAGTGTAGCTATCCTCTTCATTTAAAGCCACTTCATTACCTTCGCTATCGAAATTAGCAGATGTACTGAAGAGACTGGCCTTGGATTCGAGCTCAAATGATTTTTCGGGAACGCTTAAACCGACTGGTCGGTAAAGATGCCCTCGCTCTTGGGCATGAAGATTACTCATAAATGAAAACAGAAAAATAAAGATAACAGTAGCTTTCATAGTCAGTAACGGCCTCGGTTTTTAAACCCCTATAGACTAACAGGTGTTGGCATTAAAGAAAACGCTTCACTCTCCGCCTGACTATTACCCTGCTGAAAATTATAAAGAATACGCAAGGGTAACCACTGAGTCGGCGTTTTCTCAAAAAGGACCAAGTTTTTGACTCTAAGGAAAAAGGGTCCATCAAATTCAATTTTAGCCTGATTTACCGCGACACTCATTAACTCCATGTCATCAAAACGTCCGATAGGCAAAAAGGTTTGAAGATCATTAGTAGAGCTCTTCGCTAGATTTTTATGCTTTTTAGAAGTTGCTCCCATCTCTTTGAGCATCCCCTGTATCGCTTCTTGACAATGATAGAGATCAACTGGAAAGGTTGGTTTAAGGAAGATCATTCCATTTCGACCTGTCACAAAATCGAGGCCATTAAACTCAACTTTGAGACCTGTTTCGATGCCACAGAAATGACCGTCGAGGTCATCACTTAAGTCATTGACCATATTATCAAACATAACAGGGTTGAGGCCTTCCAACTTAAAAGGCGGTAACAAGGTCATTTGTAAAAGGTGGGAACGACTATATTTATCGTCAAAGCGCTTGCGAAAAGAGTCGATTTTTTTGAATTGGAGTTGGGTCTGAATGAATGTTAATCCGATAAACAATTGCATAGGATAACCTCCTGGAAAATCCTCTGCTGAGCTCCTCATTCCATAAGGACTCCCTTATAGGGTAGAATTGTCTGAAATTTTTGACAAGATGAATCTGGCTTTTTTGAAAAGATGACGGCCTCTAACTGGCTTTCTTATGTAAATTCAGTAAGTTGGAAGTTTCAATGGGGTCTTTAATTGAAGCGTAATTCATCTCTACCCGTGAACACCAAAAGCCTTCTTTGATGGAAAAATCAAAGGAGCCCTCATTCTCTTCACACAATAGATGAATCGCTTCTAGCCCTAAACCAGGCCCGCTTTGCGTTGTATGATCTATCTTTTCGATAACTCGCGCTAATCCACTGCCAAGCTCTCCATCGGCGTGATTGAGGTGAAAAAAGTCATTCTTTGTTTCAATAATGAGACTCTCTTCTCCTAGGAAAAAGCCCACCTCGAAGACCGAGCAACCGGCTTCCGCGGCATTTTTAATCAGATTTGTTAAAACTCGCTGCCAAGAGGATAAGGGAAGAATGGCCCGGTCTTTTAACTGCATGGGATCCTTAATGCTTATGTAGCTTTTTACTGAGCCTAGAGGCAAAAAGGCTTTTATCAAAGTGTCGTTGATAAAGAAGAGTTTAGAAAAGTCCTCTTGGTCTTGCTCTTGGTCTCCAATAAGATTTTTATGACCAAAGCCAAAGTGCTCCTTAACTAAAGCCTGTAGCAGGTGAAGTTGCTGTGACAACTCTCCAGTCTGTTCGAGACTTAAACCCTCTTGCTTTGATAGACGATAGCGCAACGACAGATCCATCGCATGAGTGTGATTAATCAGATCATGAAAAAAGTAGCGCTCTCTTAAGAGCGGATGTTCAGCCCCTGCACTACTAAACGAAGACGAAGGGCCAGTTTTTTTTGAAAATAAGGAGGAGAGCTTTCGTGAAAAGAGCTCAACTTGGAAGTGCGCGAAGAAGACGGCACAAAGCTGCCAGCTAAAAAAACTTAGGATCAGTACATAGGTTAAAGCCGGTGTTGCCGTAGCTCCCTTGATAAGAAAAGGCAGTGGGAAGCTTAAAATCACACAGCCTAAGCCTAGGCTTAAATGATCAATCTTTTCTTTCTTAGAAAGTGTCCAGTTGTTTAAAATCTGGCTCATCAAGGCCAAAGCAGGAATGACACTCATGTAGTGCAATCCTGCGTGAGAGAGCTCGATACACATCCCCAACAAACAAAGGTAGTGGCCTATAAAAAAAAACTCTACACTGGCCAAGAGGGAGAGATAGCTCAAGTTACTCTTTTGAGTTAAAAAAAGATAAGCTGGGAGAGCGCAGAATAAAACACTCAGTGGATAATCAAGTAGAAGAACCTCAATGCTTAAAGGCAGGCAAAAGAGGATGGATAATCCAACGACAAATGAGAGCCCAAGATAAAGGGCCATTACCTTATCTCTTAAATCTAGCTCTCTTTCAAAACGCTTACCCAAAGCAAATCTCCCACAATATTGATTCGGGAGAAGCTTTTTCTATACCCTAGGCTATAGGATCAAAGCGAGCATCTTTCCCGAGTTCTTCTTCAATGCGAAGAAGCTGGTTATATTTCTCCATCCGATCAGAGCGTGAAGCAGAGCCCGTTTTAATATGACCGGCGCCACAGGCAACTGCCAAATCGGCAATGAAGCTATCACCCGTTTCACCAGAGCGGTGGCTTATGATGGCCTCAAAATTATTATCGAAGGCGAGTTTTAGAGTTTCAAAAGTTTCTGTCAGCGTACCGATTTGATTCACTTTAATAAGAATCGAATTGGCCTGCTTCTCTTTTATCCCAACCTCTAAAATAGCTTTATTCGTCACAAATAAATCATCGCCAACGAGTAAGACCTTATCACCGAGAGCAGCGGTCAGTTTTTGCCAACCACTAAAGTCTTCCTCAGCTAGGCCATCTTCTATAGAGTAAATCGGATATTTCTCACATAAATCTGAGTAATATTTAACCATATCTTCGCTCGTCAGCTTTTTGCCCTGCATTTTGTAGGAGCCCTCTGAGAAGAACTCTGAAGCTGCAGAGTCGAGACTTAGGGAAATATCTTCCCCCGGTTTATACCCTGCATTTTTAATCGCCAACAAAATGAACTCAATGGCCTGCTCGTGGCTTTCAAGGTTGGGAGCAAACCCACCCTCATCACCAACATTTGTTGACTGACTATTAGCTTCAAGTACTTTTTTAAGATGATGAAAGACCTCAACGCCGGCCCGAAGATTATCACTAAAGCTCCCTTTAATGTGGGGAGCAATCATGAATTCCTGAATATCAAGATTATTTGAAGCATGAGCGCCGCCATTAATAATATTCATCAATGGGGTCGGAAGTCTAAGAGCACCAACAGGATTCGGCATTTCTAAATGATCGGCCATGTAACGAAAGAGAGTTTTCTTTTTTGCATTTGCTTGAGCGCGACAGTTGGCCATTGATATGGCAAGGAGAGCATTAGCGCCATATTTTTCTTTGTTGGCGGTTCCGTCGAGCTTAAGCAGGCGCTCATCGACTTCCCTTTGATTCAGACCATCTATCCCAACGAGGGCCGGTCCCAAACTCTCATTGATGTGGCCCACGGCTTTGAGAACCGATTTTCCCATATAGTAACTCTGATCACCGTCTCTGAGCTCAAGGGCTTCCCTCTTGCCAGTAGAGGCGCCTGAGGGAACACTGGACCTTCCCCAAGCCCCACCTTCAAGCATGACATCCGCTTCAACTGTCGGGTTGCCTCTTGAGTCCAAGACTTGTCTCGCTTTAATTGCTGTGATGTTGGCCACGTTGATCTCCTGAAAAATTTAGTTTTATCATTCTGGCGCTATTATAGACCGCCTTCCTAAGTTTTCAAGTAATGGAAAGCTTAGGCAGACCATAAACCCGATAGGTAAAAAGATTGGAGAGCACGACTCATGACCAAAAGATGAAGTCAGAGATTTCCCTTTCAAACCATGGGCCGTTTTCGCTTGAGGCATAATGAAAAAACTTTCTTTCTCGATCCTCAGACTCTGTAAAAAGGGCTTTATCGCCAAGCACACGAATAAGGTGATCAATAACTTCTTTAGTGGGGCACACAGTCTCGACATTTAGCTTCTTTCTTACAAACTCTGCGACTAAGGGGTAGTGGGTGCAGCCAAGCAAAAGAGTCTTAATATTTTGGCCAATCCCGGAAAACAGATCCTCGCTTTGCTCCTCAAAAAGAGACCAGTCCTTACCCTCGATAAGTTCCTCGATAGCAAGCGCAAGACCTGGCATAGGGATCACGTCAATCGTATTTAGCGGGTCACGCTTTTGCTTCAATTCTCGTAGGCGTTGACTCTCAAAAGTGTTTGGCGTCACTAGCGCTGCAAGCTCCCCTTTCTTGAAAGAATCCTTATTTACTTTATTAATATAGTTGAGATAGGGCTCGACGCCGATAATAGGAAAGTGAAACATTTTACGGAGGGAATCTATCCCAAGGGCAGTTGCTGTATTACAGGCAACGACAAGAGCGTCGCAGTCGAGATCTTTAAAGCAATTGGCCAAGCTCAAGCATCTCCCTTGAACCTGCTCTGGAGTCTTACTCCCATAGGGAAGAGAGCCTAAGTCTGCTATGTAAAAATAGTCCGCCTCCATATTACGACTCATCGCCTCTTTCAACAGACCTAAACCACCATGGCCACTATCAAAAAAGCCAAGACGAAGTTTGCCTGAGCTATTTTCTACTCTGTTAAAGGGTGATGTTAACGACTTTTCCACGTCAGAACTATAATATGCCCAATCCCTCTGGTAAAGTTATGCCCATGAGAATAAAAATACCTATTCCCTCAAAAGAACCTCTCTTTCAAACAACCCAAGAGGTTCGAGTAGGAGACTTAAATTACGGCAACCACCTCGGCAATGATCGCCTTTTACTGGTGGCCCATGAAGCTCGCATGAAGTTCCTCAACTCCCTAGGTTTCAGTGAACTGAGCTTTTTTGGAACAAGCTTGATTATGACAGACGCTGCTATTCAGTACCAGGCTCAAGCTTTCTGGGGAGACGCACTTACAATCAAACTGTGGCTTGAGCCTGTTAACGACATGCGCTTTGATCTCTACTACCTGCTCACTAAGAATGAAGACCAAAAGGTGGCGAGCATAAAAACAGGTCTGGCCTTTTTTGACTATGATACGCAACGGGTTGTTAAAGGCTCAAGAGAATATCTCACCTACCTTAGGGAACTTAATGATCTTTCATAACCCGAGCAAGAAGCTGACTCTCTTTTTTGACTCAATCCCCTTCGCACAAGCTCAATGGCTTACAATGGCAATAACGCCGAGTAAAAATGGCTTAGAACAAAGCGCCCAGTGGGAAGTGCACACATCAAAGGAAATTCATCTCCTTCGTGTTAGTGCCGACCCAGCGACACCAGAGCAAACCATTATCGAAGCTTGGAATGGAAAGAAAAAGACAATAGTAGGAGAAATCGACACTTCAAGCTTTATGAAGTTCTTTGCTCCTTTCTTCGATAAATTTATGATGAGTGTGAGAGATAAAATAATAGAAGCCGCCACTCATGAATCGACTCAAGCGATAAACCCAACCAATGAGCCTCAAGGAATTGAATGGCTAAGAACTTCTTTCTTGGTCTTAAAAAGTGCCATGGAACAAGCCTTTGGCCAGTCGGCCCTTTCTTCTGAGCAGGAGAAAAGTTCTGTGAACCACATGGAAATGCTCCTTTTTTGCGGTCTTCAACCCAATACTGGAACTAAAACATTGCGCCTGCGGCTCTTCAACTTGGACTTAGACCTCATAGAAGATAAGAGCCACACCTTGCGCCTAAGTGTCCTAAATAAAGGCCGATCTGAGCACTTTAACGGCCTTGAGCCGGTCTTTACTGGTTTTTTCACTAAATCTAAACAAGCAGTCTCAGACGAATTTATCCAACTTCTCGTCCCTTTAGCTAAGGCCTTCTACCTTAGTTTTTGGCAAAAACTCCCTGCTTAAGCTGAAATTTAAGATATTTCCTGTTTTAGTGTAAAATAGGGAACTGATGCACGAAAAAACAATAATCATCGTGGACGACGATGAAGATATTCTCAATCTCTTTCAGCACTTTTTAAAAGAAGAAGTGAGAGAAGTTATAACGCTAAATTGTGCGCTTAAAGCCTTAGAAATATTAAAGTTTAAAAAAATTGACCTCGTCATTACTGATATTTTGATGCCGCAAATGAACGGAATAGAATTCACAAAAAAAGTTCAACAGCTCTTTCCCAAGTTACCTGTCATCGTTTGCTCCGAGGGAGGCTCGAGTGAAGCCCGAGATATTGTAGCGAGCATTGTCTTGAATAAAGCTCTCTTTTTTGGTGCCACCTATGCGTTAAAAAAACCCTTTAACAAGGCTGGGCTTTTGAAAATAGTATCCGGTGTACTCGAAGACCGAGTTGCCGAGCTTAGAACAGAGGAAGCCTCAGTAAGCAGTTCCAAACAAAAAAAGGCTTCCTAGCTAAGTTGCCTGAGCTTTAAATTCATCTGTTCAATTCTTTTACTTAAGGAATCAAGAATCATTTTCAACCAAAAAGGTTGAGACTCTATGAAATGCTCAACATTAGAAAAGTCGATGGCCAAGACTGTGCTATCACAAATAGACCGAACACTGGCAGAGCGTAATTCACTTTTTAAAAAGGCCATCTCCCCAACCACTTCATTTTCACCGACTACACCTAGGACAAACTCGTCCCTGTCTTTTTGCTGAAAGACCTCTAGGCGTCCACTTTTTGTTATATAAATTTTTTCTGGTGCATCCCCTTCTTTAAAAAGTAGGTCCCCGGCCTTGAGCTCAATGACTTCGATCTCCACAGTATGCTCTCGACTAATACAAGACTGCAAAATCCCCATAAAAAAGGGCAACCTTATAGCTTTTGGGATCAGCTCTACCTGCATTGACTCTAAGAATCGAGCATGGGTCTCCAAGACCTCTCTTGTTGCTAAGACCATAATAGAGGTCGTCTTATAGAGAGAGTTACTACGAATAAAGCGGATCAAGTCGAGAGTTTTCTCACTAGCCTCTTTATGAATTTCAATAATAAAAACACTGACTCTTTGGCTGATAAGCTCATCTTTAAAGTCCACCTCATTGTCACAAGCGACCACTTGATAGCTGGGGTAGCTCTTGACAATTTCTTTTCCCAGCCTCTTTAGGAGCTCAATATCTCTATCTAAAATAAAAACTGTTCTCTCTTTTGGCCCTAACTCGATAGGTAGAGTGCTACTATTTAGATTAGTCATTTTCGAAGTACCTCTATTATTTTTTTCTTAGAAATTGGCTTTTGAAGATAGTCATCAAATCCACTCTTTAATTCATCACTATCAACAGCGAGACTATTGGCCGTTAGTAAAATAATTTTAGTAGGTTTTATTCCTGTTATTTTTTCATATTCACGCATCAGTTTCACGGCTTCTATTCCTCCAAGAACAGGCATGTTCATATCCATAAAAACGGCCGAGTACTTGTTATCTTTAAAAATCCGAACACCCTCCTCACCATTTTCTGCTCCAATAACATTTATACGCTCTTTACGTAATATTGCCTTGAAAAGGGCATGCATATCCTCTGAGTCATCGACCAATAAAATTTTCTCTTCGATCTCTTCTTGTTCATGTTCATTAACCAAGCCAAGCTCTGAAGATTTCGTGGTGGCTTCTAAAGCTTCTGGGACCTCTCGGGCCATCTTAAGTGAGTTTACAACTTCAGCACCAACAGCGACTCTAGGACCTTGAACTGTCAAACCATCCAGACAAGAAACAATCTCCTCTGTAACCTCTTTTATTTCAAAAGGTTTGAGAAAAAGTTTTTTTATCCCCAAATTTCGAGACACTTTTTCAGAAATCCCTTCGATGTTGGCCGAAACTAAAATAACGTCTATTCCGGGATAGCCTCTTTTAATGATCTTCGTTAAGGTAATGCCATCCATCTCAGACATCCTAATATCTGAGACAACCAGATCGACGACATACTTCTGTAACAGAAATAAGGCTTCGACCCCGTTCTTTGCTGCTAAAGCGTTAACACCAGAGTTTGCTAAATCTTCAATCAAAAGCTCTCTTATGCCTTCTTCATCATCCACAACTAAGACCGTTTTCTTTAAAGGGTCAACTCGGCTACCAATCACAGCAATCGAAGAGGGGCTAATCAAGGCTTCAATTCGTTGGAGAATATCTTCTTCCTTAACCTGCCCTTGAAGAACATCGCCAACATGTTTTTTTATCCATGTAAGGTCATCGCTGGCCAGCCCATCTCCTAAAAATATCGTAGGTACACTTACCGGTAGAAGGCGTTGCATCTCCTTAAAAGCTTGTAGACCATTCATCACAGGCATTTCATAGTCGAGAACAATGACTGAAGGTAGACCCGTTTCAAGAAGTTTGAGCATTTCTTCACCGTTTCTAGCTTCTAATACACTGTAGCTACTTTGATTAAGGATAGACTTCAGGGTTTTTCTAAACCCTTCATTGTCGTTAACGACTAAGATTGTTGAAGAGGTGTTACTTGCCACACTCTCTTGTGAAAGGTTCGCGTGATCAATAAGTCTAGGCAGCCGAATGGAAAAGGCTGCACCTTCTCCTTCGATAGAAACAACTTTGACATCACCATTATGAAGCTCACAAATATTCTTACAAATGGCCAACCCTAAACCAGTTCCAATTTCTCTGTCTTTTTGTCGAGCCTGCTCAAACTTATTGAAGATCGATTCAATCTTATCCGCTGGGATACCAGGGCCGTTATCGGTAATTAAAATTTCGACACCACTATTGCTGCCATCATAAGTGAAGTCTGTTTCATACCTTTTAACTGATATTCTGATCTCACCATCACGAGGGGTGAACTTCAAGGAATTCCCTAAAATATTAGAGATCACTTGAACCATTCGACCGTAATCGGCGATAATCTCCCATTCACGAGTCTTCCCAATATGAACTGTAATATTTTTTTCTCGTGCCTTTAAAAAGAAGCTATCAACGACATTTAAGATGACCTCATCGATACTAAATCGTTCAAAGTCTAAGCGAATCCCTCCCTCCAAGCGCGCAAGATCAAGGAGGTCAGTAATAAGATTCAGGGCAATTCTCGCCGACGACTTACTTCTGCGAATAAGGTCTGAGGTAACTTCACTTAAGTTGCCTCTCTCCTCCTCAAGAATTAGGTCCATTGAGGTCTCTACTACGGCTAAAGGATTTTTTAAATCGTGAGAAACAATGGCCAAAAGATCGTCCTTATCTTTTCCAACTCTTTCGATTTCTCGTTTTTGAACTCTTAAATCCTCTAGGAGTTGAGATTTCGAGCTCAAAGCTTGCTCTGCTTGATCACGCGCATCTCTAATTCGCCTCTCTGACTTTCTCAATACCCGAGTTCTTTCATTAACCTGCCTAATCATGCCTTGAAAAGTAAGAGCAAGAATACCTATTTCATCATGAGACTTAACTTCGATATCAATATCCTGCTCACCTTGAGTAAATAGCTTGGCCTGTTCAGTTATTTCACCGAGATTTTTTAAAAGGTAGCGAGTCAGAATACCACCGCCAATGACCAAGAGAATAAGAACAAGGAAAAGAAATAGGCTATTTTTTCGGCCTACAAACTGACTAAAGCGAATACCACTAGGGCCCGGAAAATTGCCTCCAACGAAGAAAGAAAAGTCATCTTCAATAGAAACTCTTTTGATGTAGAGCTCTCTATCCTCTCCCTTATAGGAAACGATTCCCGTGAACATGGATTGGTTTTTATCCTCTAGGAACAATGAGAATTCAGAAGCCTTAAATTCCTTATCTAGAAAATATTTTATTTCCTTTTGATAGCTCATCTGCTTGAGAGGGTTTTGATGAATAATAAAGATGCCCGACATATCGGCTACAAAATTAGAGACATTTTTTTTAGTAGACTGAAACCCATTGACTAATTCGTCTCCAGAGAGCAACAAGATAATCGAAACCTGACCAACGCTAAACTTGGCCCTTATGAGATACACTATCTCCTCATCATCTCCCTCCCGTAATTTCTCAACAAGGGGAAAAAGAAAAAGACCGGCATCAAGGTCAATAGCGGATGCCTGATAGAATTTATCCTCGAGATCAAAGGCATCATCGATCACGGTATCATTTTTAAAAGCGATGACGGTCCCAAAGGACTCAGAGCTATCCTGAAGAGAAAAGCCTAAAAGCTGGGGATGATGACGAATCAACTCCTTTAAAAGCTTTGAAAGCTGACCTGATTCAGTAGCATCTCGAGCGAGCCCCATGGCCAAGCGTGACAAATGAATACGCTCTTCATAAAACTTCTTTAACTTGAACTCCTGCTTTGAAACAGAGTCTGCGATCCTGCTAGCATCTTGTCCTCTAAAGAACTTATTGGCCGAAAAAAGCAAGACACTAGAAAAGACGAGAGTTGAAACAATCAGCGAAGCTGACAGAACTAAAGTAATTTTAGCTGCGATAGATTGTCGAAAAAACGAAATCATTTAACCCTCTTTTTGTGTAACAGCTTATCGACAAGTAATCAGAATTACTGAAATTTCAGGGACAAATAATGCTTTCGTTAAACAAAAGTTGTCAAAATACCGATAAGTCGACCACGAATAAGGGGCTTGAAATGAAAACAATGAATAGTGAATTATTGAGAAAAATAAAAGAAAAAGCTACTAGCAAAGCTTTTTGGAGCTTGTTTTTCAAGTTTTATGAAGAAAGTGAGGATTCAAAGGGTTAAGAGCAGCTTTGAGCTACTTTACCTCTTCCTCACCAAAGCTAAGCCATGTAATATAACTGAAGCCAGCAAGACAAACAACAGCGGTGATAATCGCCCAAGTACCAAAAAACATCGAAACTCCTTTAAGCCATGATAACAAAAACTAGCTATACAGGTCAACTCATCACTTCCAATCATGGCTTCACAATGATTGAAACTTTAGTTGTAGCTGCTATTTTAGGGGCCCTAAGCCTATTTGCTATGGAGATGTTAGACAGACAAAACAAAATGATCAAAACGGTAGAGGCTAAACTTGCCCTACAGAGCGTTCATTCCCAATTAGGTGAAGTTGTCGCCAAAGAGGCTAATTGCATGGCAAGCTTTGATGCCATCAATATAAAGTCTTCACTCGCTGCCCCAAAAGAGGACTCAGGTAGCCTATTTGACTCACTCCAAAAGGAATTTGAATTTATTAATGGACCTGACATTGAAGTTGAGTTGAGACCAGTCTTTCAAACTCAAACCGGCGACCCAAAAGCTAGTTATGAAGGAATTACCATCCAAAAATACACTCTTTCTTTAAGGGAAGATAACTTTATTGAGGACGACTCCCTCAGCGCAACGGTTAGCTTTGATATCCACTATGATCTCGGGCCCAACATCTTGGGAGGACGCTATCATAGAAAGTCTATCAACTTGGCCATGAGGTTTTCAGATGCTGACCCAACGGTACTGACCTCCTGCCACAGCGCCAAGTCTTCATCGACAAAAGGCTCAAGCATCGCTTACCTAGACCCTCTCACCCAGCCAGATTATACCAATGTTAGTGGCAACGAAGCCTGTAAAAGCATAGGAAAGACATGCCTACAGGTTATTAGTCAAAATTATGCTTCTAAGGCATACGGGCAGATTGGAATCGGAAATCTATGTCAGATAAATTACAATCAACCTTTACTAGGAGTTAAGCAAGGAGCTCCAATCTCTAATACTCATAGTTGTGAAGCAAAACTAGGTCAGTTTGAGACCTACAAGGTAGAGCAAGCTGCTTTCGGCGTGACATGCCAGGGAATATTCACAGCTCAATGCCAATAGCGACAAACTAGAGGCACTGAATATAACTCTCGTCCAAGAACTCTTTCTTTTTTAGCTTTCTTTTAAAACAACGAAAAAGAAAATAGAGGCTCTGATTCTCACGACAAGCACCCATTAATTTTTCTTCAAGACACTCTAAACTGGGACCGTTCCCCTTTAAAGCGACACTTTGAGGGGTACGCCCTGGCAACTTTCTCGCCAACTCTTGTCCGATGATAGGTGCTATCTTTATTAAGCTTAACACCTTAAAAAATTCCTCTCGATTGTGTTGAGAAACGTTTTCTTGCAGACAGATATCAAGGCCCGCTAGGTACTCCTTCTTATTAATAAAGAAGTAGCCCATATTATAACGATCATAAAGTCGTCTCTGAAGTAAGTCCTCTCGCCCATGACAATGACAGTACTGATCAAGCTCGCCCATCAACTCCAGCTGATCTCCCATTTGAATACCACCAGAGGCGTGAAGAAATAAGGGGTGATTATAGAGGGTTGAGATACAGCGATTGTAGTAAACCTCTGCGAGGCCTTCAACGTTATCAGCTGAAATTTTGATACTTTTTGCCAAAAGAAAGCTACCAAAAAGGTAGAAGAAAATCAGAAGTGAGCGCATATGCCTCTCCTTAAAAAGCCTCATCGCCAATGGGAGAGGACCTCTCATTCATTATACCGTATTTGTCAGTTAAATTCAGCTAAGGGCAAAAAACCTCTGGTGCTGCCTATCTAAACCCTTATAATTAATATAATTCCATTTTTTAAAGAGAAGAAATCGTGAATAGAAAATCATTCTTAGCTTTCATTGCGACTGCCTTTTTGTCGTTTCCGGTCGCCCTTTTGGCCGAGACACCTAGTGACTCTATTTATCTCGCCACAATAAGTACCGACTACGTGGACAAAACCTATGACCTTCTCATCGATCTCAATGAACGCACTTTAATTAGCGGTATAAGAACAAGAAATAACAAAAAAAACAAAGTGAAGAGCTATCCCGTTAGTGTACTTAATAAACCGATTACTCTGGTAAAGGCCGCTGGGATCACTTTGGTAAGTCTAAGCTGCAAAAATTTTGCGACCAGTAGAGGCTGCGATATTGAAATTGAATACCCAAGTAACCTGACGATTGGCAGCTTTAAAATATTTTATGCGAAGCTTGAAAAAAGAGAGGATCAATGGAAGCTAACTCACAAAGGAGTGCCCTTTAGTAAGCTTCATCTGATTTCGAGAAAGTTTCTACGACTTCTGATTGGCATAAAGGGCCTGCGGGCAAGCCCTTAGACTGCCTAACTTCTAAGGCGACCTTTTCACTAATCAGTGACTTAGAGGACCCTTCAGCTGCTAATTATGAGGACTTTGAGCAATCCTAAAGATCAGGCAGACTATCTAGATGATCAATCCCAAAATCAGTGCCTGTGCCCGAGGAAGCCTCATCCTTTTTATTAAAGGTCATCTTCTTGAAAAGTCTTTTGATAAAACTTATTTTCACTACTTTGATATTGAAGAAAAACAGATTCAATCCGATTTAGATCTTTGGGAAAAGACGCCGATTTCTTGTTTTACAAATACCGACAAGATTATTCTTCTTCATCATAGAGGCAAGAAGGTCATCTCTCAAACACAGGCTAAATCAAAACAAAAGAAAGCCGTCCTATTGTTGGAGTTTCTGGATTGGAGTGAGTCTCTTTTGGGCCCTACTTCTCACAAAAAAAACCAACAACAAAGCCTCTCTCATACTAAGCTGCTGCACTCGATTTCCCTTTGGAGGGCCCATACGCTTTTTCTTCTGGCCCTAGAAGGCCATGGTCAAAATCAAAGGAAATTGATTCGGATTGCTCTTGAGGAACTAAAAGAATTAGCAGGATGTGAACTCTCCACTCATCCCTACCTCTATTACTTAAAGGGACTGCTCCTTGTCGCTCTCAATCAATGGGAGAACGCGACCTCTCATTTTCACCAAGCGGCCAGCTATACCCATAACCCTATGCTCTATAAGCTGCTCGTTAATCTCTACTTGCATCTGGATCTACCCCACGTCTCTGCCTATTTTCAAGCAAAGCTTGAGAGAAAGCTCATCATTACAAAGGATGCACAAAAGCTTGCTTCTTAATTTTTGTTTTTTAATTGCTTCTTAACTGACTCTTTTTTAGACTCAGCCTTGTCAGCAGAAACCTCATCCTTTATTTCTTTCACAAAACTTTTATAACTTGAGTCTTTTCTTAAACTGGCAAGATCCTCGTCACGATTAATGTGAGGCCAGTCATTGTAACCTCCAATCACTGCCATCCTAAGATATTGTTTTGAGAGATCGAACTTTTTATTCTTCGCGTGCAAACAAGCCAGGTTGTAACACCCAACCGCCTCGTCTAAAAAACATGCTTTTGTGTAGAACTTATTGGCGGATTCTAAATCAGCTTTTCCTTGATAAACGAAGCCCAGATTAGAACAAGCTGCGCCTGAGCCCATGTCACATGCTTTAAGGTAGAGCTCCTTGGCCTTGGTTTGCTTATCTAAATTCTCGGAAAGAATGGCCAAATTAAGGCAGGCTTCTTTATTCTCTGTTAAACAGGCCTGCTCAAACTCAGAAAACGCCTTATCAAAATCTTCTATATTATGCATGATTGACAGAGATAGCTTATAGTAGCGCTGAGCTTCGTCGGCACTTCCCCAAGCCTTTTCTAATTCCCACATGGAATAACAAGCATAGGCATTCTTTCCCTCACAAAGCTTCTTGATGTGACCCTTCCCAAGATCTTTATCACCAAACTCAAACTCTGTTCTTCCAACCCACACACAACCTCTAGCGTCTTTAAGATCACATGCTTTTTGAAAAAGAGACAAGACCAAGGGCTTTGTTTCTTTTATTTTCCCATTTCGCAATAAGAAAAGACCTAAATCTGTACAAGCGCTTGCTAAACCTTTTTTACATTTTTCTTGTAGTCCTTGAGACTCCTTATCGTCCAAGCTCAATGAATCTACATTTGATCCCTTTACGGAGATAATTCGCGAGACGACTCTCTCAATGGTCACACCCTTGATCCCATCACTGTGCATAAGCTCTTCTAACTTTTTACCAGCGCTTGCAACTTCCCAATTAATTTCCTTGTACCACTCAGGAGGATTAAGTTTGGCCGAACTTCCACTCTCAGTAAAAACGACCCCTTCTTCGGCCGTAAGCGGGATGCCAATTTTCTTGTCTCTGTGTCTGGCCAAGACAACTCCGCTTCTTACAGCAACGAGAGTTTGGCCATCTTCTGTCGTATGAATAAAGAATTCTGTGCCTCGCACTCCCATGGCAGCAGTTTTTGTCCTCACCTTGAGACGGTTTTTATCTTTCTTTTTATTGAGGTAGTTGACTAGAATATTTCCAGACTTCAGGGAGAAGTAGGTCTTATCTTCAAACTTGTCATCAGGGTCTTGCTCCAGTCCATCAAGACTTAACTTAGAGGCCTCACCTAACTTCAGTCGAGACATATAACCCTCGCCAAAGCCCAAAATCACCATACTCTTCGACCCAGTCTCAACCAGATCTTTGGCGATCAGAAAGTCACCTTTAAAGATCTTTCGCGTTTCATCTGCCCTAGTCATTTGCACATTGCCCTTCTTGTAAATGACTTTATAAAGGCTACTTGCAGCTGCGCTGGAGACGGCCCAAAGAAAAGTAAAAGAAATGATAATAGTCTTCATAAAAAATTCCCTCTTAGAATAGCTATGGGAATTATTATAAAGCAGAATGTGTTGGCCTGTGGTCAAAAGGGCATCTTTCGTATTTTTAAAGAAGAGTTGATTTACAAAGATTAACAATATCGGAGCCTTACAGACTCAACAACGCAAAAAAGGGTGTTTTTGGTCTGGAAAAACCAGACCCTACACCGACACCTAAATAAGGCGCTTTACTAATAAAGCTTATCTTAACGACAACGTTGAGCTGCTGGATTACAAGTTGCTTGTTGAGGCGACTCAATACTGTCGCTCTTAGAAAAAGATTGAGTACTAAAGGTCATCAACACTGTTGCTACTGCTATTGCTAGAATACCTTTCTTCATTTTTGTCTCCCTGTTTTGTTATAGTTACCCTCTAAAGAGCAAGACGAGGGCCAAAGAAAGGCACATGATTACAACAATCTAAGCTCGTATAGGTGCCTAGCAATTGGACACTGTCTACTGATCAGACAATTCAGGACAAAAGCATTTTAGAGAAACTTTACCACGCAGTAGTTCTTCTTGCCCTTTCGAATAACAAGAGAGCTTTCGCTGGCAAGCCTCTCAGAAGTTACTTTGAGTTCGACAGATTCAACGGATAGATTATTGAGGTAGACACCTTTTTGTTCCACAGACCTTCTCGCCTCCCCCTTGGACTTAAAAAGTGGGGTAGCCGCAAGCATGTCAAGAATATTGATACCTGCGCTTAAGACAGACTCTTCAAGTTCAACGCTCGGGACATCTGAGAAAATAGATGCCACTTCCGCGTCGCTTACATTCTCAATCGTTCCACCAAAAAAGAAACTCGTTGCACGAAGAGCGGCTTCAAGACCTTCTCTCCCGTGGGCCATCTCAACAACCGCTTCGGCCAACTCTTTTTGCGCAACTCGTTTATGAGGCTCAGCTTCAGTTTGCTTTTCAAGGGCTTCAATCTCGCTCAAAGACTTAAAGGTATAGAATTTAAGGTAGCTGATCACACTCTTGTCATCGCTATTAAGGAGGTATTGATACATTTGATAGGGACTCGTGACCTTCTCATCGAGATAGATCGTACTACCACCTTCTGATTTTCCAAATTTTTTACCGTTAGCATCCGTTACGAGTGGAGTAACTAAACCATAAACCTGAGCGGAGTGCATCTTGCGAGCTAGATCTATACCCGCCGTGATATTTCCCCACTGATCACTGCCACCCATCTGCAAGGTAACATTGTGTTCTTTGCAAAGATGAGCAAAGTCGTAAGCCTGAATCATCTGATAGCTGAACTCAGTATAGCTAATTCCACTTTCACTACTCAAGCGCGACTTCACAGAGTCTTTTGCCAACATATCACTCAGTCGAAACCTCTTGCCGACAATGCGCAAGAAATCGAGGAAGCTAAATTTACTAATCCAATCTAAGTTATTGACCACAACGGCCGCATTCTTGCCTTCAAAAGATAAAAATTTAGAGAGTTGAGTCTTAATGGCCTCCACATTCTTGAGAAGAGTTTCTTCATCTAAAAGATTTCTCTCGGCACTCTTTCCCGAGGGATCGCCAATCATGCCAGTAGCACCGCCAACAAGAATGTAGGGAGTATGACCTGCTTTTTGCATTCGCATCATTGTCACAACACCAAGAAAATTACCAATTTGGATAGATGAAGCGCTCGGATCAAATCCTACATAGAAGTTAATACTTCCCTTTTCTCCATCTATAATGGCATCAATTTCATCGTGAGAAGAGATCTCCACCAGACCTCTTGCTTTTAATTCTGCAGATAATTTCGTCATTAATTATTCCAGCTGTAATCCTGAATAGTAAGGGTTGTGCCTTGGGCTTCAAGTTTCGCGACGCCCATAACCGGGAAAGGACCAAACCAAACAAAGTCCCCCATTTTTGCTAATTCATTGTGATAAGGAATAGGAGAATGAGTGAGAGCATCAGCGGCCATTTTACAGGTCAGGGTTTGACCAACAGGTAAAGCCAGATACTCGTGAGTTCCTCCGATTTGATCACAAAGGGCGACAATTAAACCGGTTCCTTCTGGAGTCAAGATCTCGTCATCCATAAGAAAAGTATCCTCAACCCCGACAGTATTACCGTTAACAAGAGTTTGTGACCTTTGTTGCATACGATCTGGAGCGTAAGAGACGTAGCTGGCGTTAATAACAACCTGAACCCCGTTAGAGTCACCACTTAACGTGATGCGATCTCCAACTCGCCCACTACTAGCGAGGCTACCTAAACTCATAAGCGAAAAACACATAAACAGTAAAGATCCTCTTAGCATTGCAAACTCCTTTTTGACTTGATTTAGGTCCTTATTGTCCAAAGTGAGCACTCCTTTGTAAATCGAAAACTCTGCGGCCACCAGAAAACCTCGACACTGAGCATACACGATTTTAAATAGCATCTAGCTCTAAAAAAATAAGGCATACTAGAGATCTTATGGATTCAAACAACAGAAATTCGGACATAATTGTCATTGGTGCTGGTTACGCAGGACTCTCCTTTGCCGCTGTAATGGCCCAAGAAGGAAGAAAAGTAACAGTACTTGAGTCGCATGCTCTGATAGGAGGCTGCGCTAGCTTCTTTAAGCGAAAAGGGTTCCACTTTGAAGTTGGGGCGACGACCCTCTCAGGGCTGGCTCCCGGTCGCACCCTATACCGCCTAACTAAGATTCTAGATCTTCAATTACCGACAACAGAGCTAGAGCTGCCCATGGCCATCACCCTTAATAATGGCAAAGTCCTCAAGCGCTACCGGGAGCACTCCGCTTTTTTAAAAGAACTCCATCGAGTTTTCCCAGGGCATACCCATGAAAAGCTGTGGCAAAAGTTGAGAGGCTGGGAGTCTGATCTCTGGGATTCTTTATGTGCCTCTCAGAACTTCCCACCTAAATCCCTTAGAGACTTCAAGAAACTACTTCGACCGAAAATTTTGAAGCAGGCCCACCTAGGTCCACTGGCCTTCATCCCTTTAGTCTCAAAGCTCGATGAGAAGATGCTAAAGGACCCCACACTCATAGAGTTTTTTAATGAACAGCTGATGATCTCTACCCAGTCTCCTGCCCACGAAGTTCCCACATTACTAGCGGCCATGGGTATGACTTATCCTGAAGATATGCATTACATATATGGAGGAATCACTAAAGCGGCCCTCCTGTTGCGAGAAAAAATAGAGTCTGACAACTCCCAAGTCTTAACCCGCCATAAAGTATTAGAGGTTAAAAAAGAAGAAGAGCTCTTTAAGCTTAGAGTCCTGCGTGGAAAGAACAAAGAAGAAGAATTCACCGCCCCCCTTGTAGTCTCGACCCTACCCATATGGAATTTAGCCGGCCTATTTAAAGATAACGAAGAAGTCGCAAAGAAATTCGTGGTAAAGAAGCCATCGCAGAAAAAGGCTTGGGGCGCGGTTGTCGCAAACTTTGGGATTAAGTGGGATAGTCCAATCGAGACTCTCTACCATCAAGTCCACTATAAAAATCACCCCCAATTAGGAACGGGGTCTCTCTTTTTTTCTTTTAGCCACCCGCAAGATCACGCTCGCGCTCCAGAGTTTCATCAAGCCGTAACAGTATCAACTCATACTTCCCCCTCCCCATGGGAGAAGGCGCACGCTGAAGGGACCTACGACCAAATGAAGGCCACCACTTTGGAAGCAATCCTCACTATTTTTAAAGAGCGCTTTGGCAAAAATCACGAAATTCTAGCCCAGAGTTTGGCCACCCCCCATACATTCGAGCACTATACCCAAAGGGCCCACGGGAGAGTCGGAGGATTGGCCCACAATAAAGACAACAATATCCTAACTTTCCCATCCCAAGAGACGCCTCTCAAAAACTTTTATCGCATTGGCGATACAACATTTCCAGGTCAGGGAATCGTAGGAGTGGCAACAGGAGCACTCATTCTTGCCGGGAAACTTACCGACAAGAACTTCCTAGAGGATTGATAGAACAACCATCCTATTTCTGGACAATGGCGGTGACACCCATGCCACCGGCCGTACAAATTGAAATCAGGCCTCGAGCGCTTCCCTTTTCATCAATCATTTTTGAAAGAGAGCCTAAAATCCGCGCTCCCGTCGCTGCGAAAGGATGACCTAAGGCTAGAGAGCCGCCCTTTACATTGAGCTTACTGCGATCAATAGCGCCCAAGGCACTATCGAGACCTAACTTTTCTTTACAAAAAGTCTCATCTTCCCAAGCCGCCAAGGTGCAAAGGACCTGAGCCGCGAAAGCCTCATGAATTTCATAAAAGTCAAAATCCTGAAGCGTTAAACCCGCCCTTTTCAAAAGCTTTGGAACCGCATAAGCCGGTGCCATCAATAGGCCTTCATCATCAACATAATTAACGGCCGCACTTTGACCCATAGAGAGATAAGCCTGAACATGAAGCTTATGTTTTTTGGCATACTCTTCACTACATAAAAATACGGCTGCTGAGCCATCGGTCAAAGGCGTAGAATTACCAGCGGTCAAAGTGCCTTTTTCACTTTTATCAAAAGCTGGCTTTAAGCTTGCAAGCTTCTCCAACTTAATATCTCCTCTTAAAATATTATCTTTTTCAAGTCCACCAAAGGGAGCAATCAGATCATCATAAAAGCCCTCATTATAAGCGACAGCGGCTTTTTGATGACTCTCAAAAGCTAGTTGATCTTGATCACTTCGAGTAATTTTCCATCTCTTGGCCATAACCTCACAGGACTCTCCCATTGATAGACCAGTTCTAGGCTCTTTGATTGCCGGGAACTTAGGAAGAAGGTCACTGGGACCTAAGCCCTTGAGGGCCTTAAGACGGGAGGGAAGATCACGAGCGTAATTCATTTGGCTTAAGCGATCTGAGAAAGCCTTTTTAAATTCAACGGGAATATCCGAGTTGGTATCTGTGCCTGCTGCAATACCTGAGTCTATCTCACCCGTAGCTATTTTAGCCCCAATAATGAGAGCCGCTTCCAATGAAGTACCGCAGGCTTTTTGGATATCTGTAGCGCTGGTAAGGTAGCTAAGTCCTGCATTAATGGCCGACTCTCGCGCCAAAGAAAAGTCACTCGCGTGCTTAGAGACTGCTCCTAATATAACTTCATCGATGGGTAGATTACTTAAGTTAAGCTCCGCACTCAAAGCTTGCAGCGACTCGCTCATCAACTCTTTATTGCCCTTTCTCATGTAGGGACCGCCACTTTTGGCAAAGGGAATTCTCTTTCCTTTTATGATGCAAATTTTTTTTAGGCTCATTTCTGTATTATCCTTTTTTATTAACGATTAATTATATTTTTTTCAAGAGCGCCCTTAGAGGCCCGCCACTTTTTCTACCGAGAGGAAAGGAATATTGTAGCGAAACTGATCAAACCAAGCATCGCTGAGGCAAGCATAGCCCCCCTGCCCCCAGCCCTCACCCCAGCTATTGGCGACAATAGTACAAAATCGACCTTGAGTAGCTCGCAATTTTTTAGGTAACTCCATCACCCCAACCAGTAAAAGAGCGTGTCCTTGAGCATGGCCATCTTGTCCAAGCTTTTGATTGGCCTTTTTAAAGACATAACCTTTATTTAAATAAAAGTTTTGACTCAACTTAAAGCCGCCGACCACGGGATGACCGGCGCGAATTTTGTCTTGAATCTTTTGACGTTCCGTAACTTTAGAAAACCGCTCGACTTTGGCGGCTCCCTTTTTACAGCCATTAGATAAAGGAATCTGCGTATCATTACCTTGCTTTTTCGACGCTTCATAAGGACAGTTTCTCTCCAAAGGAATATCGGGATAGACACTTTGCTGAGAGGAAATAAAAGCCCGCCTAGGCCAACTCCCGGGCTTTGAGCAAGGCTTATTTTGGCACTCAGGCTTACTGGCGTAGTAAAAGTATTGTTCCGACAGATCAATCGCCTTACCTGAAGCAGCCGCCTTAATTTCGATCGCCCTAACAGCAGCAAAAGCCGCGCAAGTTGGCCTTGGACCTTGATCCCTAACTTGCTGCTTAAAGTTCGCCGCAATAAAACTTATCTGCGAACGCTTTAGCGAGCGCTCTTGAACTTCAGTGTATTGCGGCTTCTTTTTCTTGGATGGCGTCTCGATCTTATTGTGAAGCTTAACTTCTTTTTCTGGAATGAGCGCTAAAGATTTTTTGTAGATGGGTATCTCTTTTTTAAAGCGAGCTCTATCTCGGGCCCAGCGCTTAAGGCTTTTAGCCCGCTCGGCCTGCCACTTTCTTTCACTCTCGACGTTGCCCACGACCCAACCGAATTGCTCTTGTTTTTTTTGATCGATCCAGCTTCCGGCATTTGTCTTTTGCCGCTTCGACTTTAATAAAGAAGACGAAGCTAAGTCTTGCCGCTCTTTTACTTTCTTTTTATTAGCGGCCAACATGGCCGCCACTCGCTTCTCACCTAGACTCATCTGCTTAGGCTCAGTCTTCCTACTTTTGAGCTCTTTGCTCTGAGTATCTAGCTGCTCCTTTAAAATTGTCTTTTTGGTTATGACAACCTCATCGAATGGGGCACCGGTATCACTCTCGATGCTCTCGCGCATCTGCTCAATAGCGAGAGGAAAGTACTGGGCCGAAAGGGCCGAGCCGGGAGTTACAGTAATCAACAAAACAAGAACGGATATGAGGGCATAGGACATCGGTACACCTTGTAAAAAAGCTTTTGCCCATCATACGGTAGAATGATTGCCCAGAAAAGCACCTCTATTGAGGGTCGTCATAGCCCTTCTTAAAAGCTATAGTATCTGAATGGATTCACAGCAATACAAATTAAAAAAACAACACGCGTTAGCAGATGACTCGCCTCAAAGACAGACCTGTTATACTTGCTGGAAGAAAAAAGCCCTATGTTTGTGCTCCACTATCTCTCCTTTCCAGACCCGCACGGAAGTCGTTCTATTGATGCACCCAAAAGAGGCCAAAAAACAAAAGATTGGAACAGGTCGTATGAGCCTGGCCTCTCTAGAGAACTCAAGAATGTTTTGCGCCATAAACTTTGATCAAGAAGAACAGTTTCAAAAACTCATAAAAGACCCTAACCGCCATGTTGTTCTGGTGTATCCCGCCAACGAGGCTCAAGAACTCGACGGAGAAATATCGGCCCAGTGGCAAGAACTAATAGTAAAGCAAAAGAAGATTCTCACTCTACTTCTTATAGACGCCACTTGGCCTTGTGCTAAGAAAATGATGAAGCTCTCTCGCTGCCTCCACGACTTGCCAACGGCCAGCTTTAAAAAGTCCTACCCGGGCCAATTTATTATTAAACATCAACCCCATGATTTATGTCTTTCAACTTTAGAAACAATTATTCACGCCTTAAATGGTTTAAAAGCTATGGGTATCGAAGAAGAACACACTCCCGTAAACAACCTCTGGCAACCCTTCAACGAAATGGTGCGGTTTCAAATTAAATGCGCTGAAGACCCTAGCATCCCCAGTAACCGAGGCGCCAAGTCCAATGTAAAAAAGCGCCCTCATGTAATGAGAGTGCGAGAGAAGAAGAATAGACTCTTTTATTGGGATTTAAAGAAAAGCCAACTCGGTGATCATCACAAAAAAGGCTCTTGAGAAGTCTCCTGACCCTAAAAAAACGAACTGAAGATGAGGAATGAAAAAATGACCAGCGCAAAAAAGGAATTAATAACGAAGACATTTAATGAACTTCGGGCCGATAACCTCTCTATTTTAGATCACTTCTATCACCCGGAAGTCGTCTTTATCGACCCCATCGGGACGGTTAAAACCCTGCCAGCGCTAAAGGCTTACTACAAAGGAATGTATAAAAACGTCCAAGAAATAGCTTTTGATTTCGATACCCTCATAGAAGAAAAAAACGAAGTGAGTAGTACCTGGAGCATGCGCCTCAAGGCCCGCGGCCTCAATGGCGGCAGAGAAGTCGTTGTCAATGGCACTAGCCATCTAAGCTTTGATCAAGACACTCAATTGGTCATTGCCCATAGAGACTATTTTGATATGGGTGAATTTATTTACGAGTATATCCCTTTATTAAAAACAGTCATCAAGGCTATCAAGAACAAGATTGGGCATTAAAGACGCCCTAAGGATAATAAGATGAAAGACTTTGACTATGACCTTTTGGTGATCGGAGGGGGCTCTGGTGGAGTGCGCTCAGCAAGGTGGGCCGCTGGTTTAGGCGCCAAGGTAGCGATTTGTGAAGATGACCGCTACGGTGGAACATGCGTTCTAAGGGGCTGCATTCCTAAAAAGCTCATGGTTTACGCCTCTCACTTTGCTGATGAAGTCGAGACGGCCAAGGACTTTGGATGGGATATAGAAATTAACTCTCATAATTGGGCCGCCTTTAAGGAGTCTAGGGATAATGAATTGACTAGGCTCTCCGGTCTTTATGAGAAAATGCTCTCTACAAACGATGCAACCGTCTTAAAGGGGCGAGGAATTGTTGCCGGCCCTAATAGCGTTCAAATAAATAGTCAGCTAATAACAGCAAAATCTATCGTTGTTGCCGTTGGAGGCCAGCCTTGGCGTCCGCCGATTCCAGGCTTTGAGCACGCCATTGACTCTGATCAATTCTTTGAGCTCACTGAAATGCCTAAGAAAGTTGTGGTCGCCGGCGGAGGTTTTATCGGCGTCGAGTTTGCCTGTCTGCTTAATCATTTTGGAGTCGAGGTCCATGTCGTGATCCGCGCCGAAAAAATACTCAGAGGCTTTGATGAAGAGGCCGCTCTGTTCTTACAAAATTCCATGAAAACTTCTGGCATCCATTTTCACGAATCGACTGTTTTTGAAAAGATCACAAAACAAGGTTCAGGCCAGCTTAGCGTTGAACTCTCAAACGGGGAAAGTATCACCTGCGAAACCCTAATCACAGCAACTGGTAGAATCCCGAAGACGGAAAATCTAGGACTAGAGAGCGCTGGGGTCAAAGTGAATGAAAAGCATGCCATTGTTGTTGATAAGTTCTCACAAACGAATATCCCTAGCATTTACGCCGTCGGGGATGTCACCAATAGAGTCAATCTTACTCCTGTTGCCCTCCAAGAAGGTATGCTTGTGGCCGAAAATCTTTTCAACCACAAGAGTGAAAAGATGACCTATGAGAACATTCCTTCTGCAGTCTTTAGTTCTCCTCCTCTTTCAACAGTGGGACTAACTGAAGAACAATGTAGAGAAGCTCAAAGAGAGATCGAAGTTTTTACGTCAAGTTTTAGACCACTCAAGTACACTTTAGGGCCGCGCCAAATTAGAACCTTTATGAAAATGATCGTCGATAAGGAAACGCATAAAGTCATTGGCCTGCACATGGTTGGAGACGATGCTCCTGAAATCATGCAGGGATTTGCCGTCGCTCTCAAAGCTGGGGCGACCAAAGAGGACTTTGACCAAACGATTGGTATTCATCCCAGTAGTGCTGAAGAATTTACGACAATGCGAACCCCAAGGTCTTAGAGATTCGCTTTTAGTCCCAAGTAGTCTCCCACAATATCAGAGAACACTTGGGCTTTAAACGGCATGCCTCGCAGAATATTACAGTCCATCATAAAAGGATTGTAGTGGAGTTTTTCACCCTTTTTCTTCCCGGCACCAAAGTCGACGAATGAATAGCTATAGGTTGTGAAGTAAGTGCTATTTTCTTGTTTTTGAAAGCTTACCGGATTGAACTCATCACCTTTTGGAATGGTTGTGTCCTCATCCCGCTTGAGTTGAATCCGCAACAAGCACCAGGGAAGTTTTTTTTCTAATCGGCTTGATGCCGTAAAAAGATTTCCATCTTGAAAGAAGACTGTTCTCATCTTTTGGGATTCTTCCGTTTGAAGGTAGCGAAAAACAATCGGCTTTTTTACAGCGACCAGAATTTTTTCTCCAAAGGGCTCCAAATTCTTCTGGCTGGTAAGCTCTAGGGCAGCAGCGGTGGCGTTACGGGCACCATTGACACACTCCAAGTCTAAATCTCCACCATAATTAAAGCGACTGACCTTTTGCTCGGCACTAAATTGGATGGATAGCGGTTTCTTAAAAGGACCGCCAACTAACTTCACATTTAAGAACTTCTCTTTTTTCCAAACGATGAGCTTATAAGGATCCAGCTTAATACTTTTTCCAACCTCTTTTTTAGCGTCGTAGGAGAACTTTTTAATAAATTGACCAACTTCACTAGCGGTCATTGATTTTTTTTTAGCGGCGGTATTGAGGACGCATAGATAAGTTTGAGCCTGTGCAAAGGATGCATAGAGAGTGATGTTAAAGAAAAGAAAGAATTTAAGAATCAAAGTCATGAGGAAATTCTAAAGGCGCTTATGCATAACAGCAATAAAAAAAGAGTCCATCCCTTTGTTTTCTTTGAGTCATTTTCTTGAGAGGATAAGCTTTCGCATTGATAAGAAGGGATTTTTTCGTCGTGAATGCAGCTTTTGTCCTCATATTTGGTCTCGCGGCCTTCGCTTTGGCCTATCGGTTTTATGCCCGCTTCCTAGCGGCTAAGGTCTTTGGCTTAAACGATACGAAAGGTGAAACTCCCGCTCATGAACTTCGCGATGATATCGACTTTTCTCCCACCTCTAAAAATATATTAGTTGGCCACCACTTCAGCTCAATTGCAGGGGCGGCCCCTATCGTTGGTCCGGCCGTTGCCGCCATTTGGGGTTGGCTACCGGCCGTTATCTGGATTATTTTCGGCGTCATTTTTATGGGAGCCTGCCATGATTTTGGTGCTCTGGTGATCTCAATGAAGCACAAAGGGGGCTCGATTGCCTATGTCTCAGAGAAAATCTTAGGCCCTCGCGTTCGAAACCTTTTTCTTGTCGTCATTTTCTTCTTGGTCTGGATGGTGATAGCTGTTTTTGCCCTTGTCATCGCCAACCTTTTCATCAGCTACCCAAGCAGTGTTTTACCCGTCAACTTTGAAATCGTTGTGGCCTTACTCATAGGCTATTTTATCAATAGAGGAAAAAAATCTCATTGGCTGGGACCAGCTTCCGTGTTGGCCCAACTTACTCTCTTTTTAATGATCTACTTAGGCTCTGTTTATCCCATTAGCCTAGAGCCTCTCTTAGGACGCTTTGAGATGATGGGATGGATGATCTTCCTGCTTCTCTACTCCTTCATGGCCAGTGTGATGCCTGTCTGGCTTTTATTGCAACCGAGAGACTATATAAACGGCCACCAACTTGTGGTCGGCCTGGTCCTCATGATTGCGGGACTTCTCTACTTACAACCTGAAATCGTCGCGCCCATTACAAACTTTAATGCCCAGGGATCTCCCTCATGGTTTCCCTTTCTCTTTATCACCATTGCCTGTGGAGCCATCAGCGGTTTTCATGGTCTTGTGGCCTCGGGTACAACCTCAAAACAAGTCAGCAAATGGACTGACGCCAAGCCAATAGCCTATGGTTCGATGTTGGCAGAGGGACTACTGGCCCTTTTGGCAACCCTAGCCGTTACTGCTGGCTTTACGACCCAAGCTAGCTGGCACAACCATTACGCAAATTGGAATGCGGCTAACGGCCTAGCGGCGAAAATCAATGCCTTTGTTATGGGCTCCGGCCGCTTTATCTCGAGTCTTGGTCTGGATCAAGAAATCTGTGAAACACTGATGGCCGTGCTCATCATATCCTTTGCGGCCACTAGCTTAGATACGGCATGCCGTATTCAGCGATACATCATTGCAGAGATGGGTGAAACACTCAAAATTAAAGGGCTCAAGAATCGCTATGTCGGAAGCTCTATCGCTGTGGGATCTGCTTTCCTTTTGATGATTTCTAGCGATGGTGGAAAAGGGGGCCTCATCCTATGGCCTCTATTTGGAGCGACCAACCAAATGCTTGCGGCCTTGACCTTGATGCTTATTGCTGCTTACCTTTGGAGAGTAAAAAAGAAAGTTTCTTTAAGTTTTATCCTGCCCGCGATCTTTGTCCTCATTATTACCACCATAGGTCTGGTCATGAATATCAAACTCTTTTTCCTTAAAGGAAACTTCTTTTTAACAACGCTTGCCGTGGTTCTTTTGCTTGCCCAAGCATGGATCGTTTTTGAAGCGGTCCTTCTTTTTAGACGGGAGAAAAATGCCCTTAACTAAAGTCAAACTTATCGCCCCTCTTTTTCTTTTGCTTGCCATCTTGGTCCAAGCGCCTATCGGTGCGCAAGAAATAAGGAAGGAGATTTCACCTACCATTGAGGCCATCCTTAAAAAAAATGCCATTCCAAAGGAGGCACTACGCTTTCACTTTCAAGACCTTGATAACCCTTTGGTAACAAAGGGCTATCAGGAAGAGTCCCCCTTTATCCCTGCAAGCTTGACTAAAGTTTTTACTGCGGTTCATGCCTTAAAAAAGCTGGGCCCAGACTTTCGCTACCGCACCCAACTCTTTACCAAAGGAGAGCTCAATAAAGCCAATGGCGTATTTACAGGAGATCTCATTCTCAAGGGCTCGGGGGACCCATCCTTAACCATGGCCCGGCTCATGGATCTGGTATTAGAGCTAAGGTCCTTCGGTTTAAAAAGCCTTAAAGGAAACTTCTACTACGACGATTCTATTCTTCCTTCTCTTCCCATGCTCTCCCAGTTTGGAAACGGCGATCAAACCTACAATCCTGGTATTTCGGCCCTTAACTTAGAATACAATCGAATCACTCTTTATAAAGACGCCCGACAAACGAAGCAAGCCGTCTTTCAGGCCATCCCCTCAACCGGACATTTCTTTATTCAAAAAGAAGCCAAGAGTTTTAGCAATGGTCAGCGTTTTGAGTTCTTAGAAGGCGCCAGTGGAGAGACATGGGCCGTGAGCAACAAGATACGTTATCGTCAATTCGAAGATATCCCCGTGCGTAAGCCTTCAAAAAGAACGGCCTACAGTTTTAAAAGCTTAGCTGCTCTATGGGGTATCCAACTGCCAGCGCCAAAGCCCAAGGAAGTCCCAAAAGGCTCAACTTTAATCGCTGGGGATTTAGCTCCTCCCCTATCGAGACTTCTTGCCCTCACCCTGGAGTATTCCAACAACCTCTTTGCCGAACAAGTTATGCTTACGGCAACCAAAAAAACAGATATCGCTGAGGGAGCTCAAGAGTTAACGAAATGGCTCAAAGGAAAAATTCCAAAGTGTAATCCTATCCTAATCAACGGTTCAGGTCTTACTCATGAAAACTTCGTTAAGCCGGTTTGCTTTACCGCCTTTTTGAGCGAATACGCCTTGAAGCCAGGCCTTGGTCGCGGTTTTATGAGCATGCTCTCAATTAGCGGGGCCAGTGGGTGGATGAGAAAAAGGCTACGCACACCAGACACAGCTTATCGTGTCTGGGCCAAGACAGGCTCTCTAGACTATATCGACAATATGACCGGTGTTCTCTTCTCTAGCAGTGGAAAACGCTACGCCTTTGTCTTCAGTATCAGTGATCTCGAAAAAAGAAGTATCATAGACAAGGGAGAAGAATCTAAAAAGATTCTAAAGCTCAAAAGACAAGTCTCCCGTTGGCGCAGAAAAAGTAGAAAAACCGCCGAAGAGCTGCTCACTCACTTTATCGAGACACTTTGACTAATAAAACCACCCCACTATAATGAGCATTGCCCAAGTATAAGATGCCCATAGGATGAACATGACAAGCGCTGTTGAAAATATAAAAGAAAAATTAGACCTCATCACTTCTCGGATGAAAAAGCCTAAAACGGCAGTCATCACCGCAGGAATGCCCTACGCTAACGGCCCAGTCCATATTGGTCACCTAGCAGGAGCCCACGTGCCGGCCGATATTTATGCGCGATTTATGCGCATGATGATTGGAGAGGAAAATGTTCTCTTCGTGTGTGGAACGGATGACCATGGCTCCAACTCAGAAGTTGCAGCAAAAAAGAAGGGCCTAACAACAGAGGATTTTATCGCCCAAGTCCATAGTGCACAAAAAAAGACCATGGATAGCTACGGCATCAGTTTGGATGCCTATACGGGAACCTCCCGCCCTGAAAATTACGAAGAGCACGTCAAACTTTGCCAAGATTTCTTAAGAGATCTCCATAGCAATGGCCGCCTCGAAAAGAGAACGAGTGATCAGTGGTATGACCCGGAGTTTACGATGTTTCTACCTGATCGCTTTGTGTCGGGAACATGTCCAAAATGTGAGGCTCCTGGAGCTTATAGTGAGGAGTGTGATACCTGTGGAGCTACTTATGAGGCTCATGAGTTAAAGGATCCAGTGAGTAGTGTCAGCGGAAAAACACCAGAACTTAAGCCCACAGATCATTGGTTCCTCGATATGTTTGCGGCTACTGATGAGCTTAAAGCATGGCTTGAGGAGAAGAAAAAAACTTGGCGAAAAAATATCCTAACTGAAGTTTTAGCAACTGTTGCCCCCACCCTGGCTTTTTCCAATAAGAGTGAGCCGACCTTTAAAGAGTTAAAAGACAAATTGCCGGCCCACAAAAGTAAATACGCTGCAGGAAGGAAGGTAGCCGTCTCCTTTGAAAATCTTGAGGATTTTAAAAAGGGGCAAATCATCCTAAGCGAAGCCGGTATTATCTGCGAAGTATCAGACGGATGGGCCTATAGATCCATAACCAGAGACGTTTCTTGGGGAATCCCCGTCCCCGCTGAGATCGATGAGAGCATGAAAGGCAAAACTCTTTACGTGTGGCCGGAGTCATTAATTGCCCCAATCTCCTTCACGAAAGTGGCCTTAAAAAATAAAGGACTTGACCCTGAGGATTACAAGAAATTTTGGTGTCAAAAAGAGAGTGGTATCTACCAGTTTTTGGGCCAAGACAACGTCTTCTTCTATGTCCTGATGCAAGGAGCAATGTGGATTGGTGCAAAGAAAGATCCTAAAGGACTACCTCAAGAAGGAGACATTCAGCTTAGCGATATTTTTAGTTCTTATCATTTGCAAATCAATGGTCAAAAGATGTCAAAATCAAAAGGTAATTTCTTTACTGGCGACGAGCTCCTCCAAAGATACGATGCAGACCAAATTCGCTACTTTTTAAGTATACTGAGCCTAACGGAGAAGAATTCTAATTTTGATGAGGACCATCTGAAAGAAAGAAATGCCTTTTTGGCCGGTCCACTCAATGCTGCTTTTGAAAAGCCAATATCGGCCATTCATTCTAAATTTGGAAGTGTTATCCCTGAGGGTAAGCTCATCGGCAAGACGGAGAAAGAAACTCTAAAGATAATCCCCAATTATTATAAAATGATGCAAAAGGGAGAATATGCAAAAATACTTTTTGCCGTAGAAAACTATGCTCGTGTTATCAATAGTCTCTTTAGCCAATACAAACCCCACGATGACCGGCATGACGAGACAGAAAGAAGGGATGCCCTTTTTTCGTGCTTCTATATTTTGAAAAATTTAGTTATTATGCTGCACCCGTTTGCGCCTGAGACAATAGATCGTCTCAGGGACTCCCTTAATCTTCCTGCCAATGTCTATTCGCTAAATAACTTAGGGGTCCCTATGGACCCAGGTTCAAAGATTGGCGATAAACAAGAATATTTTAAGGGAGCATAAGGCTAGCGTAAATTTTTGATAAAAAAAAACCGCTACCTTAAACCAAGTAGCGGCTCTCGTTATGTTTTTAATTTATCGCAAGAAAAGTTTAGGCGTATCTTACCTTGTCCATTTCCTTGGAATAATCATCGGCTAGTTTTGTTTTTTGACTCTCACTCAAAGCCTTTCCGGCCATTTGGAAGACCTCATGCTCCTCTTCTTCCAAGTGATGCTCTACCCTATGTTGTAATTCTTTAGCCTTGGGTAACCATGCAGGTGATGAGAAATCCATAGCTTCCAGCTCGTCAATCAAATCATCGAGTTCTTTATGCTCGGCAATACTGTGACGTGCTTTTTCTATGGTGAGGTCCTTCTTGATCAGAGGGTTGTAAAAAAATCTTTCTTCGGCTTTTGCATGGCCTGCAAGCTCTTCTCTGATTTTCTTAAAGATGTTATTTCTTTCCGCGGTGTCTCCGCTAGTATTTACTAATTTCGCCATTAAATCTCTTTGAACATCATGGTCGGCGCGTAGTGTTTGAAAAATTGTGTCTGACATTAGTTCTCCTTGAGTTAAATGTTTAGGGATTGAAGCATTTAAGTAAGCTCAATCCTCTTAAGTCAATAATAGGATACGATAATTGGAGAAGAAGATAATCACGAGAGCAACTCAATAATGTGTTTAAAACTACACAGGAACTAAAGCTTTAAGTGAAAAAGAGAGTCATTAGCCTCTTTCATTACTTTCATTTGAAAAGGAAAGTCGTTAATTAGATGATCATGTTTTAGCCAAAAGAAAAGCATCTGAAGATTTACAGGAGTTGTAGACAAAAAATCCAACATCTCAAAGTCATTCCATAATTCTTTTTCACTCTTTGCATATTGGGCCATAACAAGAAGACTTTGAGTCGGTGTGCTAAACACAAACTTTTCACCTCTTTTAAACTCTTCCAAGACTTTGTCCCCTGGATTTGAGCCAAGAGTATGAGAAGGCTTAGAAAAAGCAATCCTAGTATCAGGACTTTCTAAATAGCGAGAACCCTTCTGACGCCAACCGGCCTGCATGAACTTCTTGGATATCAGCTCGCGCGTTTGCCCATCGATTACATCAAAATCATTTTGACTATAGTGATCATTGTCGTACAGATTAATAAGAAAAGAATCACTACCAAGTGAAATGAGAGAAGGTTTGAGACCTAGCGAAGCCATTGGCTTTAGAATACTTTCCATAGGTTAATTATGCCAAGAAGCCACAAAAAAATCATCATTGCTTTTAGGCCGTCTAAGAAGAAAACAAAAAAGGGCCTGATTACAGGCCCTTTGATCACTATTGAGCTTTTTTGCTTTTGACTATGGAAAGTTAATGGGATCGATCGTTGGAGTAAAAGTAAGACTTTTGATCATAGGTACCACTCTCATTCTTGCGCAACTACTGTAGCTAGAATCAACCACTATTGAATAAGATCCTCTTGTTGAGGTGTCTACAAGAAAGGTATTGATCTGAACCACGTTGGTGCCACAAACGGCAGGGTGAGCAATTGTACTTTTACTAACATAGCAGTGGATCTCATTTTGGATAACCTCATTTTCTACAAGATCATTAATCGCTTCGTTTCCAAGACTTGTTGCTGCCTGTAAGAGGCTGCGATCCCGTGAAGTACAAATTTCAAAAGATGAATCACTTGTTGCCGAGACTGATACAGCGAGAGTAAGTAAAACAGTGATAAATAATGCTTTCATTTTTAATTCCTTTTTTAGATTGTTTTTATAAATATAATTTTTTTCCAATTTTACTTAACTTCTTAAAGGTGACTTCCAACCAGGTCCAAGGCAAGAGCTCTTACCTGGGCCTTTAGATTGTTGGCCACTTCTTTATCGATTTGTGCCTCTGGTGAAACCTTAAAAGCGATCCAACAACCTCTTGGCCCAAATACAAGTTCCATATCACCCCAAAATTTCTTTTGTCCGCGATCGTATACTCTTCTTACTGAGAGGTGATCATTACTTTGGGCCGGTCCGGGCATCATCATACAAACGACTTCGCTGTAAGACTTAGTAATGGGGGCATTGGCCAGACGAATAATATCAAGTTTGAGTGACTTAAAAGTAAAGGCGTTCAAATCTTTTTGAAAGACCTCGGCGTCTCCATTAGCAGTAAAAAAAATGGAGTCTTCTCTTGAGCTCTTATTGAGAGTCACTGTCATTAAAGCATCTTCATCTATAGAAACTGTCATTACGTGAGCGTTGAACTCATTGGCGGTATGCTTTTCTATACCAAAGCGGTAATTAGCAATTTCTGCGGCCATAAGAGGCGTTGAAAAAAGCAGAGCAAAAAGTAGTGTGCGTAGCATGTTGATCTCCAGTTTTTAAGTTTGAGTAAATTCCCAAGTTTGTTTAACAAGATCGTTTTAACCAACTTTTTAACTTTGGAATAGATTTTTTTAATTAATTTATATACAATTAACTAAGTATTTACTTAGCAAAAGCCGATAAGCCATCAATAATATTATGAAAAAGACTATATTTGAGTACCTAAATTATAAGAAATACTTGCATGAAAAAATTTCAAGCCTGAATAATAATGGCAGAGGCGTGAAGAGAAATATGGCCTCCTTTCTCGGATGCCAAACATCTTATGTGAGTCAGGTTCTCAATCAGCACGTCAACTTCTCTCTCGAGCAGGCCATTAAGCTCAATGAGTTCTGGGAACATAATAAAGAAGAAGGAAGATTCTTTGTGCTTCTCTTACAGCTCGAAAGGGCCGCCACGAATGAGTTGAGAGCATTTTTTCTTCAAGAGATGCAGGATATTCAAGATAAGCGCGCCGACTTGAAAGATCGTCTTGGGATTGCAAACTCCCTAGAGGAGACAAATCAGCACATCTACTACTCTGCTTGGTATTATGCCGCTGTCCATATTCTGCTTTCTATTCCAGATTATCAAAAACCCAAGGCCATCTCTGAGCACTTAAGACTACCACTTAAACAGATTCAAGATATTATAGAGTTCCTTGTTACGACTGGATTGGCGATTCAAAAGTCCGATCGCTATGAAATCGGACTAACGAGAATTCACCTAAGTAAAGAAAGCGTTCAGATACAACGACACCACACGAACTGGAGAAATCAGGCCATTCACTCCATTGATAAGAATGACCCCAATGACATGCACTACTCCAACGCCCTTTCGATGAGCCACAAAGACGTGGGGAAGGTTAAAGAAATCCTCATTCAGGCCATTGAAGAATGCCGAGAGATCATAAAAATTTCAAAAGAAGAAAGACTTCAAGTTCTTACCATGGATTTCTTTGGTATTAACGAATCTGACAACTAACGCTTAGCTTTCTGTAGACGAAAGGCTTCTGCGAAAGAGTTTCAGTGCTAATGCTACCTTGAAGGTTGCTGTCAAAGAGCGAATTAGCACAATTTTGCTCCTCGCCTCTCTTACCTAAGCAAGCAGACAAGACCAACTGATTATTCTCAACAAAGACTTTAAGAGAATAGTTCTCTACACCTACTGAAGGTGCAACAGAGACGCCAACCCATTGATCCGCCTGATCTATAAGACCGTGCCGCCAATCAAGGTTAGTGATATTAAAACCAGGATTTTGAGTGGACACTGAGTCTTCAAAAAAGGAGAGAAAGCTCACCCTCTTTCCACCATCAGTAAGCAGACTAGCGCGGCAATGAAGAGTTCCCTGAATCGGTAGGGCCTGCCTGCGAGATGTTGGAGAGGGACTATTCATAGGAGATATACCGTGCCCGCCACTAGATTCAGCTCCATCAAAAATCGCTTGAATATCGTCGATGTCTAAGCCTACCTCAGGGATGTCAAAAATCCCATCGGGAGCATCGGCCCTAAGGCAGTAAATGGGCTTCAATGATAGCCGCACTTGAGATGAAGAGCACTGAGGCACCTCACTCGCCAATGCTAAAGAAGATAAGAAAGAGACAAAGAGCAGAGTAAGGATTTCTTTTTTCATTCGTCTTATTAACCTCTCTGACTAGTCAGATCAATAAATAAGTAAAATTTATCTAAGACCTATTCTAATTCTAGTAATTTTTACCAATCCCTGCTTGTCAGACCCCCTCCCATTGCTCTGTAATGGAGACAAAGCAGCGAAGCGACACTTTCTTAACTAGGATTACACGAGATGCTCAAAGAGCTTGTTCCAGGCCAGTGGAAAACTTTTTTAGAAAATGAACTCATAACAGAAAGCTCAAAAAAGCTTGATCAATTCTTAGAGCACGAATACAAAACCAAGACGATCTTCCCTGAGCCTAATGAGATATTTCGGGCCCTCCAATTTTGTCCACCACAAGGGGTGAAGGTCGTCATCATTGGGCAAGATCCCTATCATGGAGAAAATCAGGCTCATGGACTGAGTTTCAGTATTCCCAAAAGCCAAATAAAGCTGCCACCTTCTTTGAAGAATATTCGAAAAGAAATCGAACAAAGCTTAAATTTGAAGCTTCCCGAGCATGGCAATTTAGAGAATTGGGCCTCTCAAGGCGTCCTCCTTCTCAATGCTGTCTTAACAGTTGAGAAGGCGAAGGCCGCCTCTCATCAAAAAAAGGGATGGGAACAAATCACGGACTCCCTGATAAAGTCCATCAGTCAGGGCTCAAAGGGAGTGGTCTTCTTCTTATGGGGTGCTTATGCTCAAAAGAAAGAAAGTCTCATAGACGCTTCAAAGCATCTTGTTCTGATGAATGTCCACCCTTCACCTCTATCGGCCCATCGCGGTTTTTTTGGTAAAGGCCACTTTCAAAAAGCGAATGAATACCTGAAGTCACAGCAAAAAGAGCCTATTAACTGGAGCTATTGATGTCTAATAATTCGAAGACCAGACTTATAAAATAGGTTCTCTGGTCTAGTCTGATGAACGGGCAAGCTGAAGGTGAGTCTTGTTGAAGTGAAGAGTCTTAAATGACTTCACAATCAAGCAAGATATCAGTATCGAATCCAGAATATTCAACAGTGGCCGCTGTACCATTAGAGTGTATTTCTAGGTTCATACTCAATGCATCGTATAGCGTAGCCTCAATTGAATAACTGTAGGGTGAACGATTAGCACCAAACTTTACTATTTTAAACTCGAGCCCTTCTCTGCCGTTTTCATTAACCACTGCTGCTTTTGATGCTTGAAGAATTCTTTCTTCATCGACGTTAATCAAAAGGGCGAGGTCTTTGGCAAAAGAGCCACTCTCGGCCAGACAAATCATTGTTGGATTATTCATTACGGGAAGATCGCTCTCACCCAAAAAGTCCTTTTCAGCATTTACGGAACCTTCATTGCCAAAAGCAGAACCTGCAAGAAATGAAAATAGGGCAAGACTTAAAATTGTTTTATTTACTAATCCTTTCATAGATCAATCCTCACGGTTAAATTAGAGCTCACGCCTTTTTCTCCATTAGAGATAAGTTAAAGAAGTCGACTGAGTGCTCTCTACAAATACCAGAAAGTTGGCAAGCGAAATAGCCGGATAGTAATACTTACAGGACTTCTACCTAAAGGACAGCACTAGGAGAAAATAATGATCAAAGCTGAAGCTATCTGTATGATGAATGGGGAAAGTAGAAAGTCTAGCTGTACGAGCGAAAATTAATCACCATTCCCAGTTAAAGAAGCCTCCTAATAACGGCACAAATGCTAAAAACTCCTCTAAATGAGAATAAAGACCCAAAAACTTGGCATTTAGAGTCAAGAATAGTGATCAACTGTCCGATAAGTCCTTAGTCAAGTGATTGAAACTATGGATAAATGGCTCGCTGTGCTCAACTCTTGCTAAGCTGTTGTTATCCACAACAAATGTAAAGAAAACCTTAGTTAAGTGAAGAGAAGAGAAATCTATGAAGCATAAGCCCCTGATCTTTATTTTAATTGCCCTCTTCCACATCGTTGAGCCGTTGATCAAGATCACTTACTTTAAGCTAACAACGCCTTTTAGCTTCTCTACTATTGTCTCCAATATCGCGCAAATAAGTACTGCCAGGGAGATATTTGAGTTTTGGTTTCTATTTCCAATAGCAGGCCTTGCTCTGATTGGTGTCAAAAGATGGAGCTATCCAGTCTTTGTCGGTACTCAATTATACAGCATCTATTCACACCTCACCTACGAACAATACACCTGGCCATACGTCAGCCAAGTCCCCTTTATCTCGTCCCTGGTTTTGCTTTTTATTAATGCCCTTGTCATCATCTATTTCGCGCTACCTGATGTGAGAAAACCTTTCTTCGATCGCTCAGTGAGATGGTGGGAAACGCGAACTCGTTATAATATGCAACTTCCCCTCACCTTCAACTTTACCGGAAAAAAAGATCTCATCGACTCTCATATCCTTAATATCTCTCAAACAGGCGCTTTCATTAACTATAAGGGTGTTGCAGAAATAGGCAGCACGGTACAAGTTAATTTAAGTTATAAGGACTACAATCTAAGTATAGAAGGCGAAGTACGGGCCCAGCATACTTTTATGGGAGAGCGAGGCATTGGCGTGCATTTTCACTTCAACAATATTTGGGAAAATCTCTTTGTCCGCAGGATGGTTAAAGAGATTGGCCAAGATATTAAGGCCCAACAGAAAAAAGAAAATGAGCTTGCAAGCGCCGCCTAAAAACTTAAACGAACTCTCCTTATAAATAGAGATCAAATCGCACGGATTTGGTTTGCCAAGTGTTATTTGGCTTTTCTAAAAGAGCGCCGTCTCGTGGACTACGCTTTATAACAAGTCTTTTAGCAAGCTTTCTTAAAGAGAGGGCTTCATCCAAAGCATCGGCATCAAGACCAATAAGAGCATGAAAAACCTCCATTTTTTTCTTGGCCCGGGCTTTTCGCTTTTGACCGTCATCAAACATGGGATCGAAGTAGATCGAATGCTCGCCATCCCCTCTCGCTAATTTATGAGCGGCCTGACCAAAATTTACCTCCAAGCGCTCAAGCAAAAAGTTCTCAATCGATTGAGAAAACTTCAATAGAAAGAAGACTGCCTTATTGCGCTCAAAAGCCTGAACGTTTAGTCCGTGATGAAGAAGATAGCTAGCGTCTCTGCCTGTTCCACAAGTGGCGTCCACGACCCATTCCCCAGGCTTTCGCCCAAGAGCGCGAATAAGAGGACTTGCCTTAATCTTAGAAGCTTCAGAGCGCCAATGTTTTTGCTGCTCTTTCCAGGAAAAAAGCAGCGGAGTCTGACCGGGCAAGGCCATCATCTTAGCTCCCTCACAGTCCACAAAAACACTGCCGGCCGGCAAATCTAAGAGGGCTTCATTCTCAGATTGAAGGTGAAGATTAAGGGGAAACTCCCATATAATTTGTTGCAAAGAATCATGAAAACTTTGCGGCAAATCTTGGGCAAGAAAAACATCTAGGCTCATTCTTTCATTGTACTAGAAACAATGGTGAGTTTCATGTTAGAAATTACGGGTACTTAAAATATTTAAAAAACTAAATAAGAGGTCCAAATGAGCCAAGTAACTGATCCCCTTAAAGACGGCGAAAACGAAAACTTAAACTCTCTCAGTCCGGCTATCATCGAGCGTTTAGGCATGGACCCAAGAGACTTTCCAAGAGAGCTCAAAACGTTTTACATCAGTGCAACGGGTGAAGAGATAGCGTCAATGTTTGAAAGCATAGGGGCCAAAGAGAGGAAAGACCTTTTCAATCACCTCCCTGAAGAAATTCTTTTCAAAGCAGCACCCGATATCGGCCCTCGTTTAAACTACGGCGAACTCGTCCATCACGTTGAAGAGATCGCCGCAAAGAATAATAATAAGCCCTGCTTTATTGGTGACGGCCTTAAGTGGTCAAAAGTCCACGAGGTCGTACCCTATGTTTGTAACATCAGAGGATTAACAACAGCCTATACTCCTTACCAGCCCGAGAGATCTCAGGGCACGCTCCACACTCTTTGGATGTATGCCAGTTCTCTGTCCATGCTGACAGGATTTGAGGCCATCAACGCCTCTCTCTATGACCGCTCGACGGCCCTGTTTGAAGCCCTCAATACCGCCCTTAGAATCAAGAAAGGCAAGACCAAGGTTCTTGTCAGTGAAGCTCTCTACCCAGGTGATTGGGAGGTCCTCGAAACTCTAAGCACAGGCACTGCACTAGAGATCATAAAAATTCCAAGTGACGAGGCAGGGCTGATCTGTCTTGAAACTCTCAAAACTCAACTTGAAGACCCTGAGACCCCGGCCGCCTTTGCCTTTGCTCAAATCAATAGCGCAGGTCTCTTAGAAGATATACACACTCTTACAAATATGACTAAAGAAGCCAGTGTTCTCAGCATCGGTATTATTGATCCAGCGACTCTCGCCACGGGAGGCCTTGTTCCCCCAAGCCATTGGGGAGAAAGCGGGGCCGATATGATCGTAGGGGAAGGCCAGCACCTAGGAATTGGACCCAACTTTGGCGGACCAGGCCTAGGGCTTTTTGGTATCCGCTTCAATGAAGAAAATAAGACCGCCATCCGCTCAAGTGCTGGGCGCTTTGTAGGTAAAGCTCAAGACGAAGAAGGCAAAGAATGTCTGGTCATGGTTCTCTCTACTCGGGAACAACATATCCGCCGAGAAAAAGCGACCTCAAACATTTGCTCCAATCAATCTTTCCTGGCAACAGTAGTCGGAGCCTCCATCCTAGCGAAGGGAGAAGAGGGCATGAAGCAAGCCAATCGCATGGGCGTTGAAAGGGCGCAGGCGTTTGCAGAGTTTATCACAACACAGACATCTCTAGAACTTCTCTACCCCAATACACCGTTCTACCAAGAAATCGCCTTGAAAACTCCAAATAAGGCGTCCGAATTAATTGAAAAAGCAGCAGCAGCAAACCTTCATATTGGTGTCGATATAAGTGAGCGGAGTGCTCGTTCGCAGCAAGCCGTACTCATCTACTTCAACGACGCTCAAACGCAGAAAGAGTTTACAGCGCTCAAAGATTTTCTTCAAAAAACCTATCCCGTAAAAGAGCAATCTCAGGAAGCCCAAATCAGCTCCATCCCAGAAGCCTTCCTTAGAACTGAGCCAGTGGGACTCCCTAATCACGGTACCCAAAAAATAAAAGATTTCTACGACGAGCTAGGAAGCATGAACGTGTCTCCAGATGATAGCATTTATCCTTTGGGCTCATGTACCATGAAGTACAACCCTTATATTAACGACTACGCTGCGGGCCTTAAGGGTTTCACTGACATTCACCCTCAAGCCCCCTTAGGTGATGCTCAGGGCTGCTTGGAAGTTCTCTATGAAACCCAAGAGCTTTTCAAGGCCATCACTGGTCTTCCAGGCCTAACGACTCAACCGGTAGCCGGAGCACAGGGCGAGCTGGTTGGAATAAAAATGTTCCAAGCCTATCATGCAGATCGTGGCAACGCTGACATAAAAGATATTATCATTATCCCAACTTCTGCCCACGGAACAAACCCCGCGACCGCAACGATGGCCGGCTATCTGAGCTCAGGCAGTGGGGAAACCAAGAAGGGAATTGTCGCAATCGACGCTGACAGTAACGGCCAAATTGACCTTCAGGGTCTTAAAGAAAAAGTTGAACTCTATGGGAGAAGAATATCAGGTATCATGATCACCAACCCGAATACCTCCGGCATCTTTGAAGCGAACTTTAAAGAAATAGCCGATCTCATTCACTCGGTAGATGGCCTCGTTTACATGGATGGCGCCAACATGAATGCCATCGCAGGCTGGGTAGATCTCAATGCAATGGGCGTAGATGCTGTTCACAATAACCTTCACAAAACATGGACTATTCCTCATGGAGGTGGTGGTCCAGGCGACGCCATTGTGGCCGTCAGTGAGAAGCTCATTCCTTTTATGCCTGGAAAACAAATCATTAAAAAGAATGATGGCACTTTTGATGCCGTTACTCCAGAAAAGTCGATTGGTTCCATTCACAGACATTGGGGAAATTTCGCTCACAAGGTGCGGGCCTACACATACATTAAGGCCCTTGGTAGTGAAGGCGTGACTGAGATGGCAGCTATCGCTGTTTTATCGGCAAAGTATCTCTACGCCCGTTTAAGAGATCTGTATCCCACCCTTCCCAGCAACGCCAGTGAAGTCCCAAGAATGCATGAGTTTATCTTTACTATCTCTAAGGAGACTTTTGATAAAGCAGCCGCTGCTGGAACACCAAAGGCACAGGTCGTTGGAAAAATTGGAAAGCTCTTCTTAGATTTTGGTCTTCATGCTCCTACAGTAAGTTTTCCAGAACCATTTGGGCTAATGGTTGAACCCACTGAGTCCTTTTCTAAAAAAGAGCTTGATGACTTCGTTGAAGTCCTCGTAGCAATTCATAAGATTTTAAATGATCATCCAGAAGTCTTAACGACGGCACCTCACTTTACTCCTGTCAGAAAGGTGAATGAAGTTGCAGCGAATAAGAACCTGGTTCTAACCGAGAGAATCACTGAACTTCCCGTGCTTATGAAAAATATCGTCGAACCAGGAGTTCTCAAAGAACTACCTACTTCTCAGGTGATCGAAAAAATAATAGAAGCTCACAGGGCTAGAATTAGTCAGTAGCTTAAAAGGGCTTTTAATCAAGCATAGATTAATGAGAGTAAATCACCGGTAGATTTGCTCTCTTAGGTATTTTTGACGACAAAGTTGACGATTCTATTGATGATAGAGAAATTAGAAATCCCCTCACTAGGGTCAATCACAGACTGATCTTCGGCCACTTTAGTGACCATTTCTTCCCAATGCTCTCGACTCTTCTCTGCTTTTTTGGCCCATGCCTCACGATTGATTTGAACCTTTTCGAGCTCGCCTCTATCGAGCCAAAGCCCATGATCAGCACAACGATCAATAATAATCCCCGACGAGTAGGAATAATTCACAGGGTGCATTACTTTACTGCACTTAGGACAGGATAATTCACTTAGGGCTTCCTCTTCAGGAATCCCAGCGAACTCTTTCTTGATGGTCTCTTGGACCATTATCAAGGGAAATTGAGTTTCCTCGTTTTCAATAATCTTAGTAAGCTCAGTGAGATCAAGCCAATCTCCACGACACTTAACACAAGTATCAATTTCCACGCCTTCGAAAAAATGAGCAAAGAGTTGTGACTGACAGCGAGGACATTGCATAATCGTTTCCCTTGAATTCTATAGAGTTGCTTCATTTTAAGGCAAAATGTCGCCAGACTCTAGGGCCAATTTCATAAGGCAGAGTTTGACGGCAAAACGATTTACAATAATTACCAATAGCGTTACAACACTTTAATAAAACCTTTTCAAAAGCACTACTTATGAAAGAAATCATTGAACCTCGCTGCACCTTTGGGATCATCTCTCACCCCGACGCTGGTAAAACAACAATGACTGAAAAACTGCTATGGTTTGGCCGAGTTGTCCGTGAAACCGGAATGGTAAAGTCTAAGCAAGGAAATTACGCCAAGTCCGACTGGATGGAAATTGAGAAAGAAAGAGGCATTTCAATTACTTCCGCAGTCATGAGCTACTCTTACGGTGGAAGAGCGATGCACCTTCTTGACACCCCAGGTCACAAGGATTTCTCAGAAGATACTTACCGAACCCTCACCGCCGTTGAATCCGTTCTCATGATGATTGACTCCGCTAAAGGCGTCGAAGAGCAGACGATAAAGCTTATGGAAGTTTGCCGGATGCGAGACACGCCAATCGTCACTTTTATGAATAAATTTGATCGCGACGCCATGGACGCTTTTGAACTTATCGATAACGTAGAAAAAATATGTTCAATACAGTGCGCGCCCATGACATGGCCCGTTGGTGACGGCGTCAACTTCAAAGGGGTTTATGACCTTGAAAAAAAACAAATCACTCGCTTTGCTGAAGTAACTGACCCCACCAAGCCCGATATCCTAGATGCTAGTGACCTGAACTCTCCTGAAGTGATGGCCTATCTAGGCGCTGCTATCAAAGAAAAGCTAGAGGAAGACCTAATGATGGTCACTGAGCTGATGCCAAAATTTGATCGTGAAGAGTTCTTGGCCGGTATTCAAACCCCCGTCTTTTTCGGAACGGCCCTCCACAATTTTGGTGTAAAAGAAACCCTCGATCATATAGCGAAGGTCTGCCCCGAGCCCCTTCCAAGGGAAGTTCAATTGGCCCCCTTTAAGAGTGACTCACCCACTAAAATAGTCCAACCAACAGAGCCTAAGTTTTCTGGCTTTATCTTTAAAATACAAGCGAATATGGACCGCAGGCATAGAGACCGAGTGGCCTTTATGCGGGTATGTACTGGGCACTTCAAGCGAGGCGACAAAATTTTTCACGTCAGAACAAAGAAAGATATTAAAGTGGCCACTCCTCTAATTTTTCAGGCCCAAGACAGAGAGATCGTCGAAGAAGCCTTTCCTGGGGATATCATTGGCCTGCACGATACAGGAAAGTATCAAATCGGAGACACCTTCACCATGGGTGAAGAGTATTCCTACACAGGTATACCTTCCTTCGCTCCCGAAATTTTTCAAAAAGTACTGCTAAAAGATCCGATGAAGGGAAAACAACTTGATAAAGGGTTGCAGCAGCTATCGGAAGAGGGAACAGTTCAAGTTTTTTCTAGGCACACAGTGAACGAAAAAATCTTAGGTGCCGTTGGTATGCTCCAATTTGAAGTGGTTAAGCATCGCTTAGAAGACGAATATAACGTACTAGGTGATTATCAATCCTACAACTTCACGGGCATTCGCTGGCTTCGCTTTCCAGATGAAAAGACTAAAAAAGATTTCATTCAAAGCAATGGTAATAGCATTTGCTACGATCACAAAAAGAGAGTTTGCTTCGGGGTTAAGTCAGAGTGGGATTTAAAGCTGGTCGTTGAAAAGTTTCCTAAGGTCGAGTTCTTTAAAAACTCTGACTATAAGTAGCCTTTGCCGCTGTGTAGATTTCTTGGCAAACGGGTGGCAAGGCATTTGTGACTTTGATATAACGACTTCGGGCGGCACTAAAACTGTGATCCTGTGCTTTTTCGGCCGCTACTGCTTCTTCACTCTCCCACCACTTTAGCTCATCGCAACCACTCCCTTCTTTGGGTGGCTCTTGAGCGACACAGTTTTTATCACTCTGAGGGCACTTCAAGCGCAGATGCAGATGATCGTCATGCCCAAACCAAGGACGAATCTTTGCTAAGCTTTTATCGGTAAATAATCTTCGAGGACCTTCACACAAAGCTTTCTTTATTTTGGGATGAACAAAAACTCTCGCTACGCGATTGTCTTGGGCCAAGAAAGAGAGCAGGATACGTTGGGGCTTTGAGAAATACTTATTAAAGCCCTTTTCCGTCAAAACACTTGGCATGACCTCTACTTCCCTACGCTGGAAAGAGCGGCTCCTTGTCGGCGCTAATTTATACCAAAGATCAGCATCCAAGCCATTTTGATGAGAACTATGCCCACCGACTGTTGGGCCTCCTCGACTAAGAGAGAGATCTCCTACGATCACCTTCTTTTTAAAATTTTTATGGGTAAACTCTCCCAGTTCTGTAAGGAGATCAATCATGTAGGGATGCGCCCAAAATCGACCGCGACCTACATGCGCAAACTCCAATCCATTTTCATCTCCCTCTAAGCTCATACCTCCTTGAAGGCAGCCCCCTGAGTAGAAGCCTATGGCCTCAGCTTTCGCCAAAGTCGGAGCACTGGCCGGGGCAAGAAGCGCCTGAGGCGGCCATGAATTAAAACTCTGGCAACCTTGCAACAAGACGGTAAAACCCATCGCAAGAGCAAATATAATAGAAGGTAGGGATAATTGTTTTTTCATAAGCGAATTATACTGCTGTTAGGGACCAAGGGGAACTCAAGAGTTCTAATCGAACAGGCAAAAAATCGGACGTTACTGACTATTGGCCAACTGACCACAGGCCGCTAAAACGTCATCCCCTTTTGTTTGCCTAATCATCACCATGACCTTGTGCTCAACAAGCCGTTTTTTAAACGCTTGCACCCTTTCATTGCTGGGCCGTAAGTACTTAGAGCCTGGATAAGGATTAAAGGGTATTAAATTGACGAGATTAGGAAATTGACTAATGAGTTCGGCTAAAGCGCTCGCATGCTCAAGTGAATCATTCACCCCTCCTAATAAAAGATACTCAAAGTTAATCCTCTTTCTGTCATGCCATTTGAAAGTTTTTAACACACTAAAAAGATCTTCTATCGCATAAGCCTTATTCATTGGTATCAATTCATCTCGTTGATGATTAAAGGGTGAGTGCAGACTCAAGGCTAAATTAACATCAGGCAATTCTGCAAATCGTTTTAATCCGGGAAGATAACCTACGGTTGAAAGGGTGATCTGCTTTGGCCCAAGCGAGAGTCCAGGGGTCGTGCCAAGAATTTCAATTGCCCTCTTAAGTTGATCAAAGTTATGCAAAGGCTCGCCCTGCCCCATAAAAACAACGTTTGGGGTCTGAGGATGCTGACCGTCTTTATTGAGATCATGCCAAAGGCTTAGATACTGATGAACAATTTCGTGGGCCGCTAAGTTTCTTTTGAGACCAACACTTCCTGTCGAGCAAAATTGACAGTTCATTCCACACCCAGCTTGCGAGCTAAGACAAAGGGTAAAGCGCTTGTTAAAAGGCAAGGCCACGGACTCTATGCTCAACCCATCTTCGAGCGCGAAAAGATATTTAACCGTCTTATCTTTTGAAACATGTTTTTTGATCAGGCGAAGATCATTTAAGAAAAATTCTTTCGAAACGGAGGCTAAAAATGCTGAAGAAAATTCGCTGTCTTTATCAAAGAAGCTTGAACCTTTAACCAAACTCACAACCATTCTCTTGAGCGGCTTTACCCCTTGGCCGCGAGCTTGAGACCAATCTGTGAACTCATTGAATGTTTGAGAAAAAAAAGCCTTTTTATCCATGGGCTTTCTTAACACAGACAACGGCGAGAATGGAATAGCCACAACCACCATCAGACCCCGGCTCTTATGCAACTTGTCAGCATGAACAAACACAGGTAAATACAAGCTGTGTCTATACTCAATCGCCTTAAAAAAAATCAGAAATATCTCTCAAAGATGGCCAAGCGTCAAAATATTAGCGCCTTTCGCCTCTATGATAGGGACATTCCCGAGTTTCCCAATATTGTCGACCTCTACAATGACTACGCTGTCGTCGCTCTTCGCATGAAGGCCATCGACGAGGAGGAATCGAAGAAAGAGAATCACAAAGAATTCCTCGAAGCCTTGGACGAGTTAGGCTACCCAAATCCAAAAAGAATCGTAAAAAAAAGAGTAAAAACGGATGCCAGTGAGCAATACACAAAGAATAAAACGAAACCGCTTTTATTAGAAGTAAGCGAAGGATCAATGCGCTTCAAGGTCAATCTCACCCAGTACCTTGATACAGGCCTTTTTTTAGATCACAGGCCTTGGAGAAAGAAGTTTAGTGAATCTAATCTTTCTGGAAAAAGGTATCTCAATCTTTTTAGCTATACGGGCTCATTAAGCGTTGCTTTGGCCAAAGCTGGTGCCTGTGTGACCAGTGTCGATCTCTCAAGCCCCTATCTTGAGTGGGCCAAGGAAAATTTCACACTCAATGGTCTTAACCCTGAAGAACATTCTTTTATTGCCGATGATTGCCTCAATTTTCTAAAGGATCATGAAGACGCAACTTTTGATGGGCTAATCGTCGACCCTCCAACATTTTCTGTTTCAAAGAAGTTCAAAGGAACATTCGACGTTGATCGTGACCACGCCTTTCTCTTACGCCAAGCTAATCGCCTGCTCAAACCAGGCGGTCTTGGCTACTTCAGTAATAATCTACGCTCCTTTAAAATCGCGCCTGACATTAGTGAACGCCTCGCCTTGAAGGACATCACCTTTCAAAGTATTCCAGAGGATTTTCACGATAAGAAAATTCATCAAGCCTTCAGCTGGACTAAGCCCCTATGATCACCCCAACCGTCATCCTTCTAAGTCTGGCTTCCGTGGCAACTGCAGTGATAAGCGGTGTGGTGGGGATGGCCGGAGGGATAACCCTACTGTCTCTCATGACATTTTTTATGCCTTTGTGGCAAATCATTCCAGTGCATGGCCTTGTTCAGCTAACCTCAAACTCATCCCGCTGCTTTCTCTTAAGAAAGAGCATTAGAAGAGATATTTTAGGCTACTTTTGCATTGGCGCCCCAATAGGCGCTTTGATTGCCTATCTGATCATTAAAGAAATCACCCACAAGAGTCTTTTTCTTATTCCTGTGGCCCTTGTCATATTTTACACCCTCTTTAAGCCTAAAAAGTTACCAGCGATTAACCTTCCTCCCGTAGGTTTTATCGGTCTTGGGGTGGTTGTCGGGATAATGTCTCCCCTTATGGGGGCAACAGGACCGCTCTTGGCTCCTTTTTTTCTAAGGGATAATTGGGAAAAGGAAGAGATTGTGGCCACGAAGGCGGCGACTCAAATGCTTACTCATTTGCTCAAGATTCCTATTTTCTACGCCATTAGCTTCGACTACTCTCAATTTATCCCTCATATCATTCTCATGTCTTTGGGCGCCGTGATCGGTACAAAACTTGGGGTCATGTTGCTCGGAAAAACCAGTGAGGCCGTCTTTAAGAAAATCTATCAAATTGCCCTCTTTATAGCCGGCATCCGTATCCTTTCTAAAATTTTTCTTGTGTGACTCCAAATTATTGATAACATTAATAAAAAGGGAAGTATTTGACACAAGAGCATAGGCTTAAAGGCCTTGCCGGAATTTATAATCAAAATGACGGCTCGACATTTGTTGTTCTTTTCAAGGGTAGTGACCTCTACCTCAAAACTGATAAGGCCTCTGAAGAAAAATTGATCCCCGGTGGAGATGGTCTTTACCGAGTCGGTGACACTGACGCTAAAATAAAATTCAACATAAGTGCAAATGGAGTAGCTGGCTCCCTCAATTTTTATCTCAAAGACCGACAAACCGTTGCAACTAAAAATCTCCAGATCCTCAAAGAAAAATCATTTCTAGAGAAGTTCAAAGAACTAGGAATAGCGCTCGTTCTCTTCTTCGCCCTCGTGGGTCTCTTTCTCCTGAGCTACTCGCCCCTTAAGCAATCATGTTTGACAGGCAACTCAAAAACCCTCTGTCGTCTAGCCTTGGTTGGAGCAAAAATTCTTGGGCGCAGTGAAGACACACTTCAATTAACGTCTCAAGAATCAAAGTCGGAATATACTCAGATTAAAGAACAAACAAAGAGTGAATGTGACGAGGGCAAGGTCTCGGCTTGTGTCGATATCGCTAAAAGCTACCTTCGCCTCAATGACCGACAGAAAGCCTTTACAATTCTAGAGAGCGCTTGTCTGACAAAGAAAAATCCAGAAGCTTGTGTCATGTGGCACGAAGCCTTGCTTGATAAAGGTGAGATCGATCAAGCCTATGAGATAGCGCAAAAAGCTTGTTCACTGAATGTGGGGATTTCCTGCCACGAGCTCGCATGGAAATATAAAAAAGAAAATGAACTAAGTCGCTCAATCAGTTTCTTTACCAAGGCCTGTGAAAATGGAGAAGATAAGAGTTGTCATGAACTAGGGCTGCATCACATGTCTTTTAATAGAAGGTTAGCCTATTCGTTTTTTGAAAGTGCCTGTAAAGCTTATCACCGCCAAGCCTGTGACTTTAAAGAGAAAATAGAGCGCTATTTCTCAGAGGTAAAAAAGTGCGATAATGAAAATAAGCCAAGAGCCTGCTTTATCGTCGCCAGCTTTGAAGAAGACTACGGAGATAAGACTCTTTCCTTGAAACTGTTTTCTAAAGCCTGTAACAAAGGTTCACGTCTTGCCTGCGATAGGCTCAAAAAAGAAAAAGCCTTAGAAAGGCTTCGTAATCAAAAAGAAGAAGATAGAATCGAAACCATTTAAGCAGCGTGCTTCTTAACGATCTCATGAATTTCAACAGTTCTCTTATATGAGGTAATTTGAGCGGATATCATTTTCGTCCATGTATACAGGCTGTCAAAGCGTGCTCTTCCGGCCGCTCCTAACTTAATTTTCAATTCACTATCGTTGAAAATGCTGTTAATGGCATCGGCCAGCTCATTGCTGTCACCTGGTGTAACGATAAGACAAGTCTCATTCTTTACGCCAACTGCCGGAACGCCACTTTTTAAGTTTGTTGTTATTACTGGCTTAGAACAGGCCATCGCTTCAAGTTGAACGACCCCAAAATTTTCATTAGGTGTTACTGAAGGAAGAACCAGCATGTCGCAGCCGTGATACAAGCCAACAAAAGCGTTCGGCTCTGTAACCTTACCCATGAGAAGAACTTTGTCTTCAAGCCCATTGTCTTTAATAAGTATCTCTAATTTAGCTCGCTCTGGACCATCTCCAACTATAACTATTTTTTTCTCAATTTTTTTGGCGGCCTCAATAAGAAATGGCAGACCCTTGTAGCTCACTAGTCGCCCAACAAAGAGGGCATAAGCTCCGTGTTCGGCCCTAAATGCTCGAGCATACTCCAGATTTTCATCATTGCTCTCAAGGTATTCCTCTCTAATTCCAAATGGGATGATTTCACACTTTTGCCGGTTGTGAACGAGGAATTGAGAATAGTCTATGTGGTTTTGAGTCGGGACATAGACTTTTTTTACCCGTCTCAAAAAGGAGTTGAATATAGGCCTGTATATTTTTAGTAACGTCTTCTGTCTCACGACATCACTATGATAAGTGGCGACGATGGGCAAATCTTTTGGCAACGTTAAAGCAAGAGATTCAGCTTGAGGGTGCGGACAATGAACATGAACGAGGTCACTGCGACGACTCAAGCGGTGCAAGTGAAAGTGAAAAGTAGGATTAATATTCTGACCAAAGAAAACGCCCATTCGGGGTACTCTCACCACTTTGACGCCATTAATAACTTCTTCTTCGTAGCCAGGCTCATCATGACTGCACAGAACCGTAACATCGTGACCTTTCTCAGACAGACCTTCACAGAGGTCTTTTACCACTGATTCCATGCCACCGGCATAAGGATAATAATATTTTCCAACATGCAAAATCTTCACTAAGTCTCCTTGCTCTTTCTTATCGGCTGAACGGTGGACAATATTTATTCAAAGAGTTCAGTAAATTGAGAGACAGGAATTGCCTATTATTTGGACGCTCGATGCTCGAGAGACCTTCAAGCAGCAGCTTAACTAACCGAATTTACATGAAATTAATGGCCTAGAAATTGTAACGTAATAGATGATGGAAAAACTCAAAAATACTATTCTTAATGGCCTCTCCCTTCTTCTGTTTGTAGGACTTCTCTCGCTACCGGCAAATGCCAGCAAGGCAGTCTTTAACTACAAAGCGACCTTCAAGCGCAATAAGCTGATCTGGGGTACCTACAAAATGCAAAAAGAAAGACTCTCACTTAAAAGAGGAAAGAAGTCGTGGAATAATTTTCCCGAGGGAAGAATTGGCGATATCATTCTATCAAAGGGAAACTTTATCCTGCTGCGAGAAACAAAAGTGAATAGTAAGACCAAGATTATCGTCGACAAAATTCCCTATAAGAAGATTGGTAAAAATACCTATATCAACCGCTCACCTCTCAAACAAGACGTCATGGATCGCCTCTTTAACAGTGATATTATGGCCGGTGTTCCGCATCGAGATTTAAAGGGCGGGGAAATCGACTACAGCGGTATGAGGTGCAAGAAGACACGAGGAGCCTTAACCTGCGCCCTCAAGGGGGAAATCAATCCCATCAATTAGCTAAAGCGATAATCATCCAATCCCACAACACCAGGATGCTCTTTAACCGTATAACCTAAATCAAAAAACGGCTGCCCCTGCTCTTGTAGATGAGTCTTAACTTTATTGATAATTTCCTCAGAGTTCTCAACCGCCAGAACAAGGCCTATCCCACCATTGAAGGTCTTCATCATTTCTTCAAAAGAAATATCCCCTTTTTTCATCACAAAGCGAAAATCCTCACTAAAAATATTCTCTCGCCAATTATTCTCACTAACGTCCAGGCTATAACCAACATCAGGATTCATTCGAGCGATATTAGTGAGACCGCCTCCAGTAACATGAGACATTCCGTTAATCACGCCGGCCGAGAGTAAATCCTTTACTTGCTTCCAGTAGATCTTAGTTGGGGCAAGAAATCGCTTTTTAGTTTCAGTAGACTCTCCCTCCAAAACTTTTCGTAACAGGCTGTAGCCATTAGAGTGAAAGCCACTAGAAGCGAGACCTATAAGCTTATTTCCAACAGCGACCTTTTCCCCGCCAAGAATATCTTTTTCAAACACCTCTCCAACGCTAAAGCCAGCGAGGTCGTACTCTCCAGCTTTATACATACCTGGCATCTCAGCAGTTTCTCCACCAATGAGGGCACACTCGCTCAACAAACAGCCTTCAACAATGCCATTGAGAATTTCTTCACTTACGTTTAAGTCGAGGCTTCCCGTAGCAAGATAGTCCATAAAAAAGAGTGGCTTGGCCCCCGTGCAAAGGATGTCGTTCACGCACATGGCTACCAGATCAATTCCGACAGTGTCGTGAACATTACATTCACCTGCTAGTTTCAACTTCGTTCCAACACCATCCGTACCAGCGGCCAATAAACGGTCTCCCACCTGGTAGAGACAGGCAAAACCACCTACACCACTTTTTACCCGATCATTATAGGTTGCTTTGACTTTACCCTTTATTTTTTCTACTAAAGCTTCGCCCTTATCAATATCAACACCGCTATCTTTATAAGTTAGACCCATGGTCAATTCTCCTTGAAACTATCATTTTCCTAAACTCTAATGGCGAAAATGCCGCATACCCGTCATCATCATGGCAATCCCAAACTCCTGGCAAGCCTCTATTACTTCATTGTCTTTTATACTGCCACCCGGTTGAATAATCTTCTTGATACCAAAGCTGTGTGCCTTGTCGATATTATCGCGAAAGGGAAAAAAGGCATCAGAAACCAAGAGGCATTCGCTTAAATCTTTATGCCCATTTTCAAAGGCCTTCGCAACCGCTTGATCCAAACTAATGAGACGATTAGGGTTCCCCATACCGGCCCCTAAAAGTGTCAGAGACCCATCGAGAAAGCCTACTAGGGCAATAGCATTACTCTTCAAATGCTTTGTAACCTTTAAACCAAAACGGATGAGTCGGTCATCACACAGTTGAGCGACTTCCCCACTCACTTGATTAAGGTCTTCCTCGCGCCCAGAGTCCTCCTCTTGAACCACAAAACCACCATTAATCGTTTTCACCATTAAGTCTGTTTGAGGCTTTGAGGCCGCTTCAAGTTCAAGTAAACGAAGATTTTTCTTTTTTGCAAAACGCTCCCGCGCCTTTGTGGAAAACGAGGGTGCTATCAATAACTCAACAAATCGAGACGAAAGAAACTCGGCGACGTCATGATCAACCTCGTGAGAAAAAGCAATAATAGAGCCAAAGCTTGAGATAGGATCTCCCGCCCAAGCAAGCTTTAAGGCCTCTAGGCAGGAAGCCGCCGTAGCAGCACCACAAGGATTAGAGTGTTTTATAATAGTGACACTCACCTCTTTAGGAGAGACTTGAAAAAGATCACTATTGCATCTCCAAGCAGCGTCGGCATCGAGATAATTGTTATAAGAGAGCTGTTTACCTTGTAAAGGAAGGCTATTCGCTAGGGTCGGCTCACTTCTTTTTGGATCTATAACGACAAAACCAGATTGATGAGGATTTTCTCCATAGCGAACCTTCTTAGATTGAGTGGAGTTAGACTGGCCAAAAAAGGATGAGCATTTACCGACAATTTCTTGCTCTAGTACTTGAGCGATCAAGGAATCATAGGCCGCAGTATGAGAGAAGGCCTCAAGGGCCAGAGCCTTTCTATAATCTAGAGTTTGCTTTTCTAATTTCCAAGACTGGCGAAAATTTTCATATTGAGAGGGACTCGTTAAAATTGAGACACTGGCGTGATTTTTGGCAGCGGCCCTTACCATAGTCGGCCCTCCTATATCGATATTCTCTACCAGCTCCTCAAAACTTCCCTTCTTTTTTACAACTTCCCCAAAGGGGTAGAGATTGCACACAACTAAATCAATTGGCTTAATACCAAGTTCTTTAGCCTGAAGTCTGTCCTCTTCGAGATTTCGCCTAAATAGTAGCGCTGAAGATATCTGAAAACTAAGAGTCTTCATTCTGCCACCAAAAGCTTCAGGGTTGCCTGTCACTTCTTCAACTGGGGTGACGTTAATCCCGGCCTCTTTCAATACTTTTGCTGTTCCCCCGCTAGAAACGATTTCGACATGATAAGAAGATAAGAACTGCGCTAATTCGACAATTCCATCCTTATCACTAACACTCAACAACGCTCTTTTAATCATATATCAATCCTATTTGAGTTTAAAAACTCGGCTCAGACCCTCAGTCCTTTTGTATAATCCACGGCATTTTGAAACACTTGCAAACCTAGAGTTTTTGGTGCTCTTCCTCCTGGATAGAGAGAAGCATTCACGGCCGCTTCAGGGTGAGGCATTAATCCAAAAACAAGACCAGTTGCATCTGTAACCCCAGCAATAGCGCCAAAAGCCCCGTTAGGGTTTTCTTTATAAGTGAGAACAACGCGCCCTTCTTTTTTCCAGCGGGTGCCATGAGATTGGGCTTCTTCGCTAAAAACAAAACGCCCCTCTCCATGGCGAATGGGAAGCTTCAGAGAGTCGATCCCAATGGTCCAAATACAAGGAGACGGATGAACCTCCAACTCACTCCACATATTAATAAACTGTCCACTCAGATTGGCTGCGAGTCCGACATGAGCGGAGTCATTAAAGAAGCCTAATTTCGTCAACACTTGAAAGCCATTACAAATACCGATAATCGGCTTCTTTGCGGCAACAAAATCTTGTAACTGCTGCCCGATATAGCGAGAAAGCTTAAGCGCAAAAACTTTACCACTTCCAAGTTCATCTCCGTAACTGAAACCCCCTGGCAAAGCGACAATATCGAAGTCTGCTAACGTCAAATTCATCACATCGTTAATATGAAAGATATGACCTATCACTTCACTTCCACATAACTCGAAGGCCCTCTTTGTCTCTCGCTCACAGTTAACCCCGTCACCAGTAATGATAAGAACATTTATTTTAGATGAATTCATTATCTTGTCTCCCTATTAACGGTCTCAATACCCCAATCCCTGCGCCAAGAATCACAGAGCTCTTTAATGCTGGCGCTAAAGCCCCAATCGCCAGCGACTGTAAGCTTTCCAGAGTTATCACAAACGCCTAGTGAGCGGGCCTTAAGCCCTAGGTCTTGAATACCCTTTTTAAAACCGACCAGGTTGTCATCAGAAACTCCAACTACGTAACGGCCAGGTCCCTCTGAAACCTGATCAAAGAGACTAAGATTACTTTCTAAGTCGATAGAGAGACCAACATTTTCATCCATTAACATTTCGGAAACAGCGCAGATAAGACCTCCATCGCTTATGTCGTGACAGGCCGAAATCAGACCCTTATCGATGAGCTGATAAAGTCCTAAGTGATGGGCCTTGCATTTGACGAAGTCCCAACTTAGATAGTCTGTAATACTTCCCTCTTCGCTACCGAGATCAGTCTCTTCAAAGACCTCGCTGAACTCGCTGGCCTTCATTGACTTAAAAGCCGGGCCGAACTCAAAGAGATGAAGCCCCTTCACTGCGACAGAGCGAGTAAGGTTTTTAATTTTTCCGTGACCCATGGCCGTGACTAAAAGAGTCGGTTGAATCGAAATAACCAAGGGCTCACCTGCTCTGTTCTTTCCTCTAAAGTCATTCTTCATCGAGTCCTTACCACTGACTAGGGGCAGAGAGTACAAAGTACATATCTCATAAAGGGCTTGAGAACACTTTACGAGCATGCCTAGTTTTTCTTCTCCCTCTGGATTCTTTTCACTGGCCACAGGATCAGGCCAGCAAAAATTATCGAGCACACAAACCTTGTCCGGATCGACGCCACTAGCGAGAAGGTTCCTGAAAGCTTCATCCACGGAAACTTTTGCCATCATACCTGCATGAACAAAAGACCATCTTGGAGCGAGACCACAAGAAACTCCTAACATCCCCTCACCACCGTGCACTCCTAGATCGAGAACACCGCTATCACCGGGAGAGATCCCGTTAACACCTGGAAAAGGCTTTTGAATAGTGGCGCCTTGAACCTCGTGATCATATTGCCGCACCCATGGCTCTTTAGAAGCAATATTTTCACTATTTAAAAGGGTCATCAAAGCTTGCTTTGAATTCTTAAATTTTTCTTTTGGTATCTCTATCCAAGTTTTTCTCCCACTCTCGGCCTTAAACGTTGCTTTAAGTTTGAGCTGAGGTACTCCTTCGTGGAGAAATTTCATATTGAGTAGGGCAACCCGATCCTCACCGAAGAAAACCTCCAAAAAACCAGAATCAGTAAAAACGCCCATGTTAGTGGCCAGAACACCTCGCCTGCTAGCAAGCTGTGAAAACGAGCTCTTAAACTCATCTTTTACGGCCACCGTCATTCTCTCTTGAGACTCACTAATCATGATCTCCCAAGGAGATAACCCGGGGTATTTTCTTGGATGTAAATTAAGATCAATTCTTGCTCCGCCAGTAAGCTCGGCCATTTCGCCAATACTAGAGCTAATGCCACCAGCACCGTTATCCGTAACACAAGAGTAGAGGCCCAAGTCACGCGCCTCTAATAAAAAGTCCATAACTCTCTTTTGAGTCAGAGGATCGCCTATCTGGACTGCGGTAGCAGGTGGGTTTTCCCCTAACTCCATAGAGCTAAAAGTTGCACCATGAATACCATCGGCCCCAACGGCACCTCCTAAAACAAAAATATGATGCCCGACCCGTGCCCCCTTATCGCTAGACTCGCGACCATCGGCCAAGCGAGGCGGCAACATACCGATTGTTCCACAGAAGACCAGAGGCTTACCGGCAAAGTCCTGATCAAAAACGATTGCCCCGTTTATTGTTGGAATCCCGCTTTTATTACCGCCATCCTCAACACCTTTATGAACTCCTTTTAACAACCTCTCCGGCTCCATAAGGCCCGCGGGAAGTTTGAGAGGATCCACCTTGCTCGGCATCTCAGTGCTAGCAAAACAGAAAACATCTGTATTAGCGATGGGTCTTGCTCCAAGGCCCGCACCTAGAATATCTCGATTGACCCCAAGAATTCCAGTAATGGCACCCCCATAAGGGTCCAGAGCACTGGGACTATTGTGGGTTTCGACCTTAATGCAAAGATCAATATTCGTATCAAAGCGCACGATTCCCGCATTATCGCTGAAGACACTAACTAGCCAATCCTTACCACTGGCTTCAATATCTTTGGTCGCCTTTTTTATATAAGATTTATAAATACTATCAATAACCTCAACATTACCCTCTTGATCGGTATATTCAATAAGAGAGGAGAAAATCTTATGCTTGCAGTGCTCACTCCATGTCTGAGCAAGAACTTCTAGTTCCACATCTGTTGGCATTTGCGCTAAACCTAACGCCTTTCTCTGGTTTGTGAGCTCGCTATCTTGGTAGTGCTCCTTAATCGCCCGCATTTCTTCTAAATTTAGAGCGAGACAGCGCTCATGACTTAAGTGAAGAAGGCTTTCATCATTGAGGTCTAAATCGATGACATTAGCACGAGTATCATGTTCAATTTCAACATTTGGGATGCTTATCTCTTCAAAGCGAGCATTCGATTGAAAATGAGAAGGGTCAATGAAGCTCGCCTCCTGAATGAGTTTATTATGCAGCATGGGCATGACGGATTCTCTCAAAAAGCCCTCTATTTCAGCTGCCTCTTTTTTGCCCGTTGCCCCGATAAATAAATAGAGTATCCCGGAATAGGCCCGAAGATCTTGTTCAAACAAGGAAAAAGACTCTTCCAGCGACTTCGCACTATTATCAGTCACCCCTGGTCTAAAACATACTTCAATAGCCGCGTCGACTCTTCCGTGAATGGACTCATACGATTCATAATGTCCATGCTGCAAGGTTTTATCGACCATTATTTTCTCAACTAAGCTATGAGCTGGAGATTCATCCAAGGCCACTAGCTTGAAAAAAGGAACTTTAATGATCTTCGCTCCCAAAGCAAAGAAACTCTCTAATTCCAAATTTCGGCTCGGAAATTTTGGTTCGACTTCAATTCGCTTTATCCATTTTGTCATCTTAAACCTCTATTGACTGATCAACACTAAAAGTACCCAAAAGAAGCTCTTCGAGCACTTTTGCGTAGGATGCATTTTCTTCTTTCTTACCTACTTCACTATAGTCTGCAAGAGATAAGTTTAAGTCCGCCTCTATCTTTTTTTGCCTAACGATAGCGCCACCATCCACTTTCTCATCAACGAAATGAATAGTATGGCCAAAGAACTTATCTTCATTTTGATAGGATTTTTTATAACCCCCAAGACCTGGGTAAAGGGGAAGGAGACTAGGGTGAATGTTTAAAATTTGACCTTTGGCCTCTTTCTTGAATAAGCTCAGAAAATTTGCCGATAGTATTTTAAGAAAACCCGCCAGAAAAACCCAATCAATTCGATGTTTTTGAAGGCAAGAGAGGACCTCACTTTCAAAAGCCGCATCCAACCCTTTGATCTTTGACTGTATCAGCACAACTTCGACACCACTGCCCTGACGATTCTTTTGATCGTGGCAAAAGGACACAAGAGAACTATCGGCATTCGTTACAATCACCAGTGAGGCCGGTCGTTGAAGCTCGAAGCCTTTTTCTAGTAAGGCCCTAGCATTGCTGCCATGACCACTGGCAAAAAGAGCGTAGCGAGAGTCTGCAGCGATTTTCAAGAGGACTTCCCCCTAGGCTTAAGACCAATGTCTTTTCTGTAATGACTAGCTTCCAGTTTAATATTTTGCATTTCCCGATAAACACTCAAGCGACACTCTTCAATAGAGTTCCCTAGGGCCGTGACTCCTAGAACTCGACCACCGCTATTACAGAGTTGGTCTGCCTGAGCTTTAACACCCGCATAAAAAATTTCTAGATCACGAGTTGATGGACTTAATTTCTCTAAGTTTAATTCGTGACCAAGACTCATGCTGTGCTTTCCAATACTGGGGTACCCGCCGCTCGTGAGAACAACATGGACGCTGTCTTTATCGATGAGTTCGAGATCCTTAACTACTCCACCATCGGCCATTTGTTTGAGAGAGCTTGCTAGACTTCCCTTTAACAAGGGAAATAGGGTCTGAGTTTCAGGATCCCCCATTCGCACATTATACTCAATAACCCAAGGCTCTCCTTCCTTATCAATCATCAAACCCATGAAGAGAAAACCTGTAAAAGGCGTCCCCTCTTTCTTCATTCCTGTGAGGGTGGGTTTGAGCACTTTTTCGACTATTTTTTCCTGCAGCGAAGGATTCGGCCACTTTCTATCGCGAAAGCAACCCATACCACCTGTGTTCGCACCTACGTCACCATCACCAACTCTCTTGTGATCACAAGCACTACCTAAGAAGAAAAAGCTCTCCTTTGAACAAAGGGCAAAGCAGCTGACTTCCTCACCCATAAGAACTTTTTCTAATAGAAGACGATCGGTCTTAACGCTTACTTGCGGATCTTTCATAAAATCAAAAACAGTCGCCTGAGCTTCCTCTAAAGAGTTGGTGACCACAACCCCTTTGCCTGAAGCCAGACCATCCGCTTTGAGCACGATCCCTTCTTCCATGTTCCACTTGGAAACAAGCTCCTGGGCCTGCTCAAAACTCTCCGCAACCTCAAAGTCAGCGGTAGGAATAGAGTACTTTCTCATGAACTCTTTCGAAAATATTTTAGAGCCTTCCAATTGAGCAGCTTGGGCGCTAGGGCCAAAAAAGCTTATGTCGGCCTTTTTGAATAAATCAGCGACACCTTCTGCTAAGGGGCCTTCAGGTCCACAGACACAGAGATCAACCTGCAAATCACTCGCTTGCTTTACCAAATGCTCAAAGCTCTCACTACTGAGGAGTTCAACTTTCTCTAATCGATTCATGCCAGCATTTCCAGGCCAGACATAAACCTTTTCTACGCCACTCTCTCCATTAAATTTCCAACAGAAGGCATCTTCACGACCACCGGAGCCGATAATAAGAACTTTCATAATTCACACTTCTTCATAAGCTTCTCAAGTTCTTCAAGGTCCATAGCTTCCTTAAAGGCTAAATCTTGCCCAAAACACTGACAAAGGTGATTAGCAAGACTCGGATACATAGCGTTTGCAACTCTAAGGTAGTCCTCACTTAAGCCCTCGGGTGAGACTTTCAAATCATGCTCCATAATACTTTTCCAATCTTGGGTTTTCCTATGAGAAGCCATTTCTTTGGCCATTTTCATTTTATTGAGCCAATTTGATTCGCGATAAAAACCTCTTAAAAACTCTTTACTTAGCTTTTGCTTATTCTTAACCAACCTAAGTTCATCCGGTCCTATTGAGTCAACCAAAACAAACTCTCGTCGCCCCATCTCCTGAGCAGAACCAAAAGCAAATTCAAACTTCCCATCCCAAAGCTCGATTTTTGCTTGAGTAAAAAGATCCCGCAAACGCAAAGCAATGAGGCTGGTGAGGCTATGAAGCTTTGAGAACTCCATATCACTAAGGCCCGCGATCCCCTGGGCTTCATCGTATTTTAGATACCTGTCGCTACTTTCAAGTTTCGTAGAGTACTCGATAATAGGACGACTAAAACGATCTCCCGCCTTTGGCGCTTCTACCAATCCAAGAACTCTTCTGTAGTCGATATCCCCTACCCGAGACAATAAGCTTGAGCCACTGGGAACTCCAAAACGAAAGATCACCTCAAGAGGCACCAAAGCATTTACCGGAGCTCGTCTATACCTCTCATAGTTATACCTCCCGTTTTTAAAATCTGGGGTATGAATGTCAACACGCTTAACTCTGAGACCATTCTGATGATCTTTATCCAAACCCAAGCAATGATGAGAAACCCCATGATGACGTAATTGTTTTAAAAGAACTTCTTCTTCATGGTTGAGCCCAATACCCGCTTGCCATTTTTGCCAAGTAAAAGGTGTTCCCAACAGGTTGAAAAAGAGCTCCCCCATATTAGCGAGGGCCACCCCCTTATTCTTGAGCTGATCAGGCATTTCTCCCCAATCAAAGACCGAGTAGCGGTCGCTAAAAAGAAAGAGCAGCTCATCAGACTTGTCACTGTCTTCTTTCTCTATAAGGTAGATATCTTTTACGCTTCCCTGATGAATCATTCTACTGCCCTTCACGTGCTATCCTTTCTTCATTTTTTTGACTTTTTTCTAATCTCGGCAAAACGCTTGCCTTCACTTATATCAGTGGGGTACTTATTATTTACACACGCCATACAAAGCTGATCGGTACCAATGGCGGTCTTGAGGTCTTCTTCATCTAGATAGATAATCTTGTTTGCTCCTACCCATTCAGCTATGGCCTCTTCATTTTTTCCATTGGCAATGAGGTCTTGCTCAGAAGGGAAATCAATTCCATAAAAGCAGCCATGCCTAAGAGGAGGGCAAGTGATGGCCAACGTAATTTCTTTGGCACCGAACTTTTTTAGGAGTTCGATTATTTTTTTAGAAGTAGTCCCTCGGACAACTGAGTCGTCTACTAAAAGAATATTCTTACCCTCAATTTCAGAGCGTACCGGTGAGAGTTTAAGCTCCACGGCCTTCTCTCGTTTATCCTGAGTATTTAAAATAAAAGAGCGCTGAATATAACGATTCTTAATAAGCCCTTCTCTATAAGGAATACTTAAATTTTCCGCAAGGCTAATGCTGGCGGTACGAGAGGTATCGGGGACAGGACAAACAAAATCAGGATTGATGTCTCCGGCATCCATTGCTTTTTGAACTTTTCTTGAAAGAACTTCTCCTAGATTGAGTCTGGTCCCGTAAACAGAACGACCTTCTATTTGAGATTCTGCCCCTGCAAAATAAATCCACTCAAACATACAGTGAGACTTCTTTGACTTATCAACCACCACACTCGATTGAATCTCTCCCTTTTCAGAAATAAGAATCACTTCACCGGGAGCAATATCTCTAACAAAATCAAAGCCTAAAAAGTTGAGGGCCAAAGTCTCAGAAGCGATACAGTACTCACTGCCTTTTTTACCTTGCCGAACCCCGAGCATCAAAGGCCTGATGCCATTTGGATCACGAAGAGCAAACATCCCCACTCCGGCAAGCATTCCGACGAGAGCATAAGCCCCATTGGCCCGCTCCATAATATCAACGGCACTCTTTTTAATCATATCGAAAGAAATACTTTCGTGAGAGGGGCCCCGCTGCTCTAGAATTTTTTGGCACCAGAGATGTAAAATTAACTCCAAGTCATTATTAGTCAGTAGTTGAAAGTCATATTTTTGCCCAAGCTCTTCAGCCAAAGCATGGTAGTTAAGAATATTTCCATTATGAATCATCCCTACACCAAAGGGAAAGCCTGTAACCATAGGCTGAAGGTCACCGATACCATCGGAGCCGGTAGTAGCATAGCGAGTATGTCCGATGGCCATATTACCGGTGCAAGTTTCTAGGTGCTGAGAAGTGATCGCTTTAGAGACTAAGCCTAAGTCTTTATGCCCGTAGAACTTCCTACGGTCTTTATCGTAAGAAAGAATTCCTGCCGCATCTTGTCCTCTATGTTGAAGAGTAAGTAATCCTCGGTAAGCCTCGTAAGCGGCCCAATAAGGAACTTTGCTTTCATCAAAGGCCCCGGTTATTCCAATCACACCACACATATAATTTCTCTCTTCAATGATTGCCCTGATGGCAAAAATCTTCTAAGCCCACTGCGGGCCCCCTTTTCTCAAGCCTCTAAAACAAAGTCTGAGAAGAGCATTAACTAAGCCCATAATCATCTTATTTTCCGTAGGACTTGGCCATAGGGGATTTAACCTCAGCTAATATTTACCATTAGTCGAGACTAATAGTAAGTAAGCTAAGCATCAGAAATAACACACTCAAAAGAGCGGGTATCGTCTTAAAAGTAAAAATGACCTTATCTTCAACTCTTCATGGCCATCAATACCAAAGGTTGCTATAAACACTGCGTGTTAGAAAACTTAAAACAAACCCAAATATTTCGTTACGAGCAGACATCAGAAGATGTCACGATCACAGTGAAGCCTCACTACGTCGCCGAAAAGTCAGCTCCAGAGAATGACTACTATTTCTTTGCGTATGAAGTTGTTGTCAGTAATCAGTCTCAAGAAACGATTCAGCTTATCAACAGACACTGGATTATAAGAGATGGCCAAAGACGAGAGCGCTTCATCAACGGTGAGGGCGTTATTGGGAAGAGACCATTTATAAAGCCAGGAGAAGAGTTCGAGTACCAAAGCTTTTGTCCTCTCTCGACACCAACGGGAAATATGAGAGGCAAATTTGAGTTTGTTAACGATACAGACGAGAAATTTTGGCGACCTATTCCCCTTTTCTTCTTCAGAACACCAGAGTCTTTCAAGCAATAAGAAAAACCTATTTGCTCCCTCTTCTTAATTACTCCACACAAAGCTATAATAAACCGTGTTTGATATAAGCCTCATTGAAAATAGCCTCACTTTTTTGAAAAAGAAAAGGTTGGCCCTCTATATCTTTATTACCGCCGCAATTTCTGTGCAGGCTTACCCAAGTTGTTCTAAGGTCTTAGAACTTAAAGATCTCAACAGATCAGAGTATTCTGTGAAAGAGCCTACAAAATGGTTTAAGACCTCTCAAAAACCCATTGGAGTGATTCTTCTCTTACATGGACTCAACCTTCGCCCCAGTAAGATGGACCCTCTCGCTACCCACTTCCAAAGCAGCGGCTATGACGTTCTCAGAGCGGCTCTAGCAGGGCACAGAGGCTCACTTACTGAGCAAAAGAAAGTAAGCTCAAAGCAATGGCTGGAGCAAATGCAGCAACATGCCTGCCTCGTAGAGCAAAGAAGTGAGGAGCTTGGAAAAGCCCCAAAGTTTCTTAGTGCCTTTTCCCTCGGCTCACTGGTGGCCATGGCCTGGATGGCACAGAAACAACAACCCTTCTTTAAGGCCCAACTCCTCTTGGCGCCTGCAAACTTTGCCCATTGGTACGGGAGCATTACAAAGACCCTCTTCTTTTTGAAAGACTCCTTCAGCTTACCGAGTAAAAACATCAAGCAATATAGAAGCCAAGACTCAACCAGTTTGGCAGCCTACCGGTCTATGGAAGAGCTAAGAGATGTTGTCTATGCGGCCGACAAAAGCGTTCATAATATTCCCACTCTGGTTTTCTTAGATCCAAAAGATGAACTTGTTTCTTTGAAAAAATTAGAATTATTTAAAAAGAAGTTCACCCTCGATCAATGGAAAATTGAGACGATTACCGACTCGGAACCAACTCTTAAAAAGAGCTTTCACCATCTTATTATCGATGAACCTTCCTTAGGTAGTCATCACTGGCAAGAGCTCAAAGCCTTATCTATAAGGCACTTCGGCCATTAGTAGGCTGGGTTTACCGGGTAATTTCGTCTGAATTCAGCCATTTATCTTATTTTCTTACTTGGCGATCTTTGCATTGACCTAGTATTTAGCTCACATGTTATTCTATAGAGGTAGGCTTAATCAGGCTTAACCGTGATTAAGCAAATACATGGAGGTGTTTTTAATAATGAGAACTCTTGTCCTAGACTCTACTTATTTCCCCGTTAGGATCATAACGTGGCAAAAGGCCATGATCCTGCTCTTTACTGGTAGGGCCGAGATGGTGACTGAATACTCCGATCGAAAAATTAGAGGAGTTGGTACCTGCTTCAGCTTGCCGAAAATACTACGCCTCTACGCCCGCCATAAAAACGATCGAAAAGTTCGCTTCTCTCGCCACAATATCTTTTGGCGTGACAGTAATGTCTGCCAATATTGCCATCATACTTTCCCACCAATCAGACTTACGCTAGATCATGTCCTCCCCCAAAGTCGAGGCGGCAGAACATCTTGGGAAAATGTCGTAAGCGCCTGCGCTCCCTGTAACACGAAGAAGAGCAATAAATTACCCCACGAAGCGAATATGAGACTAAAGAAAAAACCGATACGCCCTAAATGGAGTCCTCAACTGTATTTGCGGCTAAAGGAAGATGATCCACAAGAGTGGAACCAATGGTTTGGCTTAAAACAAAGTATTGTGGCCGGTTAAAAAGATCTCTCCCAAAAAGCATTCTGCACTATAATAAATCAAGGGGAGGATTTAGTGAAAGCACTTTTTATTTGTGACGAAAAGGAAGAGTGGAATCTTCTGCGTAATATTTTTCATGCTCACTTCCCAAAGATTGAGCTTATCTGCGTTCAAAAAGGTCAAGAAGCGCTCGATACTCTGAGCTATGAAGGACCTATCAATATGGTCATCATAGAATGTGCCTTAAAAGCTGATCATCCCACAGAGCTAGCAGAGTCTATTTTTGACCAGGCCGGACCAAGACCGCTTCTATTCGTTGGAACGGCTACAATGATTAAAGATCGAGTCAACGATGACTTCTTTGATGCTCATGAAATGGTCTCTATTTACCAAAAGCCTGTGAAGGCCATGGACTTTAAAGAGACAGTACAGCAGGCGATTGACTGGGCAAAAAAAGAAGAGTTTGAAAATTCAATTGTCGAGCTAGAAGCAGAAAACTTTATCCCCTTAAAGTTGAGAAACTTTTACCTCTACGACTCGGTTCCTTTTGATGTTTACGTGGAGCTTACTAAGACTAAATTTATCAAGGCAATCTCAGCCAATAAGCCCTACACAGAAAGTCTTATTCAAGATTTTCACAAAAGAAATATTCGCTGCCTCTACCTAGAAAAAAATGAGCATTTAGAATTTTTAGAAAAATCTATAAAGAAAATTTCACAAAATCTGAACCTTAACAATGACAATCCTAAAAAGAAAATCCAATCCATGATCGCAGCGGTTTTGGTGATTCATCAATACCTTAGAGATGTAGGCATTAGTGACTCGCTCCATCTTCTTCTGGACCAAGTTGTCAAACAATTCCCAAAAGTTGTCGCCCACTACCCAAACGTAAATTCGATGATTTTGGATTTTCCTATGGAGCAAGGGGATCTGGCAGAGCAAGCTGTTCTTAAAGGCCTACTGGCCGAATCATTGGCCTCAATGCTCGGCTGGAGCTCTGACCTTTCTCGCATGAAGCTGGGCCTTGCCGCTATCATGCATGACTGCTTCCTCGACCGAGATACTTGGAGCACAATCACTTATGAAGACCACCCTGAACTCGACTATTTAAATGAAGCCCAAAAACAAAGCTTTCTCGATCACCCCAAGAAGGCGGCCGACATGGCTCGCCAGTTCACAAAGTATCCCGATGCGGACTTCATCATTGAGCAGCATCACGAACTGCCCGATGGCAATGGCTTCCCTTATGGGCTTCATGCCTCAAAGATAACAAAAATTTCTGCCGTCTTTATCTTGGCCAATAACTTTGTTATCCAGCTCATTATCAATGGTCTAACACGAAACTCCATCAGAAGTATCATGGGGGGCTTTGAGTCCATCTATTCAATTGGGAATTTCAAGGAAGTTTTTAGAGAGCTGCAAAAGTCTTTTAAAAAGAAATCGTCTCTAAACAATTTATAATTTTTTTATAAGTATGCTTTGTAAACTTTGCCCGTAAATTAAATATAATGCCCTCAAGATTAGGAGGGATCTGACCTTGATCTTTTGCTCTCATCAGTTCATCTACAAACTCACCGCAGACAATTACAACCTTCGCTAAAGGACTGATATCATCTTTGTAGTCCATCGCAAAACCCAGACCATTGGTTGTGCCATGCTGTTGCAGAATAATCGCATCGGCTCCCATCGGGCAGCGAGGAAATTTTTTCACCATTTCTGATGCTAGCCGCGCATGATTAATAACGACTTCTTTTTCCTTTTCGCTTAGGTCATCTCTAAAGAGTAGCTCCTCTTCAAATTTCAGATGGGGATACTTAGTGAAGACCGGTGAGAGAAACATATTTTGAAAAAAGAAGACAAATCCAAGCTTCTCGGAATGCTCTTCTGAGCCCCAGCTAATATTTTGAATTACATGCCGAGCAACATAGGTCCCCATGACACAACGAAGGTAAAGATAACCAGTCTTGTTAGCAAGCATACCATTTAACAAGTTCTTGAGCTTTGGCATGACTGTAATGACGTCACTTATCGTTTCTACACACTTTTTAGAAATTGCGACAACTTCGGGAGTCACCTCTGACTTCTCCCCTAGCAAGCCGCCTACTATGTCATAAGCTTGTTCTGCGACTTTAACTTTCTCTTGAGGATTGAGCTTGGGATTATCCAATAGTTTTAAGACTACTTTTGAAGCATTATTTACGATTTCCAAACGCAAATCTGAAGGAATAAAGAGGTTTCCAACTCCTTCCTCTTTATACTTTTGTATCTTCCCCGTCATCTCTTGGCCTTTCTCCAAACAAATAACAAAGTCTGATTCAACGGCACTTCTTGTGACTTTAATATAAATATCGCACGGGGCTTTATCAAAAGTCTCCATGATCGACATTGGGACCGGATAGTGCTCGGGCACGGGCTTTAACATCATATCCCTCGCCGTCACACCCAAAATGGTGGCACATGTCTTTACCAGATGACCTATATTCATATTTGCCGGCAAACAGATGACTCCTTTTTTATCACCGACTTTCGATTTGGAGCCAATGATAATTAAGGTGGCCTCAGACTTTAGCTGCTGAAGTCTTTGATAGATCTCTAAACCGGCGTCACGGCCTTCGACTAAGGAGAGACAAATAACAATATCTCCACAAGCCTTTAAGTCGATAATCTTAAGGGCGTCGTCTAAGGACTCTTTAGTGGTAAGACTTAAATCAACGAAAGCCGCCAGATTAAAGCTATAAAGATCATTTAGTAATTGGTGGTCAGAAACCAGAAGTCCATGTGACATGGTAAAATTATAACATAAGGTTAGTTTTCTCTCGAAAGGAAATAGCCTTTTTTATGAAGAGATTTGATTTTATAAACACTAAGTTCTATTTTTTTTCTAAGCTTAGAAACGTGCTGATCGACGGTGCGTTCAATAACGTTTTGATTCTTACCCCAGACGCTTTCAAGGAGATCCTTACGACTTCTTATCCCACCCTCCTCGAAGGCCAGTTGATAGAGAATCTTAAATTCAATGGGGGTCAATCCGAGATCTTCGCCTCTGCCTGCAATCTCCACACTTTGAGAAGTTAAGTCCAAACGTAAATCCCCTCTCTCAAGAGTACTTGCACCATTACTGCCAGACCTGATTCTTGCGTTTACCCGCGCTAATAATTCAAGGGGCTCAAATGGCTTTGAAATATAATCGTCGGCCCCTGATTCAAAGGCATTTAATTTATCTTTTAATTCTGCCCGAAGAGTGAGCATGATCACCGGGATATCAAGGGTAGTTGAGTCGGTTTTAAGTCTTTTACATAAATCTGTTCCACTACCGTCTGGGAGGGACTCATCAAGGATAATCAGATCAAACCTGTCAGTTATAATCTGCAACTCGCCCTCTTCTATGTTGGCAAAACAGGAAAGCTCGAAGTCTTTTGCCAATGTGTGGTGGACTAAAGAGTGAATATCATGATCATCGTCAATTAAAATTATCTTTTTGTTCATGAATATGCCCTATTTATAATAATTATACTTTAGACTTATAGAATAGAGCAAACCTTTGTTAAAATATTGTTAAACCAACCAAACCTATGGTGCTGTATGAGTGAAAAAATAATAGTCAAAATTGATGAGGACCTAGAGGAAATTATTCCTATGTTTTTAGAAAACAGGGCTAAAGACCTAGAGCAATTAAAAAAAGCCCTCGAAGAAGAAAACTTCAAAGCGATAGAGGTCATCGGTCACAAACTAGCAGGTAATGCCGGCTCATATGGACTGCATGACCTTGGAGAAATTGGTGTTGCTTTAGAAAAAAGTTGTCTCGAGCAAGAAAAGTCTAAAGTTCAAGCAATCGTTGAAAATTATAAGGACTACCTAAACCGCTTAGAGATTATCTTCGAATGAACGTTAAAATTAAAAAAGACATATTAATCATTGAGCCTGATCTTGATGGCGCCTTGTTTTTAAAGAAGGTTTTAAAAACGGCGGGCTATAACTGTCTAGAAGCTCATGATGCTGCGGCTGGGATAGCTTCCATTGAAGAACATTCTCCTCATCTTATTATGCTCGATCAATCTCTTAATAGTAGGGCTAATAATGCCGTCATGAGCTTTATTAATCAATCAAGCGCCTACTCTAAGATCCCCCTTATTTTAATGACGGCCACCAAGAATAAAAAGATTGTTCTTGGGGCCCTCAGTGATGGTGCCCAAGAGTTTGTCTACAAACCCATCATGCCGCAGACCCTCCTTCAAAAACTGAAAAAAATCTTTAAAACCCACGAACTTTCTGGTGTTACCTTTAAAGATCCCAAAAGGGTTAAAGCCACTTTCCTTGGGGAAATCATCAAGATCAATGAACTCGCCCTCATTCTTCAAAGTTCAGTTAAGTTCAAAGGAAATACACCAGTAGTGCTCAACTCTTCATTCCTGGAAAGGCTAGGGGCCGATCACTGCCAGACTAAAACAACGACAGAGGCGCGCGTGGCGAACCCTGGAGTTTATCGTAATGAAGTTTTATTGAGAGGAATGGACGAAAAAACAGCTCAAAATATTAGAAAACAAAAGAAAACCTAAATTTTGGAAAATGAGAACCTGTGACACCTGCGAAAGCTAAAATTCTTAGTTTGGATGACGACGCTGACTTTAATTCGCTCTTAAAGCTTGTGCTCAAAAGAAATGGTTTTGAGTCCATCACCACGCAAACTCCAAACGAGTTCGCGGCGGCCCTTAAAACACAAGACCCCGATCTATGCCTGATTGATGTCAATTTAGATGTTGCAAGTGGCGCAGGCTTCTCGATGCTGCAAGCAGTAAGAAACACATTTGGCCTAGAAATACCCCTTATTGTTCTCTCAAGAAGAAGCTCCAGAGAAGACATCGGAAAGGCCCTAGAACTTGGGGCCAACGACTTCGTCTCAAAACCATTAGATGACGTCTTTCTCATTCAAAAAATAAATCAGTATCTTCGAAACCCAGAGCTCAAGCCACTGACTTACTCAAAGGTAAGTGAGAGAGACTGGCCTTGCGAAGTGACAATTGATCTCGCCGTTCAGGCCGTAAATGAGTTTGGCGTGACCCTAACCAGTGATCACTTCCTTTCAAAAGGTAGCTACATTGAGCTACGAGGTCCACTTATACAAGAGATCATCAAGAGAGATTCCCCACTAAAGTTATCTGTCAATAACAGCTGGATCGATGAAGAGACCAAGTGTTACATAGCCTTTTGCGAATTTAATTATGAAGACTTGCAAATGATGAGCACTATTCGCGCCTATCTCCTGCGAAGCTAGTCTCCTAGCGAGTCGCTTCATCAGCGGCTTTTATCAACTTCTCTAAGCGAATGTTCATATGAAGGGTGGAAAAATCCATTCTTTTATCAAAAAGAATCCATAAATGCTGGCGCTGAAGGCAGTTGTCAAAAGTGTGCTCTAAACCAGCCTCATTAATAGGCGGCGCTGGAGCATTCTCATCAAAGAACACGAGAACAACCCCATCAGGCACCTCGAAGTCGATAATGCTGCCAAGAGTTGGATGATGAGGCTCTAAGCCTTGATAAAAGCGAATAACAAAGCTCTCACGACGACACTCCACGTAGAGGTCAGAATGAGATGTCTTAACTTGAAAGCCCAATTCTTTTAAACCGCTCAAGTCCGGCATCATTGAAAAAAGAGTTTTTATCCAACTGATCAACACAACCCCTCCCTCAAATTATAGTAATATTAGTATCTTAGCCCCGTAAAAAGATTAAACAGCTCTATGAATATATTACTCTAGACGCCCACCAGACTCAATAAACACCTACTCTTAATCCATCTTTAAGCATGAACAAACCCTCAGGAGCCCAACAATGGTTAACAAAATGTTCCCTTTTATGGCCTTAAGCCTAATGCTCGCCCAAAGCCCTGCGCTTTTGGCCGACGATCTCGAGCTACTTGGAGGAGACTTCAGAGTTGGCTATGAGGCGGAGATCAATTCAAATGCCTCGACCAGTTCAGACGGAAGAGATTCACTCAATCTAAATTCCAGCTATATCAGCCTTAATGCTGAGTGGAAGAATAAAATCAGACTGGTTTTAACCGCAAAACTAGAAGCAATTTTCGAAGATAATAAGATATCTTTTACGCAAGACTTCTCCCTAGGTGAGTTCATGGAAGAGGCTTATATTGAAATTAAAGATGTGGGAGGAAGTCCTATTGCCGTAATCGTGGGCAAGCAACCTATTCCTTTTGGACAAAATGTTCAGGCGATGCCACTTTTTGAAAATAATCCTCTCGCTAGTTTGCAAGAAATCAACGAAGTCTACGGTTTAACGGTTGATATGACAGAGGGGCTTTTCGGGATATTTGATCAAGTTGAAATATCAGCTTTTGAAACTGAAAAAGGCGACCTGGAGCTAGGTTCAATCGATGGTATTTCTGTTCGACTTAGTAAAATTTTAACAGATAACATTCTCTTGACTCTCTCCCACGCTGAACTTGGCAATGGCCACCTCACAACAGGAAACGAGAGGCGAAGTTCTGTCGGGCTTATCGGTGAATCAAATGATGGTATGCTTGTAGGTTGGGTAGAAGGTATGTACTTCTCCAATAATCCTGACTACCCAGATTCTAAGTTCGGGATAACGGTAGGAGCTATGGTTAGAGTCCACAGAACCACCGACGTTATAGTCGAATTTAATTATGTTGAAAAAGAATTAAGACAATACGCCATCGGCACTAGGACGGCTTTAACAGAGTCACTTACGCTGGGGCTCGAGGTCCGCTACAACGACTATGTAACCAGCAGAGATGATGAAGTTGTCTTTGGCGTTAATCTTAGCTACGCCATTGGCTCCAGTCGGCCTAAGCCTAATCAGGAATACCTCTTTGGAAATGATTAATAATAAAAGGATTACCTGTTATGAACTTTAATCAGACAAAAACACTCTTCGTTCTTCTCTTTATCTTTGGGGCCATAAGCTCCAAAGCACAGGATAGTTTTCGTATCTACTCCGTCTTGAGAGGACCAAGACTTTTCGTCACTAATTATGATGTTGATCGTTTTATCACTGTGTCCACTCTCTCAGATCAGGCCTTGATAAGCCTTTTCAAGGCCAACAATAGAGATTACAACGCCTATTCGCAGGCTTTGGCAAAGTACTCTCGTGAGCGTCGTAAAGACGCCGTTAAAAAGCTAGGCTATATAAAGTTAATAGAAATTTATGCCACAAGAAACCAAGATCCCTCCAAGTGGCGGGCCTTTAGAGTAACGGAGAAAGACTATAGCAGACGAATTGAGACCTTTGAAAATAAAGCTCTTAAGGACCTTCTTGATCAGGGAAAAGGCATCGTCTTTGCCAGAGAAGAGTTTGGTAGACGCTTAAAAGAAGCTGGCTTTCCTCACTATGCAAGCCTTAGTAACACTGACTTATACTTTGACTGGTTTAAGCTACAAAAGGAGCGCTTAAAGCTCGACTTTCATCTAAAGGAAGTATCACGTTTTGAGTACTCTATTGCTGGTAATTCTAATAGCAACCAGAGACACTTTGTCCCTTCGCGGGAAAACCAAGTCTTTATAGATGAGGTTGGTGCAAAAGCCTTAGAACATTTTAATAAAGCCAGATTAAACTCAGCTCAGGCAAGAGAAATCATAGCAAAAGATCCCAGACTTAGTATCATGATAAAAGAGTTAGGCTTTATAGGGCCGGACTCGACAAATATAGCCACCTTAAAAAGGGAAGCCCCAGCTGTTTATAAAGACTTTATGAATACTATTGAAAATGAAGTTCTTGTGTCACTTGAAAGTACAGTTGTCAGCGACGTTATCCGCTATGAGGGCTTGGCCCGTCAATTTGCCACTCAATACACGAGCTCAGAGCTTGCTCTTAAAGCACAAGAAAATCAAAACCTTTTCGTCTCAAATAAAGGCGATCATAACAACCTCATGCTTTCCAAGCTTTATCAACTCGCACAGGCCCTAGGATCAGAAAATAAAGACCAAGTATCACTAGAGAAATATGCTAAAGACGCCACCTTGAAAGCCGCTAAACTCCTATCAGATAAGACATTTGTCGAGTCAGCAGAAGCTGGTGCCCTACGCCTAGAAGACTGGCTTCTACAAGGCCTAAAAAACGAGCTCAAGAGCGAGAAGAATCAAGAGAACTCGGCCTATCAAAGTCAATTTGAATCAATGGTGAGATGGGTTATTAAGTTTCAAGTTAAAAAAGCCGCACGGGCAACTCGACCTGAAACGAAGATCAGTCTCCACGATGAAAAGGACTGGGAAACTCGTAAAAGAGTCGAAGCCTACCTAGAAAAAGTAAAGTTTGATAATAAGCTTTTGTCGTTTAAACAAAACCAACTACTCGACCATTTTACAGGTACCGTAACACTAAACCTGACCGGTGATTCCGAAGAAACAGCAAGAGAGGCCCTAGAGCTTTTAATAAAGTAAGCTTAAGCCTTTTTTGCCGCGACAACGGAGAGCTTTAAATTAATCAGAGAAAAACGGGCGCGGGAGCCACCTTTATGGTGGCCGAAACTACCGCAAGCCTAATCTAAGAATAAGCTTCCGAATTTCCTTGATGAAGATAGTGAAAATGCTTTTCATATTGAGTCAAAATATCAGCAATGATTTGATCCTTAGTGTAGCCAAAAATATCGTAGTCCTGGCCGCCCGATAAGAGAAAAACCTCTGCCCGGCAATAGTCTTGCTGAGCCTCTTCACTAGCGTAGTCAGGAACGTTAAACTTTCTGATGACGACTCCGTAAATAAAGTCTTCGACCTCATTCTTTTTTACGATCAACTTGGCACTGTTTTCACTCTCTAGTGAAAAAGTAGCTTCTAAACCTCGACCCTTCATTTCTTTAGCAAGCTCAATCATAGCATCCTGCACACTCTCCTTTAGAAAGTTTGAAACCTCCGTAAACTTCGGTAGGCTCACCAACGTATCGAGTCGGTCTTGCCAAGAAGCATTTGTCTTAGAGTATTGTAAAGAAGTGGTGTGATTCATGACGGTCTTCATGTGAAGAACATCATCATTCAAAGAACGTACCAGAGCAAAAGTACCGAGCAGAATCATGAAGATCATAGGAAAGGCCGAGACAATAGTCATCGTTTGTAAGGCTTCTAATCCGCCTGCCAGCAATAAGGACGCCGCAACAACACCTTCCAAAACGGCCCAAAAGATTCTTTGCCAAACAGGGGGCTCTGCAGCACCACCGGAAGTCAGGGTATCAATCACAAGCGAGCCCGAGTCGGAAGAGCTCACGAAAAAAGTCACCACAAGAAGAAGCCCCAAACACGTTAAAACACCTGAAAAAGGCAAATACTCGAAAAACTTAAACAGCGCTACTGGCACATTCTCGTTCACCACTTTAACAAGATCCGTTGCCCCTTCATTTAAAACTAAATTAATCGCCGAATTTCCAAAAACGGTCATCCACAGAAAAGTGAAAGCAGAAGGAACAAAGAGAACCCCCGCCAGAAATTGGCGAATCGTTCGGCCTCGACTAATTCGAGCTATAAACATGCCGACAAAAGGTGACCATGATATCCACCAACCCCAATAGAGTAGTGTCCATCCCCCAAGCCATTTGTCTTTCTTCTCATAAGCGTAGAGGTTAAAGGTTTTATACATTAGGTCTGAAAGGTAAGCCCCTGTGTTTTGCACATACGAGCGCATAAGCTCACCCGTATCCCCAACGAGCAGCACAGTAGCCATCAACAAACACGCCAATACAATATTGGCATTAGAGAGTTTCTTGATACCTCCATCAAGGCCTAGAACAACAGATATGGTAGCAAAGAACGTGATAATACCAATAAGACCGACTTGGACCATTGCCGACTGTGGTACACCAAAGAGGTAATTGAGCCCAGCATTCACCTGAGTTACACCGAAGCCTAAACTAGTGGCAACGCCAAACATTGTGCCTATAACGGCAAAAATATCAATCATATCACCCAAGGGACCATAAATTTTTTCACCTAGAAAAGGATGAAAGGCCGAACGAGGTAGTAGGGGTAGATTTTTTCGATAACAAAAATAAGCGAGAGTAACTGCCAAGACAGAGTAAATTGCCCATGCATGAAGGCCCCAATGAAAGAAAGTTATTTTCATGGCTTCACGGGCTGCTTCTAGAGAGTTTGGTTCACCAACAGGAGGAGAAGAGAAATGCATGATAGGCTCTGCCACCCCGAAGAAGAGCAGACCAATTCCCATTCCTGCCGAAAATAACATAGCGAACCAGGATAAGTTTCCATATTCTGGTGTGGAGTGATCAGGCCCAAGCTTGATTTCACCGACTCGTGAGAACATCATCCAAAGCACCACGAACATAATAATGCCAACAGAGAGTATGTAGAACCAACTAGTAGATTCAACCAGATAGCTTTGAATCATTTTGAAAAAACTAGCGAAAGGAACAGGAAAGAGGCAGGCGACAACAGTCACTAAAAAAATGATCGTGAATGAGCCAAAGAAGACGTTCTTGTTGAGATTATTGTCCGTTTTAATAGTACTTTATCCTAGTTATGAGAACCTCTATCGTAACAGAAATGACCTTAGTCACAAAAGCCTGAAAATCCCTCCAGTATCTAAACAAAAAGCTCAGAAAGAACCTTGCAGATAAATTGTTTAATGGCAGTGATTCCCCTATAATCGGCCACCGGGAAAACTATCTTTTATGCTAAAACCATCTCTTACGTTGCTATTTTTATTATCTTTGGTTTTTACTTTGAAGCCGTCCCTCACTCATGCCAACACAACGCAGGCCTTAAAAGAGAGTAAACCCTGTGATGACCTCATTATACTCTCCAGCGAGGACTTAAACTTCAATAGTAATGAGCTGGTTTTTCTATGCGGAAAATCAAGAATTAAAGAATGGAATAAAATACCTGACTATCAAACCCGATTTCACCTCAAGGCCATGCTCCAAGCGAGGGGCTACCACCTTCTCGACTATTTTATAAAAAAAAATATTCTATACGTTAAGACAGGCCCGAAAACCTTTATTAAAAGCATCAGTTATATTTCAAAAGACGGCCCTATTGGAGATTGGACCAAGACCTACCATGGACCGATTGGTGAGCCGTTGACTCCAGAAAACCTAGAAAGCATAAAGAGCTTTGTTCGCCTTCAATTAGCAAAGAATGGTAACCCCTGTGCGCAGGTCGAAGCCTTAGCTTTTGCGCAAGAAGGTAGTGTTGAAGTAACTGTGAAAATCGAAAGTAAAAGTACCCTCACGAAGGTTCACGAAACTTATGACGAGCGCTTTAACTCCTCTCTTTTTCGCCGCTTCTATGCCTTTGAAGTTGGAAAACCTTTTAATACTCAACTCTTGGATCTAAGCGCTCGAAGAATCATGGATTCAGGTATTGCCCAATTCAGTCAGTTTTCACCAAGGTGTCCAGCTCCAAACGGAATTGAGGTTGATCAAAGAGTACTTTTAGGAAAGCCTATCCTTCTGTCTTTGGGGGTTGGTGGCTCCACGGAAGACGGCCCGCTCGCTCAACTGACATGGAAGAACGCTCGAATGGGAAAGAACGGTTCTCAATCTAAGCTCTCGCTTTATACCTCTTTTCGCCAGCAAAGGATTCAGCTCATAGGCAAGCTCTTTGTCCTGGATGATGCTCCAAGGTTTTATATTGAACCCTCTCTCACGTTCAGAAGAATAACAGAACCTCAGCTTAAAACGCTCGAAGGTGAAGCGCTCGTCTTCTTCGCTAAGACTTGGGACAATCAAAACAGCCAGTATGAGCTCAAAGTCGGTCCCTCTTACAACTACTATGACTCCATAGAAGCGGCTTTCAATACCACCCAGTACTATCCTTCTCTGAGGGCCCAGTGGAGTCGAGTCACTCATGACTTCGAATATAACTTAAGTAATCCGATAGAGGGAACAAGGCTGCTCATTTCTACCGAGCTCGTTGACGATGGTCTCGGCTCCGGCTTCAGCGCTTACCAGTTTAGAGTATCAGGCCATTATTTAAATAATCTAGGAGACTACTCTCCAGCTCACTTAGTGCTGGGTCTGCGCTTTGGCTTTCTCACCACCTCCGGTACCTCTCAAAACGACAGCGACCAGGAGCTGCCTTTAAAGTTTCGCTACTTCATTGGCGGAGCGCAAAACCTACGAGGTTTCGATAGGAACGAACTCCCTCGAGGTGGCAAGGGAGCGTTTTCGGCCTTCTATTCAAGCTTAGAGCTGAGAAACTTCTCTCTCATTGGGCCCGCATGGCAACCTCTAGTCTTTGCCGATATAGGACTGCTCGGGGAAAGTTCATCATCACTACAAACACCTATCTACTGGTCTCCTGGATTTGGTATGCGATGGGACTCTCCAGTAGGAGTCTTTCGTAGTACTCTTGCTCATGGCTATATTTGGCAAGGCCCTCAAGAACCTCAAGAGCTCTCTCACCTCCAGTTCTTCTTGAGCTACGGAAAAGAGTTTTAATGATTAAAAAAACCCTAATCACTCTCTCTATTCTCACCTTTGCTCTTGTGCTGCTTATTGGCGTTTTCATTTCTAAACCAGAAATATTTGTGGGAGAAGCGGCCATAAAAAACCTAGCCCCTTTTCTTTTGTCAGAGGATGCGAGCCTTAGCTGGGATAACTTAAAGCTTGAGACAGAAATAAAGGACGGTGGAGATCGTTTGCTGCTTTGGCGAGCGACAAATTTTTGTTTGCAAGAACCGGACCTAGGGATAGAGCAGGCTTGTTTTAAACAGATAGATATCAAGATTAACTTCACTTCTTTCTTCTTTGTTCCCTCAAACTTGGCCATCGAAAAGGCCCATCTTTTTGGGGGTAGAGTTATCTATAAACCCAGAGACCCTCCTGATCAAAATGAAGAAGAAAAAATATATACGAAAACACAATTCGCTAAAGTAAATAAGACACTCAGGAGTAGTCTGCAAAAAATCGCCCCTTTTTTGCGAGGCAAGATTCATTTAGAGGTGGACTCTATCTTGATCAAACCAAGCTCCAGTAAGCAATCGGCGAGCTCAATAGAACTTCGTCTTCAATTAGAACTGGAGTCTCTCACTAAGACAAATCTCGATGGCAGCCTTTTGGTGCAGTTAAAACCCGAAAAAAAAGCGTCACCTTCACCAAGCACAACCTTACGCATACGACTTGAGGGAGAGCAAAAAGTCTACCAAATCAGAAGCGCTCTCGTTATGAAAAGTCTGACAGGAAGAATAAGTAATGTTTTTCTTGATAAAACGATCACTGAGAAAAATACGCTCTTTGAGGCGCTTGCTCTAAGCGTGGACTTTCATGACAAGAGCGAAAGATTGAAGTTTGACGCCCAAGCTAAGCTAAAAGAAAAGAAATTGGCACTCCTTTTTCAATCGATTGAAGCTGTCACTAAGAAAGGGGGAAATACTCTAAAGGCCAATTCTCCGTTGTGCGAACTTATCCTAAACCCCTCTCAACTCTACTCTGCCTTGCGCCTGAGCTGTCAGAAAATCACTATTGTAGGAGCGACAAAGGCAAAGCTAAAAAAAGGGAGGCCAAGATCCTTTCAGGCCTCGGGTTTTCTCAATATTTCCCTTACAAATATTCAAGTCGATGGAGCTGACCTCAGCGCCACAATAGATTTAGACTCAAAGCTCAAGATGAAGGAAAAGCTCGCCATTAAAATCACAGCAACGCAACAGATAGGTTTAAAAGATGAACACGTCACTCTTCCTAAGCTCAAGGCCTCTATTTTAGTAAAAGATATAACAGATCTCTATCCCTTCTTAAAACCTCACAACTTGGTCCCACCTGCTCCCTTCTACGCCTTAAACGGAGAGGCCCGGATCAATTTAGAGAGTCAGCAAGACCAGCAAAAGGTAGGCTTTGAGGTTCGCATCAATACGAGGTCGACCAATCAAGTGCTCAAAGTCTCCTCTAAAGGGTCTTATGATCTCAAGGCCCGCCAATTGATAGGAGAGATTGTTCTTGATGACGTTAAAATTGTTGCTCCTAAAATTAGCTTTTTAAAAGATACTCCTCTTATTCCTAATACTAATATTAAAACCTCCAAAAAGGATTATGAAAATAAGACTAAAGTGATTAACAAACGATTATCTAAAGAACTTGAATCAAAATCAAAGCAAGCGAGCTTTAACTACTCTCTTAAGCTTCGCACCAAAAAGCCACTATTACTCAGTAACGAAGTAACGCAAACGCCTGTTCCTCTCACCATAAATTTATTGCTCGAACGAGAAGTTTCGGGAGAGGTTTCTATTGTTGATTATAGCTTGAGCCTTTTTCAACGAAAGGCACTCCTCAAGTACGTTAAGATAAAGACCACAGGAAAGCCGAAAGATCCAGGAAGCCTTGAATCATTGATCCTTGTTACCCACGGTCAATATACGATCACAATCAAGGTGGTCGGTCCCGTCAATAAGCCAACCGTTTTGATGGAGAGTACTCCAGCACTGTCACGAGAAGACATTATTTCGGTTCTTCTCTACGGCTATCCTCTTGAGGAGGGAAACTTTGATAATGCCTCGAATGTGGCCAACACAAGTTCCGCTTTATCTGACAAAGCATTTGGCTTAGCCTCCCTTTTTCTCTTTGCCTCTACTCCAATTGAGTCAGTACGCTACAATTCCGAGACCCAGAGTGTGAAGGCCAGTATGCGTTTAGGAAAATCAACACTGGTGTCCGTTGGCAGTAAGGACGTGAATAATCGACGAAACTATGGGATTAAAAAGAGGCTTGGAAAAAATGTCTATATAGACACAGAACTCATCAACGACACCATCGCTAACGAATCCTATCTGGTGGGAATGTTCAAGTGGATTTTCCGTTACTGATTAAGCTACTTGCTTTTTCAGTTCATTATACCATTCGGGGGCCAAAAAGTTGCTCTTAGGAAAAGGCAGTTTATTGACGACAATATCTTCGAAGAAAGTGGGTACATAGTTACAAGGAATCATTTCACCAATATACTTTCCAGTCTCTGGATCTCTTCCTGTTTGTACCCATTTAAAAATATCTCTCGCGATATAATTTCCATTTTTGTCAATTCCTAAAATTTCACTTATGTGACTCGTGCGCCTTCCTCCGTCATGATAACGGCTACACTGAACAATAATTTGCATCGCCGAGGCAACCATTTTTCTAATCGCATCAGGCGGGATCTTAATATCCCCCATCAAACAGAGCGTTTCCAAACGAGTGCAAGCATCAACAGGATTATTCGCATGCACCGTTCCCATAGAACCGTCGTGTCCTGTGTTCATCACTTGAATAAGATCGAGGGCCTCTTCACCCCTCACCTCACCTACAATAATTCGATCAGGTCTAAGTCTCATTGAGGAGATCACGAGCTCTCTTATGGTGACCTCGTTCACGCCTCTGCTAGGGTCTGCTTTTCGTGTTTCGAAATTAACAACATGCTCGGCCTTTACCTGAAGCTCAGCTGCATCTTCAATAATAATGAGACGCTGGGTTTTTGGAATCCGTCCCCCAAGAACATTCAACATCGTTGTTTTACCTGAGCCTGTACCGCCGCTTACAATAACGTTCTTTCCCAAATGAATACAAATATCAAGAAAGCGCGCCCCCATTTTGGACATGGAGCCAAAGCTAATTAAATCATTCAATGTCAGTTTTTCTTTTGCAAATTTACGAATAGCGACTGTTGTCCCATTTTTGGCCATTGGGGGAAGAACCACATGAATTCTTGAACCATCGGGAAGTCTTGCATCTAATCTTGGGTTATCATTATCGATGACTCTCCCTACCGACTGGGCAATCGCCCGCATAGCACTTATTAGTGAGTCTTCATTGGAGAATTGATTTTCTGTTTTATAGACCAGTCCCTTTTTCTCTACAAAGATTTCAAAGGGGCCGTTAATCATGACTTCCGATACCTCTTCGTCATCGAGAAGATCCTTGATGGGTGAGAGTAAATTAGCAATCGCATCACTAAATACGGACATGGCTTATTCCTACTTTCTTATTTCGCTCTATTCGTCTCTGGGGGTCCAAATGCGAACTCTTTCTGAAGCTATGCTTCGTTTGACCTGTTTTTTCGTCGTCGGTCTGGCCAATACAGTAATTCGGCCCTTCTCTTTGTGAGTTGGACAGTAAAACTCTACTACTCCCGTATCGTCAAAATACGCGACACCTTCACTAATTTCACCTTTCTTGGCGGCGAGGAAGAACTCTTGCCCCTTTAAGATAAAGCATTGTTTGTTGTCGGTGGTGCTTGTGACGAAAAAGCGAACTCTCTCGCCCTTAAAAACACTAAATTTAGGGGGGTAGAAACCCTCATCTGTCACAATGATTGATTGCTCGCGAATCGGTGTGGCATACTTTTGTCGCTTAAAAACGGGGGTTTCGTCCAAAGCCATGGCCCCTTGCCAAGTTGCAAGTACCCAGATGGTAAGCCCGATAAAAAGAGTTAGTTTACGTTTAATAATGCCCTCTCTGACAAATTCATACTAAACTTGTCGGATAAAGCACCTAAAATCTTTAGATGATCAGTTACTAGCCTTAAGTATCTGTGATTATTGAGCTAAAATCATATTGTTTTATCTTTTAAGGACTTTTTAACAGGGTAAGTCTTCAAACCCTTTCCGGGCTTCCAAGGAAATATCAGCCAAACTTCGGGTCGCGCTTTATCGTTTCCCTCCCCTGGCTTTACTTGTACTTTATTGGCGTCAACGTCTGACGGAACCGGAAAAGACTTTTTAAAAGACATGGCCCTGCTGCCATAGCGGCCAATGTCTCTTTTCAATAGACCACTGACGATAACCTTATTCTCTTTAACTTTTAGGTCAAACTTTCCCTTTTCATCAAGAGAGGCATGAAGAATATAAATTCGCCCACGCTTATCTTCTCTCCACTCTGTACGAATACCACTGCCCATTCCTTGGAAGGACTTTTCAAACTCCTCTAACATTCTTTGATACTCCGGATCTTGGTCTAGTTTAAACCGAGAGTCTTTAAAAAAATCATCAACCTTATCTAGAAAACCACTATTAAAATACTGCTCCAGCATAGTGCGATCACGGGCAAGATTCTTTCTCAATTCTTGAATAAGATCATCCGCAGGATCAACTCTTTTTTGAGGAGCTGGGCCCTGGGCCAATAGGAGTGAAGTCTGGATTAAGACTGATAATATGATCAACTTTGGCAGCAAAAATAAAGTCACTTTCAAGAAGACCTCCAATATCATGAGTATAGATCTCAACTTCAAGTAAACCCCAGCCCAATTTTAAACTCGGGTGATGCCATTGCTCCTCGGCCATTGTGCCGATTTGTGCTGCAAGAGCAAGAGGCTTCTTAAAGTCTGGTAACACTATTTTACGTCGAAGTTTTGAATTTTCAAAGACCGTCCAGCTTGGATCAAGAAGGCCCAAGAAGGGACGGTATTGAGCTTGAGTTAGAGGAGACTCTTCACCAGAAGCTGCCGTGCAGTTTTTAGAGTGAAGAGCATTAACTTGATCCATTTGGCCTTAATACTTTACAGAACAGCCGTAAGGAGTTGTTTTCGCCATAGCAATTTTTCTACCGCCAAGAGCTTCTGTCAAGGCCATATCAACGTAGTTTTTGGCTTTCTTTACATCACCCTTGTTAGCTGAGGAAATTGAATCAATGGCACCTTGGTAAGCAATTTTACCTTTAGGATCAATGATAAACATGTGAGGCGTCGTCTTTGCTCCATAAGCTTTACCAATTTTACCATCTGAGTCGATCAACAAACTCATCGCCTTCATCTGCTCTTTCGAATACATATCTTTTGCAGCGCCGGCACTTGCAAGATAGCCTTGGCGATCTTTTGCAGATGAGTTCACTGTGAGCCAAGTCACCTTCCCACTGTACTTCTCTTGAAGGGCCTGCATATTATTTGAATCGTAGTGCTTTCTAACAAAAGGGCAGCCCTCGTTATACCATTCAAGCACAACAAACTTTCCCTTTTGATCACTCAGCTTTACTGTCTTAGGAGAGCCTGTAAGAGAAAAATCAGGTGCCGTGTCGCCAATGGTAGTGGCATGGGCAGCAAAAGAGAGAAAGCATAGTGACAATAAAAACTTCATATTAGCTCCTTGAGTTGTTTTCCCTATTATGGAGCTAAACCCATGAGCTTACTAGATTATATTTTTAGACAATACCCTACTGTGTTGCTCCGCATTTTGTTAGTAGAGAGCGCATAGAATCACTCGCCGCTAAAATGAGAGCACTAAAGGTTTTCTTTCGTCGGCCTCGTCCCCGCTCTACTGTGATATTGGGATCAATTTCGGGGTGCTGACAAAAGAGATCAACTATACCAAGGAGGTCTTTACTAGAAGCAACCATAAGATACGTAAAACCACCGTCTCCCACTCCGTCTTTAGGGGCCCCAAGCTCTATTAGCCCCTTTATTAAAGGAAGAAACTTTTTTTCTATATTGGGATTGGCGCCCTCTAAGCTGTTAAAGATCTGAAGCCGCGCCGTCTCACTTGTTAGTTTATCTCCCCCAAATAAATTGGTCCAATCCGAGGTATAGGTCCCTTCGCCCGCAAGGCTAAGGCCACTATGACCTTGTTCATCTTGAGAGCTGGGGTCGGCTCCATTCTTCAGCAGTAAGTCACCAATAACAAAACGATTACTCTTAATCGCCTTATTCAAAATCAACTCCCCCGACTTATCGGGAATGTTAACCTCAAAGACTCCACCATCTAGGACCGCTGAAATAGCCTCGATATCATTTTGCACGATGGCACTCGAGATTTCCTCGATCACCGAAAGATTTACCACCCTAGCCTTGGTCTTCTCGCCAACGACGTTCGTTTGCTCGTGAAGCTCACAAGAGCTGCACACTAGTAAAGCGAATAGGAAAAGAGAATTCTTCATCTTAAAAAGTCCTTGTGTAACTGACACTGGCCCTTCTGCCTTTTTTATAAGTCTCTCTAACTTCTTCTCCTAAGGTGAGAACGGCATCGGGGTTGAGAATATTTTGCATTTTAAAACGGACTTTGTTCTTACCTTGTTTACCAAAGGTTTGAGACATCACAAAGTCCAATTGATTGAAGGACTCTTGGTAAGTATCGGGTCTCCGGTCAGTCCCTACTGTATCAATCCGCGCGCCAAAGACGTTAAAGAGAAGCGTAACATTAGTTCCTAGGTCTTTATTGTCATAGTCCAAATTCAAATTAATCACATAAGGGCTCTGCCCTTGTAGAGGACGAGATGTATTTGTGACCTGGGCCGCAAGACTATCAAAGATAGTCATCTCACTGTCTATACGAGCGTAATTGCCCCCAAAAGCCAGAGGCTGAAAGTTGTTTCCAAGAAATCCAAAATTCTTTCTAAACTCTACTTCAAAACCTCGAGCTGTGGCGTTACCAACGTTGGCCAACTGGAAGCCTCCCTCTGAGTAGGTCAAAACACCATTTTGGAAGCTGCCAGCAACTTCTTCGATGGGGTTGAGAAACTCTTTTGAAAAGAAGCCTAAAGAAAAATTTTCTTGGTTACCGAAGTACCACTCAAGCCTAGCGTCGAGGTTTCTTATAATAGTTCCCTTAAGATTGGCGTTACCGTTGACGGTCCGATCTCTTTCGTCGTCAAAGTAGCCAACAGGGTTTAGATCTTTAAACGCTGGTCTTGAGATAGTCTCAGAGTAACCGAGACGCATCTGCATTTTATCCGTTAAAAAATAAGTCAAGCTCGCCGCGGGAAGAAAGTCCTTCATTAAAAGAGCATTTTCTACAGGAATCAGATTGACCCCCTCATAAGTCGTAATATCCTGTCTTGAATCCTCGTAACGAACGCCTAAGTTTATTTTTAGGGTCTTCATAATATCACTTTGAGTTTCTACATAATAGCTCGTCAGAGATTGCTCGGCCTCAAAACGATCACTAGGAACAGTTGTATCCACAAGCTTACAGGCTCCCTGGCGAATAACTTCGTCGGTACAGATCTCATCGGGTGTCTGACCCAGTATGCTCGGATTACCCGTTATATTGACGGCCGCTAGAGTGTCGACTTCGTACTTGAATCGCTGAAAGCGAGACTCTCTCTTCTTACCTGTAAGGCCTGCACCGAAGCTCGATTTAAATTTGAAGTTTTTAGCATCGATCATAGGGATTTCTAAGCTGACTTCCCCCTCTCGAACCACATCCTCGACATTACCAAAGACTCTCTCATTTGAGCGCCCCTGATTATCAAAGCGCCGCTGACCTTCATCTACCAAAAGTTGATAATAGCGACTATCCGGTTGAACCATTTCAGCTTCGGAGTAAGAACCCCGCCACGAAAGAGTTTGAGCACCAAACTTATGGACGCCATTAATGATTTGACTTAAGAGTTGACGCTCTTGCCATTCAACATAGGTGCCTTCAAATTCATTATCCTGAGTCTTGTTAAACCTCTTCTCCACTCGATCACTTGTTTTTCGAAGCACTAGAGTATTGGCGCGTATATCGGCTAAACGACCTAAGTTCATCCCAAAATTGAGCATACCTGAGAGGTTAATATCTCTGCGCGAGCGACGATTGGTGGTATTACCAACTTTACTTAACTCACTATTTTCAGAGCTGGTCACATCAAAGTCACTTCTGGAAATTTCATCATTTGAGTAGCGGTCCGTGTAGAGTCCCGCAACGTTGAAGCCGAACTTCTTACCTCGATAGCGAAGGGTATCCCCGATACTCACACTCATCCCTGGCGGTAGGTTTGTTTCTTTATTTGCTGTCCGATAATTTCTCTTGAAAGCTAGACCATAAGCCGTGGTATTCGGATCATCTGTTGCTATTCTCTGCCCATTGGCCGTTGCCTCACGAACAATACGGGGCAGCTCTCGAGAACCATCATCCATTCCCAACCAGTCTCTGGAGCCACCTTCGTAACTTTCGATATTCCCCTGACCATCTTCATAGCTGGTAGAGAGAGTGACTTTTGCATTGAATTGCTCAGGAATATCCTTGGTCTTTAGATTGACTGCCCCCCCACCAAAACTACCGGGAAGGTTGGGAGAGTAACTTTTCTGAATAACCATAGACTCGAGAATTCCTGAAGGGAAAAGGTCGAGTTGTACCACTCTTCTTGTAGGATCGGGACTCGGTAACGATGTTCCATTGAGCAGTACATTTGAATAACGCTCGCCCAGCCCTCTAATATAAACAAAGCGCCCATCAACGACGGTCAGCCCAGTCACACGAGAAAGGGAGGCGGCAGCATTTGAGTCGCCGCTCTTGCTCATCTGCTCAGCTCCTAAGACATCTGCAACCGTAGAGGACTTTCTTCGAACCTCAATAAGGGAAGCGAGGCTACCTTTCACATGAGGAGCGATAACCACAAACTCCTCTAGCTCCAATCCTGTAGGTAGCATCTTAATTTTTATATTTGTTACCTTTGAAGGCATCACTGTCTGATTTTTTATGGTCTGGGTGCTGTAGAGTTTGTGAAGAACAGAAAAGTTATAACGTCCCTGTGGAACTTCTATCTTAAAGCGGCCTTGTTGATCTGTTTTAACCGCTTCACTAATACCCGCAATAAAAAGTCTTGCCTCTGAGACCGGCTTATTTTGATCGTCAACCACCTGTCCACTTAAGGTCCCCTTGGGGCCTGTCGCCTCTTGAGCCCTCTTTTGTTCGGGCTCACTGACATCAGCCTTCATCTGTGCTTCTTGGTCTGAAAAGGTATTAATTAAGATCTGAGTGGTTTCATTGTCCGTAATGAAGAATGAGACACTTTGAATTTCTTCCCCTTTTTTGACTTCTATGAAATGGCGCCCTTCTTGAAGATTCTCAAAGATTGAGCCATCCTCAGAACTTATAAGTTTCTTCTTGCCGTTGAGAACCAGCTCAATTCCTGGTGCTGGCAAACCATCTTTAAAAGTTAGGGCCTGAAAAGTACCTACAGCATGAATAGATAGACTCAAAAAAAGAAAGGCAAGGCCCGTCATCTTCAAATACACATGGCCCCCTCTTCAAGACATTGAGTCATTGCTTCACGCAAGACTATCGCCTTTTTAAAAAGATCTGGTCTTTGAATTTTTCCAAGAAACTCTGAAGCACCAACAAAAGAGCCAATCATAAAGTGGGCATAGGCCAGGGCATATTGAATGTCTTGATCAGTTTTGAGCTCACTTCTTTCAACCATCACGCCTAAGGAGACCATTCTATTAAAATCCTCATTCAAAAGAGCAAGCGTAAGATTCTGCTTTATCTTTTTAATGGGATCACGAATTTCGAGGGCCAAATTTTGGGCATGCATACTATGTCCTGCCTTTCTCCACAGCTCAGAAGCTTCCACTAAATATTTAGGATGAAAGTAGCTCAAATCAGTGAATAATTGGGCAGAGGCCATAAATTTTTCCCCCTTTAAATAGGACCTTGCTAAGTCCTTAACAATTTCCTCATCTTTTGGGTCCTTTAACCTGGCCACTTCCCCTAAAAAGATGGCTTTCTTAAACTCACGGGCCCTTCTGTACATCTGGGCCATTCTTGCGATGTCAAGAGCGCTTAAGGGGTACTTATCCACAAGCTCCTGTGCCACCTCAAAGCTGACTTCATAGAGCGTGTTTTCCATTAGATAGAACCACTTCTGTTTAATAAGAGGAACATGGGAGGTAAATAAGCTCATCCCTTTATTCAAATAAGACCAAGCTTGCTCGCTTTGGCCTGCGCCAAAAAGCAGACTGGTCATCAACTGAAAATAAAATGGCCTCGACTTAAGCTGCTCTTCTTTACCACTAAGTTCGGCCAGACCCTTTCGATAATCCTTCATACCGAGAAAAGCCTGAGCTAGACTTAATTGAAGTTCATCACTTTTAAGACCTTCTTTTCTGGCCAAAAGTAGGTTTTCCAAAGCCTGCTGAAAACGTTTTTGCTTGAGCTCAACGATGCCTTTTAGGACGTAGTAGCGCTCGGGAATGACTTCATGAGGATCTTTAATTTCTGCGAGCACACTGGCAGCACGGGAGTAGTTTTGATTTTTTATTAAAAGCGCTGCCAATGCTAGTTGATCAACTTCGCCGTCAACTTCCGCTGCCATACCTGCTGCACTCATTGCTAAGAATGAGAAAAACATCAGGTAAATAAACATGGTTATTAAAAATATAGTTTTCATAATCAGTTCAAATTGAAAGAGATCTTCTGTTTTACCCACACTTTCACTGGGCTTCCTTTGTACATCGCCGGATCGAATTGCCATTGCCTAACTGAGTCCATCGCGACTTGATCAAAAAGACCTTCTGGAGCTGAAGCAAGTAGCCTGACGTCCTCAACTGCACCAGTAGCATTGACTAATAAATTAAGAGTCACGTGGCCATTAATGCCCCTTTTTCTCGCGTAATCGGGATATTTTAAGGGAGGTCTGTAACTGGCCTTTGGGACTTCATCAACCGTATCTTCTGTCATAATGACGTTACTGGTGTTACCCAACAAACCTTCAGCACCCTCGGCCAAGAACTCAAAGGCTCCAAGGCCAAAGCTCGAGCCACCCATTGCCCCAGCTAAGTTAGGAGGGGCCACTCTTGGCTTTGAGCGTTTTATTTTCCTTTTCCTTGTTACCTTAGGCTTGGGCTTCTTCTTTTTCTGCAACTGCGAAAGATCAAAGGAAGTTGAGGACTCGGCCTTATTTCTCTTGAGGCCCTCAAGACCATTCATGAAAACTAAACCAAACATGACAAAGCACATCCCAAAGAGAGCTCCTAATGGAGGCAAAACTTTATAGAGCCTAGATCTTGTTTGTATTCGGCCCATTCTTACCCGGCCTCATTCTGAGCGGCTACACCCACATCTCTGGCACCGGCCAATCGACAGGCGTCCACCACCTCTATTAACCTTTCGGCGGTGACCCCCTTGTCAGTGACGACCAGAACGGAATCACTAGAGCCGGCCTTTAAAAGCTCTCGTACTTTACTTTGAAGAACCCAAACTCTTGTGGGCTGGCCATCGACATAGACCTTAGAGTTTTGATCGATATAAACCCGAATACTCTTAGTGTTCGCCGGGCCAGCACTACTTGCCCCGGGCCGTTCTAAGTCCAGCTTCATGTCTTTGACGAAAGTGGTAGAAACCATAAAAAAGATCAAAAGAATAAAAACCATATCGATCAATGGAGACATGTCAATTTGGACTTCTTCTTCCTGTCTAAAAGACCTACGCATTGTGAGCTCCTACCAATTCAGACCATGACCTCTCGATCTGTCCTTCCATATCGTTTAACAAAGAACGCTGTTTTCTCTCTAAAAGATTCCCAACAATCAAACCAGGTATCGCCACGGCAAGCCCCATTTGAGTGGTGATAAGGGCTTGAGAAATTCCACCGGCAATTCCACCACTTTGAGAAAAAAGACTCATGTCCGCAAGAGAGTCAAAAGTCTCAATCATGCCCGAGACCGTTCCTAGTAAACCTAGAAGAGGAGCAATGATCACAACAGATTTAACCAAGTTTTTATATTGATTCATTTCTTCTTCTTTTTCGGACAAGAAAAGTTGGGCGTCTTCTTTAGTGTGACCATGAGACTTCATAGCAGTAACGTCTTGCACGAAGCCTTTAAAGATCCCAACGCTGCCTCGACTCAGGAGCAAAATCCGATGAGTCATGGAAAACCACATCAAAGCAGCTCCAACCAACAAAGGAGGCATGACAAAGCCACCTGCGAAATAGAGATCGATCAACTTATTAAGCATTGGCTTGATCCTTATCAAAACGATTTGACAGGCGCAGAGCTTCTCTTTCTAACATTATTTTAATTTTTCCAGACCAGCCGCCTAAAAGATTACCTAAAAGAAGGGCAGGAATCGCCACAACTAAACCAAGCTTTGTCGTAATAAGCGCCTCCGAAATACCACTAGAAAGAAGCTTAGGATCCCCTGTACCAAACTCCGTGATAATATCGAAAGTTGAGATCATGCCAGTAACTGTTCCTAAAAGCCCAAGAAGAGGCGCGACGGCGGCCATAACCATAATAATCGCCCCAAATTTATCAAGAATATTCAGCTCTCCCAAAATGGACTCGTGAATAATATTTTCTCTAGCCTCTCTTTCTTTGTCTTTTGCTTGAAGGGTGCTGGATAGGACTCTTTCCACTGGTGTTTTTCTGCGAGCAAGTTTCTCTTGAAAATTACTTAGATCTACTGTTTCGATATCAGTGATAATTGATTTGTCATATTGTCCTGCCCCCCATAAAAGAAAACCACGGACAACCACAAGGATCATGGCAACGATTCCTAGAGCAGCAATAACGTATGCAATCGCACCGCCGGCGGAGAGCATCTCCATAATAGTTTTGTCTTTTTTAACTTCAATACCTTTTTGTGTACTCTCATATAAAAACAGAGGAAGGGCCTTGAGCTCACTCTCACTTTTTAGCGCCTGCATTTCGGCCGTAAGATTAATCTCTCCAAGCTTCATCTTACCTAGACCTACGGGCAAGAGTTGGGCACTTTTTCCATTAAACGTTCCAATACTAGAAATCCGCCCTATATGGAAAATATCCCCTTTTACATTCTTTCCTGCTTGATCAAAGAAAGTTCCTTGCGTCGACCTTGTAACGCCACCAACTTCCAATTTCGTCAACGCCGCTGAAAAAATAGCCGAGGTCTTGTCTTGCTTAGTTTCTAATTTGGAAAACACAGAATCATCAAGACCTAAAGTAACCTTTCCTTGGAGGTGGGTTGTCTCAACTAAAGAATTGGCGCTTTCGATATTCTCGAGATTTCTCTCTGCGCTCATCAGCTGCGCGTTTCTTAGCTCGTTCTTTTTACTCAGGCTAACAAGCAGATCCTGAGCCTTATTAAGATTGATTTGAGCTTGTTTTAATTTCTTGGAATACTCTTTTTCAATCACTTTCTTTTGCTTCGCCAGATTTCTTTTTTGGGCCATTAAAAAGGCAAGCTCTCTTTGATAAGTAGAAAGAAGAGTCTCTTGTACTGGCTTCTTTGTTTCTTGCCCAAAAACCCCAAAGCCATAAAAAAAGAGAATGCCCACTAATATAGTTTTATTCATGACTGCTTCCTTATAAAACATTGGGAATGGTGTAAGCCCCTGAGCGGATTTGTTTCTTTAAGCCTTCGATTAACTTAACAACTAGCTCGACCTGATTCTTATCCGTGATGCTGACAAATTCAAAGCCACCACTGCTGTCACGTTTGGCATGTCCATACTTGTTATCTGTTGTCTGATAGAACATAGCGATCATGCCAAGCTTGGCCACACTAACCAGATGCTCTTCCCCGTCGATAATGAGGGTTTGTCGATGAACACCGTTTTCACGACCTAAGCGCAGCTCATCTTCAACAAAGGCCCAAAGACTACCCATGGCCTTCTGAGCATTAATAGTTCCCGCAGACAGATTCTTGTCGATATCGTTAATGACCTTCATTCTCTTCTCTTTTTGAAAAGGAAGAGAGGTCGCTACCCATTTTTTCATTTTTTTGATTTCACCCAAAATTAAAGGTTTTAGAGAGTCGCTATTACCACTGGATTTAGCGAGCTCTTCTTTAATTGTTTTAAGGCGTTCATTAGATTGCTTTAGAGAGAGTTCCTGAGTTTGTATCTGAGCAGCAAGAGCTGCTTTCCGGGTCGTTATTGACTTGAGCTCCCCTCGCATCTCTTCTTTTCGAGCATTATTTTCGGTGTTGAGACTTTCAACATCACTACGAAGATCTACGATTTTTTGGGCCAGTTTTGATAGGACTTTCGTTTCGCTTTGGGCGTAAGCCGAGGCTAGGAAGGGTACTATAGCAATGAGCACCAATAACTTGGCGATAAAAGTGTCTCTCAATTTCATGTCTCTCTCTTTTCTTATTAAATCTGTCTCTCTCTTATATATTTAAAAATGGGGCGCAATCAAAGAGAGACAGATTGATTGCGACCCCTAGAGAATGGACTAATCTCTGGCCAGAGTTGTCCATCCTTTATACCAAGTGTCGTTTGAGTCTTTTACCGCCCCAGCAAAATCAACTGCTGAAAACCAAGTCCCGTGACGAGGACCAAAAGGAGTCACGTCCCCAAGGTCAATCGCGGGAGAGTTTGTCGCGGGGGTGTAACCATTAAGAATAGGATCAGCAAGCTCATTAAAGTCTTCTGAAGAAAAGAAATCTGCAACTCTCCAAGACTCACCAGCTTCTGCTTCAAAAGGTCTTGCACAGTTAATGAAGTTACCGATAAAAATCGCTTCACCGCTATCAGCAGTTGCCTGATCATCAATATCAATACAGCCTTTTTTCGCTCCTTGCATGATGGAGTTATTCATTTCAACAGCCGAGCCTTTTCTGAGAAGAAGAGATGAACCACCATTTGCGGCAGCACCTTTAGTCCCAAGAATCGTGAAGTTTGAAAGAATAGGATTAGATCGAGGAGTAGCATCCATCGGAGATTTCAGGTTATCGGCCTCAATTCCATTATTAGCGGCATCTTCAAATTGATCGATAATGACAAATTGAGCGCGACCGACCCAACCTGAAGTCCAATCCATTGAGTCGTCTTTATTGCCAGTTAAGAGAACGTGCTTGACGTCAACTGTTCCACCAAAAAATTCAACGCCATCGTCTGAGTTCTTATGAACTTGAATGTAGTCAACAAGAGTTCCGTTACCTACGCCTTGAAAAGCGATTCCATTAAGTTCATTGTCAGGAGAAACTTCAAACCCAGCAAATTCAACTCGGATATATTTTAGGACGCCAGAGTTATCAGTCGGATTATTACCGCCGTAAACCCCTGTTCCTCTTGCGCCTGGACCTTCACCAGTAGCTTCGCAAGGGTTAGAAACCGAGTAAGTTCCGCAAGTGTTGATAGGAGCGTTACCATTAAGAACAAGCCCACCCCACTGACCACGGTCAGTACTAGCAGCATTACCAGAGGTAAAAACAATAGGCGAATCAGCGGTTCCTTCAGCAAATAGTTGAGAGCCTCTAGAGATTACTAGAAAGTCTGCTCCTGCTTTGCCTACAATCTTTGTTCCAGGCTCAATAGTAAGAACACCTTTGTCAGTATTGTCTCCACCGATGAAAACTCCACCTTGAAGGACCCAAAGCTTATCTGCAGTTAATAAAAGATTCCCTGAATAAGGAGCAGTATCTGTTAGACCACAGGTCTCAACCCCATCAGTGCTACTTAAAGTGTCGGCCCAAGTAGGGCAAGATGCGAATGTGTTTGAGCTTAGGGCCCCTAAAGTTAGGGCGCTAAGGAAAATGTTGCTTAGTTTCATTTAATCCTCTCTCTGTCTCGTGCGTGGTTTGTCTATTTCGTTTTAAGTAAGAGAGGGTAAGAAGTCACAACAGGAGTTTATTTCAACTGTCAGGCTTGTGTTAGGGGCTTTTTAAATATTATTAAAATATAATCTCAGCTTGTTTAAAGACGTCGTAGGCTACTTCCTCATATGGGTGAGCCTTGATCATGGCCCTTAAAACATCTGTAATCTTTTCTGATGCAACCAGCATTTCAACCTTGTATTCCTCTACCGTTTTCAATTCACCTCTGTCCCCGAAAAACGGTTGGGAATTCTCCCCAGGCCTAAATTGTCCTTCACCCCTGGATTCAAAACTACACTGAGAATAATGGCCCAAAGCCCCTCCACCACTGGCGAACATCGCTTCCTTAACAAGCTCTTTAGCCTCAGTTGGAACAAAAACGATCACTTTAAACATAGAAAACTCCCTGTTTCCGATTAAAAAAGTCAGTCAATTAACCGACCTTCCAATACTTTCTTACATTTTAATAAAAGGCTCAAAGGGTACTAGTCATTCTGTTGTCCCTACCTCAAGCTTATTAACAGTTATCTGACATTACCCACTAAGGTTCAAGGAGGAATTTATGAAATGGGCTATCCTAACCGTCGCGGCAACGACTTTATTATCTCTGTCACCAATGACTTTCGCATGCGATCAACACGGAAACTCAGGAATTGTTGAAGAAAACAATCTTTGGATCTCTACAGACGTAAAAAGCACAACCGGAATGGACGAAGCAACGTTCAACAAAGTTCTAGACCGAGTAGCTTCTATTTACGAGCCAATTCTTAAAGGAATGGGGAAAAAACTGGAAATCATCCGCAAATGGGATGACGGCACAGTAAACGCTTATGCTCAGCAAAGTGGTAACACTTGGAAAATCTCTATGTTTGGAGGTCTTGCCCGCCACGCAACGGTTACTCCAGACGGATTTGCCATGGTTGCTTGTCATGAACTTGGTCACCACCTAGGTGGACTCCCAAAAAAGGGCGGATGGTTTGGAACAACTTGGGCCTCTAACGAGGGACAGTCCGACTACTGGGGTGCCATGAAATGTTTCAGAAAGTATATGGAAATTGATGACAACATCAACTTCATGGATGGAGCTGAAGTTCCAGCATTTGCCGTTGAAAAATGTGAAGTGAGCTTTTCAAATGGCGAAGACCTCGCCATGTGTAAAAGAAGTTCAATGGCAGGCATGAGCTTGGCTGGACTTTTTAGAGCACTGAGAAACTTATCAGCTCCACTGGCCTTTGATACTCCTGATACTAAGAAAGCATCAAGAACAAACCACAACCACCCAGAGCCTCAGTGTCGTCTCGACACTTACTTTGCCGGTGCGATCTGTGACAAAGACCACTATGCCGACATTGATAACGATGATGTTAACAAAAACCTATGCGCAAGAAGTGAAGGCTTTATCTTAGAAGCTAGACCTCTGTGCTGGTACAACCCATCTAAATAATCTTTTAAGTGGATTGACGTTCTCCACTGTTAAGCGAAAAGCCACCCTCATGGGTGGCTTTTCTTTTTTGTGAAAACAAATGAAAAGTTTACAAAAGCTGGCCGTAAACGTTTAATCCTAGAATTGATTTGCTAGTTTCCGAGAATAAACATTTATCGGAGACCTTTTATGAACAACTTCATTCTCTCGGCCATAGTTATAGCCCTTTCAGCAACAACTTTAGCGGCTAATATTGTCAACTCTGATTCCCAAAAAGTCTCACTGACGGCAAAAGAAAATATCCAAGTCAAAATTGTTGAGACAACCGAGGCTTGTGTCCTTACCTATGACCCTCAATGGGCGGATGACGAAGACACCAGAGAAGCACGAACCATCTTTGATAACTTTGCTAAAACCGATGCGCTCCTAAAGAAAATGAGAGCAGATGGCTTTGTCTTCAGCGGTCTTCAAAACAAAGAGGTCTGTGGAGTCGATAACTCAACATTCCCTGAAGTCTTAGCGAGCAATGATTCACTCTATTTTTCTCGCTTTGTTTCCCCGCTTTCAATGGCAAAAGCTGCAAAAGAACAAAAAGCATTCAAAAAGGTAAGAAGAGTCTACATCAAAGGCTTTAACTCACTTGAAAATCAGATCAAAAAAGAAGTCATGACCTTAAAAGCCGAACTTCTCAAGCGCTACCTTTAAAAATAATAATACTTTTCGTTTATGGTGCAAGCAAAGCCCCGTACACGAAAAGTATGTTTTCGCTCTACCTCATCCCTGTTTGAACTTGCCAAAGTTTTTGATAAAGCCCTTTTTTCTCAAGTAACTCCCCGTGCTTGCCTTGCTCGGTAATCCTTCCGGCATCCATAACAAAAATCTGATCCGCATTGACC